>ERZ761602.709-NODE-709-length-68338-cov-199.221578_pt1:0-47500 | contig 68338 bp, 56 predicted proteins | sample MGYA00512165_ERZ761602 | MGnify/ENA primary metagenome ERZ761602 (study PRJEB28899, sample SAMN02445085) | bioreactor sludge metagenome | biome: EBPR sludge; isolation source: Thorneside wastewater treatment plant | place: Australia: Brisbane, Thorneside...
AATTATTCTTAGAACTCAATGATTGAATTTATTACAGTTGGGGGTTTGTCTTTGATTTTAAATACCATTCCCAACCCGGAGTTTGGGAATGAGGGTAGAAATGTAATTATTTATAGATTCAAAAACTAAAAACCGCTATATTGCCCTTTCACAATCCGTAAATGTAAAATGACATCTGACACAAAGAAAAATATCATAAAATATTTTTTAACTGATATTAATGTATTCATCAGCGTTTACCTTTCGTTCTTTTCGCTCTCGTGGATAACATTCAAACTCACCGGCTCCCCTGCTGCTCTGGGTACGATCGGCTTCGCGCAGAATCTGCCCTTCCTGCTGTTCAGTATTTACGGCGGCGTGCTTGCTGATAGGTATGATAGAAGAAGCAATGTAATAAAATGCAACATCGGGCTTACACTTGTTACGATTGTATCAATTATACTTGTGGTTACTGATTTGCTTTCTTTCCCCTTAATTCTGCTTATGGGATTTTCACTTGGCAGCGTATTTGCGCTCAACTATCCAAGCATGATTGGATTGGTTAAAGATATCGTTACCGATAAGCAGGAGTTCCCCAGGGTTATGGGCGCGGCTGCGTCAAACGCTAAGATCGGACAGGTTGCGGCATCTTCTACTTTCAGTGTACTCTTTGCGGCTTTCGCCGCGGTTGGCACTTTCGCAACTGCGCTATTGGCAAATCTGATTGCGCTTGTCTCTATTATTCTACTTAAAAAACCAAAACAGCCGCAAAATCCCGAAAGTGATTCCGTGAAAGTACAGTTCGTAACGGGAATAAAATATGTTTTCCATTACCGCCCGCTGCTTGCAGTCGTGCTGATATCAACAATGATAAGTATTGTATTCGGTTTTGTCACCTTCCAGCTTCCGATAATCGACGCGGATTTCCTCAAGGGCGGCTCGAAGGCTCTTGGAATATTGTATCTGGCAGGAGCTATCGGTGGGCTCGCCTCCGGCATCTACATGAGCAGAAGGAAATCGACAAAGAACATTTTGCGGTTCCTCATAATCTGCGCATTCATTTCAGGAATAAGTCTAACCGGAATTGCTCTATCAAGAAATATTGTTACAACATTTATCTTTGCAATGGGCGTTGATTTCGCTTTCATAGCAGCAATGGGCATTAATAACACTGTGCTGCAAATGCTGACCGAAGAACCAAAGCGCGGCAGAGTCTTGGGTGTGAATACATCTTTCAACTGGGGAGTAATGGCGCTGGTAATAATGGCGTTAGGTTACGTTGCGAAATATCTTGGTATGGAAGTTACAATAATCATAGTAGGTGCTATTACAATTATAAGCGGATTTGTATTTGCCTTCACCATGAAAAAACAAATGCCTGTGCTTAAACAGATGTATATTGACCGCGGCGTTGAAGCCGGTCATGAGCCGTTTTAAGTGTTTAAAATGAAAGGGTTCAGGCAGAGCCGATGCCAAAGGCAAGCAAGCGCAAAGAGGGAAAAAAAGTTTACTCTCTTTATGAGTAGCTCCGCTCTTTAGAGCGGAGATAAATTGAATATGAAAAAGTGGCTTTAGCCACAGTTTATTGCAGTTATAATTAAACCACTATATTATCAATTCCGGCTAAAGCCGGCGATATCATCTATAGTAATCCACGACCTAAAGGTCGTGGCAACTCAAAAAGACTATAAAGTTATTTTTTTATACCGGGCCGTAAGGGAGATAAATGAACAAGGGGTTCAAACCCCACATCTCCTTCCCAAACTCCTGTTTGGGAAGGAAACTTAAACAACCTATTTTACCATAAATCCAACCGGGCCCTTCGGGTCGATCATTTTATTCAGTCCCTGCCAGGGAATGTTTACTGTCTGGAATCCCCAAACATAAGGTCCTACCCTGTAAAGATTAAAAATAATATTTAATGATTGCTCATTAACACTGAACGTATAGAAATTGTCTTCTTTAGGGCCTGCGCCTTCTAGAATATTTGCTTCGTTATTTTCCAGTCCGTCTTTCTTTGAGCGTGCGTTCAGCTCATTAATACAGTAATCGGAAATGTACTCAAGCCATCCTGTACCCGGTGTAAAAAGATCACTTATATCAAGCAATCCTTTGCCTGTATAGCTGTAATTGAAAGAAGTCTGGAAAGTCATTGGGTGAGCAGCGCAGCGGGGATTTGAAAATGTTTCAAACACAAAACACAGGTAACCGTTATCTTTATAAACAGTGGTATAGTTAATTTCAAGCGTGCTTTCGTTCTGCGGGCAGTTCATTGTATCTTCCAAAGCCTGCTGTTTGAATGGTACAAACTGACCGTTTACTATTTTCATTATAGTTCCGTTGATATCATCAGCAATTCCTCTCACCCCCATTAATGCCTCAGGTCCGAAATCAATAACCGGAAAGTTTGCCGTCATATTATATTTATCCTTATCGGCTTCTGTCATGGAGCCGGGTTTTATATTGAGTGACTGCGAAACCGATGTATATACTGCCAGAACCAAAAATAAAACTACCGTAATTGTCTTCATATGATATATTTGATTGTTATTTTATGCAATTTAATTTAATATGTTGTTGGTCACAATACCACGGACGGGTGCAATCTTATTAATGTTGATCAACCGAGAGACCCGTCAGGTAATACTCACAACGGGGCTGGACTAAAATATATTCATCGGATGATCTTAAGATTGTCCTCTGCCCAAAGGTCATCGAATGAATTGTGAAATCACTTTTAGATTATTTTTTGGTAACCTCACGCTTTTAATTTAGGATCGGTCAATTTTCAAAAATCCCCTTGACTTTATATTTAGGTATGCCTAAATTTGTAATAACGTAAACCTAATTATTTAATTACGCATGACTACACGCTCAAAAGAGGACTATTTGAAGAATATTTACCATATTTCTGAAGAAGGCGGCAAAGTTAATACAGGTAATCTCGCAGCAGCGCTTTCTATCTCTCCGGCATCGGTTAGTGAAATGGTTAATAAACTTTCCAAAGAGGGCTTGATAGATAACAAGCCGTATCACGGCTTTGAGCTCACCACCGGCGGCAGAAAAATTTCACTTAACCTCATCCGCAAACATCGTCTCCTCGAAGTTTTCCTGCAGGAACACCTGCACTATGAATGGGACGAGGTCCACGAAGAAGCCGAAGTGCTTGAGCACGTTTGCAGCGATATGTTCATTAATAAACTCGAAGAATACCTGGGTTACCCTAAGTTCGATCCCCACGGCGACCCCATTCCCGATAAAGAGCTAAACATAGCCCCAACTCACTTCAAACTGCTGCTCAATACTGAACCGGGCAGGGAGTACACCATCGCAAAGGTTAAGGATTCATCCATCGAAATTCTGCAGTACTTAACCAAAATTGGAATTAAGCTGAATTCAAAAATCATACTCAGCGAAAAAATTGAGTTCGACGGATCTGTGGTAATAATAGCCGAAGGCAAAAAAAATCTGCTAAGCAAAATTATGGCAGAGCAGATCTTTGTGGCAGGATGAGAACGTGATCCCGCTAAGCAGAAACGCGGGACTGCGAAAATGTCTTAGACATTTTCTTGAACGCAAAAGTTAATTCCCCTCCCGGGAGCTTGTCCCGCCAAAGGCGGGGAGGGTAGATGCCGGGGCGGACGGGGTGTGTAACCAACTAAACGCTTGTTACTGGGTGAGCTGCGCCAAATTATATAGGGAGGGCGAAGTGCAAGACAACATTACAATGAATCCTCACCCTGAGCTTGTCGAAGGGTGATAAAAATTTAAAACATGAAAACAACATTCAAAGCATTTACTATCATTGCCGCAACATTAATTCTGTTCGGCTGCGCCAAGAATAATAACAAAACCTCCACCGGAAAAATAACCGCAGTATCATCCATTACTATAATAAATGACATTGTAAAAAATATCGGCGGAGATAAAGTTGACGCAACAAGTATTTGCGGGGTTGGACTCGATCCGCACACATATAAACCCAAGCCCAACGATCCCCGCCTCGTTTCAGAAAGTGACCTGGTTTTCATCAACGGTTTCGCGCTTGAGCACTGGATAGAAGAAATGGTGCATAACGCCGGCGGCAATAAAACCGTTGTTACGGTTTCAAACGGCTTAACGCCTATGACCGATGAAAAGGGCTTTGGCGACCCTGACCCTCATGCATGGTTCAACGTGCAATATGTTAAAACATACGCATCAAACATAGCAAAGGCGTTCATAGAAAAAGATAAAGCCAATGAAGAGTATTACAAAACTAATCTTGAAAGCTATACCAAAAAACTTGATTCACTGGATAGCTGGATAAAAACCGAAATTCAAAAAATACCCGCTGAAAAGCGTGTGCTTATAACTTCACACGACGCATTCCGCTATTTCGGCAAAGCATACGGCCTTGAAGTCCGGGGCCTGCAGGGAATATCCACCGAAGCCAAAGCGCAGACCGAAGATGTAAAGAAGCTTATAGATCTTATTAAGGAAAGAAAGCTCAGTTCTGTTTTTATTGAAACAAGCGTAAATCCAAAACTGCTTGAAGAAATTTCCCGTGAAACCGGAGCCACAGTTGGCGGTACACTGTTTTCCGATAGCGTTGGCGATGAAGGCACCTTTGAAGGAACATACATAGGCGCCGTAACACACAATGTTAATACAATCGTGAAAGCGTTAAAATAACAAACGAAATGTACGTAATTACTGTAAAGAATCTAACCATTTCATACAATAAAAAACCGGCAATAAAAGGTGTCAATCTTAATATTGAGCCCGGCAGCGTGATCGGCATTATCGGCCCAAACGGCGCGGGTAAATCCACCCTGCTCAAAGGCATGCTCGGTCTGCTGCCCTTTGATACAGGCGATATAAAGATCTTCGGTGAAAATATTGACCGCTCACGAAAGCGTATTTCATACATCCCGCAGCGGGAACAGTTTGACTGGGATTTCCCTATCAACGTTGAAGATGTAGTAATGATGGGGCGCTATGCCCACCTGCCAATTGTGGGATTCCCAAAAGCCGGCGATAAAGAAATAGTAAGGCAGGTACTCGAAAAAGTCGAAATGGATAAATACGCTAAACGGCAGATAAGGCAGCTCTCTGGCGGGCAGCAGCAAAGAGTGTTCCTCGCACGCGCTCTCGCGCAGGAAAGTGATATCTATTTCCTTGATGAACCCTTCGTTGGAGTTGATGCAAAGACAGAACGCGCCATCTTCAAGCTAATGAAAGAATTAAAGGGGATCGGCAAAACACTGCTAGTTGTGCACCACGATCTAAGCATGGTAAAAAATTATTTTGATAAGCTCATTATGATAAATCAAACTCTTATTGCCTACGGCGATTCAGAAAAGGTTTTTACTCCGGAGCTTGTAAATAAAACATACGGCGGAAGATTAACGATGCTGCAGAAAACTGAAGAGTTGGTCAGTGGCTGAGTAGTTGAGTGGTTGAGTAGTTGAGTGGTTGAGTAGTTGAGCGGTTGATAACCTGAATGGTTAACCAGCTGATTATTTAAATGTTTTAAGACCAATCCCGGCTAAAGCCGGTTACATCGTTCATATTGATCCTCGACCAAAAGGTCATGGCAACACAAAAAAATAGAAGTTTAAAAGTTCATTTTTTAAACTGGTCAGCTTATATGGATTGAGAATAGGGATAACATAGTCACATAGCCGCAGAAGCGCAGAGGCGCATATCTTTTGGAGTCACATAGCACAGAGTCGCAATAATAATAGTTCATTGCTTTTTGAATAGCTCCGCTCTTTAGAGCGGAGTTCTATTGGAATAGAAAAAACGCGGCTTTAGCCGCAATTGAACATTGTAAATCCTGATACCACCATTTGAGCGGAAAAAACATCAGGAAGAAAAAAATATAAACTATCAATTGTAAACTATATTGGATATTTTCTCTAAATACTTACTCGAGCCGGTTCAATACGAATTCATCCAGCGCGCGCTTATCGCATCCATAACCATAGGTATCAGCTGCGGGCTGATAGGCACATATATTATGCTGCGCAGAATGTCGCTCATTGGCGATGCGCTTGCGCATGCCGTTCTGCCCGGTGTTGTCGTTAGCTTCATGGTTGCCGGCAAAAGTGAAGTGGCGCTGTTTATCGGCGCTGTTGTCTCGGGAATTTTAACAGTACTGCTTATTGGTTTTGTTAACAGGAATTCCAAAATCAAAGAAGATACATCCATCGGAATAATCTTTACCGGCGCTTTCGCGCTCGGTATTTTGCTGGTCTCACAGCTTAAACAGGTGCATATCGATCTTTCCTCATACCTCTTCGGTGATGTGCTTGGCGTTTCAACAGGTGATATAACGCTTTCACTTGTTATAATGGTTGTGATAATTCTTTGCATACTGCTTTTTTACAAGCAGCTTCTGCTTACTTCATTCGATCCCACAATGGCTTTAACCATCGGTATTTCAACAACCCTGGTGCATTACATGCTGATGACGCTGCTTTCTATGTCTATTGTAGCGGGTTTGCAGTCAGTGGGCGTAATTCTTATTATCGCAATGCTCATCACACCACCGGCTACAGCCTATTTGCTTTCCAGCAACCTGAAAAAAATTCTGCTGCTCTCCGCAATGTTCGGAATGATCTCTGCTGTTACGGGACTCTATCTTTCATACCATTTTAATTTTGCCTCCGGCGCTTCAATTGTTCTTGTTGCCGTAGCGCTGTTTTTGCTGGCTTTTTTATTTTCACCCAAAGAAGGCGTTGTTACAAAACTCTTCCGCAGAAGGTCTGCTTCAAAAATGGTACTTATAGAAGATGTCATCAAGCTTTCTTACCGCTTCAAAGATGAAACCGGTAAAACTGAACTTGCCGATAAGATCGCAAATGAACTTGGAATATCCAACGGCAGAGTTGAAAGCGCGATAAGCACGCTCATAAGTAAAGGGCTTATGAGCAAAACCAACGGCTCATATTTTCTCACCGATCAGGGCGTTAAGGAAGCGCTGCGTATGGTACGCACTCACAGGCTGTGGGAAACATACATTACCAGCAAAAATGTGGTTGATCTTGAGCACATTCACCCAGAAGCTGAAAAAGTTGAACATGTGCTCACCGAAGATATGGTTGATGAACTTGATGAAGAGCTTGGTTACCCCGAAAAGGATCCCCATGGCTCCGAAATTCCGCGTAAATAAATTCCATGTAAAGCGGTAAAATTCAAAAAATTAGTATTATATTTGCTGATTGGATTATAAAAAACTACAGGAGGAAGCAGAATAATGGCAGAAGAAACAAAACCACCCGCGGAAAGTAACACACCCGAAAAAGCAACCAAGCTTGAAGTGATAATAACAGTCCTGCTGGGGCTAACTACAATTCTGGGAGCGTTCGCGGCATATTGCTCAGCGCTTTGGGGCGGCGAAATGCAGTCAAGCTATACACAGTCAGTAACAATTACAAACCACGGCAACACTATCTACCTCGAAGCGTTAAGTGATCTCAATTCCTTTGAAGTTAACGACATGAAAGATGATATCATTTATTCTGAATGGAAAGAAAACACCGAAAAAGGAGACGTGGAAGACGCGGCATATTTCTTTACCAAATTAAGCCCCGGGCTGCAGAAGGATCTCGCAGATGACCCGAAAGATGTAAGCGAATATGATAAAGAACAGGCGGCTTATCTTGATAGCATTATGGCAAGGCTTGATGAATCAGCTCAACATAACGATTCAGCAAAAGTTTTGCTGACCAAAGGCAATTCTGCCAATAAGTATGGCGATGATTTCACTTTATGCACTGTGTTGTTTACGGTAGTACTGTTTTTCCTTGGTTTAGCCTCTCTGAAAACACACTCCGTTATGCAGAAGACCTATGTTATACTTGGTGTCGTTATTCTTGTGCTTTCGCTGGTGAGAATGGTTACAATACCATTTCCGTTCTTTCAGTAGAGATGTGATGTGTTAACAGGAAATTAAATTAATTGATCATTCCCGGTTAGTTTGCCCTGCAGTTTACTGCGGGGTGTAATTTAAGAATAGAATGGGGTTTTCTCCAAAGGAGTGCCTTTGGCAAGCCTCGATAAAAAAAACGATTAAACATGAAAAAAATATTTGTCATAGTTTTATTTTGCGTAATTTCTGTTACCCAATATTCATTTTCACAGGTTGATGATATTTCCACCGATAGACCCGATCAGTCTGAATCACCCTATTTAATGGATAAGGGTTTCTTCCAGATCGAAGCCGGCGTGGTTTCTGAGCACGACGAGCCTGTTAAGGATGTTAAGACAAGCTCTCTTTCCGCGCCTTCAGTTCTGTTAAGATATGGAATTGCAAAAAATGTTGAGCTTCGCGCCGGCATTGAAGTTAATAACAGTAAAACTACCATCAGCGGTACTTCTACCAGCGAAAGCGGCATGGGTCCTATAATGGCGGGCACAAAAATAAAGCTATTTACAGAAAAAGGATCAATGCCCGAAACTGCGCTGCTTTTGAGTGTTTCAATTCCGTTTAAGGAAAACAGTGCGTTCCAGTCTGATTACATTGGCACAGAGTTCCGCTTCGCAATGACAAACAGCCTCGGTAAACGATTTTCGCTTTCATATAATATTGGAGGCGAATTCGGTTCAGGTGAACCCGGTGCAACCGGACTCTATACAATCGCACTCGGCGCAAGCCTGGTTAAAAAACTTTCGGGATTTGTTGAGCTATATGGCTTTATGCCGCAGAAAACCTCCCCCGATCACCGGTTTGACGCGGGCTTAACCTACCTCATTTTAAAAAATGTGCAGGTTGATCTTGCCTTCGGCTTCGGCATTTCGGAACGCTCACCCGATTATTTCATTGGCGGCGGCGTATCTGTAAGGCTGCCGAAGTAGTTTGTTTGTGACTAAGCAAGTAAGTATGTGAGTTGGATTTGTATAAGCTCCCCTCCTGCCTTACTGCCAGTGCAGTTTTTTAGGAGGGGAAGGCCTGCTTTAGCAGGACGAGGTGGTAAAAACTCATAATAACATATTTCTAATATCTGCATTTCGAAACAATCATATGCTTTTCTCATACAATCGAATGATTATCATCATTTTATAATTCCTAAAATTTCCGCATTTTGAGATATAACTTTAACAAAATCTCATCATGAAAACAACTATCCTTTTTCTTCTGGTTTTTATTTTCACGATCAATATATTTTCACAGGCTGATTCAGTGTTCTCTGTTGATCACTCCAAAGTGACTTTATCAACTGATATTATCTCGCAGTGGAAAGTGCAGTTGGAAGTTGGCGGAAGCATCTGGTACACCGAAAACACTTTTACTCAGCTTAGCGGAACGCCCGAACAATACACGGCAACTTATTATAGCATGCGAATCAACAATCCGGCTTTGGCATTCAGAATCGGAGTACTAAAGAATGTGGAGCTCAGGCTGGGTTTCGTTTTTATACAGGAGTTTTACGGTACTTTATCAAGTGACTCATGGTTTTTTGATGGACGCAGAAATGGTATATATTCCGGCGGACCCATCGAAGCGGGAATAAAAGTGAAGCTGCTCGAAGAAAACAAGTTAATTCCCTCAACAGCAATTAAAGCAGATGTATTTATTCCTGCAGGGAATTATTATTTCCACATGGATTATGTTTCACCCGTTTTCAGGCTTATGCTGCAGAAGAACATTGCAAAAGATTTCAGTATAGGTGTTAATGCCGGTTACGGGTGGAATGTGTACGATAATTTTACCTATAAATACGGCAGCTATTCGGCCTCACTGAACGCGAATGTAAGCAAAAAACTCGGCGCGTTCGCCGAAACCTTCAGTTGCTTTCAGCATGAGCGAAAACCGGATCACAGGATTGCCGCAGGATTAACTTACCGTTTTTCACGCAGCGTAATGACCGTTGTTCAGGGCGGATTCGGAATATCCGAGCGCGCACCCGATATGTTCGCAAGCGGAGGAATCGGATTCATGTTCCCGTAGGTGTGCACGTGAATGGATGAACGGATGAGTGGATGAGTGGATGAGTGGGTGAGTAGGATTCTTAACAGCTCCCCTCCTTTTCTAAGGAGGGGAGGAAATCTATTTCCGCAGGAAATTGATTGAGGGGTGGTCACTTTGAATTTAAAATACCACTAAGGAAAGCAACAACCCCGGAGTCGGCTTACGCCTTTCATTTCCGCTCCTAAGATTAAATAGTGAGCAAATACTGGTAATACACCTAATACACCCTAAAACTATTAACAATATTTATGTTAGTATTATACGCCGTTATCATATAATTATAATTATTCACAACATCATCATAAAGCCTGTTGAACTCCCGCTCATCCTTTGCAGAAGGCGCCTTATCATAAAACTTCGTTCCCGCCTCTATAAACATATTTGTCATCTTAACAAAATAATCTTCATAGCTGTACTTCATATACTTCGTCTTATCCGAAAACGAAGCGTTCAGCACCGAGCTTTTTTCATCTTTAAAGGATGCTTCAAATTCTCTGAACTTATCTTTTGATCTTGAAATATCCCCGTTATACTCAAGTCCGCTGAAAGCATCGTAAAACTCCTCAGCCATATCAAGCGTGTTCTCATATGAGTTCATTAATATAGCCACAGATTTCTCATCGGGATTGCTTATTGATTCAATATCGCGGTTCTTACGCTGCGGTTTATACTTTTTAACTGATGCTGAAAATTTATCAAACGCGGCTTTATACTTTCCGTAAACCGCCTTCATTTCTTCATCATAGCCTTCGGCTTTTGAAAGATCATTTTTATATTCATTCTTTGTGTAATACTCCGCAACTTTCCTGGAAGTATTAAAGTAATCTTCCATGCTCTTTAACACATCCTTGAAATTTCCCTCTATCTCGTTTTTCATATCCGCTGAAGCGTTTAGCTTTGAAAGCGCGCCGCCATCATATAACGATCTCTGATACTCCTTATATACCCGCTCAAGGTTATCCGCTGAAAGTTTGAATGATATGGCCATAATAAATGAGCTTTTGCTGATTGAAGCCGCCGCAGGAACGTCGCTCATATAATCCTTATATACCTTTTCGCCTGCATCCTGGACCTTATTGGATACTTCAATGTACTTGTTGTAAAATTCCAGGTCGGCAGTAGATGTTACTTCTTTTGTTTCCTCTTTTTTTGTTTCTTCCTTGCTGCTTTCTTTATCTTTTGAGCTTATCTTTTCTTTAAGCTTATCTACCATAGAGCAGCTCATTACAAGCAAAGCGGCTATAACAAGTCCGGAAATTAATTTAAGTTTATACATAATATGTTTTGCCTCCGAATTTTATTTAGTTTTTTCTGTTATACAAAAATAACCCATAGCGTTCTAATTACAAAAGAAACAAATCGCGGATTGTTTTAGCGAACACCGTACATTTAAACGGTTTCACTTCTGTTTATATTTGTTTGTTCCTGAAAAATAACATATTTTAGGAAATAATTTCTCAAAAATTTCATTTATAAGTCTAAGCGAATATGCAAAAAAATGATATTTCGCATATATTTTCTTTGCTTTCCGGCGATGAACTTGTCGCTTTCGGCAATTTTCTGAAGTCACCGTATTTCAATGTTCCCGACCGCCTTATCAGGCTTTTTAACAACATTACCCGAAGCAAAGATGATATTATTGCCGGAAAGATCTCCAGGCAGCAGCTGGCCTCCGGAATACTGAAAAGCGATTCAGATAGCAGCGCGCTGCGTAAGCTCTTCAGTGATTTCAACCGCGCACTCGAAAGATTTTTGGTTTCTCAATACTGCTGCGCAGAAGAAAGTGAAAACGAACTTTCGCTTGCACGCGTGTACAGAGAAAAAGGTTTTACCGCTAAATCACAGCTTACACTGCAGTACCTGCTTAAACAGCTCAAAAAACTCCCTTCATCAGAGTCCAAATTCAAAATTATGGCAGCCGCATACGAAGAGCTTAATCTGCTGGAAGATAGCTCTCAATTTCATAAATACTCACCTTCCCTTGAAGCCGAAAGTGAGTATCTGGATGCCTATTTTATAGGCAGAAAACTGTATCTTTACCAGCTTATGCATTCCAAGGAAAAGCTCAACAGTACAAAGAAATACAACAAAGGAATGTACGCTGAAATAATGGAGCACATAAGCGAAAACACGGCGAATATAAAAAAGAATTATCCCGATATTTACCTGAAGTACCTGATGCTTAACATGCTGGGCTCTGCAGCCGAAGAGCAGGTTATTGAATACCGTGAGTACCTGGAATCCGCGGAAAATACATTGTCTCACGCGCAGTTGATCGATTTTTACAGCGATCTGTATAATTACTTGACTATCAGAATATCAGAAGGGGATCACTTTTTCCGTAAACCGCTGCTGGGCCTGTATAAAATTCTGGACTCCAAGGGCTTGCTTTACGATTCCGGCAAAGATAAAATTCATCTCTATACTTTTAAGCAGGCTGCTGATACGGCGCTCCATCTGAATGATATTAAATGGGCGGAATACTTCGTGAAGAAATATGCTGATTCCGTAAATGATCCAATCAGGAAAAACATCGTGAATCTTCTGTTTGCCAAAATAAATTGCTTTAAAGGTGAACCCAAAGCCGCAAGGATAAACCTTGCCAAAGTGGATTACCGTGATTTTATTCATTACCTCGATTCTAAATTGTTCCTTTTCTGCATGGAGTATGACGCTTCAAATTTTGATGAAGCGGAACTGCTGATAGCTTCAACACTGAAATACCTGAAACATAATAAAGAACTGCCCGAACTGAACAGGAATAACTCAAAAATGTTTCTGCGATTCGCCTCAAGGCTGCTGAAACTCAAAACCGGCATTGGCGCAGAGTTTGAGCTTCAAAAACTGAAAGATGAGTTTAACGCGGAAACCGGATCAATGTACGCAAGGAATTGGTTAAAAGATAAATTAAACGAATTCAGAATCGTTGATTGACATGTATGAATTTCTTTTGCCGCGAAACTAAATTTAAAGCGGGGCAGCATCTGCCCCGCTTTTTGATTTTTAGCCTGCTTTTGGATAGCACCCATGAACCGCCTGCAGGCGTTTTCTGCTAGTGGCCGTATCCCGGGTTGCGGATACCGCCATCTGTTGTATCGCCCGGTTCGCCGTCGTTGGAATCAGGCATCATCCGGCTTATTCTTTCGGACGGCTCAACCGGACCCGAAAGCGCTGCCGCTGAAAACAAACCTGCAACTGCGGCAAACAGCAATCCAAACAGTAAGCCTTTGGCTGATAAATATTTCATAGTAATTTCTCCTATTGAAATTGGTTTTATGGAAATTTACGCCGGGGCTTCTGCCCCGCCTGCGCGGTGGTTTACACGGCCTTTTCAAAACGCCGCTTGTTCTCACCGTTTCAGATTTCCTCAAACTGCCGGCAGGAGAAAATTGAATACGTCACAAAGTTAACCGGGCGATTGCGCCAAACCAATAAGAAAAATTATATTTTGCAAATCAAGAAAACGCTTATACATTGTATTATGGGGCAAAAATCGAAGTTTATTGCGTATATTTGCAAAATGGAATTTGTATAAAAATTAACTTTTTTTTGTATGCTAAGATCAAGATTATTTGAGGTGTTTTGTTCTTTAAGTCACAAAGATTTTAAACGCTTTGATGATTTAGTTTACTCACCCTACTTTAATAAAAGTGAAAGGATAAAAAAGCTTTGGTTGTTTCTTAAAAATAACGGAGATTCAGACGATATCTTTTCTAAAGATAAATTAGCTGAAGTTGTGTTTGGAAATGAAAAACATAGTGAGGCAAATCTAAGAATGGTCATTGCCGGATTTGTAAAACTGGTTGAGGAGTTTCAATTGCAAAAGGAATATGAATATAACAGGATGGAAAAGAACATTCGGCTTCTGGAAATTTTTCTTAAAAATCAAAACCGAAAGAGTTTTATGATGCTGCTTAAACAAACAGAAAATGAACTCGATAAAGCAAAGAAGAAAGATCGGATTTTTTATTACCGGAAGTATTACATCGAAAATCTAAAAATTTCCGCCAACACGGGCGGCGATAAAAAAGCCGCCCGGGAATATTGGAAGAAGGTGAAAGTTCTTGGTTAACCACTATCTATTTTTCTTCTTGATTTTATTTGAAGATTTCGGCTTCACTTTACTTCCATCTCTCATTTCAACGCCAATAAGAGTATTGTCTGGATCTAAAATATGCATTCCTCTTGGGGTATGATAATTGTCAAGCCTGTATATGATCACTTCGTTATCTGGAAAACAATGCCCTAAATCGGCTTCAACTTTTTTTAAAACGTAATAATCTTCAGTTATGATTTCAATTACTGTATCTTCACCCAGCTCCAAAATACTTCCACATCCCTTATATAGCGTGCTGGTATACAGTGGGTCAGTTCTGCGTGATGTCATAATAACAAAACTCACTTCAACTTTTGAATTGTTCTTTAAAAATAATGTTGTCATAATATATTAGTTTAGTTTCTGAAATTTCTCATTTTTTTGTTTAAACATTTTATATTCTCTAGATCCTCTTTGTTGTTTGTTCTGTCAGCAATTTTTTTGGCTTCATTATTATACTCTATTGCTTTGTGAATATTCTTTAAGTTAAAATGTAATTCAGCTAAATTATTCAGTGCAATTGTTAAATGTCTTTTTAGGCCTTTTTTTTTAGCGGTTTTAATCACTTTTGTGTAATTGAATATTGCTTGCTTAAATTTTTCAGTTCGAACATATACAGTTGATATATTTAACAAGCCTCTCATATAACCTTCTGTATTGTTAATATTTTTATCAATTTTCATTTGGGCTTCAAAACTTGAAATGGCCTTTCTATATTGCTTGGTATATCTATAGCATAAACCAAGATTCCCTAATGAAAGAGATAACCCTCTTTTTGAACCATATACATCGTTTTGCCTTATACTTTTCTTATAATAACTTATTGCCTTATTGAATTTTTTGGTTAAAAGTGAAATATTTCCAAGTGAACTTAATGTAAAAATTAATCCTGTTTCATTTTTTTCACTTACATAAATGGAGTGCAGCAACTTAAAACATTTATGAGCTTTAATGTATTCTTTTTGCAGCATATATATATTTGCAATATTACCAAGAGCTATTGGATAGTTTGCCAGATCTTTATTCTTTTTACTTAGTTGAATTGCCAGTTTAAACTGGCTTAACGCACTATCATAATCCCCTTCATTGAAATATATCTTTCCAATATTCAGATAGCAATTCGCGAGATATGTCTTGTTGTTTAATTGTTCGGCAATTACTAATGCTTTTTTGAAGAACGTTAGTGCTATATCACCCTTTGCCTGATGATTATAGCTAATTCCAATATTTTCAAATGCTCTGTAATACAATTCATCATTATTTGCAGTTATCGCTTCCTTAAGCTCACATTTAAAATATCTTTGTGCTATATAATATTTTTTTCTTGCCCGGAAATTGATACCCATTCCGCGGTAAACCATTGAGTTTATTTCCGGATCGTTGGTTTTGGCTGCATATCTTCTGGCTTTCCTGTATTCAGCCAGAGATTTGACTAAATTCCCGTTCTTAAAATAAAGGTCACCCGATTTTATCAGTACCTTCGCCTTTGTATTTTCACACTTATGACTTTTTGCAAGCACGTATGCCGACTTGTAGCTTTCTTCAGCACTTTCTGTTTTCCCCGTGTGCGAATAAATATCTCCCAGTTTGAAATATATCCGCGTAGCTAGTGCATTGTTATCAGTATATGATAATATTTTCTTGTAGATTTTTTCAGCCCTGGAAATTTCATAGTTTTTCCACGCTTCATCCGCGCATTGTTCCAAACAATGCGCTGCTTTGCGAAAGTTACCGCCTCTTATAAAGTTAAGACCAGTTCTTTCAAGATCATCTTTGTGTATTATTTGAAATGATTTAACTGCTGAAAGGGCATTTTCAGTTATAGGTTTAAAATTATCGAAACGTAACCTGAGATCAGTATACATTTTTTGCGTTTACAATATCAGAAATAATATTCCCTAAGGCAGTAGTCCGCAGGAACTACCCGTAATTTCCTCTACCTTGTTTAACGCGTGATAATTAAGTAATTTAGCGAAATATTATTTATAAAATCAAGTATATTTTAAGTATCTAAATGCATAAAAAAGAAGTGTTTATTGTTGATGCGGCGCGTACGCCGATTGGTAAATATGGCGGAAATTTAAAAGATATAAGACCCGATGACCTCGCTGCCGGTGTTATCAAAGAAGTTGTTAAACGTACTCTCGAAGATAAAGGTATCTCAAAAGATATAATAGAAGACGCCGTCCTCGGCTGCGCAAACCAGGCAGGCGAAGATAACCGCAATGTTGCAAGAATGAGTGTGCTGCTGGCCGGACTCCCAATTAGCGTCGGCGGTGTTACAGTCAACCGACTCTGCGGCTCAGGTATGCAGGCTGTAATAGATGCGGCAAGAGCAATCGCTCTCGGTGAAGGGGATGTGATGATTGCAGGCGGAACGGAATCCATGACACGAGCCCCTTTTGTGATGCCTAAAGCAGCAGAAGCTTTCACAAGAACAAATGCTGTTTACGATACTACTATTGGCTGGCGTTTTACAAATCCTAAACTCGCTAAAATGTATTACCCGTATTCAATGGGTGAAACCGCGGAAAATGTCGCTAAGCGGTATAACCTCTCCCGTGAAAGACAGGATGAGTTCGCCATGCACTCGCAGCAGAAAGCCAAAGATGCGATATTTGGTGGTAAGTTCAGGAACGAAATTACCCCCGTGGAAATTATTACAAAAAAGGAAACGCACGTGTTTGATGTTGATGAGTTCCCCAGGTTTGATACTACCATGGATAAACTCGCTAAGCTCAAGCCGGCATTCGCCAAAGAAGGCGGAACAGTAACCGCAGGTAATTCAAGCGGCGTAAATGATGGCGCTTGCGCCCTGCTGCTTGCCTCAGCTGAAAAAGCTGATGAGCTTGGCCTTACAAAACGCGCCCGGATAATTTCAAGCGCAGTTGCCGGTGTAGAACCTGACTGCATGGGGCTCGGTCCTATCCCGGCAGCCCGTAAAGCGCTGGAACGCGCCGGACTGAAACTTGAACAGATCGATCTTATTGAGCTCAACGAAGCTTTTGCGGCGCAGTCACTTGCATGCATTGATGAATTAGGTCTTGATGTGAATAAAGTCAATGTTAATGGCGGCGCAATCGCGCTCGGACATCCGCTGGGTATGAGCGGGGCAAGAATAATAACCACACTGCTGCATGAAATGGAAAAAAGGAATCTTAGGTACGGCCTGGCCACTATGTGTATTGGAGTGGGACAGGGAATTGCGACGATCATTGAACGGGGTTAATATTTTTTGCGGATTTCGGATTGTTGATTGCGGAAGCAAAGTTCACAATAAAAATTATTCAGTAAAGATCCGAAATCTATAAATCCGCAATCCGAAATCAAAAAACATGAATTTTCCGAATACGTTAAGCCTCATTAGAATACTGCTCGCGCCGGTATTTCTTTACCTGTTCGTTTCAGATTCTGCGGCGCTTGTCTCGGCATCGTTCTTTGTTTATACAGTTGCTGCGCTTACCGATTGGTATGATGGCTGGTACGCCCGCCGTTACGGCTTTAAAACAAGATGGGGTCAGTTTATCGATCCGCTTGCCGATAAGATACTTACCTCAGCGGCATTCATCGGGTTTTTTCTTATAAAACAAAAGAACCCGGATTTTTTCGGTTCATCAGAACCTGTACCGTTTATTTTCCTGATAGCTGTGATTATTTTAAGGGATATTGTGTTAACGGCTGCAAGAAGCATTCAGGAACTCAGAGGCAAGGATTTCAGAACATCAATGATATCTAAAACCAAAACGTTCATTCAAATGATATTCATTTTTCTGATCCTGGCTATGATATCAATTTCGGCGATAGCCTCAGGCAGCACGGTAAGCCTCAGTATAAATGCATATTTGCATTCACAGATTAATTATTATATATTGCTTCTGATTACCTTACTTACCGCCGCGAGTGGTATTGCGTATATTTTTGAATCAGGCGAAAACATAGAAAAACAAACATTTAATTAACAATTATAATTTCATACAAAGCTTCAAAATAGCATAAATGGCATTCAGATTAATAAAAGAACAAAATCCGGTTAATGAAGAAGTTAAGGTTCCCTTCATTATCACTTTGCTTGGCAGCGGATTCTTCATCGGGTTCATTCCCGTAGCTTCCGGCACTTTTGGGTCACTCATCGGGTTCGGACTGTATCTTGCCCCCAAGATGTCTGAGTTTTATTACCTCAGTCTTGTTCTTCTGCTTATATTTATTGTCGGTATCTTTTGCGCTGAAAAAATGAAAGGCCGCTATGGTGAAGATGCGCCGCAAATTGTCATTGATGAGGTAGCGGGTCAGCTCTTTACCTATTTAATTGGTTCAATTGTATTCGAGCTCTTTTTTCCATTCAAGTCATTTGATCCGGCTACCGCCTTTGATACCAAGCTGGTTTTCGGAATCATCGGATTTTTCGCTTTCCGCTTTTTCGATATCGTAAAGCTTGAACCCGCTAAGTACTTCGATAACAAAGATTCAGGTTTCGGAATTATGATGGATGATCTGGCGGCAGGGCTCTACGCGGGTATCTTTTCAGCGGTGCTTACCCACCTTGCATGGTACCAGTTTTTAAGAGTGTACCTGGGTTAATGTGAAATTTTATTTAAGAGTAAGCCATTAGCTGTGTGAAATTATTCTTACCGTAATTACTTCATGAAGTCTATAATAATATCAATTGGTGACGAGGTCTTGATCGGGCAGGTTGTGAATACCAACGCTGCATGGCTTGGCAAAGAATTACTTGATCTCGGCATTCCGGCGCTCCGTACTGTAACCATACCCGATGATGAAAATGAGATCCTTAAAGAATTCAAACGCTCCATAAAGGATGCTGATGTTATTGTGGTTACCGGCGGACTCGGACCCACGCATGATGATATAACCGTTAGAACAGTCGCCAAATTCTTCAAAAGTAAATTCGTGCTTAACCAAAAAGTCCTGAAGCATGTCAGAAGTATATTTGCCCGCAGAAATATTCCAATGCCTGCGGCTAATATAGGACAAGCTCTGGTACCTGATGTTGCAAGGGTATTGGAAAATAAGACCGGCACCGCACCGGGTCTGCTCATCGATAAAGAAGGAAAAGTGTTTTGCGTTATGCCGGGCGTTCCCTATGAAATGAAATATATCAGCCAAACCGGGCTCTTTCCGTACCTGGAAAAGAAGTATAAGAAGAAGATCACCCGGGTGATTTCACAGAAAACTCTTCACACAATTGGCATTGGAGAATCGGTGCTGGCTGAAAAAATAGGCGATATAAGTAAGATCGTACGTAAAGGCAGAGGATTTGAAGTAAAGCTCGCTTTTCTTCCTTCGAACTACGAAGTAAGGCTTAGAATAACGGCAACTGCTAAAACCAGACAAACTGCCAAAAAGCTTATCGCTGAAGCAGAAAAACTGCTTCGGAAAAAAGCAGGTAACTATATCTACTCCTCTGACGAAAGCCCGATTGAAAAAACGGTTGGTATAATGCTTAAAAAAAGAGATCTCACAATTGCAGTTGCAGAATCATGTACCGGCGGACTCATTGCCTCAAAGCTTACTGATATTGGAGGCAGTGCCGATTACGTCATGGATGCAATTGTTGCCTACTCCAACGAAGCCAAACGAAGGCTGCTTGGGGTGAAAGCTAAAACACTCAAAGCCTACGGCGCGGTTAGCAAAAAAGTTGCCGAAGAAATGGCTTCAGGCATACGCAGACGCTCCAAAACTGATATTGGGATTTCAGTAACGGGCATTGCCGGACCAACAGGCGCAAGACCCGGTAAACCTATTGGTTACGTTTGGATTGGATACAGTGACAGCAATGTAACATTTGCGCAGGATTTTATATTCACAAAAGACCGTTTAAGAAATAAGGATATTATGGCAAAAATGGCGCTCGAAATTGTTAGACAGCAATTGAAAATTAACAATTAGTTATTAACAATTAGCAATTTGCATCTTCAATTTTGAATTATTATTGGTACTTTCTATTAAAGCCTTTTGATCGTTGAAAAAGATTAAATTAGTCCTTAAATTAATTTTCATAGATCTTAGTTTTGTGAAGTAGAATTTGAATCTGAATGATGAATTGATATATTGAAACGGAATGTTTAAACCGTGGTTATAAGTATAAATTAAAGTCTGCGGCTTTAGCCGCAATTATAAAACATGATAGAAATAAAAGATCTCAAAAAAAGCTTCGGCAATAAAGAAGTTCTTCGCGGTGTGAACCTGAACATCGAAGAAGGTAAAACCAATGTGATAATCGGCGCGAGCGGATGCGGTAAATCTGTGCTGCTGAAACACATAGTCGGGCTTCTTAAGCCCGATGAAGGCCATATCTACATAGATGGCGAAGATATTACCGCAATGAACGAAAAACAGATCTACGCTATCAGAAAAAAATTCGGATTCCTTTTTCAAAGCGCTGCGCTGTTTGACTCCATGACTGTCGGCGAAAATGTTGGGATAGCACTGCGCGAAAATACTTTGACCCCTGCCCCCGAAATCAATAACATAGTTTCTCAAAAGCTGCGCATGGTTGATCTGCCCGGCACAGAAATTCTTATGCCTTCAGAGCTTTCAGGCGGTATGCGAAAACGCGTTGGACTTGCAAGGGCGCTAGCAACAGACCCGCAGTATATTTTATACGATGAACCTACCACGGGACTTGACCCCATTACCAGCGAAACCATTGATGAATTGATGGATTCTGTCGCAAGGAGCAAGGACCCGAAAGTAACATCGATCATTGTAACCCACGATATATTTACCGTGTACGAAATCGGCGACCGTGTCGCCATGATGTTCGAAGGCAAAGTGCACTTCAACGGAACACCTGATGAGCTCCGTGCTACTTCCGATCCAATTGTCCGCCAGTTCCTCGAACGAACCGACGAGAAGAAAGCGAAACATTGAGCCAGCCGTTAACAATAAACAGAAAAAGTCTAAATATTCGTTGAACAGGTCATTTTGTTGGGCAAGTTATTATGTGTAAAACAATAACTTAAATATACTTTTCGTTTTCAATTTAACCTTACGAAAAATATCATTATTTTTGTTGATAATTGTATCTGAATAATTTCATTCTATATATAGAAAGGATTAATTTTTAGTATGTCAGAGGCTCAGAATGCTTCAAAAACTTCATCCAAAACCGATCAGCCATCCAAACCGGCTTCAAAGGGCGCGATCTATTTCCAGGCGGTTAGAGCGTTTTCATTTCCCGCATCGCTTATTCCCTGCCTGCTTGGCGCAATGCTTGCATTGCTTCAGGGCGGCAGCGTTTCATGGTACTTGATGCCGTTCATTGCAATTTCATTGCTTTTCCTGCATGCCGGCTCAAATGTTATCAGCGATGTTGATGACTATAAGCACGGTGTTGACGCAAAAGATACTCTCGGCGGTTCAAGGGTTCTGCCTGAAGGCCTTCTTAGTTCAAAAGAAATGTTCCGCTTTGGTATGATACTGTTCGGTCTTGCCGTACTCTTCGGTCTGCCGATAATTTTCGATCGCGGCATGATGGTGCTTTGGCTTGGAATAATCGGTATAGTCGGCGGCTTCTTTTATACCGGCAGACCCATTGGCTATAAATATATCGCGCTTGGCGATATATTCATTTTCCTGCTTTACGGTCCCGCAATTGTTACCGGTACACTCTACGCGCTGACGGGAGTATTTTCACTCTCAGCCGCGCTCATTTCAATTCCCCTGGGTTTGCTTGTTACAGGTATACTTCAGGCTAACAATCTCCGCGATATTATTAACGATCGCAAGGCCAACATCAAAACGCTTGCAACCGTTTTTGGCGAAGGCTTCGCCAAAGGGGAATATGTATTTTTGATTGTCGGTGCTTATCTTACCGTAATTTTACTTGTTGTCTTCAATGTTCTCTCTGTGTGGTCACTTCTTGTTTTCTTATCGCTTCCTGTTGCGTTAAAGAATATGAACATGATCAAAGGTGTTAAGATCGAAGATACAGGCAAAATAGCGATGCTTGACGCTATGACAGCCCAGCTTACGCTGATGTTCGGCGTGCTGCTTTCAATAAGTATAATCATAACAAAACTTGTCGGGTAGGATCCTATCCTGAGCGAACAAAGTGAGAGAAGGATCTCATTCGGGCTAAAACACTTCCAGGGACTACAAAGATGCGCAAATTTTTGTAGTCCTTTTTAATAATCCAAAAGATCTACAATGAAAAAACTAAACATTCTGCTTGTTTTACTTTTTGTGTTTGCCGCGACCGCAGGCGTAAATTCACAGGTTACGAATAAACGCATCAAATTCAAAAAAGGTGAAAACTGCGCAACGATCGAAGGCGCGGTGATCAGAGGTGAGAGTGATTCATACCTTATCGGCGCGAACCGTGATCAATATATGGTTGTGACAATTATGTCACTGGAAAATAACGCGGTTTTCTGGATAGTTGACCGCGAAACAGGTTATTACCTGGCCGGTGCAGGTGAATACGATGACGCCGTAAGGTGGGAAGGATACCTGCCTTCAAGCGGCGACTATAAAATAATTGTTGGCGGTACACGGGGTAACTCTGAATATACTCTAAAAGTATTTATAGATTAACGGTAATTGTACAGGCGCGTTATTATTTAATAACGCGCCTGCTTTTTGGGATAACACATCGATTTTAGGGGAATGTGCTGTTTAAAGATCGATAACCCGGCCCTGCAATATTTATTTCACCAGTATCATTTTCTTCGTTCCTGAAAATCTCTGCCCGTTGCCTTCAGCAACTATTCTGTAAACATATACTCCGCTGGCCAGGTTGCTGCCGTCAAACTCTGCGGAATAATACCCGGCCTCTTTCATTTCATTAATAATTATAGAAACCTCCTCTCCCAGCATATTATATAGCTTTATGCTTACCAATCCGCTAACAGGAAGTTCAAATTCAATTTTGGATTTTGGGTTTGAAGGATTGGGATAGTTTTGACCAACTGAAAAAACCCGGGGATTGTCAATCAAAACACTGCCGGCAAGATCGAAATACTCATAGTTACCGTTATAATCAATTTGTTTTATCCTGTATTGGTAAGTGCCTGATTGCAGTTTTAGATCCGCGTATGTGTATATTGAGTGCCAGGTTGTATTTCCGTTACCCTGAATAAATGCGATCTTTTCCCATTCAGAACTTCCGCCTTCCGGTTGATTCAAATGAGTTCTTCTTTCAATATCAAATCCGGCATTATTGATTTCATTATCTGTTACCCAGATAAGTTTTACATCATTTCGGTTTACAATGTGTTCGAACGAAATGAGAGTAACAGGCAGAGCACCGCTGCATATCGTTCCCGAGCCTGAAAAAGTGCCGTTAATTATTATATCATTGGCGCATTCATCAGCGCCGGATTGAACCTCTATGCTGGTGCCTGCGTCATAAGTGATAGAACTTGTTGCCTGAGAGTGAACCGATGCTGTTATAAATGTTACTGTCATGATCATAAGCCAAATGGATGGAAACATTTTTTTACTCATTATTTTTTACCATTTGATTTAACTGCATTTTTTCAATTTGGCTTTTTAATAAGCTTTGAAATTGTTCGAGCTTTGTAAAACGATCTTTGAATTCGCTGTCTTTAGAAATTAATTCAGCGTTAACATATTCTGATTGAGTCTGTTCATCCCTTAGTTCCTGTATTGCGTTAACAATTACAGGCAGCAAATTATCGGGTGTGGCTTCCCATTTTTCAGGGTTATCTTTCATCACCAGGTTGAGCCATTCAGCACCCGCATTGCGCTGTGCATCATCAAGCTCCTGTGCAATAAACCCTGCTGTTGGAATTTCTAACATCTTGTTACCGTCTGCGGAGCCATCTGGGTACCACTCGCGTTTATCCCAGTTATAAAGTCTTGGTTTAATTGTCATAATAAAATCTATGCCAAGAGAAAGATCTTTAATGTTCTTCTTATCTCTCCCGTCTGAAAGCGATACAATGGATGTTTGTGTGCTTCGTAAAACAGTAACTGAACTGTTACCAAGAGTAACCTGGTTCGATACAGTACCCGATGATGGCTGGGAATTGTAGCCTATGCATACCAGGTTATTACCTGTTGTAATTATTGAACCTGCATTTACACCAACGGCTGTGTTATACGAGCCTGTTGAGTTGTTTTCAAGTGCGCCGCTGCCAAAGGCAGAATTATAATTTCCTGTCGAATTAGAGAAAAGGGAATTGTACCCGAAAGCGGAATTGTAACTTCCAAAATTCAATCCACCCATTGAGTTATAACCGAACGCGCAGTTTCCTGTATCTGTAATGTTATTCCTGAGAGAGTTCGTTCCGAAAGCGGAATTAAAGCTGCCGGTGGTATTCTGAGTCATCGATGCTACCCCGAACGCGGAATTTTCTATTCCCGTTGTGTTGCGCATCAGAGCCTGCAAACCGAATGCCGCATTTGAATGCCCTGAAGTGAGATCTGTAAGTGTGTTGTTGCCAAATGCGGTATTTAACGGGCCATTCAAGCTAAAATTGCCTGAATTTTCACCAACAAACATATTATCTGAGCCAAATGTATGTAAAAATCTGTTTTCACCCTTATAAAGAACGCCTGTTGTAGAACTTGACGTTTTTTCCAGACGCAGCATTTTGGTAAAATTTACTTCTCCTGTTGACTGGCTTAAAGTAAAATAGCTGGTGGAACCGTTTTTAAGGCTGAATACTCCGTTGGTACCAACTGTATTTATTATACTTTGCGAATGTATATCTTTGTTTATGGTCAAAGCAGCTAAAATAATAAATGTTATTATTAATGTCTTCATTTTTATTCTTTTCCTGAGGTATTATTTTTCCGGCTATTTTTGAGACTCTTGATATCCTTTTGAATTTCTACTGCAAGCTTTTTCTGAGTTTGTTCCATTTCTGTAAGCTGCTGCTCGATATAACTGTTTGCGGCAATTAATTCGCTATGTTCATTCTTCAATCTTTCGTTCTCAATTTTAACTTCCTGTAAAGCCTTAATTATAACAGGTAACAGGTTGCCCGGTGTGGCTTCCCATTTTTCAGGATTATCCTTCATTACCAGATTGAGCCAATCTGCCCCTGCGTTAATTTGCGCTTCATCAAGCTCCTGTGCTATGAAACCGGCTGTGGGAACATCTTTCATCTTTGTGCCATCGGCTATACCTGTTTCGTACCATTCACGTTTATCCCAGTTATAAATGCGGGGTTTGAGCTTCATAATAAGATCGAGCCCAATGTTTAAGTCTCTGATATTTTTTTTATCTCTTGCATCCGATAAAGATGTTATGGAAGTTACGTTACATCTTAACATTTGGATTGTATTGTTACCCAAAGTGAACTGATTTGATACAGTACCTGTTGAGGGCATAGATGCATATCCTATACATGTTACATTGCTGCCTGTAGTGAGATCAAGTCCTGATATGTGCCCGAATGATGTATTAAAGCTCCCCTTTGAATTGTTTAAAGAATACTTGCCAAATGCGGTATTATCCGTGCCTGTCACATTGCTGCCAAGCGAACGGTAGCCGAAGGCGGAATTATTGTTGCCCAGTGTATTTAACGCCAGTGCGCTATCACCAAAAGCTGAATTTCGCGCGCCATCACCGTTAGTGACAAGTGAGAGATGCCCAAAAGCGGAATTATGATTTCCTGTAGAGTTGAAAAAAAGTGATGCGTAACCGAATGCAGAATTATTTGATCCGGCGGAATTGAATGCCATAGCAAGATAACCTAAAACTGAGTTAGATGATCCGCCGCTAACCGCAAAAAGCGTGCTGTGCCCGAATGTTGTGTTGAAAAGAGTGCTGTTGAAACTTCCTGAATTCACTCCGAAGTATAAACATCCAAAACCATAGTTGTGTATGAACCTATCGGTACCGAGGTAAATTATCCCGGTAGTTGAGTTAGTTGTGTTTTCAAGGCGAAGTGTTCTGTGTATTCTTATCTGGCCGGTTGATTGAGTTAAGGTAAAAAAATCTGTCGTTGCGTTTTTAATTATATAGGTTCCGCCTGTACCAACTATATTGGTAATATTCTGAGCGCCCGCCGGATACGCTGCGCAGATGACCATAATTATTATGATTGCTGTAATTTTCATTTATTTTCCTCAGTTGATGATATTATTTCATTTACTTGTGTTTTGCGTATCTGTTCTATTTCTATTTCGAGTAAATCCTGCATTTCATTGGTTTTAATCAGCACTTGTTTGTATTCATTGTTTTTTACCTTAAGATCTGCATTCGTTTTTTTTATCTCTTCATTTTCCAGGTGCAGTTCCTGTATTGCTTTTATTATTACAGGAAGCAGGTTTCCTGCGACCGCTTCAAGTTTTTCAGGGTTATCTTTTAATACAAGGTTTAACCACTCAGCGTTGGCATCAGTTTGCGCACCATCAAGCTCTTGTGCAATAAACCCGGCAGTAGGGGCTTCATGCATTTTTGTGCCGTCGGAAATACCCTTTTCATACCATTCACGTTTATCCCAGTTATATTGGCGGGGTCTTAACTTCATGATAAAATTCAAACCAAGTGAAAGATCATGTATATTCTTCTTATCCCGTGCATCCGAAATCGAGGTGATAGTTGTTACCGCGCAGCGGAGGGTAGTTATCTGACTATTGCCGATCGTAAATTGATTAACTGCACTGCCCGATGATGGCTGAGAGTTATACCCAATGTTAACATTTCCGCTGCCACCAGTATTAAGATACCCTGCAATATATCCAATGCCTGTGTTAAAATTCATTGTTGAGTATTGCAGCGATTCTGAGCCAAATGCTGAATTCCAGCTGCCTGTTGCGTTGGTTGAAAGCGCAAGATACCCAAAAGAGGAGTTATCGGCTCCGGTTGTGTTGTTAAAAAGCGACAACTCTCCAAATGCCGAATTGAAACTTGCTGTATTTCTTAAAAGTGATAAATTACCGTAAGCAGAATTGGAATTTCCGCTTTTAAGTGCGCTAAGCGATCCATACCCAAACCCTGAATTTTGACTGCCTGTTGTGATATTACCAAGTGAACCGAATCCATAAGCAGAGTTTTTTTCCCCTGTTGTCACATTAAACAGCGTCCCAAAGCCAATGGCGGTATTGAATCTGCCGGACATAGTAAAATTCCCCGAGGATTCACCGAGGAATGTATTACTTGAGCCATAATTGTGCATAAAATAGTTGTTTGCTATATATAAAACCCCGGTAGTTGAGTTAGTGGTATGCTCAAGCCTTAGTGTTTTTAAGATATTAACCTGACCCGCCGGCGATAAAGTAAACAAATTTGAGGCTGAACTTTTTATTGTAAAAGTTCCGGAGGAGCCGAGAGTGTTTGTGATATTCTGCGAAAAAATGCCTGCGGTAAGAAATACGGGCATGATAAGCAATAGCTTTAAAAAGATAATTAATTTTTTCATGCTGCTTTAATTATAGAATTTGAGATTTTATTTGCTCTATCGCCGCTTAACTGCAAAGCATTGAAGTATGCCAGGCATGCCGCCATTATCGCTTCATCCTGGTCACCGTTTATTGTGCGCTGTATCCTGTGAACCAGTTTGTGGGTTTCGGGCTTCAGCCGGTAACCCTTTGATATTTTATTGATTTTCTTTCGGAATGTCTTCATTATTATTTTTTAGTGTTTGTGCATTTTATGTGCACCTTTTATGCACTTGTTAGGCACACACAAACATACAAAATGCAGTAAGGTAAAATGAAAGAAAAAAAATCTTAAATGTAACAGTAGAAATACCCTGAAATTGCATCAAAAGCATTAATGATGGATAAAAATCATATAATTGTATGATTTTTATCCTATATTTGTAACAGTAAATTCAGGGAAGCATAAATGCACGATACCAGACTGATCAAGATACTGCGAACTTTAGATGCTGACGAATTCAAAAATTTCGGAAAATTTTTGAATTCACCGTATTTCAGCACGGGCAGAGATCTCACTTCTTTATACAAAGAATTAAAAAAGTTTTTCCCCGCCTTTTCAGGTAATGGCTTAGAGAAAAAAAAAATATTTTCACGTTTGGGTAAAGGCAAATATAACGAACAGCTTATGCGCATTATGATAAGTGATATGTACAGGATGGCTATTGAGTATCTCAGGATTTTGACTGTGAACGAAAGCCCCGTGAAAAGTAAAATTCATCTTTCAGATGAAGCCATAAAGCGCGGTTTGTTCTTTCTTGCGGAGCAGAGTATTAACGATGCTGAAGAACTTGTCACAAAAGGCGGGATTGATGCTGATTACTTTTATAACCGGTTTGAGATCGAAAACCAAAAGACAGATCATAATTTCTTTTCAGGTGAAACTGTTTTTAAAGGGAATATGGAAATGAAAGCCTCTGAATGCTCACTGTTCCATTTTCTTATGCTTACTGCCAATAACCTGCATAATTTTTATTCAACAAAATCAAATGTAAACACCGAATACTCTGATTATATTATTATGCACATGCTTAACAACTCTGCTCTCGATAAACTTGAACCGCTCTTAACAGGCTCAAAAGATAAAGATATCGCAAGGATCTATTTATATTACATACTCTCCCACATTGATAGTAACGACGAACAGTATTTCTATAAGCTTAAAGCGCTGCTCTTCAAAAATCTGCATAACATGGTGTTTTCAGAAAGAAGCTTTTTGCTTTCTCTATATGATTCCCTTTGTACAAAAAAAATATTTGATATAAACTTCGATAAATATACTGCCGAAAGACTGGAAGTAAAAAAGAAAATGCTTGCAGAAGGTATGTTCCGTGGGGTGAATACAAACTTTATTAGTCCAGTAAGATTTTACAGCTTTATTATTACCGGAATTTCCGCCGGCGATGTTAAATGGGTCGAAATGATGCTCGGTAAACACCTTACCGATATTGCCCCCGAGCACAGGGTAAGCCTGTTTAACTATTTTAAAGCTGAAATATGTTATCTGAAAAAAGATTATGAAACGGCACTGCAGCATACTTCAAAGGTTGATCTCACCGCTTTTTTTATAAAACCTACTCTCTTTGCCTTGCAGCTTAAGATCTACTTTGAACTTAACTATGTTGATGAAGCGCTAAGCATAATTGACACCTTCCGTCATTATATTGCAAAAAACAAACAATCCACCGGGATCGTTAAAAAAGCGCGCGCTGATTTTCTGTCTATTTACAATAAACTGATAATGTATAAGAACGGCAGGCGCGCGAATACGATTGATAAATTGAATTCTATGATAACCCGGTCAGATGCTCTGCATAAAAAATGGCTTCTGCAAAAATTAAATGAACTTAACGCGGTGTGATCGGAAATTTTGGCATTATTTTACCAAAACCATTTTCTTCGTTTCAATAAAGCTCTCTGCTTCAAGCGTATAAAAATATATACCGCTTGCTAAATGCGCTGCATCGAAATCATAATTGTAAGTACCCGCCGAGAGTCTTCCGTTAAACAGCGCAGCTGTTTGTTTCCCTGCCGCATCATAAACTGTGAGTTTTACCTCGCTTGTTTTCGGCACACTGAAAGTAATATTTGTTACAGGGTTGAACGGGTTGGGGTAGTTTTGTGAAAGCATGTAACCTGCAGGCAATTCATTTCCTGTCTGCATTATACCGATTGTCCCTCCGGAATTAGTTGATTTTAGAATCGAACCCGCATCGCCCGATACCCATCCGTAATTTCCGAAGAAGCTCATGGCTGTATAATTTCTGTTTGCCACCCCCGTTACAGCAATCCAGTTTGCCCCGTTGTTGGTAGTCTTTAGTAATGTTCCGTTAAATCCCGCCGCATATCCCAATACACCGTTTAAGAATTGGATGGATCTGAGCGTATTGCTGCTGCCTGAGCTTTGTGTTATCCAGTTAGCTCCCCCGTTAACAGAAAAAAGAACAGTACCGTTATCACCTGCCGTATAAATTACCGAAGCACTTACCGGCTCTATTGAATATAATGTACCTGTAGTGCCGCTGGTTAGCTCGCTCCAGTTAACGCCTCCATTGGTGGTTTTTATGATTTTACCCAAACCGCCGCAGGCAAATCCGGTGTTTTGGTCAATAAATTTTACTGCGTTAACACTTGACGTTATATTAGAATTTAGTATCTGCCAGTTAGCTCCCGCATTAGTTGTCTTTATAATTGTACCCAGTGTACCTGTAGCAAAACCTGTATTACTATTTACAAAATCCATACTTAACAATATTTGTCCTGTTCCGCTTGTTAAAGCAAACCAGTTCGTTCCGCCATTTGTGGTTTTATAAATGGATCCGTTATATCCGGCAATATAACCGGTATTTATATCATTGAAATGTGCCGAATAGTAGATGTTATTTACTCCTGTTTTCTGAACATTCCAGTTCGTTCCGCCGTTTGTTGTTCTTAAAATTGTATCATTGCTGCCAAGCGCCCAGCCGGTGTTTTCGTTAATAAAAGTAATTGAGGAAATCGGTCCTGCATGTCCGCTGTTCTGTAAAGACCAGTCGCTAACCGGCGGGGCTGCGGAATAGTTAAGTATCTTACCTTGAGCGCCCACGGCAAATCCGGTTGAGCCTGCCGGAAAATGCACACTCAAAAGAACATTAGTAATACCGCTTACTTGTACTTCCCAGCTTGCTCCGCCGTTTGTTGTTCTTGTTATGTTGCCGTTTGAGCCCACGGCGCAGCCTGTATTTATATCGGCAAAATGAATTGCGTGAAGTGGGTTAGAAATTCCTGAAATACCGCTATTCTGCTCTTCCCATGAGTTTGCGCCGTTTGTCGTTTTATAAATTTTTCCGAATTGCCCTGAAGCCCATCCGGTGTTAGGATTTACAAAACAAACGCCATTGAGATTGTAAAGTGTGTTAACCACGGGCATAACATTCCAGTCGGCGCCCGCATTTGTAGTTTTGCGGACTGTGCCTGAATCACCCACTGCATAGCCCGTGTTAAGGTCAGCAAAATACACTGAGCGCAGAACACGGAAGGTCAATGATGGTATTTGCGCCCAGTTAAAACCGCCGTTTGTTGTTCTGTAAATGCTTGCGCTGTTACCAACAGCAATACCGGTATTGGCATCAACAAATTTCATTGAATTTATTGAATTGCTGTTGTTTACTTCTCCTAAAATGCTCCAGTTAGTTCCGGCATTGGTGGTTTTAACCAGTTTATAAAGATAAGTTACCCCCCAGCCGGTATTATCATTTATAAAATGAATAGATACGAACTGGTCAACTCCGAAAACAGAAGTTAAAGACCAGTTCAAACCTCCATTGGTGGTTTTAAGTATTGTACCTCCGCCTCCGGCGCACCAACCGGTATTATTGTTGATAAAAAATACCGAATTGAGGTTGTTAACTGTTCCTGAATTTTGAGTACTCCATTGCGAAATCAAACACTGTGCGAATAAAACTGTAAAAAGCAAAAATGCAGGAAATATTTTTTTCATTTTTTCACTCCTTTTATAAAAATACCCCGCATACTTCTAATACTTGCCTTAAGTATCCTAATGGCGTTAAGATGCTTATATGCTTGTGAAGTAATACGGGGTGAAAGATCCTTCCACCTTATAACGCCATTAGTAAAGCAAACTTAGCTTAAAATTGTGGTACAGTTCAAACACACTTTTTTGGAGTTTTAGAATAATTCAGATTGCAAAATTCACTGTTTTTAATTAAAAAACTCCTATTTTTGTGGAAATTACAAAGTATGCATAGCACCAGGTTAATTAAATTACTAAAGAGTTTTCCACATGCTGATATCAGGCGGTTTCTGGATTTTGTCCGCTCGCCGTTTTACAACAAAAACAAAAAAGTTATTAGGCTCGCTGAATTTGTGCTGAAATATCACCCTGAGTTCAATCCGCCGGTTTTTGATGAGGAAGCTGTGTTTAAAAAACTTTTCCCCGGTGAAAAATATGAGTATCAGAAGATCAAAAACCTTTTATCAGACCTGCTGAACCTTGCATACAATTACCTTAGAACAAAACCTGTTTACTTCACGGAATTTACTTCCGAACTGAACCTGATTGTCAATCTTCGTTCTTTAAGAGTGCTCGATCTTCACGAAAAAATTCTTTTGGCAACAGAAAAAAAGCTAGAATTATTAAAAACCAGGGATGGAATTTATTTATACAATAAATTCTTATTGGCAGATCAAAGGCAGATACTTAACACGATCAAAAAGCCCAATGCCAATGAAGGATTCAATGAAACATTCAATGCGCAGTTTGAACTTTCCCTGCTTAACTTGCTGAAACAATATACCATAATGAAACACGTTAGCATTGAAAATGATAAGAAATTTTCATTGAAGATGTATGAAGAAGTGCTGGGTTATATAAAAAAGCACAGTGACTTCGAAAATATTACATTGAAGGAGTACAGGCTTATTGCCCTGCTTCTTGAAGAAAAAACTGAAGAGCATTACAGGGAATTGAAAAGAATTTACATAGAAGATTACGACACACTTGATGAAGAAGATTCATACATGGCACTGTTTTATCTTAACAGCTTCTGCGCCGAAAGGTATAACAATCTGGCTGATGAAAAATACATATATGAGCTTCGCGACCTGTTCAAGCATGCTTTCAATAAAGATGCAGTCTCGCTTGGTACGTTTCATTACCCTGATTTTATTCATTACGCGAAAATATTTATCCGCGCCGGGGATATTGATACTGCTCAAGAATTCATTAAGAAATATTTTAACAAAATTGATGAACAGCATAAGGATAGTACAATGAATCACTTAAACGCGTTGATTAATTTTCAGCAGGGTAATTGCGAAAAAGCGCTTTATTACATATCAAAAGTCAACTTTCCTTCTTTTTTCATGAAGTTGCAGGTGAAATTGATCCACCTGCAGCTTCTGATTGATACTCAAAATTATGAAGAAGCGCGCGCTGCTATACACTCATTCAGTCAATTTCTTTCAAGGGAATCAACCTTAAATAAACTGTACAAAAGCGCTATCAAGAATTTCCTGAAATTGTGTAAAGTACTTATCGGGGTAAGCGAAATATCTTCTGCCAAAGAGCGGCGAAAAGCCGCGGCAGAGTTCAGGATTTCATCTGAAAAACTGAACTCTAACCTCTTCGGCATAAAACACTGGCTTTTTGAAAAAACTTCGAAGCTTTAATTATTTTACCAAAACCATTTTCTTCGTTTCAATAAAGCTCTCTGCTTCAAGCGTATAAAAATATATACCGCTTGCTAAATGCGCTGCATCGAAATCATAATTGTAAGTACCCGCCGAGAGTCTTCCGTTAAACAGCGCAGCTGTTTGTTTCCCTGCCGCATCATAAACTGTGAGTTTTACCTCGCTTGTTTTCGGCACGCTGAAAGTAATATTTGTCACAGGGTTGAACGGGTTGGGGTAGTTTTGCGATAACTTAAATCCTTCAGGTACGTTAGTACTTATCTGCTGAATGCCTATGCCGCCGTTTACGGTTTTTAATATCCTTCCGTTATTGCCAACAATATATCCAATACTGCCATCAACCATGGTTATTCCCCTCAGAAAGCTTGTTGTATCACCTGAAGGTTGTGTTTCCCAGGTTGAGCCGCTGTTGGTTGTTCTTCTTATAACGCCATCGGGTCCGGCTCCATAAACTGTTGATGAGTTTACCATTGAAAGACCGTTTAACCCTGATGTATTTCCGGGTGATGTTACCTCTGTCCAGTTGGTTCCGCCGTTTGTAGTTCTGAACACCGCCTCGGTAAGCCCAAGCGTTGTAAAATACCCGTTGTTGTTATCGGTAAACACAATGCTGCTTACAAAATTATTCGTGCCTGTTGTTTGTTGAACCCAGTTAGCCCCGCTGTTGGTAGTTTTGAATACAGAGCCGCTTACGCCGGCGGCAATAACAGTTGCTGCGTCAAAAACTTTTATTGTAACAAGATCAGAAGAAGTTATATCAAACTTTGTCCAGCTAACGCCGCCGTTGGTTGTGCGCGATACATCACCCTCCGCTCCGCAAACGTAACCTGTGTTGTTATCTGTAAAATCCAGGTCGTTCGTGCTTGTCATGTTAGGAACAGTAAGCAAAACCCAGTTCACGCCGCCGTTGGTTGTTTTGAGGAAAGTATTTGATCCGCCTATTATGAATCCGTTTAGCGCGGAAGGGAACTTTACATCAAATAGAGTCTGAGTTGTGCCGGATGTTTGCGGACTCCACGTTGTGCCGCCGTTTGATGTGAAAAGTATCTTCCCATTTGCGCCTACAACCCACCCTGTATTCATATTAATAAAGTATGAGGAAAATAGATTCTCTGTGGTACCGGATGTCTGTTGCTGCCAGTCAGTTTTTACTGATGCTGTGAAAAAAATGGTAAAATGTAAAATAAACAATAATTTTAGTTTCATGGCTGCTCTCCTTAAAAGTTTTCTGCAAATTACGCAAATCTGAATGAAGTATCAATTGTGGGAATATATTAAAACATAACAGTGCTAAGGCTGATAAGGTTCTATTTTACAGCTACCTGCGTCTTCCCCTGTTTCTTCAGGATCAGATCTATCAGTTCCCGCACGCAGCCTTTACCGGCATGGATTTTGGTGATATAATGAACCGCCGCCCTCACATCTTCTACCGCCTCCGGCGGCGCGGATGAAAAACCAACTCTTTCAAGCAGCGGTATATCAAATGAATCATCACCAATGTAACAGAAGTTTTCAAATCCTATGTTATACTTTGCGGCAATTTCCTCCGCTGCGCTGCACTTATCCTTGCAGTCTTCATAAAGCTCCTCAATTTTCAGCCTGCGGGCGCGGTGTTTGTTGGCCTCGGCGGAGCGGCCCGAAATTATCGCGAACTTCAATCCGTGATGATGTCCGCGCTCAATGCCATAGCCATCATGCGCATGGAAATTCTTTATCACGTTGCCGTCAGGCATATAGAGCAAAGAGCCATCAGTTAACACGCCGTCACAATCCATAAGCACAAACTGAATTTTCGAAAAATCTACACTGTTGATATCTTTCATTCAATATTTATTATTTGTTTTGTAAATTGCAGATAATTAATGATTATATAAATGAAAAAGGAAACGGAAATCACCGGCTGGGATTTTTCACCGCTTGCGCGTAATGGCAGAATGAAGGAAACACCCCTGCCGTGGGATTATGCCGCTATTGTAAAAGAATATATCCCCCGCGCAGGATCAATGCTTGATATGGGTACCGGTGGTGGAGAGTTTCTGCAAACACTGATTCCCCTGCCGATACACACTTACGCAACAGAAAACTACAGGCCCAATATAAAAATTGCCGAAGAAAACCTTAAACCGCTTGGTGTTCAGGTTGTAAGCGGATTTAAAGATGAACAACTGCCATTTGATGATAATTTTTTCGATCTTGTGATAAACCGCCACGAGTTTTACTCGCCGCGCGAAACGCGCAGGATACTTAAACCCGGCGGATATTTTATCACCCAGCAGGTTAAGGGCAACTGCGATAATGAGATCCTTGAGTTACTCAACTTTAATACCAAAACAGAATTTTCAGATTGGTCGCTAAGAGCCGCGGTTAATGAGTTAGAAAAGAATAATTTCACTATCATTCTGCAGAACGAAAACACGGGTTATACTGCATTTTCAGATATTGAAGCCCTCGTTTCATACATCAAAGTTATAAACTGGCTGGTGCCTGAGTTTACCCGCGAAAAATATAAAGAAAACTTACTAATTGCTGAAGATACTATCCGCAGCGAAGGCAGTTTCAAGAGTACTTATGACAGATTTTTTGTAGTTGCCAAGAAAGCCAATTAACTATATTTTATTTGTAGCTTCTCGTTTATTTTCTGTTAACCCATTACACTTCCGTGTAACATGAGGAGATGTTACAAAGCTCCCCTCCTTTTCTAAGGAGGGGAAGAAATCCGGCGCACGCCGGATTGAGGGGTGGTTTCAAGCTTCTTCATAATATTCAATATATTCCCTCCTCACACCTGTGCATACGCCAGCCGTACGGCCTCCGCGCCGTACTTCTTTTCCAGGCGCTTAACAGTAAAATGGCCCTCGGCCATTTTCTGGAAATGATCCATGAAGATCAAGTTTATCCCGGCGCCGCTTACGGCGCCGACTATGGGCACAGCCTTAGCCGCAACCTCTTCGGTGATTACTACGGAGTAGCGCGCGACAATTTTATTTACCAGCTTCACAATTGCCGGGGCTGATTCTTTGGCGAAGCCTTTTTGCCCCAGGTATTTTGCCGCGCTTGTTATTTCCTTAGCCATAACAGCGCGCATTACCCAGTATGAATTATCGCTGGCATCATCTTTTTTAGAGTTACCCCCGAGCGCGAATACCTCTATGCAGCTAAGCTTGGTTTCTATGGTGTTGATATCATGACCTTCGCTTTTGGCGATCTCCGCAATCGATTTCAGGATCAGCATCGTAGATACAGGCAGCTCAATGGGAATTGCGGCCAGGCCAAAGGCTCCGCCAATTCCGCCGGATATTGTTGTGAGCAGTTTATTTATTTTTTTGCTTGTGCGGATCTTCTGCTTATCAAGTATAGTCACCATGCTGTACTCAAGCGCTTTTAAAAGCGCTTCCCTGGATGCCTTAGAGATAACAGTATGCGCCTTCTCCGGCAGAAGCTTCATGGCTTTTTCTATGGGCACGCCAATGTAGTTGGTAATTTTTATGGCAAGGTTCGGATTTTCAAGCAGCTTCTTCGCGCGTTTAAGCTCGGCAAGCTCCCGGGATTGTATTTGTTCCATATAAATTAATTCCGCTATACTTATTGATTTACCGCTATAATTTAATAACATATAAACTCCTTAAATTAGTTCATAAGAAAAATATAATAAAGCCTTAATTAAATATGCAGCAACAAACAGCTCACCTCCTGCTTTGCCACTCTGCGAAGTGGGTAAGGCGACCCCTCCCATCACGCCCGCAGGCGTGATTGCCCTCCCTTAGAAACAAGGCCTGCGGCCCAAAGGAGAGGGCGAGATACAAAAGCAAAATCTCATTGTCATCGCTGTGCCTCACTTTTTGTCGCCCAGAGCGGAGTCGAAGGGCTTGAATTCGAATTGTCCACTCTGCGAAGTTGGTAAGCTTTTTTGTATAGCCACGCCCCTTAGGGCGTGGATTTGAGTTTAAAAAAAATATGGGCTTTAGCCCTGAACAGTTTCCTTACTTTGAAACATTTTATCCCCTCACCCCCCTGCCCCTCTCCCAAAGGGAGAGGGGGGAGAATATCCATAATTTCAGGGTTTGATTTCCCTCTCCTTTCATCTTCATCGCAGAGTCTCTCGCTTATTGAGGACTCTGCGCATCTGCCAACGCTCGACACCTCCACGTGGACTTCCTCAGGGCTTTTGGCAGCAGGCGATTTCTGGCTTATTTTCGGGATATTCTCACGATGATTCTCATTGTGAAAACGATATTTTTTTTTCGGGGGTGGAAGCATTGTGAGAGTGTGATTGCGCCGTATTTTCGCAATATTTATCCCGGCGAAGCATTCTCATGGTGAATAATTGATGATGAGAATGCACTCTCACAGTGATTATTCACTGTGAGAATTACGCAAAACAGAGCGCAATCAGCAGCGGGATCCTCATTGTGATTCTCAATGTGAATAATTGATGATGAGAATAATAATTTTATAAGGTCATGGGTGAAAACCTTAAAAACAAGGCAGGCACCAACAACGGCGAATGAGAATACTGATTTCATGCTGCCAAAGGCAGCGGCGCCCGGGGCGGCTATTGCGGAAATTATTATAAATACCGTAAATACAAACATAACGGGAATAAAGGTAAAATTGCAGGTTAATATGCTTTCTGCATACTAAAGGCAATATAATATATGCTAACTGCATTGTCAAGGGGAAATTACCGTGAGAGAAATTTTGTTTTAACTTTGATATTTATTCCCTATTTTAGTAAAATGAAACTTCCTAACCATGAAAATGCGGTAATTTCAATTGAAAAACTAAGGGATTACTGCTTAAATTTTGAACATCCCAGAGGGAAACACAAAGCCCTCGTGTTCAAATCCGCCTTAGATTTCGAAAAGAAAGATTCTGAGTTGCTAAAGTCGATAATTTTTAAAGCTGTAAAAACCAATGATGCAGTTGAAACATTTACTGATATTTATGGAATTAGATATACTGTTGATATACCATACAGTATGAAAGATAAACAGGCTATTATTAGAACGCTTTGGATTATGAAAACAAACGAAAACTTTCCCAGGCTTACAACCTGTTATATAAAGGAGTAAATAATGAACAGTAAATTTAAAATACTCGATGTTGTTGCACTATTAAAGGATATGCCCGAGAAAAATCTGATCATGGGACAGGTAGGAACCATTGTTGAAACACTTGGCGAAAATGTTCACGAAGTTGAATTTACAGGAAAACACGGTGATACAATTGCGTTGGCCGCAGTCGATTCCGAAAATCTATTGCTATTGCATTACGAATTTGAAACTGCTTAATTAATAATAACATAGGAACCATTTTTAACCCCGACCAACTTAAATGTTGATCGGGTTTTTTTATGTCCTCTGCACGGGACCCCGCGCTATTAACACTTACCCCCCTTTCAAGATAACACGAAGTGTTATCGTTCCGAAGGAACTCCTTTGGAGCAGCCTGCACCTGCCCTTGCCCGCCTATGGCGCGGGGGCGGCATGGCCGCTGAAAGCGGGATATATGCTGTAGGACTGCGGCTGCATGTCTCAGATCCGGCTCTGACAGGTGGGCATTTATGACCTGCTAAAGCGAAGCGAAAGAAGTAGCTGACGGGGGTCTCTGCACACCAACCCCGCACCCGTACCGAGCTTTATTCTTGTAGACTATAGACAGTGGTATAAGATTGCGTAATGAGATAAATTTGATAAGAAGAAACAACTTGATACAAATTCAAAACTTAATTTACAAACAATAGTACAAAGCGATTTTTTGGTTTTGCAAATTTACCATGAATAGAATTAATATGAAAAAGATGAAAAGGAAAAAACCACTGTTGACGCAGTGGTTTTAAAGATTCTATTATAGACTCATTTGATGGCGGTAGCTCAACAGGATAGAGCATAGGTGCGTTCTTATTCTAGTGTACTTAAGGTTGCAGGTTCGAGTCCTGCCCGTCATACTAATAATTTTTTAAAAATAATCCATATTAAGATAATTAACAAGTTTAAATCACAGATCATTGTAGAAGTTTGCTTATCAATTAAATTTAAGAAAAACTCAATATAATAACTTTACTAGTTATGCCTAAATCAACATACCTTATAACTAGTTATGCCCCAAATTGTAGACTATAGTCGGTGGTATTATAATCAACAATAAAATAACTTTGAATACATGAAAAACACTTATTCTGAAAAAGACAGAAAATTTCTAAAGAAACTTGGTGAAAACATCAGGAAATGCAGAATGCAAAAAGATATTTCTCAGGAAGAGCTTGCTTATCAAGCAGATCTTGACCGCACATATATTAGCGGGATTGAAAGAGGAGAAAGAAACATTTCGGTAATTACGCTGAAAAAAATTACAGATGTTTTAAAGATTGAAATACACAAAATTTTAAATGGACAAAATAATTAGCAGTCAAGAGATAATATTTGAACTTGAGAAGAAAATCGGTGATCCATCAATAGATTTAATTTTAAAAGACAATATTAAAAACGGAAAAAATTATAAATTTAAATTTATAGATTTATTCGCGGGTATTGGCGGATTTAGAATAGCATTTGAAAAGCACGGCGGGAAAAGCGTGTTTACTTCGGAATGGGATAAAAACTCGCAATATACTTTTTATGCAAATTTTAAAGAAATCCCCAAAGGAGATATTAATGCAATTGATCCCAATTCAATTCCACAACATAATATTTTGTTAGCTGGTTTTCCCTGTCAAGCATTTAGCATTGCTGGTCATAGAAAGGGATTTGAAGATATACGTGGTACTCTTTTCTTTAATATTGCAAAGATTTTAGAAAGTAAAAGCCCACCTGCCTTCTTGCTCGAGAATGTTAAAGGTTTAGAAAACCACAATAATGGTGAGACGCTAAATCGAATGAGAGAAATATTAGAATTGAAACTAAACTATAAAGTGAAAATTGAAGTGTTAAATTCAATGACACATGCCAATATACCGCAAAACAGAGAAAGAATTTTTTTTGTTGGTATACATAATGAATATTATAAGGGTGAATTTTGCTTTCCGAAAGAAATTGAATTAAAAAAGACGATACATGATTGTTTGTTGGCTGAAAAACAAGATGATAAATATTATTATAAAAGTAACCATCCGTATTACACTGAGCTAGAAAAGAACGTCACAAAGAGAGACACGATTTATCAATGGAGAAGAAAATATGTACGAGAAAACAAAAGTAATGTTTGTCCAACCCTAACAGCAAATATGGGTACTGGTGGCCATAATGTACCTATAATTAGAGATAAATTTGGAATTAGAAAATTAACACCGCGTGAATGTGCCAATTTTCAAGGTTATTCCCCTAAGTACATTTTACCAAAAATTGCAGATAGCAAGCTGTATTATCAAATAGGCAATTCTGTTACAGTACCATTAATTGAAAGAATTGCAAAAAGAATGATAAAATATCTTGAGTACTAATGTTCGACATTAATAAAATTAAGAGCGAAAAAAAATATCTTGAATTACTTTCTGGGGTAGCTTCACTTTCAAAGCTATTCAGCGATACAGCCACACCCTATGTTAATTATAGGATTGCAGAAAACATCTTTTGCAGTGTTTTTAAAGCTGAGAATTTGTCAAGGAGTGACACGGCTTATGATGCTAAAATTAATAATTTAGGAGTAGGAATAAAGACATTCATAAATCACTCTAACTCTAAATTAGAGAAAGTTGCAGAATTCAATGCACTCAGCTCGGAAATTAGAAAACTCAAAGGTGATGATTTAATAAGAAGATTGGCGGAATACAGAAACGAAAGGATTTCATTTGCAAATAGAACATACGAAATTAATAATGGTATATATCATTGTGTAACAAGAACAATAAAAAAAATTACAATATTCAATACATCTTATGATTTCATAAATATTAATAAATTGCGGCTATTAAAAGAAAGCAAAGCTGGGGTTTCATTCAGGGATAATCTTAATGAATATTCCTTTAATTATTCTAAAAGTACATTATTTAAGAAGTTTGTATTACCTTCAGAGGCAATAGATTTGAATATCAAGATACTTGATGATCCCTTCAAGATTATTTTAGATTTGTTAAGTTTGAAAAATTTAAGTGCGAATCGAGAATTAGGTGAAGCCGGCAAAAACTATGTGATTTTGCCTCTTTATTCATTGGGGTTGAGCAAACCCGAAAACAAAGTAGTTGGAGAAAAGAGTGGCCTGAATCAGTGGAACGCAGGCGGCAGAAAACGCAATATAGGCGAAGTATATATCCCAGTACCAGCAGTCATACATAAATATTTCCCCGATTTTTTTCCAAAACGTGACGTTCAATTCACGTTGATTACACCAACTAAGGAACATCTGAATGCTAGTATCTGCCAGGATAATTCAAAAGCACTTATGACGGATCCAAACAAAGCACTGGCGGATTGGATATTACGTAAACTACTGAAGCTTAAAGAAGGAGAATTATTGACATATGACAAACTTAAAGAAATAGGCACTGATTGTGTAATAATCAGGAAGAAAAGCCAGTACACATACGAAATCGACTTTGGGCCACTTGATGGTTTTGATGATTTTGTTTTAAATTCTGCATACAGTGGATAATCTGACAAAATCCAATCGACGGAAAAACATGCAAAATATACGCTCCAAAAACACAAAAATGGAGCTTAAAATTAGATCACTCCTACATAAAAAAGGTTTAAGGTTTCGAATACACACAAAATTAATTGGTAAGCCAGATATAGTTTTTGCAAGCAAAAAAGCTGTAGTTTTTCTTGATTCATGTTTTTTCCATAAATGCCCATATCATTATATTCAACCGAAATCTAATTTAAAATACTGGAAACCTAAAATTGCAAGAAATACAGCAAGAGCTAAAGAGGTTAAGAAAGCATTACGTAAACAGGGCTGGAAAGTAATAAGATTCTGGGAACATGAAGTTAAAAAAGATGCGGCGAAAGTTGTAGAAAAAATAATTACCTTTGTAAATGAGTAAAAATCTTTGGACAAAGGAAGAATTAATCATTGCCTTTAACCTTTACTGTAAAATACCATTCAGTAAGACAGTAAAGGAAAATCCAAAAATCAAAGAACTGGCTTTAATCATAGGTAGAACCCCAAGTGCGGTTGCTATGAAACTTGGAAATTTTGGAAGACTTGATCCAGAACTTCAAAAAAGAAATATACGTGGTTTAACATCCGGAAGTAAAGCGGATATAGAAGTGTGGAACGAATTTCATGAGAACTGGGAAAAATTAGCTTATGAAAGTGAAAAGTTATTAGCCGAAAAGCGCGGTATCACATTAGAGCAAGAAATAGAATTAACTGAAGACGATATTCCCTTAGGATTAGATAAAGAGAAATTAATAAAAACCAGAGTAAACCAATATTTCTTCCGCAAATCAGTGTTATCAACATATGAAAATAAATGCTGTATTACTCAAATAGAGATCTCATCACTTTTGAATGCAAGCCACATCATACCTTGGTCAAAGGATCATAAAAACAGACTAAATCCTCAAAATGGTTTGTGTTTAAATGTGATTCATGATAGAGCATTTGATAAGGGTTTGATTACTATTACTCCAGAATTTAAAATTAAAGTTTCATCAAAGCTAAAAGAAAATAATGAAAATGAAACTATAGAAAGATTTTTTTTGAACTATGATGACAAACGAATAATATTACCAAGCAAGTTTGTACCTAAGGAAGAATTTCTTCAGTATCATAACAATAATACATTTATAGTGTGATTATGAATTATGTTTACAATAAACTATCATTTAATGATATAGTTGCTTTAAAACCTAGCTTTGAAGCTAATTTCAAGCTAATCAAGGTAAACAAAAAGTGCAATCTTCATTGTGTGTTTGATGCTTCTATGACAAGCTATTCAAAAGAAGATCTTATTATGATTGATTCAAAAATACCCGAAATACTTGCAAATATTGCAATTGGTGAATATAACGTTAAAAATGCAAAGGAAAATGATTCTCTTGTTGAATATAAAATAAAAGATTTTTTAATGTATATATTTTTTAGATCTGCACCAGAAAAAATAGTTTTCAGTAATTATGGTGATAAAGGTTTTATAGCGTTAAAAAACAGTAAAGAAATACTTCATTTTCCGAATTTCAATTTATCGGAATTTCGCTCTGCTCTACTTAAGTATGCCAGTTTTCATTCAACCCTTTACAAAAATCAAAAAGAAAAGTCGAAAAGTCTCAAACTCAAAGTTACCTTTAATAATAATCCAGTTTTATAACCCCGCTGCTTCTTTGTGTGTACATCTGCCATAATGCAAATATAACGGATTTGGTTTCTTGCCTAAAGTCATTCGATTGCAAAAAAAAGGGGGTCTGCTTATACCCAAAATTAAGTATATTGCATCCCCCTTCCTTCTACAAATTTATAATACAACCGTTTAAGGTTTTCGGTGCATTATAAATTGCTGCAAACTCTCTTTATTGTAACACCGGTATTTTTCAGTGTTTAGTTACTTTACCTTTCCTGCCATCCACCCGGCACATTATTTCAACAACAGCATCAAGTAATTTCTCCGATGGAATGCGGTCAATAGTTTTTTTCATCATTATAAGCAGCAGACCCCTTAACTCAATATCGCTGTACTTTGCCGCATTCCTTAGAGGGTCACCGGTATCTTTTGCCCGACTGCCAATGGCATATATATACTCCCGTACTTCCAGTTGCTGCTGCCTGTTCAGCTCAATTTTCCTGCCGCAAATGTTTGTAATTAACGTATCGCAGTTTTTAAGATCATTTTCAAGGTGATCCTTGGGTTTACTTTGTGTATTCCCGGTTGGTTCGCTTTTTGTTTTTTGCATAGTGGGTTCAATTTTTGTTATTTTTTTGTGCGTTAATTTTTTTTGTGCATTTATTTCTTTGTGGATTTATTTCTTTGTGTATTTATTTCTTTGTCCATTTATTTTGTTCTTTTAAAACTTCTTCTCTTATTCTAAGCAGAGTCCCTTTTCGTTTATTCAGCAGCTCTTTTGTTTCCTGCATGCTCCGCAGCGCGTACGCGCTTGGTATCTCGCCGGTTCTGTTCATATGCGATGACTTTCTTCTTAAGCCTTCATCCATTTCACTGTGAAAGATTATTTCCGCTATTATCGGGTCAGTAGATCGTTTTTTGCCATCCATCGGGTTATCGCGCATCAGGTATATTTTTATCATCTCCAGGGTATCCTTGCAGATTTTTATTGTGCACCCGTTAACATCCACTTCTTTGTAAGTATCACCCGCCATAAACTCCAGCCCAAGCAGTCTTTCAAAGAACATATCACTATACATGGGGAAGTATGACTTTCCGGGGTCGTACTCCGCTTCATCCAGTTCCTCAGCCATCCGGCGGACTCTATCGAACCTATCCCAATTATAAGGTATTCCAAGCTCCCGGGCCATTATTTTTATTATTTCTTTGTTCTGCTTTCCGGCAAGGTGCAGCTCGCGCACCATAAGCGCCTCAAGTGTGGTGATATCTATTGAGGGCGGATTGTAATTTGGTATCTTGTACATTCCCGGAGTATCTTTATTCATTTCACGGTAAACCGTGGCTTTGCTTATTTTATGCTTCTGCATTATTTCTGATTTCAGCAAATTGAATTCCTGTTTATCTTTTTTCGCATGCATTGTTTTCAGCAAAGCGATATCATTGTGCAGCTCTTTGTTAAATTCTTTCATTTTTTTAATTCCTAAAAGTGAGCCCACAATGGACCTGATTTTTTGAGCCATAAGTTTTTCAATTACTATTTATAAAAGTTTGTTATAGAGTCGTTGTTTTTCGTTTCACCCTGAAAAATGCCTTCAGGCATTTTTGCGGTCCCGCCCTGCCGGAGTGCTTTGAAACAAATATACATATGCTATAAGCATATAAGTGTATCATGCGATGATACTTTTTTAGACCTCCCCCATCTATCCCTTAGAGACAAGGCCTTCGGCCCGAAGGGAAGGGTATGGTTCATTAAATAGATCAGTAATCATAAAGTTCATCATTTGTTAACCACCGCTCTCCTTTGGCGAGGGGCAGTCCCCTTTCAGCGGCCATGCCCGTGGCAGGTGCAGACTTCGATAACACATCGTGATTTTCCAGTAAAGAAAGTCGGAAAAAAGACACTTCTGTTTTGGGCTTTTAACTCCGTAGGAGTGAAATGTTTGTAGAATTTGAAATGCGTCTAATGACAGAGCTCCGAAGGCCTATGGACTGGCTCTGACAGTAGTGAAATGTGCTTTTGTACTTTTTGTCTTGATACAAAAAGTACCAAAAAAATCAAGGCTGATGAAAATTACCTAAAATTATTTTCGCTTTACGGGAAAAGAACTCATCCGGCTTGTTTCGCACCTTAGGTGCGATTTGCCGGATTCAAACAGCTTTTCCCGTGTAGTATCTGCTCAAATAATTTTCCCAATTGCAACAGCAATCGGGCGGTAATTTTCATAGGCCGTTTGAGAAGCTTGTAATAGCCCAATACCTCGTTTTAAATTGTAATCAATCCTAGTATTCGCAATCCATTTTCGTTACTCCCCTTCGGGCCGAAGATCTTATTTCTCAAAGAGGAATCGCGGCTTCGCGAGCTCACAGAGTCCCCAGCTAAGCGCCATATTCCTAATATAATTAGCGATTCCAGCAAGAAACAAGCAAATTTCTTTAGAATTTTGCGAAGTCCCGCCTTGGCGGGAACCGCAAATTTGAGACTTAAACCGCATTTTTGAGGTGAAATTGAGGGGTTTTGATTTGTCAAGAGGAAATATTGGAAAAAAATAAAAAAAATTAAACTTTTTTTCAAAAAAAAGTGGAAAGCTATCTGCATTATTTGCTTAACAGATAGCTAACATAAGTGTAATAGTAATAAAATATTTACCCCCTCTCACTTGTTTTGTTCCTTGACTTTGTAAAGAAATACAGGTACTTTTGTAACCCTGATTAATTATACCTGATTCAAACAATCACACTGTATAATTACGTTCTTTCAACAATTTTAACACGCAAACATAATAAGTTTGTGTGCGTAATTTCTTCTTGAGTTTCATCAACAACCATCAGCATTAATGCTGAGACGGTTATAAAAAAATCAAACTCCAAAGTATTAAAAATAAAAATTACTACGGAGAGTTTGATCCTGGCTCAGGACGAACGTTGGCGGCGTGCCTAATACATGCAAGTCAACTGAAGCACGGTAGCAATACTGTGTGGAGGTGGCGCACGGGTGAGTAACACGTAGGTAATCTGCCTTCAGGTCTGACATAACTCCGGGAAACCGGAGCTAATAGCAGATGATGCAGCGGCTTGACATCAAGACAGTTGTTAAAGCTTCGGCGCCTGAAGATGAGCCTGCGTCTGATTAGCTAGTTGGCGGAGTAATAGCCCACCAAGGCTACGATCAGTAACTGGTCTGAGAGGATGATCAGTCACACTGGAACTGAGACACGGTCCAGACTCCTACGGGAGGCAGCAGTAAGGAATATTGCTCAATGGGGGAAACCCTGAAGCAGCAACGCCGCGTGAGGGATGAAGGGCTTTTGCTCGTAAACCTCTGTAGTGAGGGAAAAAATTTCCACTCTGTGGAATATGATGGTACCTCAAAAGTAAGCCCCGGCTAACTACGTGCCAGCAGCCGCGGTAATACGTAGGGGGCAAACGTTGTCCGGATTTACTGGGTGTAAAGGGTGCTCAGGCGGTTTTGTAAGTCAGAAGTGAAATCCTAGGGCTTAACTCTGGAACTGCTTTTGATACTGCAAGGCTTGAATGTGGAAGAGGAGGATGGAATTTCTGGTGTAGCAGTGAAATGCGTAGATATCAGAAAGAACACCAGTGGCGAAGGCGGTCCTCTGGTCCACTATTGACGCTAAAGCACGAAAGCGTGGGGAGCAAACAGGATTAGATACCCTGGTAGTCCACGCCTTAAACGATGAATACTAGACGTTGGGGTTAAACTCAGTGTCGCAGCTAACGCATTAAGTATTCCACCTGGGGAGTACGATCGCAAGGTTGAAACTCAAAGGAATTGACGGGGGCCCGCACAAGCGGTGGAGCATGTGGTTTAATTCGATGATACGCGAGGAACCTTACCTGGGCTAGAATGCCCTTGATCGGTTCAGAGATGAACTTTCCAGCAATGGCAAGGAGCAAGGTGCTGCATGGCTGTCGTCAGCTCGTGCCGTGAGGTGTTGGGTTAAGTCCCGCAACGAGCGCAACCCCTGTTTCTAGTTGCCACCGGGTAATGCCGAGCACTCTAGAAAGACTGCCTACGCAAGTAGTGAGGAAGGTGGGGATGACGTCAAGTCCGCATGGCTCTTACGCCTAGGGCCACACACGTGCTACAATGGCCACTACAAAGGGCTGCAATACCGCGAGGTGGAGCTAATCCCTAAAAAGTGGTCTCAGTTCGGATTGG
>ERZ761602.709-NODE-709-length-68338-cov-199.221578_pt1:52500-68338 | contig 68338 bp, 56 predicted proteins | sample MGYA00512165_ERZ761602 | MGnify/ENA primary metagenome ERZ761602 (study PRJEB28899, sample SAMN02445085) | bioreactor sludge metagenome | biome: EBPR sludge; isolation source: Thorneside wastewater treatment plant | place: Australia: Brisbane...
GGAATTGATGTAAAACTTATTGTAGAACTTGCGCACGCCGCCACAGGCCATTATCATATCATAAATGAATACAGAGGATAGCTCATGGGAGGAGAATTGTGTGATATTTATGCCGCAGAATTCCTTAAGGCGCTTGGTATCGCTGAAGGGTATTCCGGTAACACCGGCGCCGTGGCGCCCGGGATTGATGCCAAGTATCATGCGGCGGGGTTTGGTATCGTTGTAATATTTACCATAGAATTCTTCAGAGATCTTTAGAATTGCCGGATTATTTTTAAAGGGATTCAGCAGGTTTATGCCTTTGGGCAGCACACCGGTGAATGAAAGTGATTTATTGAATGCTACAACAGATTCCGCGATAGTTTTCATCAGGAAAAGTATTATTAACAAAGGTGTAAAGATAGTTTTAGTTTGATCAAAAGTAAAGGCACTCACTATTGAAAGCATTGAAAAAATTCAGGGCTTCAAAGCTTTATATAAATCGAAACTTCGTTTCGATTACTCGAATCAGCGATTCGAGCTACAGTTGTTTAACGCAAAGTCGCAAAGGTTATTACTGTTGGAGAACTGCAGAGGCAGTCAGGAATCTCCAACGACGGCGGTTAAACCAACAACATCGATTGCGCCCCTGCGGGGCTTGATGAGCCTTTAACTCCGTTAAGCCAGCGGACTGGCTCAGGCAGTGGTGGTATGTTTTCCGCCGTCGTTGGACTTTTGATCAACGACAAAATAAGATTTAGGTACTTTGAAACTAAAACAGACGTTGGTGAACTTTCTCTGCTAAAGCAGATTAAGTCAAGAACACTAACGCCGGCGTATGATTACCGGTGAGTGCAGTGGAAGGTCATGTGTATCTACTGTTACTTTCTTTTCAACGATGAAAAGAAAGTAACCAAAGAAAAATCGCCCGCTTTCGAAAAATTGGCTAAAATTATTCTCGCTTCGCTGCAGGAAAAGAAACTTCCTCCGCTAAAGCGGTTTAAGTCCTTCGGCTCACTCGCCTGGTGTGCACCACAAGTGCGATTTGTGTGACTAAAACAGCTTTTCCTGCTACGCTTGCTCGAACAATTTCTTCACGCCAATTTTTCTGAGGCGGGGCAAAAATCACAAACCCGCTTATAGGTCTATTCTTTTTAGACAGGAGCAGGTGGACACAAGTTTGTCAAGCTTTTAAACCCGTTAGGCCATGGATTGGCCCAGGCAGTGGTGACATGTTGAGTTGTTGCTTGTTACGCTTCCGTTAAAACTTCAAGATAAGATAGAACGTATACTAAATTAAACCTTTTCGGGAAACGGGTGTCTTATATAATGAAAAGAGCAATTAACCGCATCATTAAAATTAAAGGTAAAACCATGAAAAGCTTAGCAATAAAACTCGTTGTACTGCTCTTTGCCGCGGCATCCATATCCACCACACTTGTAACAGCAGCAGAAATGAATTTTACTGGCAACCGCGACCCGCAAACAAATAGCGGAGCAGGCGACAGAAAACGCGACAGGCTGCAGAAAAAAGACCCGAACTGCGTGCCGAAAAAAGACGGCACAGGCAAGAAGAATAAAAAAGGCAGCAAGAATAAAAAGAGCCAGAAGAAAATGAATAAAAAAGGCAACGGAAATAAGGGTAAAGGCAGATAAGAGTTTTTTGCAGAATAAGAGAAATAAGATCTTTACCCCCAAATGGAAAGATAATCATTAAGAAGCCGGCGCTAAAGAGCCGGCTTTTATATTTTATGTAAGCTGAAACCCGGTTTCGGCTCGACTCGAATCAGCGATTCGAGCTACAGTTGTTTAACGCAAAGTCGCAAAGGTTATTACCGTTGGAGAACTGCAGCTGCAGTCATGAATCTACGACGACGGCGGTTAAAACAACAACATCGATTGCGCCCCTGCGGGGCTTGTTTTAAAATTGCATTCGTTTTTCGATGGGCTGTGCCCATCGCTAAGCTCTTTCGCCCCTTCGGGGCTTGATGAGCCTTTAACTCTGTTTAGCCAGCGGACTGACTCCGGCAGTGGTGGTATGTTTTCCATCGGCGTTTGTCTTTTGAGCAACGACAAAATAAGATTTAGGTACTTTGAAACTAAAACAGACGTTGGTGAACTCCCTCTTCTAAAGCAGATTAAATCAGGAACACTAACGCCGGCGTTTAAATCGAAACTTCGTTTCGATTACTCGAATCAGCGATTCGAGCTACAGTTATAAAGCGCAAAGTCACTAAGATTATTATTTTGCTGGAGAACTGCAGCAGTAGTCAGGAATCCAGGAAGGCTTTGTATCCTACACAACATTAAATCTTGTAATAATTTTAATTTAACGTTATGTTTAAGCTATGTAAAGCAGCATATTGTAAAATTAAATATCCCAAATAAAAATGAATACAAAGTTAAGAGTGATACTGCCTGTATCAGTGTTGTTTGCAATAGTAATTTCTACCGGGTCAATTTATGCGCAGAGCCTTAAGAATGATTCACTTTATTTTTGTGAAGAATACAAGGATAGCAAAGAGATAGGCAACAGCACTGAGTTCTATTTGCCCGAAAAGGGCGGCACTATAACCGTAATGCTCAGAACCGCAAAAGCTATTGGCGTTGTATCGGTCTCGCTGCTGGTGGAAAAAGATGTTGCTGGTATGCGGGAGAAGATCTCAGCGGAGCCGTTTGATATTGAAGCGCACTGGGATTATATATTCTTCGCAGATGTGTTTTTTCCGGAGCCTGGTAAGTATAAGGTAAGCGCAGTGAAAAAGAATGGCGATGTGATAGCATCAGGGTATGTACGGATGCTGAAGGGGTGGTAGTCGTAAAAAACAACCCCCATCAGGAATTGATGGCGGGAAGGCACAAGTTATTCTCATACACACCCCCCGGCTACGCCGTACCCCTCTCAAGAGGGGAATATTTTGAGCGACAACTATCTACGCTGACCAAGTCAATGGGAGGGTGACACGATGGCAGGTTAAAACAATTGGGGGATTTTTTCCGAACAGAATGTATCTTTATAGATTGGCAGATGATTTTTGTTTGAGTATCTTTGTAAATCAGTAATTTAAAAAAATAACAAAAGCTATGAAAAGGGTCAAAAAAACAGCAATATTGGCAGTATTTTGCATGATATTAGTAATGCAGCTCAGCTCGCAGACAATAAATCAGAAATTAATAACGGGAATCCCAAGTGAATACGGGCAGGTTGACGCTTACTCGATTAAATATAACGCGGTAACCGGCGGCTGGGTATATTCAGCATACGATACAACAACAACAAAGACCACAATAATTACCGCAAAGGGAACATCGAAGCCATTCAATTACGCAATGACGTATAACGCGTTGTTTGACGGTGAAGGAAATTCATATATAGTAGGCAGCGAAAACATCACTGATACAGTTTACAGGTATTCTGTGTTAAAGAACAACGAAGTAATAGCTGAATACGATTTTGTACTTGATGGCTGGACTATAAGAGATAATATTCTGTATTACGCAGGCAGCGAAGGCGGCAAAACATTCATGGTGATGTATGATACCCGGACGGGGCAGCTTACCAAAGGCAAAGCATATGATGAGATACGCCTGGCTTATACCCCGGATGGTTATTCCGAAGGTGAGCCGATTGGCTATGTTGGATTCACAAAATCCGGCAGCGTGTATTATATCGCCAGGGAGAACGAAACATCATTTTTGGTAATTGGTGATACTGAGCAGAAGCATTACAGCGATATAACGTGGTATGATCTTAAATTCAATCAAAACGATGTACCGTGTTACATTGCGAGATCACAGGGCAAGTTCTACGAAGAGAGAGGCAATACATTTGTGGTGCTTGGTGATAGAGAATATAAATCGTTTGACTGGGTTTACGGCCCATTAAGTTTTGATAACAGCGGAAATCCTATATATGTGGGTCAGGATTCAGCAGGTGAGTATATTTATCACTCAACATTAATGCATGGTGAAACAGTTGTAGATAAAACTACAGGCAGTATCTATAATTACGGTTATAATGATGCAGGAAAATTTTATTACATTACATCTGAAGAATCAAGAACAGGGAGCGGTGATTATGTTTATTCCGCAACACTTGTAACAGGCGGTAAAAAAAGTAAAAAGTATTCATCAATTAATTACCCGGTGTTCAATAAAAAGGGAGATGTACTTTTTTCTGCTTCAGATAAGAGCAATAAATATTTTGTAGTTTTAAATGGTGAAGTAATATCCGATAAGTATGATTACATCAGCGAAGCTAAATTTATGCCGGATGGAACAATAGGTTATGTTGGCGTTAAGTACGGGAATTATGAAAAGAATATTCCGGATAAGAGTTATGTTGTAATTGACGGTGAAGTATCGGGTCCGTATAATACAATAAACACCGCTGACTGGAAGACTAACCAAATAATACTGACCAGCGGCAGCAATTACGCGTATCTTGCAGGAGAACTGACGGATAAACAGAATTACACATACAAATACAATGTTTATACAAACAAAGGCGAAAGCAAAACATTTGATAATATTAGCGACCTGAAGTATGTGAATAACAAATTAGTTTATTTTGCGGGTAATGTTGTGAAGAAGGATATGTATATTTATGATTATTCTTTATACGTCAACAATAAAAAGCTTGGTGATACTTATTCAGCCTACACGGATGTTGCAGTTAAGGATGACGGAACAATGTCATTTGTAGCATCAAAGGGTAATGAGATGTATTACGTAGAAGCGAGGCCGTAGCAGATAAACCGCAGGGAACAGGGATTTTCAATCAAAGACGGGTGAGAGCCCGTCTTTTTTAATGAATAACAGTAATTGTGACGGGCGATAAAAATCATATTTTTTTATGACCCTACTCATTTTGCATGATATTGTGAATCAGTAATTTGTAAAGGTATTTTCCTGAAATTGAGGTAAAACTTTTATGAATTGATATGGATCAGCCCGTTAAAAGACAAAATTCAGACCCTTTCAGAAATTCTCTCCGGATCAGTTTGATATATTTTATTGTAAGCTCATTGTGGATAATAATTTCAGATCTGCTAAATGTAGCATACCACAATGATAGTTACGGTGAATTTGTAATAGAGGCAGGGAAAGGTTTGCTGTTTGTGCTAATATCCTCGGTAATAATATTTTTACTATTAAGGCGTCACTTCGCAGCAGAAGAGAAAAGCAAACAGGAGATTTTTGAGCGGGAATCTGAATACCGGTCGTTAACCGAGCGGCTTAAAGTGGGAATAATAAGGGGGACTCCTGAGGGTAAATATCTTTTCATGAACAATTCCGCAAGAGAGATCATGAAAGATTATTTCAGAATTAATCCTGATGAAGAAATTGCGGGACTGACACCTGAGCAAGTTTACCTTGACCGCGAACTTGTAGAGCGGGTGTACAAAACTATAGGGCATATAATAAAAACCGGAGAAAGCCTGACAAGCAAAGCTGTGTACGGCAGCAGGAATGTTTCAGTGTATTCATACCCGGAAATTAATGAAAAGGGTGAAGTAACTTCGCTGCTCTCAATTCTAACAGATGAAACAGAGGCGGTTAAAAACATGCGGCAGCTGGAAGAATCAGAAAAGTTCAACAGCCGGCTTCTGGAATCAAGCTATGTGATAGTATATATTTTTGATCTTGAAAGCAGGAGTAATATTTATATTAACAAGGCCATAGAAAGGTTACTTGGCTATTCAAAAGATGAAATTAAGGAATTCGGGGAGAATCTTCTAAAAGAGCTTATGCATCCTGATGATGTGGGCAGGTTTGCGAACTATTTGCAGGAACAAGTGTACAAACTTGCCGACGGAGAAGAAAGTGGGTATGAATACAGAATGCGCCACAAAAAAGGATATTATTGCTGGTTCCGCGGCCATGACTGCATTTACAAGCGGAATAACTCCGGCAAGCCGGTGCAAATACTTGGCAGCGCAATAAATATTTCAGATCTGAAAAATACTCAGGAAGAAGTAAGAAAGAACTCAGACTACCTTAACAGCATAATAGAAGTTTCGCCAACTGCTGTATATAACCTTGACCCGGAGGGCAGGGTAATAAACATCTGGAATAAATCAGCAGAAAATATGTTTGGCTGGAAAGCCGAGGAAGTATTCGGTAAAAGGCTGCCTATAATTTCAAAGGAGAAAGATGAAGAATTTGACCGTTACATCGGTTTATTAAACCGGGGAGAAAGTATAAACGGCGTTGAGTTTTTGCGGAGGAGGAAAGACGGGAGTCCGGTAAATATAAGGGTTCATGCCAGGCCAATGCCCGGAAAAAGCGGCAAAGTGGAATCGATCCTAGCTTACGGCGAAGATATAACAATAGAGAAGAACTTTGCAGAGGCCAAGCAAAGGAATGAAGAATATCTTAAGACCCTTTATGATGCGAGCCTTGCTGCCAACAGGGTCATAGAAACATCTGAGCTATACCGGGTGTGTTTTGGTTTCATAAAGAATATAATTGATGTTACGGGAATTATGGTTTCGCTGGTTACCGAGGACGGTAAGTTCATAAAATATGACGCATTGTGGCTGAATGGCGAAAATATTGATCCTTCAAACATTCCGTTGATGAAGCTGGACCCGGTTGGCAGCGGGCCGCTTACGCGAACTATCTTAACGGGCGAAGCGCAGGTGGTGAATGATCTGGAGGAACAGACTAAAAATTCAGTTTACAAATTCTTTGTTGATGAGGATGGAAACCTGAGCGAGCCCGGCGGGGAAGTGAAGAATGTATCTCATGCGGCCATAATGATACCCTTAAAGCATGCCGAAAAAGTAATAGGTGTGCTGCAAGTACAGAATTTTCAGACGGGTATCTTTAATAACAGCGATATTTTAAAGCTTGAACCTTTCGCATTTATTTTTGCCTCGGCAATTCAGAGAGCGAAGCTGTATAAAAAACTTCAGAGTGAGCTCACAGAAAAAGACGCGGCATTTGAACAGTTGAGGAAATTTTCAAAAGGAATTGAACAAAGCCCAAACAGTATAGTTATTACAAATGCAGAATATGAAATAGAATATGTGAATCCATATTTTACAGAGCTCACAGGCTATTCTTTTGAGGAAGTATTAGGTAAGAACCCATCGGTGTTAAAATCAGGTCAAACAGAAATGAATGTTTACCGGAACCTGAGAGAATCGTTAAGCCGCGGAGAGACATGGCACGGTGAATTTCTGAACCTGAAAAAAAACGGGGAGCTATACTGGGAAGCGGCATCTATCGGTCCGATAACAGATAACGAAGGAAAAGTTACCCATTACATAGCAATAAAACAGGATATCACCGAGAAGAAGAAAAAAGATAAAGAGCTTAAAGATTCGCTGGAAGAAAAAGAAATAATGCTTAAGGAAATTCACCACCGTGTTAAGAATAACCTTCAGGTAATATCGAGCCTGCTGAATATGCAGGTTGAGCAGTATGAACATCCTGAGGCAATAGAAGCAATAAATTCCAGCCGGAACCGTGTTAAGGCCATGGCATTGGTACATGAAAATCTTTATCAAAGCGAAAGCATCGGTAAGACCTCATTGAGGGAATATTTAATTATGCTTGCAAAGAATATCTATTCATCTTACGGAGTATCTTTTGAGCGGGTGAAGTTTTATTGTGAAACCAACGGAATTGAATTCGGGCTGGATACAATAATACCGCTTGGATTGATACTCAACGAGGGGATCTCTAATTCATTGAAACATGCTTTCCCCGGGGATGCCAAAGGTGAAATTAATGTTGTACTGGAAAACAGCAGCGAAAATGATATTGATCTGCATAATAAAACAGAGGGAATCGGTTCTTACAACCTAATAATCAAGGATAACGGCAAAGGTCTTCCGGTAGATTTTGATCCGGAACGAACCAACTCACTGGGCATGACTCTTCTGAACAGTCTCGCGGCGCAGCTTGATGGCGAAGCCGTTATAAACAATAAGGTGGGGACAGAAATAATTATTAATTTTAAAGAATTGAAGTATAAGAACAGGGTATGAATTAGTTTTTAAAATGCCATATATGCCAAACCCCCGTAATTAAATTTACGGGGGTTTTATTTCTGCCGGCGTTGGTCTTTTGACCAACGACAAAAAAAGATTTAGGTACTTCTAAACTAAAACAGACGTTGGTAAACCTCCTCTGTTAAAGCAGATTAAGTAAGGAAACACCAACCTCGGCGTTTAAATTAAAAGTAAAAAGTAATCACTGATTTAAACAAGGGAGTATGATGAGTTTTTTGCCGTAAGGAGTTGTTGTGTATTCCTGTAGGGAATTAATCATTATTTTCTTTGTTTCCATTTGAGAGATATGATTATGTACTTTTTGTCTTGATACAAAAAGTACCAAAAAAATCAAGGCTGATGAAAATTTCCTAAAATTCTCTTCGCTTTACAGGAAAATAACTCGTCCGGCTGGTGCCGGCCTCAGACAAATTTTCCTGTGCTATATTTGCGAAGAAAATTTTTAAACGGAAATTTTCATAGGCCGTTTTTAAAATCCAAAGAATTATAATTTGACAGTACTTTGTTTTATGTAACCCGAACCACGCCATGAGGTGGTATGTTTTCCGCCGTTGTTGGTCTTTTGACCAACGACTAAATTAGATTTAAGCACATATCCAACTGAAATCATGTTATTCAAATCCTTACGTTGGTGAACTTCCTCTGCTAAAGCAGATTAAGTAAGGAAACACCAACCTCGGCGTTTAAAGGGGTTGCCTTCTTTAACTTCCCAAGTATCAAGTTTTTTCATTTTTGCATTTCGGTGGGTGGTTTATTACCAGTCTACTTTACTCTTTCATCCCCAATACGGCGAACATACGGCCCGAGCCGGATTTATCCCTGCGGTATGAATGCAGATGCGGGGTATCAAAAGTGCAGCCCGGGAATTGTTCGATACTTTTTGCCGGCACGCCAGCGGAAAGCAGGCTTGAGTAAACCATAGAGCCCGTATCAACAATGAATTTGCCATCGCTGTTTGGTTTTGGTGAAACATATTCAGCGGGGAACATATCAGCGACATCCGTATCAACTTCAAAATTGGGTTTGCTGATGGCGGGTCCCATAAAAACCAAAAGATCCGCGGGATTTGAAGCAAACTCATTTTGCATTATTGAAATTGTTTTAGCCGCAATATTTTTCTGTGTACCTCGCCAGCCGGAGTGAATGTTCGCGATCACACCATTTGCTTTATCATAAAGCATAACAGGCATACAGTCAGCTATTGATATTACCAAGTTCAGGCCCTTTTGCGATGTAATGAGCGCATCGGTGGCGGGATACAGGCCGGGCTTTGTTACGATCGATACACCATCAGCGTGCACCTGGTTAGCGTGAACAAGCGAAGCTTCTGCTATACCCAGCGACCCAAAAAACCGCGCGCGGTTTTTGGAAATTGTTTCGGGGTTATCGTTTATGGTTTTGCTCAGATTGTTGTAAAACGGCGGCTCATCCGCAAAGCGTGTTGATATGCCGTGAATGAGCTCCGGTCGTGATGATAGAATTTTGGATGTGATTATCATATTTTTAGTAAAAATGAATAATTAAAATAGTAACAGCTCCCCTCCTTTCAAGAAATCACGCCTCACCTTAATTCGCGGCAGCGAAGGAAGGGAGTGATTTCGAAGTCCCGCTTTAGCGGGAGTTAAGGAGGGGAAAAGATAAACTTCCGAAAGGAAGTTTATCGCGGGGTGGTATCAAAAAAAATACGAATTGCCAATACATTCGTTAGGGACTAAAGTCCCGTATATTGGTTTCATTTTTGCCCCCGCCCTAAAGGGCGGGGTTAATACTATATGCCAAGTTTCTTTTCAAGAGATTATATAATTCAGACCCCTACTTCGCCCGCCCAAGGCGGGCTCTTCTCCCACGTGCCGTTGGCAGTCTTTCAGCCTAACAGGGGGAGATTAAGAGGGGGTTGTCAGTGTATCGCTCCGAAGGAGTTTTGCAAACAGACTCAAGTTTTTCGAGTGGGGACTCACTTAGAAGGAAACGAAATAAATTTTTATCAAAAAGTGACCACCCCTGCAAAACTCAACTTACGTTTCGTTTTGCTTTCCCCTCCTTAAGAAAGGAGGGGCGCTGTAATAAGCTGGTTTTCATTCCAGCAGATTCATTAATTCAGAAATGTAATAATTGAACTTCCATGGTTCATACAACGTATGTTTTTCCCCTGTTTCCCAAACTTCAGTTTGGGAAACGATATAACAGCATATTGCATTTTATACGTTACTTTCTTTTGAGCGATCAAAAGAAAGTAACCAAAGAAAAATCGCCCGCTGCTGAAAATTGCCTGAAATTATTTTCGCCTTACGGGAAAAGAACTCGTCCGGCAGCTGCCGGACTCAAACAGCTTTTCCCGTGTTGTGTCTGCTCAAATAATTTCCGAGACGGCAATTTTCATAGGCGGGATTTTAAATGAGTATTGAAAGAACATAAGCATACCCTCCTTAAATACTGCTAAAGCGACCATGCCTTAGGCAGATGGAGACCTTGAAATCACTTCGTGATTTCCGTAACTGCACTGGCAGTCAGGCAGGAGGGGCGCTGTAATAAGCTGGTTTTCATTCCAGCAGATTCATTAATTCAGAAATGTAATAATTGAACTTCCATGGTTCATACAACATATGTTTTTCCCCTGTTTCCCAAACTTCAGTTTGGGAAACGATATAATTTGTATTTATGCAGCTTAAGACCCCCTAGTCCCAACGGGACACTCCCCCTTGGCAAGGGGGAGACGTTAAGAATGCTTCAAATTCATTCCAGCAGATTCATTAATTCAGAAATATAATAGTTGAACTTCCATGGTTCATACAACGTGTGTTTTGCGCGGAGCGTTTCATCAATTGAGCGGAGGTATTTATTATCTGTCATATTTTTATTTTCAATATCCCAGACTATAAGGGTATCAATCATCAAATCGTTTTTATTTTGGGGATAAATGTAGTATCGTTTATCTTTAATAACCATGTATCCGGCTCCGTTTTGCGGAATTACAGCATCTGCCCATTTGCTTAAGCTTACCGGTTTGGATTGTGTTGAGGGATCAATTACAATAGTATCTGTGGTGGTAATGATAACGGGCGCAACATGATATGCCCAGTTTGTACACTTACCGGGTGAATGAAGGAGAATTGCGGGTTTATATCTGTAATATTCTTTGGTTGAAATTCTCATGCAATCAGCTATGAGCCATGCTTTGGCGGGGGTGACACCGGGGAAATATTTTTCTATTATACGTGTAATTATGTGCGCGCGTGATTTGCAGATGTTGCAGTCATCAAGATCGATAAGGTGTTTGTTTGATAGAATGAAGTTGAAAATGGAATCAGCTTGTGATGTTGAGAGGCTGCTTTGAGGTATGGTATCGCTGTAGGTGGAGTATTCCATACGCGGATTTTGGGCGTAGAGGTTTGATGAGACCAGTAAAATTGATAAGATTGATATGAGAATTTTAGTTTTCAGAAGAAATGATCTTGTTATGAAATTTTGCGCCCTTTCAGGGCTTATTTTTTTTGCTGATCTTCGATGGTCTTTGCCTATCGCTGATGTATTACGCCGCTTCGCGGCTTCTGCTTTTGTTTCCCAAACTCTAGTTTGTCCCAAGGGGACTCCATTGGATGGAAACGAAATCTAATTGGGGACTAAAGTCCCGTTTTAGATTTCTTTTGTCCCCGCCCTAAAGGGCGGGACGTCGCTTCGTTCCGGGAGGGGAACTTTTCATGATTCAATACTTGCCGATAAGTACGGCTGATACATTCCACGCGCTGAAGCTTGTGCCTTCGGGTTTTCCTAAAGGAATGTAAACGGAAATTGTATGCCTGCCGGGCATTAAGCTTAAGGGAATATCAACAGGCACGCTTGTTGAGCCCGGGCACCAGCCCGAGCGGCTAAAATCGCTGGATGACATACCGTTTGGGAAATTCCCCGAAGCGGGATTGTACTTTCTGTACATTCCGCAGTCATCGCGCCATGGGATAAAGCTGTAAACAAGCTTACCATCTGCAAAAATGTAATTCATTTTTTTGTTGAACTCATCACCGCCCCCCCAGCCGCCGTGACCGGTTGAGATGTATCTTAGAGTAAGCTCTTTAATGCCTTCGGGAATATTAACATCAACAGTAAGCGTATCGGTTTCAAATATTGTTGAGTATTCCTGCGAGCTTGCTTCCATGATATTTGTTGTAAACATTAACGGCTGAATGAACGCTTTTGGCACGGACTGTACTTCCTGCGGAATATCATCAGGGTAGTATTTCAGTCTAAGGCTTACTTCGTGTCCGCCTTTATCATAGCAGCCAATGAACACACCGAACCATACTTCACCCTCGATGGCAGGCAGCAGGTTTGTAATATCCTGTTTGTATGTGAGGGAATCTTCCCAGGTAACGCCGTAAACCTGCACCTGGCTGTTGTAGTGGCCAATTCCAAACGGTGTGATAAACCGCATTAGTTCAATTGGAGGAGTGTATTTATCTGTCAGAGTGAATCCGCGGTAATCTTTATTATTCTTCGCCTCATATAAAGGCAGAGCCTTTATACCGTTTATGAACGCGTCAATAAATGTGAGGGAAGTATCCTTTGTAATATCGGGAATAATGAACAATGACCCTGTCCTGTCATATGCGTCCCCTGCTGAGCGCTCTGTGAGCTCCGCAATAACGGAGTGTGCGCCCATATTTTCAGGCAGCTTAACTTTCCGCAGTATTACAGTACCTTCAGAAAAGCGGTAAGTGATATCAGGCGAGTTTGTAAGCAGATTTACAGGCTTATCGCCGTAATTTATTTTTTCGTTTTGAAAAATATTTACAGTAGTGTAGTTTTGCGCTGTGACAAGGTACCTGTAGTAAGGCAGCTCAATAATATTACCCAGTGAGTATGGCAGAGTTATCATTTTTGTACTGAGCTCTATATTTTCAGCGCGGATCTCAAAATTCCCGTTGCGTATAATTTTAAGTACAAGTCCAAGCGCTGGGCCAATACTAATTGACGGGGTTCCTTTAAAATCAGTTTGAGTTGTGTACCATATATCAATGTGATTTGAGCGTATAACAACGCTTGCCTTTTTGCAAAGGTAACCGAGGATGGTCATTGTATCGTTATGCAGTTCAGGTACGTTATAAGTGCTAAATGATTCTTCATCGGTTATGACTTCACCGTTTTTCAGTGTAGTAGTTTGGTATGTTTTTGAAGAAGTGTAATCTAAATAGAAAGTTTCGCCGGCTGCATTGGTGTAAACTGAAAGATCTGCGGACGCTTCAAGTATTAAAGGCGGGGTTCCCGCCGGCGCGCCGTTTGAGTAAAAATTGTATGTTATTGTGGCTGATTGCTGTGAGTACAGGATGGGTGATAAAAGCATCAGGAGAATTAGTATCTTTTTCATCTGCAAAAATACGAATAAAAATCAATGAAACTCTATCTATAAATTATGTTTTGACCCCCACTTCGCCCGCCCAAGGCGGGCTCTTCTCCCCCTGTCAGGGGGAGATTAAGAGGGGGTGCTAAATATCTCACGCTAAAGTAATTTTTGTTATTTCCGGGGGGCAGTTGATGCGGATAGGGAGACCCACTGAGCCAATGCCGCGGCTAACGTACATGTTTGATCTGCCAATTTTATAAATGCCTTCAATGTACTTGCTGACTGTTGCGGCAAATGACATATTGAAGTTCCCGAATTTTACCGGTACAACCTGTCCGCCGTGGGTATGGCCGCTTAAAACAAGATCAATATCTTTTTGCGCCAGCGAGTCGAAACCATAGGGCTTATGGCATAGAAGTATTTTAGGGGCAGAATTGAATTCAGTATCAGTTTGTTTCAGTTTTGTTTCAAGACCCGAGTAGTAATTCAGTACTGTACTCATATCAGAACCGGAGCCCCGGGTATCATCAACGCCCATCATAAAAAGCTTTTTACCATTTATGTTAATTGAACGGTGGTCGTTTCTTAGCAGCTGAACAGGTGATTCGTTTACAATTGCTTTTGAAACGTAGTCAACATCCTGGAAGAAATCGTGGTTGCCAAGTGAACCATATACGCCGTGCTTTGCTTTAAGATCTCGGAAGGCGTTTGTAAGCATGTGAACATCTTTAGCCTCAAAGTTCACAAAATCACCGGGAATGCAGACAATATCGCTTTCAAGTGAATTGATAACATCGGCGTACTCGCGCATTTCTTTTTCATCCATATACTGCCCGGCGTGAATATCGCTTAACAGTGTGATGGTGGTTCCGCGCAATTCCTGCGGAAGGTTTTCTATGGTAATAGTTTTATGATCTATAACGTAGGAATCATGTCTTAACATACCGTAGGTTGCACCTGCGAACGCGTAGGTTGAAATACCCATGGTAGCATACCGCACAAATTTTCTCCGGGAAAGATCAACTGTTTTTACCGCCTTTTTTTCTTTGATAGAATTGATCTTTTGGCGCAGCGGTTTGAATATTTTAGCTATCCATATAGGGATCTGGAAAGGGAGCTTAATGACTTTGCCTATGAGCAGCCAGAGAGAAATGAAAAACGTTGCAGCCATCCAAACATAGAAGGGATACATACCCAGAACTTTAAACCATTCCGGTGGTGCGAAGTTTCTTCCCCAGATGAAGGAAACAACTATGAATGAAAGATTAAAAATCACAAACGGCGCAAGCGCCCACCAGCGGTGAGAGGGCTTGTAGTATTTGGTGGTTTTCCAGTACCTTATAAACGTAAAATAAACAAGCGCTTGCAGCGAAAGAAATAAAGTGGTGAAAATTGTTCTGAAACCCATAGTTTGCTTTAGATATCTAAAAGTATGTTTATATTAACTTGTAACTGCATCTATTATATAAAACGTTTCAAAGGTTTTTTTATTGATATGTAAAATTTTGTGATCATAACCGGCTGTTTTTAACCTGGTAAACATATCATCAAGATCCATATCGGAGGAAAGGAGCAGGCAAAGCCTGCCATTAGGAGCGAGGAAATTTTTCGCATCTACCAGGAAGCGGTCGATTACTTCGAGATTGGGTCCCCCTTTAAACGCCCTTTCAAAGTTATTAGTAGGGTTGCCTTTATAGTAGGGCGGATTGAAGAAGATTATATCAAACTTTGCCCGGTTAATATTCTGTAATGATTCAAACAGGTCTGATTCAATTGCGGTAACCTCTGCCGAAAAATTATTCTGAAGAGCGTTTTCTGTGATACAGCGAACGGCTACGGGGTTGATATCACACGCAGTGCAGCTTGCGCCTTTTGATGAGGCTATGATGCTGACTACGCCTGAGCCGGAGCCCATATCGAGGATTTTTTTGCCTGAAAGGTCGAGGGATTTTATGTACGATATAAATACTTTGCTTGAAATGAAATCCGCCGGATTGAAAACAGTGGGTCTGACAGTAAATGTGAAACCCGCCAATTTTTGGCGAATGACCTTTCCCATTTTAGGTTTTACAATAAAATGGTACTTGTAAAGATAGTTAATTTTTCTTAAGATCCTTTTGATAACGATTGTAAATAATTGATTTACAATGTAATTAAAGAAGTTGATAGTTTAAATGGAAAAGGTGGGGTTTAACTTTAAGTTTAGTTTTTTATTCATCGGATGACTTCAAGTCATCCGATGAATAATCTTCTAAAATTTATCCATTAATGCTGCGCGGGGAGAAGTAATAATGATCACCTCACCCCCAGCCCCTCTCCTAAAAGGAGAGGGGAGAGAAGAATAGGAAGTGAATGAAGATCGAAAAGAAAGTTATTTTAAAATTTATCCATCAATGCTGCGCGTGGAGAAGTAATAATGATCACCTCACCCCAGCCCCTCTCCTTAAAGGAGAGGGGAGAGAAGAATAGGAAGTGAATGAAGATCGAAAAGAAAGTTATT
>ERZ761602.711-NODE-711-length-68307-cov-102.749810_pt1 | contig 68307 bp, 63 predicted proteins | sample MGYA00512165_ERZ761602 | MGnify/ENA primary metagenome ERZ761602 (study PRJEB28899, sample SAMN02445085) | bioreactor sludge metagenome | biome: EBPR sludge; isolation source: Thorneside wastewater treatment plant | place: Australia: Brisbane, Thorneside...
AAGTTTTACCAAATTAAATTATCCACTTACGCCATGAAGGTAAGTGACATTGGGGAGAGCCCCTTGGACCCGAGCGCCAAGCGGGAAATATGGAGGTGGTATACGGAGATTCGAACCTCATCGAGTCAAGCGGAGGAGGCCATTCAGGACGACGGGTGTCCAGCGACATCGCTGGCCGATAATTCGAATCTTGGCGCAGCCAAGTTCGAATCGGCAGAAAAATGGAGGTGGCGAGAATCGAACTCGCGTCCGAGACGTTTCAGTAAGAATCTTCTACGCGTGTAGTCATCTTATTTAATCTTATAGTCAGTACTCGAAGCGACACGATTACTAACTACCAGCCTCTAAGATTTCGCTAAAGCCTGGAGACACAAGCTTTTTGCTAGCCCACTTAGTTTAACAACCTAGCAAAATGAGCACTCACTAAGTTGCCGGCCTTGTGCTTTTGGCAGAAGGCCTATTTTTTAAGCTGCGATTGCTACTGGAGCGTCGAAGCTTACGACATCGTCGTTTGCATTTAAGCTTTACGGCAGTTTTAAGAGGCCAACCGTACCTCTACGCGCATACTCCTACCAAATAGGCATCCCGTCGAAACCTGGACACCCCCTGAGAGATGCGCAAGCATTTCTCAGCGGGTGACCAACCATCTCAACCGCGCGAGCGGTTGAATCAACAACACTGGCACCCCCGGAAGAAAGAGAAGGCTGATAATCTTCTCATGCTTCCACGAATGTCTACATGCCGGGATGCTGTCACCTGCCTGGTCAGGCCTTCCGGCCTGACCCCCGTTTTTTTGCTTCCTCTGCTGACGCAGACGATAGATCCTTCCGGCTTGACCCCTAGACACCATTATAATCACTAAACTACCTACTTTCCACTAAATTCAGCGTCACATCTTTGTTTAGCCTTCTCATTTCTGGTAATTTTTACTGCTATGCTAGTAATTAACGAACGAATTGAAGCTGCTATAAAAGATCCAAATTGGCATGACGCTACGAATGGAAAGTTAGGAATCTATGATCTTGAAGGCTTATTGAACATGGATAGGGATGGAAACGTTACAAGTGGTGATTCCCTTATAGGTAGAGTTCCAGAAAAGCAACTAAATGAACTCTCAGATAAAATACGTGAGCAGCTTGGACAAGAAATAGCAGTATCTATTCAGGATCTCTCAGCTCTAAGCCCAGACTGGAAAAAAATCGATCCCCAAGAGCCAAACCTTCCTATTAACCACTCGGATTCTGTGAATATAGATGGATTCCAAATTGTCTTAAGAAATACAGTCAAGGTCTTTTTATATGAATCAACTCGTAATATCAGCGGCGAGGAGGTAAAAAGTATATGCCTTCAAGCTGAGAAAACACGCGGATTTGTAACAGCCGGTGAATATAAGGGTGAGCCAATTGGAAATTCAAAATTTGGTGGGCTTTTAGAGAGAATTAGAGAAGTGAAGGGTGATAGTCAGGTTCTAACTTGAGCTAGTACTCAAGTTTCAAGCATTTCACGTATGATTCGGGTCTCATTTTTTCTATTCTTTATAGATCGAATTCTACTTGCGAATGCAATCCAGAAAGTTGGCTGGGGAACGCGCTCTCTCTTTTCCAGATAATCAATATACTGGTCTTTAACTGCTGTAACTTGCTGTGCTGTTTCTGAAATCTTCTTCACACTTTCAGTTTACAACGGAAAACAGATATTTATGAATCAAAAATTAATAGATCAGAATATGTATTTGGAACTTTAGGAAAATATCTTGACTTTCTCCAAATACATGGGGGTTCGTCGACGAGAAAAACTCATTATCTCTGAGTTAATTTTACTTTCGCATTGCTCTTGCAATCTCTCTCTTTGATTCACGATCTTTGATCGAAGATCTTTTATCGGGAGCAGCTTTTCCCTTGGCCACTGCAATCTCAAGCTTTACCCAACCGTTTTTAAGGTACAAAGATAGTGGTACGATGGTCATACCTTGCTGCTCAAGTTTTTTAGATAATTTATAAATTTCTTGTTTATTTAATAGCAACTTTCTAGGCCTCACAGGATCATAGTCTTTATCATCAGTAAACTTATAGGGCTTTATATGTGCACCTATTAAAAATAGCTCTCCATTTTTTGGTCTTATATAGCTTTGCTCCAGAGCTACCTCACCTGCACGAATCGACTTAATCTCCCCCCCTGTGAGAACAAGCCCTGCTTCTAGCCTGTCTTCGATAAAATAATCGAACCTTGCTTTTCTATTTGTTACTATGACCTTGCTCACAAACCATTTTTGTTATCACATCTAACTTGCTATGGCGAATGTAGGGGATCATTTTATAGTTGGTCTATCAGGAGATAAGCTTAATAACACTGATAGAGAGGTTTTACGTTCATTAAAGCCAGTAGGATTGTTGCTACTAGCTAGAAACTTCAGTCAGTCTGATACATGGCTTGATAGTCTTCGCGGTTTGATTGAAGAATCAAGATCTCTCACCGACAGACAGGATCTACTTATAACCTTAGATCACGAAGGTGGTAGAGTTCACCGCACCCCTGCCCCAATAACTCACTTTCCATCGCCAAGAGTGTACCGAAAAAAATCAAGAGAAGTTGCTCAAGCAATGGGGGTCGAGCTTAGATCTATCGGGGTTAACGTATCATGGGCTCCACTTTGTGATATTGATTCAAATCCGAAAAATCCCATCATCGGCGAAAGATCCTTTGGAACCAACGTTGATGAAGTAGCAGGGCCTGCCTTAGAATTTATGGAAGGTCTTTTGTCTGAAGGTATAATTCCCTGTGCTAAACATTTTCCAGGTCATGGAGATACCAGCACAGATAGTCATTTAGAGCTTCCAGTAGTTGATAAAAGTTTTAATGAAATTGAGTTGCTTGAGCTACCAGCATTCAAAGCACTTTGTGATGCTCAAGTTCCAATGGTGATGACTGCTCATGTATTATTTCCAAAAATAGACCCCAAGAATCCTGCTACTCTTTCACCAACGATCCTTAAAGGAGTTTTAAGAGATTCCTGGAACTATGAAGGTGTAATTGTTTCTGATGACCTTGAAATGCTTGCAGTCTCAGAGAGATTTAAGAGAAAAGGTACTATTACTGAGGCCTTTAATGCAGGATGTGATATGTTTATTTCTGCCAGACATAATGATTCAAAACTTGTACTAAACCTTGCTGAGGAACTTGAAGGGGTTCAAGGAAAAGCGGAGTCTATTAATAGAATCTCAAGCTTAATTAAAGATTATGCTAACTCTTACCCTATTATTGAAATTGAGAAAAACATTTTAGATAGACATGCGATTTTAAATAAGAGTTTGAATGCTTAGATATCTTTCACTTTACTGGTCAATTATAAAAGTATCATTCATAAGAGCCACTGCTTTTAGATTTGATTTCTGGTGGCGTGTTGGAATGGATCTAGTTTTTTATGGAGTTTCTATAGCAGGGTTTAAACTTATATATCTTCATACTCCTCTCTTAGGAGGTTGGACTGAAGAGCAGGTTATGATCTTTATCGCAGGTTACTTTATTCTCGATGCATTACAGATGACTTTTCTTTCTCAAAATCTTTGGGAGTTTCCAAGTGATGTAAATACAGGACTTTTTGATTATACACTTGTCAGACCAGTTTCTAGCTTATTTTGGATTAGCTGCAAGGAGGTCGCGGTTAGTTCATTTGTTAATCTATTAGCAGCAGGAGGGATTTTTTTTTGGGCTTTAAGTAATTACCCTGAACCATTCGGATTTTTAGATATTCTCACTTACCTATTTTTTCTTCTTAATGGCCTCTTTATATTTTTCTGTGTGAGGATTCTATTTTCTTTACCAGTTTTTTGGCTCCATTCGCCTTATACATTTGAGCGAATTTTCTACTCACTACAACCTTTTTTAGACAGGCCACATACTATTTATTCTGGTTGGGCTAGGCTCCTTGTTCTAACTCTTCTTCCATTCGGACTTATGGCTTCTCTTCCAGCATATATTTTCTTTAATGGTCTTACACTGGAAATAATCTTCTTAACACTCTGTGTTACAGGATTTTTCGGAAGTTTTGTTTTTTGGATATGGAATAAGGCAATAAAGTCGTATTCTTCTGCTTCTTCTTGACAGCAAATGCTGTCATTTGATAGTATTTATCTATGAAGCAAAGTGTTATTACAGCTAGGGTGGATCAGAGGATAAAAAAACTTGCTGATCAAGTTTGTGCGTCTAAAGGTCTTATAATGGCAAGGTTCATTGAGGATGCAATCCTTGATAAGATTGAGGAATTAACTGATGCCTCCGAAGTCCAAAAGTTAAGACGAGAGCCAACTAGACCACTCAGTGAAATACTAAAAGAGCTCTAGTGAAGTACACAGTACATTTAACTAGAACTGCTGAGAAACAATTAAAAAAGCTCCATAAACAGATCCAAACTAAAGTTGCGGCAGTTCTTTTATCTTTACAGATCGACCCCTGGCCATACGGTTCGAAGAAATTATCCGGAATGGAATCAACATTTAGAATCAGGGTCGGTGACTATAGAGTTATTTATGAAATTCAGAAAAATGATGTCATAGTTACTGTACTAAAAATTGGAAATAGAAAAGATGTGTATAGGTAGGCTAAATTCTCCCGAGAATCCCAAAGAAACAAACCGGGAGTCAGGCCGGAAGGATCTGTCGTCTGCGTCAGCAGACGAAGCAAAAATACGGGGGTCAGGCCGGAAGGCCTGACCAGACAAATACTAGCAGCTTTAAAAGCTAAACGACTCTTTCAATCTGAACATCCTTCATAGGTGAAATTACGAGTGGCACCTTTTCTGAGACAACGGAGCTTGTATCAAGCCCAAAACTTTTCTCTTCAGATAAGCTGATCGGTTTTAGAAAATAATAAGCTCGCATCACGAAATTTTGAACTGGTGGGAGTGCGCTTTCAGCAGCTAATGTTTTTTCGAGCACTACGAATCTAAAATCGCCTGGAAGTTCATGCTTACGGAGGGATTTATATCTTGAAAGCATGTCGACCTCCCCTGATTTAGCTAAGTCTTCAACAACTTTTCTAAAAAACACATTAATTCGTGGTTCAACTCTAAATCCTAAATTGAAATCCACTCTAATCGCCTGGTTTTGAATTAGATGAGTTACTTTGTACTCAAGGCCATACGGCTCATCAAGAACATGCACATGCAAAAACCAATAAACATCAGCTCTTTTTGGTCGTTTTCTGAATATTGAATAGATTATTTTTGACTCAATAAGTTCAGGGATACTTGCACCAGTCATATACACTAGGTGAGTTGAATATTTAGCGACTGATTGATCTTCTGCGAGATCTTTTAGTTTTGGAAGATACTCACTAAAGTCGACAAACTCTGTGTACTCTCTTTTTAGCTTACTGGCGGTAAACCAGATCCACATCGCAATAGCTAAGGCGCCAGCTATAAAAAAAGTTACATACCCACCATGAGCGAACTTTAGCAGATTTGCAAAAAAGAATGCTCCATCAATTGTGTAATAAAGTGCAAGATATGATCCTACTATCCACCATGAAACTCTCTTTCTGCGTAAGTATGCTGCAAAGAGAGTCGTAGTCATAAGCATTGTTATTGTTATGGAAAGCCCATAAGCAGCCTCCATCTTTGAAGACTCCTGAAAGTAGAGCACTACTCCAATACATCCAACGCATAAAAATAAATTCATGAATGGAAGATACATTTGTCCACGAAGTTCGCTCGGATAAGAGATTTTCAGCTTTGGAAATAAATACAAACGCATTGCTTCAGCTACGAGTGTAAATGAACCTGAGATTAAAGCCTGACTCGCTATAATCGCTGCTGATGTGGCCATCATTATTCCAATCGGAACAAACCAGCGTGGCATAGCTTCAAAAAATGGATTCCTACCAGCTAAAAGTTCTCCTTCCAAACTACAAACCCAGGCAGCCTGACCAAAATAGTTGAGTAATAAAGATATCTTAACTAATCCCCATGCATATCGGATGTTCGATTTTCCACAGTGTCCTAAATCAGAATAGAGAGCCTCAGCTCCCGTGGTGCATAAAAAAACTGCTCCCAATATCCAGAGAGATTCCGGATGATGGGTGAGTAACCAATAAACGTACCAAGGATTAATAGCCGCCAGTACTTCCGGAGCATTAGAAATCTGCAAAATACCAATTACTGCTAGCATGGTGAACCAACAAAACATAATTGGTCCAAACGATTTACCTACTCGATTGGTGCCTAGGAATTGAAAGGAAAATAAAGCAACTATAATTGCTATTACAATTGGAACTGTTGGAATTTCTGGATTAACGATTCTTAGACCCTCAATTGCAGCTGAAACTGAAATCGCCGGTGTTATTAGCCCTTCAGCTAAGAGTGTTGCTCCTCCGATTAATGCAGGAAAAACGAGCCACTTTGCTCGTCTCCTAACCAAAGCAAAAAGTGAAAAAATTCCACCTTCACCCTTGTTATCTGCTTCTAATAAGAGCACTACATACTTTAATGTGGTTACCAAAGTCAGTGTCCAGAAAACTGCTGACACACCACCCATTACTAGATCTTTGTCGACCGGTGTGTTTCCTACGATCGATCTCAACACATACAGAGGAGAAGTTCCGATATCTCCAAATATTATACCCATTGAAACCAGAATTCCGGCTAATGAGGCTTTTGATAGATCGTTTTTTGACATTGAATAGTGATTTGGCACCAATTTTAAGATTGAAACAAGCCGTTTTAAGCTTATATACCAAGCGATAGAGAGTTTTGCCTTCGTCAAAACTCTCTATCGCTTGCGGTATATGATGTTTTTGGCTCGTTTTCTGGCGAAAACGACGCTTATCCCCAAACACATGAAGTTTTGGACACGGTAAAACTCCCTGTGTTTGGGTATTGCTCCCAATCTTTGACTTCCTAGGATTCTTAGGTAAACTACCGGATTTCCTGAACAATCGTGGGGTATATTATGATCAACCTGTTTCTCTTAATCTCTGTAGCTATTGGTGCTGGAGCACTTTTTCTAGCTTATCGGCTCTATAAAGACTTAGAGCGTCTTCCTGCTGGCTCTGAAAGGATGCTTGAAATATCTGATGCGATCAGAGAAGGGGCATCTTCATTTCTAAGGGAAGAAGCTCGTCATCTTATTCCTTTTATAACAATAGTATTTGTCGTGATCTCTCTTGTAATGGGACTTCACAGTAACGCTATGCATGGACTTCAAACAGGAGTTGCTTTTGTTCTTGGAGCAGGATGCTCACTTCTTTGTGGTTTTATGGGGATGAAAGCAGCAACAATTTCGAATGTACGAACCGCCTTCGCAGCATCAGAAAAGAGAGCAAGTGATGCACTCTTAATTGCGTTCAACGGTGGTGGAGTAATGGGTCTACTAGTTGGAGCTGCGGGACTCCTAGGTATGTCTGTACTCTTTTATTTCTTCGGAACACCTGAGCTTCATGAGCCAATTATCGGTTTTGGAGTTGGAGCTTCTTCAGTTGCTCTTTTTGCAAGGATTGGTGGAGGAATTTATACAAAAGCGGCAGATGTTGGTTCGGATCTAGTAGGAAAAGTTGAAGCAGGCATTCCGGAAGATGATCCTAGAAACCCTGGTGTTGTTGCAGATAACGTTGGAGACAATGTTGGGGATGTTGCAGGAATGGGGGCAGATATCTTCGAGTCTTTTGTAAGTATTACTATCGGATGTATCGCACTTGCAGCAACTTTAAACCTTAACGAACTTGCAATGATCACAAACTTTAGTGCATCAGGTTCAGCAGAAGCAATCTCCGCTTCAGCTCGCGATCACAGAATCTGGCTTATGTTTACTGCGCTATTTCAGGGAACTTTAGGGTTAATAGCTTCATATATAGCAATGTTGATGATGAAAACTTTTAAAGATGGTGAACCTGCTGCAGCACTCAAAAAAGCAACTCTTGCTTCAGTAATTATTTACTGCGTTTTATCGTTGCCATTTTTCTTTATAACCCCGGTAGATGTTCAACTTTGGGTAGCTATTGTTATAGGTGCACTTGCTGGAATTGGAATTGGATTAGTCTCAGAATATTTTACAGCTTCAAAGCCAGTATATCAGATCGTAGAAGGTTCAAAGACAGGCCCTGCTACAAATGTTATCGCTGGAATTGCGGTAGGATTTCATAGCTGTGCTGCCCCGATTGCAATTATCGTTGTAGCAACTCTTTTAGCAGCATGGGTTGGTGGAGTTTACGGTTCTGCTCTAGCCGGTGTTTCAATGCTTGCAACTGTTGCAATGACTATGACCATCGATGCTTATGGTCCTATTGCTGATAACGCTGGTGGTATATCAGAGATGTCATACTTAGGTGATGAAACTCGTGCAATAACTGACAAGTTAGATAGTATAGGGAACACAACTGCTGCAATCGGAAAAGGTTTCGCGATCGGAGCTTCTGCTCTAACTGCCCTTTCACTCTTTTACGCTTATGCTCAATTAGTAATTGAAAGAAAACCTGACGCTGACTTCTCAATTATGAACTCAATGTTGGTTATAGGAGCATTTATTGGGGCTGCAATCCCAGGGGTTATTTCAGCACTTACTATGAAGTCAGTAGGAAAAGCTGCTGGACTTATGGTTACTGAGATAAGAAGACAATTTAAGGAGATTCCAGGCCTCCTTGAAGGAAAACCAGATGCAAAACCAGATGTAGCAAAATGTGTAGAGATTAGCACACGTGCTGCACTAGCTGAGATGAGGCTTCCTGGAATTATTGCAATCTCCTCTCCAATCTTAGTTGGACTAATATTTGGACCAGAAGCACTTGGAGGGTTCTTGCTAGGAGTGACAATCGTTGGAGTTGTTCTTGGTGTTTTCATGGCAAATACAGGCGGCGCTTGGGATAATGCTAAGAAATTTATCGAGCAGGGCTTAATTCCTGGTGAAAAGAAGGGAAGCGAAGCACATAAAGCAGCCGTAGTAGGTGACACAGTGGGAGATCCATTTAAAGATACAAGCGGACCATCACTTAATATCTTAATTAAACTGGTCTCGGTTGTGGCACTACTAATAGCTCCATTAATCGCCGGATAATGTGGAAGAATCAAAGCCGTTTCGCTCTCTTGTTAAGTCCGCTTGGCAAGCTACAAAGGGCGATCGGCTTAGATTCTTCACTTTTATATTCCTATTCATAATTGCATATACGATCGAGCTTCTTATCCCGTTTCCTATAGGTTACATAATCGGGATACTCGCAAAAGAAGGCTTTACAGAAGGATCTGACGAAAAAATATTATATTGGTTAGGGATATTTGTAGCTCTAAAACTTTGCAACACCGTATTCCATCATCTTGGGCGTTACATTCAGCAGAACGTTTCTTACTCAGCCAGAATGAACACAATGGGTGGAATATTCTCAGCGATTTTAGCCTACCCACTTCGTTGGCATGTAAGACACCACTCAGGAGAATCACTTAGCAAACTTCACAGAGCTACAGGTGCAATTGATTCAACTATTGGAACTTATACCTGGCAGATCATTGAAGGCTTAACAAAAACTGGATTTGCAGTCATAGCGATCTTTGCACTTGATCTTTACGTAGCTCTGACTGTTCTTTCAATGTCTACCATTACAATCTTGATAATGGTTCTATTCAACAAAAAACTCGTTTCAAAGATTAGATTAAATAACCAATTTTATGACAGGCTAAACAGAACTGTTGTTGATTATCTCGTTAACGTTGTGACAGTAAAAACCTTAGCTCTTGAGGCATCAGCAACCAAATACTTTGAAGCTCATAAACCAGATGGAGCAAGAATTCAGCGTAAAATTGCAAAATACATGGAGTTAAAATGGGGCACAACCGGAATTGGTTACACCCTAATGATGGGATTAGCACTTCTTGTTTATTTTCAGAATAACAGAGGACTTACTACAGCTTTTGATGTCGCTTCAGTTTATGTACTGATGAACTATCTTGATAAAATTTTCCAGGCGATTGGAAGCTTTACTGGATACTACGGAGGTCTGATTGAAGCTTCTACAGCCTATGAGGATGCAGAAAGAATTCTTAAAGGATCAGTTGACTCTCAGGTAACTAAATCCCCTATTCAAGTTTCTCAGTGGAGTCATATTCATATCCATAATCTTGAGTTTCATTACGAAACCTCTGAGCTATCGGGTGTTCAAGGACTAACTTTCGATATTTATCGTGGAGATAAGATTGCCCTGGTCGGGCCCAGCGGAAGTGGAAAATCAACTTTTTTGAAGATTTTTGCAGGACTGCTCTCTCCTGATAATGCAGAGTTTATCGTTGATGGTTCTCCAGTTCCATTAGATTCTTTAACAAGACAATCCCTTTTATTACCTCAAGAGCCTGAAGTCTTTTCTGAAACGCTAAGATTCAATGTCACTCTTGATGGTGAATTCTCTGAAGCAGCAATTGAAAAAATCACAAATCTTTGCAGACTAGACCGCGTTATTGAAAAGCTTCCGAGAAAATGGGACACAGATTTGGCTGAAAAAGGGTTAAATTTATCTGTTGGGGAAAAACAAAGAGTTGGGATCGCACGCGGACTTTTAAGGGTTAAGGGTAGACAGATTTTATTGCTCGATGAACCAACTTCAAGTTTAGATCCAAAAACCGAAAAAGAGATCTTCTATGATCTAATTAAAGAATTCTCCGATCGAACTATTATCACTGCTTGCCACAGGCTTGCACTTGTTCCGCTATTTAACAGGATAATTTACATACGAGATGGCAAAGTAAAAGAGTCTGGTTCGTTTGAGGAGTTATTAAACAAAAAAGGTGAATTCTACGAAGCCTGGGAAGACTATCAGAAGAAAGTTGTCAGTGGGAAAATGTGATTGAATAAAAACGGGGGTCAGTACTCTCAATTATTGCTTCGTCGGGGGTCTGGCCTCCCGGCCTGACCCCCACTAGTCTGACCCCAAATTACTTAAGCAAAATCTCTAGCCATTACAGTCTTACGACCTGCATCTTTGGCTTTAGCTATCGCTTTTTGAAGTTCAACTTCAACTATTCTTGTTAAAGCTTCTGGAACGTCACCTGCAGTATTCATTGTAGAAACGTCTTTGATGAACTTCTTAACTTTTGAAGTTACAACTAAAACTGCTCCTGATTCTGAGCTACTTAGGTTTTCTGCTGTGTTACTCATAGGGTAAATCTCCTTTAAAGAGAGGAATCATAGGCCATAAAATCGTCTGACTCAAAGAGTTGAGGAAACTTTTTCATAAGTATCTGATTTTATTAGGAAAGATTAACAACGATATCGGTCTCCACAGAGTGGTATGGAACCCTACCCTCGATTTTTCGGTCTCCTATCTCAATTGAGCTTACACCCTGATAGACACCTGAAGGATTGTTAAATTTAAATCGATGTAATACCCCTTTAATTTTAATATGAGCTGAGAACTGTTTCCAGGAAGATGGGACAGCAGGTTCTAAACTAAATCCATCAGGATAAAACTTAATTCCCAAAATATAATGAAGCCCTGCCTGGAACAACCAGCCTGATGATCCAGTATACCAACTCCATCCGGCTCGTCCTTCATGAGGATGAACTGAGTATACATCTCCACAAAGAGCATATGGCTCACCCTGGTAGCGTTCTACTCCGTTATCAGAGTTTGTATGGGTTATTGGGTTCAGCATACACCAAAGATCAAACGCAGAGGTTCCATTTCCTAAAAGTGCTTCTGCTATTACGAGCCATGTTGCAGCGTGTGTGTACTGAGCGCCGTTTTCTCTTATCCCTGGAAGGTATCCCTTAATATAACCAGGATTGTGTCTTGTTTTATCAAACGCTGGGGTTAGAAGTTTTACGATTCTGTGCTCTCGGTCTACAAGATGCTCCCTAGCGCTTTCCATGGCTAGCCTTGCCCTTTCTTTATCTCCTGTTCCAACGATTACAGCCCAACTTTGAGCAAGTGAATCGATCTTACATTCATCGTTTGATGCACTACCAAGTGGAGTTCCATCATCGAAAAATCCTCTTCTATACCAGCTTCCATCCCATGCATGTGCTTCTACCGCTCTATTTAAGGTTTCAGCAAAGGAATTAAATTTTTGAGCATTTTCTCTATCGTCTTTTCTGTTTGAGATAGAAGCAAAGCCCCGCAAGATCGGCTGCATAAACCAACCTAACCAAACACTCTCTCCTTTACCTTCCCTCCCGACCTCGTTCATCCCATCGTTCCAATCGCCACATCCGATGAGTGGCAAATCATGGGCGCCCTTAGTCATTCCGTGATGAAGTGCCTTAACACAGTGCTCGTAGATAGTACCCTCACCAACTATCCCTGATGGAACTATATATACTTCATGTTCATGGGGCTGAAGTGTCTGGCCTCCTATAAAGGAAACTCTCTCCTCTAAAATTGAATAGTCTCCAGTAACTTCGATATATCTAAGCACTGAGTATGGTAACCACAAAAAGTCATCAGAGAATCTTGTTCTAGTACCTCTTCCTGTCGGAGGATGCCACCAGTGCTGCACATCTCCCTCAATAAATTGTCTAGAAGCATGGAGGAGAATCTGCTTTTTAACCATCTCACTGTTAAAAGGTAGGAAAGCTAAAGAATCCTGAAGTTGATCTCTAAAACCAAATGCTCCACCGCTTTGATAAAAGGCACTTCTACCTAAAATTCTGCAACTTAAAGTTTGATATAAGAGCCAGGAGTTCATAAGTGTATCGAAACCTTTATCAGGTGTTGTAACTTTTACAGGTAAACACTGCTCCTTAAAAAACTCCTTAGTAGCAGTAATTTCAGTTTCAAAAGCTCCTGGAGCCGATAGTTGAGAAACAACCCCTCTAACCATGCCGTGCTCCATCACCTCACCCATAAAGAAGCAAAAACTCTTAGTCTCCTTAGGTGGAATTCTAAGATGTACTGCTATCACCCCCCCAACATCAAACCCTGAACCAGTTTTCTTACTAAGTGTAATTGAACTTCTGACAGAACCCTCTTCTAAAACACTTGGGGTATTAAGATCTCTATTTCTTCCAACAAAATCAGCTCTACTACTTGTATAGGACACAACTTTTTCAGAGGAACTAATAAAGGCATATCTACCTGCAAATTCATTATTATAGTGATTTACAGCCCATAGAGCTTGGGCAACCTCATCAAATCCTGTATGGATAAATCTGTTTGACTCCTCTCTTATTATTCCTAAAACCCAGTCCACATATAGAAAGACCTCAAGCTCTCTAACCTTATTTGAGTCATTCGTGAGATTAATCCCCCACCATTTGACTCTTTTATCTTTTGAGATAGTTAGTGTTACTTCAGAATTGATCGATGAAGCTTTGCCGGTAAAATGCGAGTAACCTAGCCCATGAACAACAGTGCCTCCAAGAAGTTTCCAGTACTCACCAGTCTCTGAATCTCTGACGAAGATCATCTCACTTGGAGGATCGCAAACTGGATCATTGCTCCAAGTAGTTAATCTATTCTCTCTACTATTCTCAGACCATGTGTAGCCACCACCAGTTTCTGTCACTAAAAATCCAAACTCTGAGTTTGCTACCACATTTGACCATGGAAGAGGTGGTTGTCCCTCTACAACGTACTCATTTTCAAAGAATCGACCGTAAGATGTTCTAAATTCCCCTTGTGATGGTAGCGCAATTTTTTCAAGCTTAGTCTCATTTTCTGGGATAGGACTCCAGGGTTTAGGGGCTTCATCGATTTTTAATTGCAATAAAAGTCCGCCTAGGGCTCCGTTTAATACGACTCGTGCTACACTTAAAAGAAGAATCTGCTCTTGGCTTGAGATCTGATGAACTGTTCTTAAAAAGACTCCACCCTTTTTATCTAGTAATCCTGCTGAAAGACTAGATCTTACAAGGTGCTCGACTTCCTCTTGAAGATTCTGCATATATCCAGCAGGGAATTCATTAAGTATTATGAGATCAAACTGAAATCCTTTACTTCTAAGGTAGTAATGTGCCTTTAAAGCCTCTTCTACCAAATCTAAGTGAGGATGCTCGGAGATTCTTACAACACACATTGGCAGATCTCCTGAGATTCCATATCTCCATAGCGCAGATTGAGTAAGTCTATTTTTAGATAGAATATCACTCGAGATTCTTGCCTTCTCTGAGTTAAAGATTAGACAGTTTGCAAGTTTTTGATAGCTTTGTGCCTGACGAGCTGAGATCCGCTCATTTCTTAATTCTACTGAACTTTGACTCCACGACATCTCAAATGCGCGATGTATCTGATAAACATCTCTGTATTTTTGAGCCACTCTGACTACTTCTTCTTTTGAGCCTGCAACTCCTGTAATGAAGTTTACTGATTCAGATTCTCCTTCTTCTAAATCTACGCGTACCCTTAGTGAAAATATAGGATCAAGCACTACACCTTGATTCTCTTTTAGTGATCTATCTAATGAAATTGGATTATGAGCCGATCTATTTCTTCCTATAAAATCAACCTTCGAGGACTCAAAGCTAGTTCTTGCCCAAACTCTTTTCATCGCTACCTGATGGAAAAGCATAAGTGGGTGCTCATGAACGGATCTTGGCCTTCTCATAAATAAAAGAGTCTCGAGATCTTCAATATATTCTGACTTAATAAAGATCTTTTGAAAGGCCGGATGAGCAAGATCTGCTTTATGGGATGAGAGACAAACCTCCCCATAAGAAGTCACTTCAAGTCTTCGTCTTCTTGATCCTATGTTTGCTAAGGTCAATTTTCGAATCTCAACATTTTCTTCTGGAGATACCACTATCTCTAGGTATGAAAAGATGTCGTAATCCCTTCTCTTAATCTCGGCCTTATCAGGTGCAAAGACTACTTCGTAGGATGCGCTCGTTCTTGAAGTTGGTTGAAATCCTGCGCTCCAGCTCTCTCCTGTATCGAGATCTCTTATATAAATATAGATCCCATGCCTATTTATTATTGGATCTTCACGCCACCTTGTGAGCATTAGCTCTTTTTCAAATAGCAGGTATCCACTTCCAGCATTATCAATTACAGAGGTTAAGTATCCATTTGAAAGGATATGAGTTTTTGGGATAATTGTATGAGGAGTTTTCAGAATCTGTACAACTGATTCTTCTTCCTCAACTCCAGCACCTTCAAGACCCTGATATGTTGCCTCTTCTGCAGTAATAGTTGGAAGTCTTTCTGGGAATTTTTCATGTAGCAAAAGTTCACATGATTTAACTAATGGATCCCGGTGAAATCGCTCCTGCATCACTCCGTTATTAAGAACGTTATTTAGGGCAACTAGACTCATCCCCTGGTGATGTGCAAAGAAAGATTTAACTATAAAACTTTTCTCCTCTGCACTAAGTCTTGCTGCTGTATAATCAACAGATTCATAAAAGCCGAACTCACCTCTGAGTCCTTCTTTCTCTAATTCCTTCAGATTCCTTATAGCTTCCTTAGGAGCAACCATTGTTGCTAGTACTGTTGAATAGGGAGAGATAATAAGATCGTCATCTAGACCTCTTTTCATCCCTAAGCCTGGCACACCAAACGCTCGGTACTGAAAAGTTTTTTCAAAATCTACTCCACTATAAGCAGACTCTGAGATACCCCAAGGAACCCCAACTTTTCTCCCGTAAGATTTTTGAGCATCAACAATTGATCTGTAGGTCTCAGAAAGTAATGTTTCAGGAAAGTCTTTCATTACTAGAAGCGGCATCAGATACTCAAACATCGTACCGCTCCAAGACAAAAGTGCCTTACCACCAGCACTCTCTGTTAAGCTTCTACCTAAAGCAAACCAGTGTTTTTGAGGAACCTGTCCTAGTGCAACTGCTAGAAAACTTCCAAGGCGCGCTTCAGATGCAAGAAGATCATAGTAACTTTGATCTTTTCTTGCTGAGTCAACATTATAGCCAATTACAAATAATCCTTTTTCAGCATCATAAAGCATATGTAAGTTGGTGCTAGAAACTGCGTTATTAAACCAACTTTCAAGTCGCTCTATCTCACTAAATTCCTTTCCTTTTGTTCCAAATGCTCTAGCTTTTGGATCGACTATCCAGTCTTTTATGCTGAGGAAGTCCTCATCGCTCACCAAATTTAAAAGTTCTTCAAAGCTAATATCCTCTTGAATTTCATATCCTGTGATTTGTTCTAAGTGCTCTTTATGTTTCAAAGTGAGCAATGGAGCATCACGGTATTCAGAGAGTGTATTTTTTAACACCAAAAAGTGGCCGACTAAGTTTCCACTATCAACAAATGAGACATATCTTGGTGAAAGAGTACGCTTATCGTTTGTGCCATACCAATTTATGAAATGCCCATGATACTTTTCTAGTCCACTCAAAGAATCAGTAATTTTATCTAAAAGATCTATCGCCTTATTTAATGGTATGAAGCCAAGATCATAAGCAGAAGTAACACTAAGAAGTGATAGACTTATGTTTGTTGGTGATGTTCTCTCAGCAACTACAGGTTCAGGTATGATCTGCAAGTTGTCAGGTATTAGATAGTTATACTTAGGGGTTAGATGAGTTTTAAAATACTTCCATGTATCAAATGCAACCGAACGGAGATAATCTCTTTCCGATTGGGTTAATTCCTTTGTTTCACGGGTTGAAGGATTACTGAGGTGATAAGCAAAAAACGGGCTAAAGAGCCAAAGAGCTAAAACAGGATATGATACTGAGGCTGACTCTGGTTCAAATATGGAACCTAAAAATACAAAGAGTGTTGTTAAAATAAGAGCAGGTGCCATTTCACGTATGGCACTAAAAAGTGTCACTGCAATTCTTCGCTCAGCACTCGCTGCCGTTTCCCACTCGAGTAGATTTCTTTTACTAATAAATCGCCTATAAAGTGTGATTGTAACTGCACTCAAAGAGTTAAGAGCTTGGTGAGGAAGGAAAACGAATGTTAAAAAGGTTTGTCTTAGGATCTTAAATAGATCTCTCCCAACGCCTCTTACATGACTTCCCATAGCTATGTTTCTTGCGGGAATAATAAATGCCTGAGCAAGATTAGTAGCTACAGGGAAAGCAACGACCAAAAGCGCAATCCCTAACCACTTAATTGCATCTCCAGGAAAAACCCCCCATCCAAGAAGCATAAGCGCCATTAGTGAAGGAGCAACTAAACTTCTTCTTAGATTATCAAAGAGCTTCCATCTTCCTAAGGGTGAAATCGGAGTTTTATAGTAGTTCCAATTTTTATCGGGAATAAACGGAGGGATCCAAGGTAATAACTGCCAATCTCCTCTAATCCACCGATGCTGTCTTTTTGAATGAACAAAGTACTTTGAAGGAAAATCATCATAAAGCTCAATATCACTCGCCAGAGCGCACCTAGCAAAAAGGCTTTCAAATAGATCGTGACTTAAAAGTGAATTCTCAGGAACTCGGTCTCTTAATGATTCTTCAAAAGCACGAATATCATAGATCCCCTTACCTATATATGAGGCTTCCCCGAAAAAGTCCTGATAAATATCGCTGACTGATTGTGTGTATGGGTCAAGCCCTGAGTGACCTGAAAAAATCTGAGAGAATCTGCTTGTAAATGCACTTGTTAGAGATATTCCCATTCTTGGTTGAATTATTGCGTAGCCTTGCTTGACAACTCTGTTTACAAGTACTGGTCTATTTAATGGGTGTGAGATAGCGCCAATTAGTTTTTTTGCACTAAGTGGTGGAAGTTGAGAATCATTATCTAAGGTGATCACATATTTACATTGCCTTAGCTCTTCTAAGTGCTTTGGTGATATAAAAGTTGTATCATTATCTCCCAGAACCAGTCGGTTAAACTCTTCAAGCTTGCCCCGCTTTCTTTCCCATCCCATCCATTTTTGTTCAGATTCATTCCATAGACGTTTTCTAAAATAAACGAAAAATTTTGTTTTTAGACCTTCTTCATTTAAGGCTTTAACTCTTTCTTCTGCTAAAGAAATCAATCTTGAATCATACTCTTCAACTTTTGAGTCCGTGAAATCTGCAAGTAACCCGAAAATCAAATTAGAATCATCATTTCCTAATGCTCTCACATGAAGACCTTCGAGTGACTTAAGAAGTGCCTCGGTGTCTGAAATCACACATTGAACAACGACGGCTGTCTTTGATTCCTCTGGAATACTTGTATCAAGATCCAGTTTAGGTAGTAACGCAGGAGGAGTAAGCTTTGAAATTACCCATTGAACAAGATTAGTAGCTAAGTCTAGAGCAAGAACTAAAGCGATCACTCCAAGTATACAAAGTTGCCAGATAGGAATTCCATGAGAAGATGTCCAAAGACTTATTCTTGCAATCAAAAGACATGTGATCACTATTATGCTTAAGGCATAGATCTGGAAAGGATAGGCTCTAAAAAATGACCTGAGAGCCCATAATAAACTCTTGGGATAATTAAGTTCCTTTTTTAGTTCTCTTACTTTATTTCCAACAAGATAAGCTAAAACAGATTGATCTTTAGCAAGACTAAGTGCTGTTTCTGCTATTTTTAATTCACTGATCTTGCCCTGTCTTGCCAGTTTTTCAACAGCCCGCCTTGTTCTATCTCTAGTTGAGAAATCACTTCTTTGATAGATCCCCTGGAAATCTTTCCTCAAAGTTCGCTCGAGGATTGAAGCTCCCTCAACCCACTCCTGCCAATTTATAAACCCATGACCTCTTAGAGAAGCAAAGGTATTTGCTATACTAATCTGGTCTGCTGCAAGCCAGTATTGCTCTTCTCTTAGAAGCTCCTCTGGTTCTCTTTTTTGTTCTCTGATTCTTTCTTCTACCCACTGCAAGGTGAGGGATGCCCTTGAGCCTCGATCTCTTAATCTCCTGATTAAGTTCGGAGCGCCTGAAATTAAAAAATCTGGTCTTTCAACTACTTTTTTTGCAAGGATTAATAGGATCTCTGTTGAAGGTCTTTCTTCATCTCCAACAATTTCATCGATCAGTTTTTCAACAAGCGCTTTATCTTTCATTGCACTGATCATGTTTGTTGTGAGTTCAACAAGGTGCCTTAACAGAGCGAACCTGAGCATAATCGGAATCGCCCAAACTTCTCCGATATTAAGGGAGTACTGCTCTTGGTAGCCTCTGATAAATGCATCAAGTAGTGAAATATCCAAAACTGCGTCTGTGTTCGAAAGTAACTCTCGAGCCATTACGTAGACCCGCGGGTACCCTGTATCAGGCCCAGTAGTTACTTTTAAAAGTGTCCTGTCATAAGCTCTTGGAAAATGCCTACGAATATCAATTATATGCTTTTCAACGATGTGATAGTTATCTAAAAACCACTCAACTCCGGGAGTTAAACTCTCCCGCTTCTTTGATGCAGATTTGAGCTCATGGTAGTTCGATTCAAGGCTAAAACAGATCTCACTTAGATCCTTATACAGCCTACTAGTTAACTGCGTTGAGACCTCACCCTTATGAGCTTGTGCCAGGGAAGACCCTAGAAGGGTCAAACCCTCCCTGTTTATAGATTGAGGACGCTTTCGCGACATATCTAAGCGAGAGTAAATTATTGGAAAGATTACGGAAAGTACTTACCTACGAGAAACAGGTATTTTTGACTACACTACGAGATTTTACACCTCAATTACTCATCTTTCTCACTAAACAGGTCGACTAGGTATGCTTGTGAGAGGTTTTAGCGCACTGGAATTGCTAGTTGTTTTAGGTCTGGTAGCTATCCTGATGGTCATGGGAACCTTACAATTTGTCAGACTAGATAGCGCTGCAAAAAACTCAACCGCCTGGCAGATCTTTCAGGCTGATATAGCCCGTGCAAGAAGTGAGGCAGCTTCTAGAGGAACAAGAATAATAGTCAGAGCAGAAGGAGATGGATATGTAGTTGGCGAGGATGTCCCTCCATACAATGAGGATCCTGAGGAGGATAGTGTAATTTATACAAGAATATTTCCAACAGGGATAACAGCAAATTTTCCTAGTGTTTTTATATTTGATAGCAGGGGTATTCTTGTAACTGAAGCAGAAGAACCAACAGATATTACTGTTACATTTCTTAGAGGAACTGAAACTCTAGGCGAGCTAACTATTAATTCATTCGGGGGAGTACTATGAAAGGCTTTACCCTAATGGAGGTTGTCGTAGCGATTCTCATATTGGGGGTTGTTATGCTTGGTATAACACAAAGCACTCAAACCTCTTATAGAGCTTCATACAGAACCATCAGAAACTCTCAAAACCTTGCACTTGCGCAAGCAAGACTTGAGGATCTGTCTTCTCGTGATCGCTCCACTCTTACTAATGCCCTAGATGGTACCCAATCTATTGAACAGAATGGAACAACTTATGAGGTTACGACCACAATTACAGAGAATGCAGATGGTTCGGCTTTAGCTGTAGTTAATGTAACAAATTCAGCTGAACAGGCTGTTGAGCTATCGATGACCTTTGCGCCATGGGGTCTTAGATGAGAGGGGAAACTATTGTATCATTCCTGGTTGGGGTTATGATCTCAGCAGTAGCTCTTGGTGCAGCTGTTACAGGACTTACAACATTTTCAAGGGCCTCGAACGATCATAGACAGATATCTGATACTGAAGTTATTGCAAGAAAAATACTCGATCAGATGAGCTATGAAATTAGATTGACAGGTGGAGGAGTGCCCTTTCATCTGGCTGGTTTCCAAATTGGAGATACTACCTTAGGTGATTCTCCCCTTCCGATTTTAACTTCAGCTAGTGCAACTGAGGTGACATTTAAGATCAATCAAAGAGGAAGAGTTGGGATGCTATCAACTCAGTTTGATCCTTCTCTGGGAGTGAGTTTTACACTTGTGGACGTAACAGGCTTTGCAACAGGACAAGAGGTATACTTCACTTCAGTAGATCCAAGTAACCCTGATGGGCTTCATGGGGTTATTCAAAGTATTGCAGGTTCAGTCATCACTCTGGAGGCAAATCCCATTTATACAGCTGGAGCTATTTTCGCACCTGGGACAATTGTTCAGCCCGTAAGTGAAGTGACATACAGAAGCGATGAGAATGGGATCACTCGTATTGATGAACTTTCAGAGGTTGTTATGTCTCCGTCTGCCTCATTTTCTTTAACATACTTAGGAAACGATGGGACTGCTCTAGCACTTCCCATGGATGAAACAACAATACGAACAATTCTTTCTAGCATCCAAGTAATTGTAGATGTTGACAGTCTTTTACCAGTTACTGGAGGAGATGTCAGAACCGCCCAACTACAAACAAGAGTTGCATTGAGGGGGTTAAATGCGATCAGATAAAGGATATGTAGTAGTATTAGTTCTAATTGTAACAGGAGTCGCCTCACTTTTATTAATGCGAGAGCTAGTTCGATCTGGTGTTGGATCAAGAACAACTGGAGCAAGTTCAACACGAGCTCAAGCCTTTTATCAAGCTGAAAGAGGTTTCGAAGAAGCAGTTAGCTGGCTTAGAAGCAACTCAACTGCTATGGCTTTACAGTTCAATAGAATTAATTTTTATTCAAACTTTGATAGATTAAATGAACCCGCTGTGGGCTCTAATGATTCAACTGAGCTTCCATCAAGACTAAGAAGCCAAGGAGGTGCTAATGCGATTCTCCTAACTAACTCAAATGAATTAGGAACTTCTGAGTTTCCTGCAGGAATCGATGCTACATCTGGTGATCCGGTTGATCCAGAATCCATGTTTGCTGCTGCAACATTTAGCGATCAAATAGTAAAAATTACAGTAGTAGATGCTATACCAATAGATCCATCAAAAGATTATGGGGATTCACCTAACCCTAATCCTGAAACAGACTTTGCACCTGTTTATCGTATCGATTCAATGAATGCAGTTGATTCGGGTGCTCATGTTTTTGGGTTCATAAAAACACATATGTCATACAATTTTGGTATGGGTTTTTATGGAAGATATCTTTTAGAGTTATCTCAACCTTGCGATTCATATATTTCAAACAACGGGCCTTATTCTAATGCATCAAAAAGGGCAAATTGTAGTGCAGGGTCAGATGTAGAGGCCAGGGTTCATCAAAATACCGATCACTATGGTTCTCTTCAATCAAACGGAACAATAAATGAAACTAATCCTTGGGGTGGAGATGTCTGCTCAGACTTTAACGCAGGTTGCCCAAACAAAGGCGAAACCTGCGAAGGAGAAGAGTGTAATGTTCCTGGGCTTCCAACCTATAGCTCTTGGGCAACCTACTGCCCATCAAATCAGGGAAATACTACAATCGCCGCTAACCAAACAGTGAGCGTTGCTGGTAATGCCGCAAATCAAAAGTGCTGGAATAATATTACAGTAAATAACAACCGAGTTTTAACACTTAACTCAACATCATATCCTTACTTTATCGATACCTTTAATATCGCTAACAACTCGGTAGTAGCATTCAATCCAAGCCCAGCGACTGGCACTATTAATCTATATGTAAGAAAATTTGTGGGGGATAAGTTTAACGGGAATCAGATTTTTAATAATAACAATAAACCATATCAGCTTCGCATTCACTATCTTGGGACAGATCCTCTAGTACTAAATGGAAATGCTTCAATGAATGCATTTTTAGTGGCTCCTTATGCAGATGTTACTATCTCAGGGAATTTTACATTTCAAGGTGGTATAAAGGCTCAAAGACTCTATGCAACAGGTAGCGGAACACTTCGTTACGATGAGTCCGGAGATATAACCACGATCTCTGACATGAATATACAGCACTTTGGAGTTCAACAGTTTTATCGTTAGGAGAGTTAAATTATGAGAATACTATTGATTATATTAACAGCAACTTTCTGCTTCGCTACGGAGGAAGAGATGGAGCCATTAAGTCAGGAAGTGCTAGACCACTTAGCAACTCTTCCTGATAATACTGGAGCTATCTCATCAAGCGACAGTGCAGCAGAGATAATTGAAGGTGAAACCTCCACCGCATCTGGGGCATCCGAGGGTGAAATCACTCTAAGACGTACCAGTGCAGGAATAGATGTTTACAATGGCTTTATGAAGGTTGAAGCTATTGCTGAAGGTTCTGATGGTTGGGTTGGAAGAGTTACTGATAATAGCTCATCAATCGACTTTGAACCTGCAGGAAGACCGATACTAAACTGCCCAGCTCAGTCTATCTCAGACTGGTATGGCCCATGTAAAGTTGAAGAATCTTCTACTACCGAGTAGAAGTTCTGAGAATTATCGAGCCTGCAAGTGCTACTATAAGTACATGCAGGCTTGAGTAGTAAAAACCCCGCCAATTGTCAGTGGCTTCTGCCTCAATAAATAGACGTGCAAGTATAAATGCGACTAAAACTGAAATTATAAAATAAAGCTTTTTGTTCACCTCAAAGGTGTTACCTTAATAGTGCTAGTCGATCCTGAATCTCATCAGGGTTGTCCTCATAAGTTCTTAAAGTATCTTGTAGAGCTGATGGATCAAGATCTAGATTTGTAACAACCCACGCAAAACTGAATGGCTCAGTTGGTGTCAATTTTCCAAACAACCACTGTCTTGCACTTCTAACAATATGTCTTTCGCAGTGTGCAGTTCCAAAAGCATCGCAGATTGCGCGAGCTAAAACCGCTGAGAGCAGATTCCGTTCTGGTTTTACCGGTGCATGAGATTCAACTTCATCATCGCGTTCACTAGACGAAAAACCAAAATTTCCTGCTGCATTACTCATACAATTCCCTCCAATTGTGCTATGTGACTTAAACCTTCGATTTGAGAAACCTTTCTAAAACCTAAAGTTACTTTAAGTCGTATAAAGTTGGGTATTATAAAAAGCCCCACTCGGTCAAGCCCTCAAGATAAAAATAATTAATTAAGATAAATAGTTAGCCTAACGTGCAGAGTTTATATAACTCATTGATGATATAAATAAAGCTAATCTTTTCAATATGTTAAACGAGTTAAAGTGGCTCAGATTGCTTTAATACGGTTTCTAAAGTAACCTCCCGTACTCACTAAATTTTAGGAAAATGAATATTCTAGACAGGATAGTATTGTAATGGGAAAGAAACTTTTTATCAGCAATCTCGACTTTGAAGTAACTAGCGATCAGCTCAGAGAGCTTTTCTCCAAAATTGGTCCATGTGTAAGCGTTGTAGTCGCTCTTGATAAGGAATCAAAGCGCTCAAAAGGTTTTGCATTTATTGAAATGGAAAACGAAGAAGATGCTGTTAGAGCAATAGAAGAACTAAACAACGAACCTGTAAACAACCGACCTATGAAGGTGGTTGAAGACCGAGGTAAAGCTGGTCCAAGCGAGGAAAGAACAGAGCGAGTTAGATTTGAACCACTTCCTGCTATTCAAAGAACACAGCTCTTCAAGCGTTCAAAAAAACTTGATCCATTTATTGAAGACCCAACAAAAACTATTGACTACAAAGATGTTGCACTTCTTTCAAAGTATGTAAGTGAGAGGGGTAAAATTATGGGCAGACGCTATACTGGTCTTAACGCCTACAATCAAAGAAAGGTAGCTAAGGCAATAAAACGAGCTCAAAACGCAGGGCTAATGTCCTCGAAGGCGTAATGCCACTCGTTTCTATCATAGAAGACGATCCATCTTTTTATAAGCTTTTAACGAGGCGTCTAAAAGGTTTCTTTGACGATGTTAATTTTTTTCATCTAACATCTCTGACTGAAGCTAGGGCTCGAAAAGAAAAGATTCTCGAATCTCAGTTGATATTTCTTGATCAAAATTTGCCAGATGGAAGAGGTGTTTCACTCCTAGAAGAGGGCCTTTTTGAGAGCATTGCAGTAATTGCTATGAGCTCTGAAAAAACACCCGAGATGGCTGGAAGAAATGTAAAAGCAGGAGCAGCATATTTTTTAGAAAAAGATAGTATCCTTCAACCTCTTTTTGAGCCGCTTGTCTTAGGAATATTAGAAAGAAATCTACTACAGGAAAAAGCCTTATCTGCAAAGTTAGCCGAAAGCCAGCTTGAAACAGTACGAACTCTTGTATCAACCCTTAAACATGAGATTAATAATCCACTAGGAGCTGTACTTGGGGCAGCTTACATACTTGGGAATAGCGACGCTCTCTCTCAGGAACAAAAAGATGCTGTGGCACTTCTTGAAGCATCAGGAAATAGAATTAAACATGTTCTAGATGAGTTGACTAAAGCTATATCATTAGATTCAGTTACTAAGGGTCAACAGAAAGTTTTTCATGTTCCAGGCGATAAACCTTGGGAGTGAGTGGAAGATAGATCCTGACCAGTTAAATGCTAGAGTCTGTCTGGTCAGGCCTCCCGGCCTGACCCCCGTTTAATTTCTTCGTCTGCTGGCGCAGACGACAGATCCTCCCGGCCTGACCCCCGTTTAATTTCTTCGTCTGCTGGCGCAGACGACAGATCCTCCCGGCCTGACCCCCGTTCGTTATTTTGCAAAACAATCAAAGCTTTATATACCCCACCAAGCTCCATCAACTCTTCATGAGTTCCTGACTCAACAATTCTTCCTTCAGACATTACAATAATCTTATCGCAATCTTTTACAGAGGAGAGTCTATGAGAAATAATAATAGTTGTTCCTCTTCTATTTTTAAGAAGTGAGAACATTTTACTTTCAGTCTCCACATCTACTGCTGAGGTAGATTCATCTAAAATTAAGACCGATGGTTCTCTGATTACAGCCCTTAGAAACCCTATTCTTTGCTTTTGCCCACCACTAAGTTGCCTTGGCTTTATATCGGATGGAAGAGCCTCGAGATTAAGCTTCTCTAAGCTATCCAGAATACTTGGAAAACGTTGCCCTGCCTCAATATTTTCTATCAGCGTGCCTGTGAATATCCATGGCTCTTGAGGTGCTATTACCACATCCCCTTTTGTTTTTTCGCTGTTAAAAAGCAACTCCCCACTTGTTGGCTCATAGAATCCAGCAATTACCCCAGCTAAAGATGATTTACCACAACCAGTCGCACCAACTATTCCGATTTTCGTACCAAATGGGATCTTTAAATTTATATTCTTTAACACATCTAAATTTTCTGAATACGAGAGCGAAAGATTCTTCAATTCAATGTCACAATCTTTTAGTTTTTCCCCTTCGGAATGCTTCTTGCCGCCTTCTAAGAGCTCAAACACTCTGTCGGTTCCCCCAACACACTGGAGAAGCTCAGCATAACCTGTTGCTAAAAAAGCAAAAGAAACTGCAACAATAACTCCGTACATTATAAATGCGGTAAGATCTCCTGGTGCAAGTTCCCCTGATGAAACTTTAAAAATCCCTAAAAGTACTAGTCCCGCAATGGAAACATTCATCAAAAAAGAAATACCTGCCTGGAAAAATCCGCTTATACTTGCTCTTGCAAGCCAGGTGCTTAAGACATCCTCATTTAGTGGGGTGAATTTACTAAATATAAAGTTTTTTAGATTGAGATTAGATATTACCTTATTTCCAATCAAACTTTCTTCAACAAGGCTACCTATCTCTCCCACTTTAGTTTGAGCATCTCTGGAAACCTTTCTAAGTTTTCGACCTAAAAATAAAGATGAAAAAACCAATACTGGAATAATCGCTAATACAAATACCCCTAAAAGAGGGGCGATAATAAACATCAAAACAGATCCAAAGATGACCTGAACAAGATAGCGAACTAGGACTGATAATCTTAAACTGACACCATCTTGGAGAAGCTGAAGATCTGAAGTAATTCTAGAGACTATCTCACCGTATCGCTTAGAATCGTAAAAATTTGTTGGTTTTGATAATAATGCATCAAAAACCTTCCCTCTTAAATCAAAAACAACTTTCGATCCAACAAGTGAAAAGCAGAATGATCTTACATAAAATGCTATTGCTTGAATAACAAATAAAGCGAGTAAAATGTAAATTAAACTGACTGAGTAGCCTTTATTAAGCTCCTCTTTTACTACCCACGGGATAGCAAGGTTAACCCCAGCGGCCACTAAGAGTGCAAGCATCCCAATTAAGAAAAGTCTCCAAAATGGAAGTGCAAGTTGTAAAAACCTAAATACTCCTAAGATCACAATGGTATAGTTATAGATTAGCTAACTTAAAATGTGTAGTTTCAAGGCTGCATTGACCATGAGATGATCCCTTTCATGCTATCTATCCGAGCTAAAACAGCCCCTATATCCCCCATTAGAGTTTTAATGCCACTTGTGCTCGATGCTGAAGCAAAAGGAACAGAAGTTTTAAAGTTAAATATCGGCCAGCCTGATACTGAAAGTCCCAAAAGTTATTTTAAAGCACTAAAAGATTTTGATCAAAAAGTCGTAGGATATGAGCCTGCATATGGGAACCTTGATCTAAGAAAGTCCTGGTGTAGCTTTTTCGATAAGAACTATTCTAAAAAAATTGAGCCCGCCAACATGCTTATCACCTCCGGTGCTTCAGAAGCTCTTCTCTTAGCAATCGCCTGTGTGACAGATCCTGGGGATGAGATTCTAGTTTTTGAACCGGCTTATGCAAACTACCTAGGTCTAGCTGGCATGTTAGGAGTCAAGGTTAAAGGAATTAGAACATATTCCTACGAAGGGTATCAGATTCAGGATGATTTTGAACTTCCAGACTCGATCAAAGCAATTATTATATGTAACCCGAATAATCCCACTGGCACTTTATTTTCAGACTCAAAATTAGAGATTCTTCTAACAAAGGCAAGAAGAAAAGGCATATGGGTAATTTCAGATGAATCTTACCGTGAATTAAGATTTGACGATGCTACTCCAACTACACTTCTTTCTGAAAACGTGATTGTTGTCGATAGTATTTCAAAGAGATACGGTCTTTGTGGTTCAAGGGTTGGTTGTTTAATCTCTCAATCTGATGAGCTAATTAGAACTGCTGTTGCATTTGCTTCGCAGAGGCTTGCTGTATCAACTCTTGAGCAATTTGCTGCAAAAAATGTGATAGAAAACTCATCGCTAGAAGATATTAAAAAAAGTGCCTCGATTTTTAAAAATCGAATGGAGGCTTTTTTTGAGAAACTGAAATTACCATTTGTTAGAGCAAATGGGGCATTTTATGCAATGCTTCAAATTGATGGAGGGGCTACAGAATTTGCAAAGTACCTATTAACTGAAGTTACAGGAACGACTGTATGTATCACTCCAGCAGGTGGGTTCTATTTAAACCCTCAGCACGGTGAAAATGAAGCCCGAGTGGCATTCGTTCTTGAAGAGCAAAAAATGAAAAAAGCTGCCCAAATAATCAATCAATCCTATGAGAAGTTCACCTCGCGCAAAGCCTAAAATTACTGATAGAATACGGGGAACATGAAGATCATACTAACTATACTATTTTTGAGCTTGTCTTTATCTGCCGAGGAGACTTATGACCCGATAGAGTCTTTTAACAGAAAAATATTCTGGTTCAACGAAAAAGCAGATGAGTACGTTCTTGGGCCAATTGCTAGAGGATATATAGAGTACATTCCTCAAGATGCAAGAACCAGCGTTAAACATTTTTTCTCTAACTTAAAAACTCCAATTTATTTAGGAAGCTCCCTTCTGCAGTTTAAGTTTTCGCAAGCTGGAACTCATCTGGGAAGGTTCGCGATTAATTCAACAATAGGGGTTTTGGGTCTTTTTGATGCTGCAACAGATCTTGGACTAAAACACGAAGAAGAGGATATAGGCATTGCTTTCGGATATTGGGGGATTCCAGAAGGTCCTTACCTTGTTCTTCCATTTTTAGGCCCTTCAAACTTACGAGATTTCGTAGGGTATGCAGGCGATTGGGTTTTAGATCCCCTAAATATGACAGTTGTTTACCCTAGTGTTCCAAACCACCCTACACAGGAGATAACAACTGGTCTAAGTGCTGCTCGAGTTGTATCAACAAGGGCGGGATTAGAGGAAGCAATTAAATCTGGAAAAGAAAGCTCAGTAGATTATTATCTATTTTTAAGAGAGGCTTATACTCAGTACAGAAAAGGGTTGATTTACGATGGGTTGCCCCCTGAAGAGGAAGAAGATTTCTAAATGAGTACTATCGATCGTAAATATTTGAATGCTCCTGTCATGGTAGTTGACGACCATGGAATGACACGCGATCTTGTTAGAACGATCCTTAGAGGTTTGGGATTTATTAATATTTTAACTGTTGAAAATGGTCGCGCAGCTTACAAAATGCTCGAAACCAATAATGTGAAATTAATTGTTTGCGATTGGAATATGCCAGGTGGAAGTGGAATCGAACTTTTAAGAGCTGTTAGAGAACATCCTCAATTTAAAGATGTGCCATTTTTAATGCTTACAGCTGAAGCCTACAAAGAGAGCGTTGAAGAAGCGATGAAGCAAGGTGTGAGTGATTACGTTGCAAAACCTTTTACTGCTGATGTTTTAGTTGCGAAGATAACTGGTATATTGAAATGACAAGCTTTACAGGAAAATATTTAGGTAACAAAAAAGTTGAGCTTACTCATCTTGATTCTGGTGTAACTATTAAACTTGATGCCCCTAAGGATAATCAAGGTGATGGGAGCTCTTTTTCCCCTACAGATCTATTTGCAAGTTCTCTTGGCGCCTGTCAGTTAACTGTAATGTCAATATATGCAGAAAGAACTGGGATCTCCTTAGAAGGTGCCTGGTTTAAATTAGAAAAATTTATGAGTGCAGCTCCTAGAATGGTTTCAAAGATCGTAGTTGAAATGCATCTTCCTAAGGCTTTGAATGAAACCGAGCGTCTAAAGTTAGAGCAGATAAGTAAAACATGCCCAGTTCATCATTCACTGAATGCGTCAGTACAGGTTGATGCGCGGTTTATTTATGATGTTTAAACTGGTCAAAACCAGTCCAGGCAGTTTTTCTGTCTAAATTATCCCCAAAACTCTGAGTGCTGCCAAAGAAAATACTGCTAAAAGGGCAAAGCATAAGAGAAGTGCGCCAATAGAAAGTTTTAAAGGCTCATCTCTTTTCCTGTATAGAGCTGGTTCGGAGTATTCGTTTTCTAATACACTCTTAAGTGATTCGTCCTTAATTGCTGGTTCATTTGAGTCTATCTCAACTCTTTCCATAGGTATCTCTATTATCGGCAATTTTGAATGTCTTCTTTAGAACTAAATTTGGTCATATTTAACGCCAAATTTTGAGATCTTTGAAAGTTTTAACTTCCAAATAATTTGTATAGACTCCCTAGTATGAAGCGAATAAATATCTCATCTGGCTCCCCTTTTGAGCCATTAAGAGGATACTCAAGATGTGTTGTATTAGGTGATCATTTTTATCTTTCTGGAACTACCTCAACTGATAGTAAGGGTGAAGTTGTAGGAGAAGGAGATCCATATGCTCAAACAACCTATATACTTCAGAAACTAAAAACTTTTTTAACTGAAGCAGGATTTGCTTTAACTGATGTTGTAAGAACTAGGCTTTATGTAACTAATATGACCCGCTGGGATGATTTTGCTAGAGCTCACAGAGAATTTTTTGAAAAAATCAGGCCTGCGAGTTCAATTGTTCAAGTTGCTAGACTTGTTGACCCAAGGTTGCTAATTGAACTTGAAGCTGAGGCAGTAAAGGGAACTAGCGAAGTTAAATTTATTGAGCTCAAGAAATTTTAGATTTAAAGAATTTGCCTGGACTGTTTTTAACCAGTCCATTCTAGCTGATCTTCTTATGAACAGATCGCTCTGCAACCTTAATCATCCAGAACATCAATACAAACTGTAGCACTCCAATAAATCCATACAACCAAAATGGTTTAAATTTCGTCCCAAAAAGAACAATAAATGTTGGTGATAGTGAGAAAAATATTAAAAGTACACTTGTAATCATAAAACAAAAGCTTCCCAATCCTGCTGCTATCTGAGACTGATATTCCCAAGAAAAATTTGCGAATAGACCGCCGAAACCAATCGCAAGGCTTACTACACCAATAGCAACAACTATTCCATAAACAGAGTGTAAAAGTGCGAGAAGAAAATTTGGGTTTAATGCATAAGATCCAACACCAAAAAGAAGCGCTCCTAGCGTACCAACCACCATAAACCACAGATAAAATTTGCCCCAAAGAAAGTATCTAACCGAATATGGTGCGCTCTTTAAGATCCAAAAATATCTCCCTTCAAGTGAAATAGATGGAAATACAAATCTTGCACAAACAGCAGTTAGTACAAATGCGGCCGTACAAAGTGTAAGTCCATGAAAAATTGTTTTCCATTTTAAACCAAACTCCGGCATTCCCGAGAAAATCTGAAGATTTACAAGATAAAACAACACTAAAATCGACAAAATAACAAGCTGAGTCATCTGAGATACATCTCTTGTGAGACTCACAGCTTCTCTTCTCATTGCACAAACATGTGGTCGACTTAAAAAGTTTTCTGCTGCAAGGCAAAGTTTATCAACATAAAATGAAGAGGCTGTTTTATTATCTACCCTTCCTTCTTTAGATTTGGAGTATGCTTTAAAATAAAATTTCTCAAATACTAAAAGTGTTGCTAAAAAAAGCGTTAGAGCAAGGCTTAAGCTAAAGATTAGTCCATTTAGTTTTTCACCTGTAAGAAGTGCCCCAAGCATTCCTGAAAACCAGTGTGATGGAAAATTTTCATTATGAATCAATCGGATAGAGTCAAAAAACCTTAAAATCTGCACAGTTCCTAACCCTTTCGATAAGCCTGAGCTGAGTTTAAATAATGCAAATAATAGAGCAAAGACAAAGATAAAACCTAGAATCTTAAGCCAATTTCTTGGAATGAATCTCAAAAATACGATTGAGACAAATATCCCTACTAAAGCTGGAATTATGCTGAACAAAGTTAATAGTCCAAATGACTTAAATAAAACGCTAATATCAGCGCCATAATGTCTTTGATAAGCAACTAAAAGAGGCATCATAAAAAATATAGGCATCCACGCAGTTCCTAGAAAAACTAGCAAAAATTTGCCTTTAAAATATCGAAACGCTGTAATAGGAGAAGATAGGTAGATGTCATTATCTTCTGACATAAAAAATGCCCCTAAAGATAGGGCAACACTGGACGAAAGCATTAGAAATAAAAGTGGAAAGAGGATAAATCCTAAAGTGTCTTCTGGGCCAAAATAACCTAGCTGATTAATCGCAGCTATTTGTCTTAACATCCATCTAGTTCCCAGATACAGTAAAATAATCACCACGATTGCAAATGTCCCTAAAATCACTACTTGTGACTTATGACTATCGCTGGAACTAAACTTGTTTTTTAAAGATGTTAGGTATGGTGACAAGATCTGCATCTCCCTTATTTACGCATTCACTTTCTAGAACTTTAAAAGGCGACTCGCCAGTCTTAAATGCCTTTTTGATTGGTAAAGCCACAGAATAAGTCTCATTATCTCTCTTTTGAAGCAGCACAGGCCCTCTGTAAGGTATTTCAAACTTTCTTGGTTCTCGGAGTAAAATCCTAATTGGTTTAACTCCTAAGGTTCCACCTCTAAATTTTATATCGCCAATATTCCCGCTAAAAATACTACCTCCTAGCTGACCAAGTGAGTTAAATGAAAGCTCAATCTCTAAATTTGCCTGTCCAAGCTTAGCAACATTAACAAAGCCAATTACTTTTAAACTCCAAAGCTCATCGTTTGGATGGGCAAAATCTAACCGAGCCTCACCAACACATCTATCAGTCTGAAAAATTGAGTATCGCTTACTTCCAAGAGCTATATCATTAATCATAGGAACAAAAGTTTCTAGATTACTAAAATACTGTCGCCCAAGAAGAATAGTTACTGTAAGTGATCCTACAAGAATACAAAATTTCAAGGCCTCACTTTTTTTCCTGTAACTATTAATTATAGAAGTGCCTAGCATTCACCCAATCCTATTTGTCCCTAGGAGCTAAAAGATCTTCTAAAAAAAATGCTGCTAGCTGAACTCTTCCCTCAATAGCTGCTTTCTTATAAATGGTTGCTGCCTGTTGTCTAACTGTACTCTCACTAGTTTGTCTAGCCAAAGCCAATTCTTTAAAACTAAGTCCCTTAATTAGTAAAAAAGCAACATCTTTTTCTGCTTCTGATAATCCCCAATTTTCCAGCTGCTCCTCAATAGCTTTGGTCACACCATCTGAAAGCATTGATGCCCTTTCCTGCCACTTTTTAATGTCTTCATGTGCTAGCACTAAGCTTCGCTCTAGGCGAGCAGCCCTTGATTTCCAGCTCCTTGATAGCTTGAACCAAAGATATCCAGAAGCTATCACGGAAGAAAAAATGACCATAGATTCAAACAGCGCATGAAATAAGGTAGATCCATGCAAAACATCTTCAATTACATCAAATGTTGTGAGAACAGCTACGATCAATAGAACTAACAAACCAATTAGACGCTCTTTTTGTATGTCATTGACATCCTCATCTAATCCTACAAACGTTCTATTGAATTCTTCCATCTATTTGATAATAGGAAACATTTTATCAGTTGTACATTAAGCTCATGAATTTTAGGGCTTTGTTCCTCGTCAAACCATTGAACAGTATTTAAATATAGGTGAAATAGATGGACTTTGATGTTCTAATAATTGGAGGGTCAATTGCAGGATCTTCAGCAGCTTTGGCGCTCAAGGGTTCCGGATTAAATGTCGGAATAATAGACAAAGCTGTGTTTCCCAGGCGAAAACCTTGCGGAGAAGGTCTGTCAGGGAGGGGGTTTGAGGCTCTTAGATCCTTAGGAATTTCTTCAAACGAATTGCTTTCCCTTGGACAACCATTTTACGGATTTATAATTGAGCGGAAAGGTAGAGTTAGTCATATAAATTCTCCAGATGAATTTGGACTCGGTATCTCAAGATTGGAACTTGATAGCTTCCTATTAAATCGAACGAGAGAGCATACGACATTTATCAACGACGAAGTGGAAGATGTTTCAACTTCGGGAGAAGTTTTTCTCAGATCTTCAAAATTAACTGCTAAGGTTTTAATAGTAGGAGATGGTAATGGAAAAATAACTAAAAGCTTCAATAAATTTAGTAAGAGAGGTACTCGATCAGGTGTGTCTGCATTGTTCTCAGGTACCTCTAATAAATCCATAGATAACGTTTTCATAAAAATATGCGATGAGTTCGAAATTTATGTAACCCCACTTTCAGTAAGTACTCTAAATGTAGCGGTTCTTGGAACGATTAATTCAAAAGTGAATATAAGAGATGTTCTTATCAGTGAAGAACTAAAGGAATGGCTAAATATAAGTGTAGGCTTTGATGGAAAGTTATTTTCAAGGGTCTACGGAAAAAGTGGATTATGTAATACGCGCAGAGAATGTTCCGTAGGCAGAATATTGTTTGCTGGCGATTCAGTCGAACAATTTGATCCTTTAGGGGGCATGGGGATGACTCATGCTATAATTACCGGAATTCTTTCAGGAAGAGCTGCACAAAAAATTTTGCAAACTCCTAGTGAAGAAGACAAAGTAAAAGAAACTTATAAAACTCAGCAGAATTCAATTGCTAAGCCCTTCAGAAGGCATACAAGAATATCTCAGAGGTTTGTGCAATTGGCGAGATTTTTACCTTCAAGTATTAATCTTGCAAACACGGCTGTTGGACATCATGCAGTAAAATTTATTCAAAGGGTAACTATATGAGAATGTTATTCACATTTATAGTGCTAATTTTAATCTTGGAGAATACTTTGTTGGCTCAAGAGTGGCAGATGCCATGTCACTTATCTGAAGCAAATACAAAAGTGCAATTTGAGATTGATTCAACTTGGCACAAGATCGTAGGCAAAGTTAAAGACTTTAGTGGAGATATTTGGCTTTCAAATTCACTAGATCCAAAATCTATTAGAGCAAGACTAACCTTCCCTGTTCTTGGATTTGATACTGACAATAAAAGTCGTGACCATGAGCTTAGACATGTCATGCATGTCGATGCCTTTCCTAATGTTGAATACGAACTTACTAGAGTAGATGGGATATGTTCTTTAAAAGAATTTGAACAGGCCAAATATTGTAACATTACTCTTAGTGGAAATCTCAAAATCTCAGGAGTAATGAAGGAAGTTTCGATTCCTGGCTCTATTTTGTTTGAAAATAATATCTACAAAGTTTCAGGAACTTTACCAATATCGTGGGGGGAGTACGGCGTAGAGGATCCATCTATCTTTATTGCAAAGTTAGATCCTATAGCTCAGGTAAAATTTAGCCTAGATATACCTTCTAAGGCTTTGAAGGAGGATCATGCCAAGCATACTTAGCATAGGCACGGCTTTACCAGAGTTTAACTATTCAACAAGCGACGTAGAAGACATAGGTAAAAATTGGCTCAAAAATGACGACCTTCTTCTTCAACAGTTTTCAAGATTCGTTAAATCATCAAAAGTTCAAAATAGAAGATTTGTAATTCCAAAAGAAGAAATACTAAATCTCGGTGGGCTAAGAAACAGAGCCTCCATATTTGAAGAATCAGGGGTGCTCCTTGGCGAATCGTCAATACTAGATGCTATAAGAAATTCAAACACACAGTTGTCTGATCTAGATTGTATGGTTTTCACATCCTGTAGCTGTCCTACCATTCCATCAATTGATGGGCAGTTAGTTAATCGACTAGGGCTAAATAGAAACATTACACGTGTTCCAATTTTTCAGTATGGATGCGCTGGTGGAGTTGCTGGATTGGCATTGGCTTCAAAACTTACTGAGAGCCACAATTTTGTCTGTCTAAGCAGTGTAGAAATTTGCTCAATGGTTTTTCAGCCACAAAATTTTAATCCTGCTCAGTTAGTTGGCTCTGCAATATTTGCTGATGGTAGCGCGTCAGTAATTTTATCTAAAATTGAAAAAGGTCTTACAATCCGTGCCACTCGATCATTTTTAATCCCTAATTCGAGAGAATTGATGGGTTATTCTATATTAGATGATGGATTTCATTTATTACTTGATAAGAGCCTTCCACAAAAACTAATTGAGATAGCTCCTGATATCATAGAATCATTTTTGAAAGAGAACTCTCTTGAAAGAACTGATGTTGATTATTGGTTATTTCACCCCGGCGGAATAAAGATTCTAGATTTTTTAGAAAACGCTCTGGAGATTCCATATGAAAAATGTAGATGGTCCAGAGAGACCCTATATTCGATCGGTAACGTTTCCTCAGCTACAGTTCTTTTCGTAATTAAAAGATTCTTAGAAGAAACTAAGTTAAAAAAAGGAGATAAGGTTATTCTTTTGGGGATAGGTCCTGGGCTTACAATTGAGCTTATCTTATTTGAGTGGGCTTAAAATGTATGAGTCCACCGAACGATCTTACAATGTACACCGATTATGCGCATGAATGGTGGAATGATAAGAATTCTAAGTTTAGATCTCTACAACGTATTAGCAAATTTAAGATCGAGCTTATTAATGAGTGGATTGGTGATGTATCTGGATTGAATATAGTAGATCTTGGATGTGGCGGAGGATTGATCTCCATACCACTAATAGAGATGGGAGCCAACTTAACTGGAATTGACATCAGTGATACAAGCATCAAAGTTGCTATTAAAAAATCAAAATTGGGTGGTAAATTCTTTGTTAGAAACATAAAAAACACCGAGTTACCTGACGATTCATCTGACCTGGTGATACTAGCTGATGTCTTGGATCACATAGAGGACTATCCGAAGATCCTTGAAGAAGCATCAAGAATTACAAAAAAGGGTGGATTAATATTTGTAAGCACAATTAATAGAACAATTCTCTCTAAAATTTTCGCTTTATATCTTGGGGAAGGGTTCGGCTTTATTCCAAAAGGAACCCACGACTATAAGCTATTCATAAGGCCACACGAGCTAATAAATAATGCCAAACTTTTTGGACTTAAACAGATAAAAATTCAAGGTGAATTCCCAAAAGTTTTTAGCACATTAATAGCCCATGCGATCTGTTTTCGTAAAAGCACAACTCAGGCATTAGCGTATTCAATTTTATTCCAGAAGGATATCTCGTGATTATGAGTAAAAGGCTTTTTGCTTTTGCATTAGGACTTTTTTGTCACCTCATGTTTATATCAGCCGTTGGTTTGATGAGTTGGTCTATTTTCTACGGCATGACGAAAAGTATTTATCCAATCGGAGGAGATTTAGGTCGATATTTTAACTTAGTTCTTCTAGTTCAGTTTCCTTTGTTTCATTCTATGTTACTCACTAAGAATGGGCAGTCATTCTTACGGTTACTGACTCTAAATAAATTTGGATACGATTTGAACACGACATGGTTTGCACTAATTTCCTCAGCTCAATTATTGTTTGTGTTCGTATTTTGGACTCCTTCGAGTGGTTATACCTTCTCAGCTCAAGGCATGGTTCTATTTGTCTGGGGGATGATTTATTTTGCCTCTTGGATCTTACTGGCTAAGTCTATGTACGACGCAAGTCTTCCTCTTCAGTTAGGAGCGCTAGGATGGATGGCTGTGTCAAAGGGAAAGCGCCCAAAGTACCCAGGAATGCCTATGGAAGGTACTTTCAGAGTTTGCAGACAACCTATTTACTTATCTTTTTTTCTTATCATATTAACAGCTCCTTTTTGGAGCGTGGATCATTTGATTTTATTGATACTTTGGGGTGCATACTGTTTTGTTGGCCCGATGTTTAAAGAGAAGCGATATCAAAGAATTTACGGTGATACTTTCTCAAACTACAAGGAAAAAACTCCATACATGATTCCTATAAAATAGGATAACTTTATCGAAAAAAAACCAATAAATTAAACCCTGCGCTCAAAAAAAATAATTGTGCCTTAAATATCACTTAAACATCCTTGATAGGGGAAGTTAAGGGTTCAAGCAATGCAGGGTTTATGTGTTATCTACGGCGCGGCTTAGCGAAGCCGCGCTCGCCCAGCATGCAGCCCAAATTTTTCGCTAGCACTCAAAATTCAACTGCGCTGGGTTTATATAAATATTAGGAAAGCATCAATCATTTCTCTCTAGCCCAAACTTTACTTTTCCTTGGTGGGAACGCAAGAGCAAAGTCTTCAGTAACATTAGAAAGATTAGGGTTATAAAAGGGATCATTTTCGAGATCCCATTTTTGTTGCATATAAGATATCTCCTTATTGAATCTGGAGATTTTTTCTGGTGAGTCCTCATATCCTCGGCTCACTGATTCGTGATGGATGAGTCTTGCATATGGGGTATAAATATTTCTGTATCCAAGCTCCTGCACCTTCAAACAGAGGTCTACATCATTAAAAGCAACAGCTAGGTTCACTTCATCGAATCCTCCTGTGGCTCTAAAAATTTCTGTTCTTACTAAAAGGCATGCTGCCGTAACTGCAGAAACAGAATGCCTTAATATATTTCTATTGAAGTATCCTGGGTCAGAGCCATTAAAAAACTTATGAGAATGTCCAGCAACGCCCCCAATCCCTAAAATTACTCCAGCATGTTGAATCCTACCATCTGGATATAAAAGCTTTGCTCCTACAGCTCCAGTATCTGGTCTAACTGCAAGTGAAACCATCTCAGAAAGCCAGTCTTGATCAATAACTTCGATGTCATTATTCAAAAACAATAGAAGCTCGCCTTTAGCCTCCTTTGCAGCTTTGTTATTAAGTCTTGAAAAATTAAACTCTCCCTCATCACGAATAACTTTAGGAAGAGTTTTTAAATACTCTAAAGTTTGGGGTTCAGAACTTTTATTATCGATAACTATAATTTCAAGATTTTGATAGTTCGTTTTATTCAACAGTCCATCTATACAAACTCTTAGTAATTCCTTTTTATCTTTCGTAGGAATAATCACAGAAACCAAAGGTTCAGACTTTGGATAGTCAACAACAACATGTTGATATGTAAGATCGTAACCGACCTCAACTCCTGGAAGATACTCTGATACGGCTCTTTGTTGAGACTGAAACACATATGGCTTAGCCTCAGCTGAGGAAGCAGTCGATGTAGAGATTGCTCTCCAATGGTATAAGATCTCAGGTATATGTTTTATCTGATTATGATTGAGCCCTTTTGTATATCTCAAAATCAGATCCCAATCTTGAGCACCTTCAAAGCCTTCTCTAAACCCTCCAACCTCAATGAGCTTCACTCTTCTAAATGCAGATAAGTGACAGATATAGTTCATCGAAACTAAAAGTTCAGGATCGAAGTCAGGTTTAAAAAATGGGAAAAACCGTTCTCCTTTCTCTGTAATTTTATCCTCATCAGTGTAGACAAAATGAACCTCAGGCTTTATCTCTTTAGCAATTCTATAAAGAGCATGAGGAGGTATCAGATCGTCATGATCTAGTAAAACTACCCATTCACCTTTTGAGCTGTCTAATGCATCCTGAGTTGCTAGTGATATTCCTCCATTTTTAGCTCGATTGATGATCTTAACCTTTGGATCACTTTCATTATTCAAATATTTGATCGTTTCTTCATTAGTTGATCCATCGTTAACTATGATTAGCTCCCAAGCTTTATAGAGCTGATTTTTAACGGAATCTATCGCCTCTTTTAGAAATTTAGGATCTGTATTGTAAACAGGCATTAAAACAGAGATAAGCGGCGAATCAAGCAATTTATCTCTCTTAATAAGTTCAATATCTCCTTTAGTTAAAGTATCGAACTGTTTGATCCACTCTTTATAGTTAGGGTCATAAAGCCTTAGCTTAGCTTTAATAGCAGTTATTCCGCCCTTTTTGAGAAGTTCTATGGCCTTTTTGATACTTCTTAGAGGTGACTTCTTAAACCTTTCAATAACTGCTGGATCCATTGCTTGTGTATGAAAAGCTAGTTTATCTAGAGCTACATATCAAGTTAGACTGTCGAACTATGCTCTCATGGGGTGGATATCCAAAGGTTTCCCAATCGATTGTTTCGATCTCATCCCGCTTATCAAAGCTTCCAAAAGCTCTAAGTTTGCTTCCTTATGGATTAGGTAGAAGCTATGGAGACAGCTGCCTTAATGAAGGTGGAACATTAATCCTCACAGACAGACTTAATCATTTAATTGAGTTTGACAGAGATAAGGGACTACTAACTACTGAATCAGGGGTTTCGTTTGCTGATCTTTTAAATGTGGTCGTTCCAGCAGGCTGGTTTATCCCAGTATCACCAGGTACGAAATTTGTTACAGTTGGTGGTGCAATAGCAAATGATATCCATGGAAAAAATCATCATGTAGCTGGAACATTTGGTAGGCATGTTACCTCTTTAGAGCTTTTAAGAAGCGATGGAACAAGAACAGATCTCACTCCTAATGATGACCTTTTTCGTGCAACTGTTGGAGGGTTAGGACTTACAGGGCTTATCACTAAAGCAACCTTTTCTTTGACGAAAATTCCTAGTCCTTTTGTTTTAGTTCACTCACTGCCATTTAAAGGATTAGATCGTTTTTTTGAAATTTCAGAAAACTCAAACTCTGACTACACAGTAGCATGGGTTGATTGTCTCTCTAAAACTCCAAGAGGAATTTTTATGGAGGGAGATTTTACTGAATCCTCACAAAGAGAATACAAACCCCAAAAAGAGATTATTACATTCCCATTTTATGCGCCTGGATTTTTGTTAAATAGTCTATCAATTCAGCTTTTTAATGAGATTTATTTTCAAAGAGTCCCCACTAAAGGAACAAAAAAAACTGTCTCTCTTAATCCTTTCTTTTATCCATTAGATAGTATCCACAACTGGAACAAAATGTACGGAAAGGCAGGGTTTCTTCAGTGGCAATGTGTAGTTCCAAAAGAAGGAATAGGGGAGATTTTCTCAATTTTAAGGAAAAATCGCGCAGGATCATTCTTAGCTGTACTAAAAACTTTCGGTGATGCCCAGTCTCCTGGACTATTATCTTTCCCAAGGGCTGGTGTAACATTAGCATTAGATTTTCCGATAAGAGGTCTTGAGACTTTTAAAGTTTTAGACCTTCTAGATTCTGTAGTGAGAGAACATAGAGGTGCCCTGTATCCTGCAAAAGATGCAAGAATGTCAAAAGAGATGTTTACTCTATCTTTTCCAAAATTAACTGAGTTTAAGAAGTTTATAGATCCACATTTTTCGTCATCATTTTGGAGAAGAGTATGAAAGTTTGTATATTTGGAGCCACTTCAGACATTGCTAGAGAAGTCGCAAAAAATCTTCTACCTTGTGAACTTTATCTTGCTGCCAGAAGCGAAGAGGCTTTGAATATTCTAAAGCAAGACATGCTTGCAAGGGGCGCGATAAAAGTAGTTACTACAATTTTTAATGCAGAAGATAATCCTGAAGAGGCATTAAGCTCACTTCTTGCTGAAGCTTCAGAGTTCGATATTTTGCTTATCGCTCATGGAGCTTTAGGCACTGAGAATCCTGCTAAAGTATTTAATGAAAACTGTATCTCTCAAATTTTGATAGTAGAAAAGGCAAGAAAACTAATGAAGCATGGCAAAATTGCTATAATCTCATCAGTTGCAGGAGACAGAGGAAGAAAAAAAGTTGGCCTCTATGGGGCAGCCAAAGCTGCCCTTGATTCTTATTTAAGTGCTGTTAGACAAGACGAAAAGGCACTACAAATTGTCACAATCAAACCAGGCTTTGTAAAAACGAAGATGACAGCAAAGCTTGAGGGGGGATTTTTGCCAGCAACTGCTGAGCAGGTTGGTGCTGATATAGCATCGTTTTTAAAGGGTGATGGTCTAGTGCTATATACTCCATGGTTTTGGAGATGGATTATGTTTATAATCAAAAATATTCCAGAGCGAATTTTTATGAGAATGAAATTTTAATGAGACAATATCCTGGGACTATAAGCATAGTAGTGCCTTGTTACAATGAAGAAGAGGTGCTTCCACTTTTTCACTCGAGACTAAGCGTAGTTGCTGACTCACTGAAAGCTAAACTTGAGATTATACTTGTTGATGATGGAAGTAAGGATAGAACCTGGGAGATTCTTAATGAGATAGCGCAAAAAGACAAAAGATTCAAAGTAATAAAGCTAAGTAGAAACTTTGGTCATCAGTTAGCTTTAACCTGTGGACTAGATCAAACTAAAGGTGAAGTTATAATAATATTAGATGCAGATCTTCAAGATCCTCCTGAATTAATTCCAGAGATGATATCTAAATGGCAGGAAGGTTTTGAGGTCGTCTATGGTCAACGTTCAAAAAGACATGGTGAAAGCATCCTAAAAAAACTTTTTGCTTTTATGTTTTATAGAACTATCTCAAGGATCACTAAAATTCATATACCCCAAGACACTGGTGACTTTAGACTAATCGGAAGAAAAGCTCTTAACTCTCTTTTATCCCTAAGAGAGAGGCATAGGTTTATTCGTGGAATGGTTTCTTGGGTTGGATATCCACAATGCCCACTAGTTTATGAGCGTCCTGAAAGAGCAGCAGGTGAAACAAAGTATCCTGTCCGCAAATCTCTGCTCTTAGCATTTGATGCAATAACATCATTCTCTTATGCCCCACTTAGAATTGCCTCTTATCTTGGTGCTTTTGTGTCAGGACTAGCCTTTTTATATATAGCAGTTGTAATTGCACTGTTTTTCTACGGAATAAACTTCTCAGGATATACCTCTATGATGGCATCAATTTTAATGCTTGGTGGGGTTCAGCTTATGGTTCTAGGAATAATGGGTGAGTACGTAGGGAGAATTTTTGAACAAGGTCAGGGAAGACCACTTTATCTAGTTGACGAAATTAAAGGAGAACCCCTCTGAAGGTTATAATTGTAGGCGCTGGATACACGGGGCTATCAGCAGCGTGGGATCTCAAAAAAGCAGGGTATGATGTAACTATTCTTGAGGCTGATTCATCAGTTGGTGGTCTTGCTGGAAGTTTTGAGATTTCACCTGGAATAGATCTTGAGAGATTTTATCATCACTGGTTTTCCTCTGATCATCATATTTTAGATTTTTTACGTGAACTTGATCTTGGAGATAAAATAAAAGTTCTAGAATCAAATACTGGGCTATTTTATGCAAATTCAATATTCAGACTTAGTAAACCTTTTGATCTTCTAAAATTTACCCCTTTGTCATTTATAAACAGAATACGAACTGGGTTAATGGTATTGGCTGCAAAGAGACATAACGACTATTTATCACTTGAAAATGAAACCGCTGAAAGTTGGATCAAACGTTTTGCAGGGGAAGAAAGCTACAAAGTTGTCTGGGAGCCCCTTTTAAAAGGTAAATTTGGAGTTGAAGCTCAAAATGTTTCAGCAGTTTGGTTTTGGAATAAACTAAAACTACGAGGTGGAAGTCGTGGTAAGGGTGGCAAAGAAAATCTTCTTTATTTTGATGGTGGATTTGGAGGAGCTACAAAAAGTATAAAAAATGCTCTTGAAAATGCTGGTGTAAAGATAATAACTAACACACCTGTTACTAAAATTATCTCTAAAGATGGTAAGGTTACGGGTGTAGAAACAAAAGATGGTACTTTTGATTCAAGTTGCGTTCTTGCAACACTTCCACTTCCAACTTTTTTAGATATTACACCAGAACTTCCAAAATCTTACACTGAGCCTGCAAGAGAGATCAGATTTTTAGGTAATGTCTGTCTTGTTCTTTCATTAAATAAAAGCCTCTCATCTACCTACTGGCTTAATGTCGCAGATCCAAGTTTTCCCTTTGTTGGGGTAATTGAGCATACTAATTTTGATCCGCCTTCAAATTATGGAGGAAAGCACATTGCATATCTTTCAAAATATCTTCCAACTTCTGAGCCTTTGTTTAATCTATCAGACGAGGAAACATTTAAATATTGTTTGCCTCACTTGAAGCGAATTTTCCCTGAATTTAACGAATCATGGGTTAACGGGTATAATATTTGGAGAGCGCATTACAGCCAGCCAGTGATTACAAAGCATTATTCAAAATTAATTCCCGCTGAAAAAACTCCAATAAAAGGACTTTGGCTTTCAACTATGGCTCAAGTATACCCTGAGGATCGGGGTACGTCGTACGCTGTAAGACACGGGAGGAAAGTTGCTCAAAAAATTATTCAAGGTTAAGAAATCTTGGGCGCACTAGGTTCAATAATAGCGATAATATTATATTCGTATTATCTAGTAAGGGTTTTAAGAGGAGAAACTAAACCACACCCATACTCTTGGTTAATATGGTGTTTAGTCGCTGGAATTTCAGGATTTGGGCAACTGGATGGCGGGGCAGGTTCTGGGGCTTGGGTGACTCTTACCTCAAGTTTTATGTGCTTTTTAATCTTTTTATCCTCACTAAAGTTTGGAGAGAAGAAGATTCATCTATTTGATACTGTATGTCTAATAGTATCTCTCTTAGCTATCCCGCTTTGGATTTTGACTAACACACCACTTTATTCTGTCATACTTGTTACAATAGTTGACACAGTCGGTTTTATACCAACAATTAGAAAATCATATTTCAAACCATATGAGGAAGCAGTTCTTACTTACATTGCTAGTGCACTAAAGAATATCTTAGGAATCTTAGCATTAGAAAAATATTCGCTTTTAACACTTTGTTATCCTGCGGTGTTACTAATTACATGCACTTTATTTTCAATACTTTTACTTATAAGAAGGGATGCTTTAAGGAGAGATACTCTATAAATGGTTTCGAAGAGATCTTTTCAGAAGTAACCCTCTCAATTAGGTCTTTCGGTTTAAATTCGCTCCCATATTGATAGATATTTTCTTTAAACCAGTTATTGATCTTAGAGAATTGTCCTTCGCTTACTAACAAGTCAAAATCTGAAATATCTTTTTTAATTTTCTCTAAAAGCATCCCTCCGTATATATTTCCTAGAACGTAAGTTGGGAAATATCCAAAAGCACCAGAATACCAGTGTACATCCTGAAGAACTCCTTCACGATCTGAGCTTGGCTTTAGGCCTAGATGCTTCTCATATAGTTCATTCCAAGCAGAGGGAAGATCTTGTACCGTTAGCTCCCCTTTTAAAAGTGCTAATTCAAGTAAAAACCTTATTACAATGTGAATCGAATAAGTTACTTCGTCTGCTTCAACTCGAATTAAACTCGGACTTACAAAGTTTACTTCATTATAAATATCAGAATCATTTATCCCAGTGACTCGGCTTAAAAACGAACAAAACTCCTTACTTCTGCCTATAATATTTTCATAGAATCTTGATTGCGATTCATGTACCCCTAAAGAAACCGCCTCGCCTCTTGGTAGGCCACGTTGATCGCTATTTAATCCGGCTTCGTATAGACAATGACCTGCTTCATGCAAAGTACTGAACAAAGATGAAAAGAGATTATCAGGGTCATATCTTGTTGTGATTCTATAATCACCTACCCCAATCGTTGTACAAAATGGATGTGCTGATGAATCAAGTCTGCTGGTTTCTGAGGATAGCCCTAGTTGATTTATAATTTTAGTGCAAAGTGTTTGTTGTTCTACTACAGGCATTGGAAATTTTTTCTTTGTTTGTGTGCTGCTTTTTACCTTAAAAAGTAGCTCTTTTAGGAGTGGCTCAACCCAAAATACTTCTCCTCCCCACTCATATTGATCTAACAGTGCATCGTAGGGATCTTTTTTATAGCCTCGAAGATCAGCTTCCTCTTTTGAAAGTGCAACTAGATCTTCAAGATGAGGAGCAACTAGCGAGAAGTTATTTTCTGGTTTTGCTCTTAGCCACACTTGGAATGCTAAACTAGATGCTTTACTTTTCCGTGCCACAAAGTCGATTGGTAGCTTACTGGCTTTTTCGATCTCCCTAAGAACGCCATCTCTATTTATAGGATCTGAATCATTCTCTGCTTCTTTTTTTAACTCCGGGTCTAAGAGAAGCTTATGTCTTAGAACTGCTAAGTATTCTATCTGTTTTGCACGCCATTTCCCCCCAGCTTCGGGCATATAGGTTTGCTGATCCCAATCTAGTAGCGCAGAGATCCCATCAATTAAACTAACCGCTTTTCTAAGTTTCATTATAGTAGGTCTACTTTAGCTCAACTTTTGTATCAAACACCACTGATACAGCTAAACTACCATTCTCTTTTTTAACACCCGTTACACGACTTGATGTTTGATAGGTAGAATAGAATGAAACTTCTGCTGTATCACCGTTGAGAATAATATTTGCTGTCCCGGTTCCTATAACCCTTCTCGTTTGCTTATCATCTTGTATTGAAATACGAACTGGCCCATTTGTTACAGCAGCTCCACTATCTTCAAATGTAAATTGAGTGGTTTCAAAAACTGTAGTCTCTATCCAAGGTGCTCTTGGGACTCTTCTAACAATCTCTTCAGGTGTAAGTTTTGGAGATTCATCCCCTCTAAATACAATTGAAAGTCGTTTGATTTTACCCTGCTCTTCAGTAAGATTGATCGTTACTGTTCCACCATCAACTACTAGTGCACCCTTAAGATCTCTGTTCAGAGATTTAGGCACTTTTTTCTCATTAGCAACCTTTACTGGTTTTGGTGTTTCAACAGTTTTTGATTCTGTTTCTTTATTCATGAAGTAAAAATGATTTGCTCCCCAAAGTGCCATTACCAAAACCAAGGTCATTAATAAAAGAGGAAGATGATTTTCTTTTTGAATTGGTAGCTGTTGTGCAGCTTCTTCGACTGGCTTTTCAACAACTGCTGGTTTTTCTATTTTTAATGAAACAGGAGTTTCTTCGACTTTTGGCTCTTCAATTTTTGGGGCAATAGCCTGAACTTCTTCAAGCATTGAATCTAAATCTACCTCATCACCTGTTGGGCTTACGCTTCCCTTAACAATTGGAACATCGGGTACAATATCTTCTACACCTTCAACAGTTAGATCCCAGTCATTTTTCTCTTCAACCTTCTCGATAACTTTTTGCTCAACAGGCTTCTCTGACTCATCATCAAAGCTAAAATCGATCGGCTTTAGTTTCTTCTCTGGCTCTTTATTACTTTCCTTATTGATATTTATTACAGGCTCAGATTCTTTCTCTCCAAAAGTAAACAGATCTTCCTTAACAGCTTCTTCTGATTTTGGTTCCTCTTTTATACTAATTGGATCTTGTTCCTCCTCATTGCCTAATACCTGAAGGAGGTCTTCTAGACTTTCATCTTCATTAAGCTCAATTGCTTTTTCATGTTCTGGTTTTATAGGTTCTTCTTCTTCAGAGACCTCATAAACGGGAAGCTCTTCATTTTCCTCAGAGATAGAAAAAACTTTAGGTTCTGGTTTTGATTCTTCATCATCGAGTGAAAATTCTATCTCAATATTTTGCTTCTCTCTTACTATGTAGACTCTAGCGCCTGCTGATTTTAGCTCCTCGTAGTACTCTTCAAGAGCACTTTCATCATCGGCCGTAACGATTGTGGATGGGGTCTTTTCTATAATTTCTCTTATCTCGTCTACTGAGAAATTTAGCTTAGACAGAAGGGCACTCTTAATCTTTCTAACAGTGTCAGCTTCCGAGTTTTGAGGGCCTTCATAGACTAGTTGAAACATACTTATCCGTAAGACTTGAGATGCTTTTTTTTAACCTATAGTTTCGGCAACTTTTTTCTTTGAATTCCGATAGTTAAGATATGGAGATCTTAGAAAAAAAAGCCTTATTACTACAGAAACTTAGAACAGGGTTTGAAGCTGAAGCCGACATACCGGCACTAGTTCAAGAGATTAAGAGCTGGGAAAGTGAAGGAATATCGGTTGTTTGCGAATTGCCAAGGCTTCTTTCTGAGCTTCCTGTCCCGCCTCCGTTATTGTTTCTGAGGGGTGAAATTCCTAGAAAGCCAACGATTGCGATTGTTGGAACTAGAAAGGGAGATCCACAGGCAATATCATGGACCAAGGAGACGGCTCGTGAACTTGCAAGGCAGGGTAACTGTGTAGTTAGCGGTCTTGCCTATGGAATTGATAAAGCAGCACATGAGGGAGCGTTAGCATCTGGTGAACATGGAGCAACGATAGCTGTACTAGCAGGTGGTCTTAGGACTATTTATCCAAGAGCTCATGAAAGGTTAGCGGATCGGATCTTAGATCAAGGTGGTGCACTAATATCAATTCACGAGCCTTCATTACCGCCTCTTCCTCATTATTTTCTAGAAAGAAATCAGATCATCTCTGGGTTATCGTTTGGAACACTTGTAATTCAGGCAGCTAGTAGAAGTGGATCAATTGCAACAGCTAATGCAGCGCTTGATCAAGGGCGAGAGCTTTTAACAATTCCTGGAAGTATTTTTAATCCACTATTTGAAGGAACAAACAGACTTATAAAATGTGGGGCTCATATGATTTTGAGCTTAGAGGATATTTTTGAAGCTTTACCACAGCTTAGTCGAGCAAACAAAGAAGAGGTGCAAAGAGAATATTCAAAAGATGAGGAGGATATATTAGAGATTGTAAGGCAGGAGGAAGGGATAAGTCTTAATCAATTGATTGAGAAGCTAAAACTTCCTACTTCTTCGGTTGTAAGCCTTGTTACAGATCTAGAGCTTAATAATGAGATAACGATTGATTTTAGAGACCGAATTTATTCAATAAAGAGCTAAAGATTGATTTGATCATGTGAATAAATTATTCTTATCTATCAACCACTTGGGGGTCAGGTCTTCCGGCCTGACCCCCAAGTAATTTTTTTTGGTGGCTATAGCTCCCTCCTTCGCAATTCTGCTCCGCAGAATTTGCTTCGAAGGACAAGCAGCTGCCACTAAGAATACCATGGTGGCTATAGCTCAGCTGGTAGAGCGTCGGATTGTGGTTCCGAATGTCGTGGGTTCAAGCCCCATTAGCCACCCCATTTTTCGCATACTTGGATGCACAAAAATTCAGGTTTGTGATTTTCTTCAAATATCCCAGTAAAACTCGAATACATAATTAAAATCGTTCACCTTTCTGGGTGTCGGTAATGCATCTTTCGAGTTCACTACCTTCCGTAAAATTTCAGGAAATTTCAGAAATTGGATGCAAAGTGGATGCATTTGCATCTTCACTCTTTTTGAAATGTGGTTGCAAAAGATGCACGAAGAAAGGACTAGAGTTTACCGCCTACGCTTGAACGTAGATTATCTAGCAGCACGTCGAACTCTTCAGGTGTGAATGAAAGCTCTATTTCGACACCTTCTTGTCGACTCACTTCTGCTTCAAGCATTTTAGCTTTGATGCTGCTCTTGAGTTCATTTACTTTCGGCGACTTTTCCTTCGGAGGAGTCTGCAATCGAGTATAAACCGACCAGATAGCATCAAGCGGCATGGCATCTGGGTTGTTGCGAATTTCTGGGGGTAAAATTGACCAGAAATCATCTTGGTCTGGGTATACCGTAATGAAGTTGTTAATGACCTTCTTAATACGGTTCTTATCTAAGTGTGGCTTCTCCTCATCTCTGGTCAGCTCAAAGAAGAAGAACTGAACCAGCTGATCTATGACCTTAGCAGAGGGAATAACCTCTGGGTGATTCACCATACGGCTCAAAGCGTTCTTATCGCAGCCGCTCTTTTCTGAGACTTCCTTCAGGGTGTATTTCTTGCCCCTTTTAGCCTCTAAATTATCTAATAATTTCAATATATTAAACCTTATCATAGACCTGTTTTACCTACTAAAATAATGCTTGACTTTAACCCATAAATGAGATATAATTGTATTATGAGATAAAAACTTGTGCTGAGAATCTCTCATTTACAAGTACTATATCACATTATTTGATTTTATCAAATAGTTATTTTTATGGAGTTGCTTGTATATGGACCCCAATGAGCTGATTACCGCCGAAGAGGCAGCAGCGATGCTTTCAATGACCGTAAATGCGTTTCGCATCTTTGTTCACCGTTACGGCAGCAGAATTAAAAAGGTCAGGTTGGGTAAGCGTAAGACCTATTACTTGCGCTCTAGTCTTCTTGCTCTCCTTGAGGAGGCATAAGCACAGGTTTTTTTGAAGTTGTTGAGAAGTTAAAGGTTGTTATGGCAGTAAAAGAGATTATTAAAGGTGGTAAAAAGATCGGTTACGATGTGCAGGTTTCAGCCAGGCACCCGATCACTAAGAAGCGTCATTTTCTAAGACGCCGAGCCGAAAACAAATGGCAAGCAAATCAATTAGAAGTCGAGCTTCATAAAGAGCTAAAAGCTCAGCTTGCAGGAACTCAAGTTCCAACATGGGGCGAGCTATTAGCAGCTTATGAACATAACTGTCTTACTAACAAAGCAGCATCGACCCGACACAATGAACTTTCAATTTTTAGCTTTCATGCATCACCTCACCTGCACTTAAAGCTGGTCAACAAGATCACAGAAGCAGACATCAGGGGTATTCTCAATAGAGTTGATCCAGAACGATCATTAAGCCTAAAGCACAACATCAGAAAGTGTCTCGCTAATGTTTTTAATTACGCAATTGAATGTCGTTACATTACAGAAAACCCATGCAGAAGAATTAAGTTAGAGAAAATTCCTGAACCTTCTCTCAACATTCTGACTGATCAGCAGATTAAAACCTTCTTACAGAAAGCCGAAGAGAGCGGAATTGAATGGTTCCCTGTGTGGGCGGTAGCAATCTACACAGGTTTAAGAAGCGGTGAACTGATTGCTCTTCGCTACAAACACATTGAGCACAATGAGGGTAAACCGATTATCAAGGTTCAAGAGAGCTGGACAAAACAAGGTGGTTATAAACCATACACTAAGAACAAACAGATCAGAGCTGTACCGATTAATGCACAGGTTCGGCGCATCATTGAAAAGCTCAAAATCGATAACCCTGATAACTGCAAGCCAGATGATTTTATTCTTCCGCAAATTCCAACCTGGCATCAAGGTGATGCAGCAAAAGACCTAAGAGCCTTTCTTAAAGGCTGCGGTCTACCCGTAATCAGATTTCATGACCTGCGAGCTTGTTTCATTTCTCAGTGCCTACTGCACGGTATTACGCCGTCAGTGGTGATGAAAATGGTCGGGCACGCAGACATGAAAACCATGATGCGGTACTGCCGACACACTGGTTCAGATGTGCTTGGTCAGACTGATGTCTTGGATTTTACGTAACTATATTTGTAATGGAGAAACCATATGAAGAAGCAAAGACGAAATAAGCGTTTTAAGAACAGGAAAACCAAGAAGAGAAACAAACAGTATCGACCAAAAGTCCAATTCTCTCTCAACCACGGTAGCCCGAAGCGAAGCAATCCAAACGGACGAGTTACTTCTGTAACTCCAAACCCGTTATCACTCAAGCTTCGCCCTTATGATCGCAACATTGATAAGTGGGATGAAGAATGTACGTTGTTAGACTACGTTCAAAAATCACCTGAACACTCAGCTGATGCGGAGTTGCAAAAGCTTATTGAGGAGATCAAGGCGACAAGTAAAACGATGGATCAGCTAACAGAAGCCCTTAGAAAGACTTCTGACGCTGAAGAAGAGAAGAAGCTGCAAGAACACTTTGTCATTGCTCGTGACAAAAACTATGCGGCAATTGATCAAGGTGCTTTGAAAGTTTTCGGGGAATGTGGCTTTGGTGGCGCTTTCTCTGACGAAATTCAAAAGTATCTTCAACGGACATTGTTTGCAGGCGGTTTAAAGGACCAGCAAATTTTAGTGTTTGTTACAACGGAGTAAGTTGAGGAATGGACAAGGATGTTCACTTTTCTGCGGGCATACCAATTCGGGTGTGCTTTAGCGGCTGGATACCGAGAAATTAAGGAATAAAATTATTGAAGGTTAAAATTGGTATAAAAATGAAAAAATGTGAACTAAAAAAGATCCTGAGCGACTTAGCACTACCAAACAAAGCAGAGCAAATTGTTAAGCCTGATAGAAAATCGATCAGCAAACTCTACGCTACCATTCGAGATGCAACTATCGACGAAGAAACTGGAGAGCTGACTTACTCTTCTAAATTTCCGTGGAACGAAAAACACGCAGAAACTTTGCGTGCACTACGATTCTTTCTGCCGGAAAATAGATCAGAACCCCTTACTAATTGCTGGTCTAGTGATTGGTTGGATTATTTCGCAAGTTTTTTATCCAGTGAAAAAGTCCGTTTTATCGAGCGAATTGCTGCGCCGAGATTGATCAAAGATTACATCCATGAGTACTCATTTCCCCTAGCAAGGAACTTTGTCAGCGAGAATCCAGAGTATTCGATTCAGTATGGATGGCTTTTACATAGATGCGCTATGTGGATCTTTGCTACCTTTCATGCAGTAGTTAAGTCTCCTAGCGGTGACCTGACTATGCTACATGAGACTCCAGGTGCGCCATTTGAAAGAACTGTAGCGTTTGTTCCAGACAATAAAAACAAGCTCGACTTCAAGAACAACTCTTCTCCTGCACTTGTAGGGTTAAATCTGTTTCATAGTTCCGAATTTCAAATTGGAACTCGGGACAGAATTCTCACCAGGAACGGGATTAGCTACATCAGTAGCAGAGCTATCCCTGTTGATGTCAAGTCGAACATTGTGCGAACAGGGCAATGTCCACATCAGCCGAGTGAGACGATGGATTATCTTGGCGATATTCCTTACGAGATAATCAGAGAGAGGCTGAAAGTTGGCGCATAACGATTCAAAGAATAAATTTTACATGAGGTGAACATATGAAGACGCTCAAAAAGTTAGAGAACGACAATCTTAGGCTTTCAGACTTTGCTCACAAAAAGTTACTCGAATGCTTCTATCCGTATTTTGACAAATTGGAACTGCGGTGCCAGAGGCTGATCAAGAGACTATATGAAATGAAGGGCATTACTCTTACTGAGGAGCAGGTTTGTACTATCGTAGATCATGCTGGGGGCATTCAGGTCGTACTACCTCTTCAACTTGGAACAAAAGATTGTAATTTGCTACAGGCAAGCAAGCGAGACCTAGAAACTATTCTCGATCTAGCAGAAGGTCGCCCAGCAAATATCCTAGAATGACCGTTCAAAATTAAAGGAGGTGTAGATACAAAGTATATAAATAGAAAGTAGTAAAACAAGCATTCCCGTTGTTTATTCGGAGTGCAATGAAAATAAGCGACCCTGTCAGTGCGAGAAGTGCTGTCTCGAACTTGGAATTGGCACCCAAGTTCATTTCGGGCGAGAGCAAGATAAGAGACTGTCGCAAAATGCCAGGCTGAAAAGTTGGAAATGCAGCCTTAGTGTTCCACAAAGAGCACTTGGAGATTTAAATCTCAATCAAAATGTCCAACACGATGTGCAGAGCACCAAGTGCCACAGTTAATCTCTTCTGCTGTGGAATTACACTTGCCGCCAGTGTCGAAAGACAAGAATTGGCGCTTAAAAGTGAGATCGGCTAGCCGCCACTACCCTCATTCGAGGTTGCGCTTAAGAGATTGTAAGATGGGCCCCATACGTAAACCCTAGATACAATTCACTCTGACAGGTGAATTGTATCTACTCCCACCGTAAACAAATTATTAAATCATTTAAATCAAGAAAATAAGAGAACACGGGCGAAGCCCGATTGAACCGAACAACGTGAGGTTCAATGAATGAAAGAATCTCTCAGATAGTGAAAGCCTGAAGGGCTATCAGACATAAATAGATATATCAGATACACCGGAGAATGAGAGAATGAAAAAAACAAAGACAACTCAGCTAAGACTATTACTTCCAGAAACTTGGATTGCTGAATTGGATAACTTAGCAGCTTCAAGATTTCTTTCCAGACTTGGTCTTATCAGATTCTATTTAAGAGCCCAGATGGATGATGATTTAAAGCGATTAGCCGAGCATTTTAGAAATGAAGAATTGAAGAAGAGAACTCATTCACGGCTTTCTGGAAAACTCCAAGATTATTAAGCGAGTAATTTAAATGGCTAAGATTATCTCCAAAACTGAAGTTACAAAGAAAATCTCTCAGACTGAAGAGCTAGAGATTTTAAGTGAAGAGATTGACCGCAATGAATCGTCATCAGCCAAGCAATCAAAATTATCCAAGTTCAGCTCTGCTGTTCAGAAGCAGGTAAAAGATGAGCGAGATGTAATTCTAATTTCCATAAAGGTTAAGTAATGAGAACCCTCCGGCAGATTATTAACGAGGAACCAGACCACTCAGTAATAACTGATGAGCAGCTTACAGAAAGCCTTGTTGGAAAGGGCTTCGCTATCGGACAAAACAGGCAATTTCAATCACTGAAAACCCAAGCAGTCAGTAAGCTTGGTCAAATTCAAACTGATTGTAAGCGTGGAATACAAGAAGATGATGAAATTAAAAGAGACAAGATACTCTTTGAAGTGATCTATGACCTTGCATCGGTTTTAAAGGTCTTTGCTGAAATGTCATCAAAGACAAATAACATCAGCACTACTTCAGTTCTAGATCAGGAGAATATCAAAAAGATACTGAATGGATTTCTTTCCAAGTTTACTGGCAAGAAATAGCTCAATATAAAAGCTCAACTATTTTTTTCTGAGCGTCTGTATCGTAATCGATATATCTTTGAGTAGTTGAAAGGCTTTTATGACCCGCCATAAGTTGCAGATCACGAAGTGAGCCACCTACCTGCGAGAGTTTACGAGCTGCTTTAGTGATGAAGGTACGACGACCACTATGAGAACTCATTCCATTAAAGCCAAGCTGTTTATAAAGACGGTGAAAGAAGACTGCTACTGCATTTGAACTGAATTTTTCACTTCGCTCAGTGATGATCAGATACTTGCTGGTAGATGACCTTCTCTCTGCAAGGTAAACAGCCAAAGTCTCACGAAGCAGCTGACTCATATATACGACCCGACCAGACTTACCCTTGCTTGCTTTATCTTCAAGAGTGATACGATCACTTAGCTGACCTGTGCTGTCGGTAATCATCGATACCTCTATATCAGCTACCTCAGTAGCTCGAAGACCATGCAGCGAGAGCAAGAACATGACCTTGTTTCTAAGAGCGTTCCTAGACCCAGCCAGAGCACCTAGAACCGCTTTAATCTGCTTATCTGTTAATACCTTCGCCTGCTTACCGCTCATTTGAACCTCATTAGTCTGATAATCTTTTCAATTATATTATCGTAAGATTATCAGTTATCCTTGAGGCTCCACCGACCTGATAATTTAATCCAATAATTCTACATAGTTATATGCACTGATAAGGAAATACAGAAAAGCTTATCAGTGCACCATTGATACCCCAGACTCGCCAATAACTAGCTGTACTCTCTCAATCTTTTATGGCTTTTAGTATCAATTCGTGTTAATTATGACCCGCTCGACAACGAGATATGAGGTGAAAGCAAAAATGGAAATACAAGAACCTTCAGATAACGACCCTTCTGAGAAGTGGGTATCAGTTGATGAGGTGGCAGCGCACCTAAAAGTTAAACCCGACACTGTATACAAGTGGCTTGAGCGCAAAGACATGCCGGCACACAAGGTCGGCAGACTTTGGAGGTTTAAGATTTCAGAGGTCGATCAATGGATACGTCTTGGTGGCGCAGCTGAAGATAAAGCGAAGGAGCAATAGTAATGGATCATGGTCAACATTCGGGAATCGTAAGCTTCATCTGGAACATAGCAGATGATGTTCTTCGTGATGTTTATGTCAGAGGTAAATACCGTGACGTAATTCTTCCAATGACTGTGCTTCGCCGCCTTGATGCTGTTCTTGAACCGACCAAGCAAGCAGTAATTGAAATGAAAAAGCGCCTTGATGATGCAAAGATTACCAATCAGGATGCCGCACTAAAGCAAGCCGCAGGACAAGCATTTTATAATACTTCGCAGTTCAGTCTTCGTGACTTAAAGGCTCGCTCAACTCAACAGAAACTTAAATCTGATTTTGAAGATTACCTAGACGGGTTCTCGCCGAACGTTCAAGACATACTTGAGAACTTTGAATTCAGAAATCAGATCCCGAGGCTCTCAAAAGCTGATGCCCTGGGCTCTTTGATTGAAAAGTTCACTGACACCTCTATCAATCTAAGCCCTAATCCTGTTCTCAATCCCGATGGCTCAACTCGCCACAACGGGCTTGATAATCATTCGATGGGAACAGTCTTTGAAGAACTTATCAGACGATTTAATGAAGAGAATAACGAAGAAGCAGGAGAACACTTTACTCCACGAGATGTTGTAAAGCTGATGGCAGATATGATCTTTCTGCCTGTGTCAAAGAAAATTGAATCTGGCACTTATCTTGTCTATGACGGTGCGTGCGGAACTGGCGGAATGCTCACTGTTGCTGAAGAGCGTCTTCAAGAACTGGCAGCAGAGAAAAAGAAAGAGGTATCAATTCACCTCTATGGTCAGGAAATCAACGGGGAAACTTATGCAATTTGCAAAGCCGACCTTCTTCTTAAAGGTGAAGGAGTAGCAGCTGACAATATAGTTGGCGGTAGTGATCGTTCCACTCTTTCAAATGATGCATTCCCATCAAAAGAATTTGACTTCATGGTGTCTAATCCACCTTACGGCAAAAGCTGGAAGACGGATTTAGAACGTATGGGCGGTAAAGGCGATATTCGTGATCCTCGCTTTGTAATTGAACACGCAGGTGAAGCAGACTTTAACATGCTTACCCGTTCAAGTGATGGTCAGCTAATGTTCTTAGTGAACATGCTCTCTAAAATGAAACACAACACACCGCTTGGAAGTAGAATTGCTGAGGTTCATAACGGCTCTGCTCTTTTTACTGGTGATGCTGGACAAGGCGAGAGCAATATTCGCCGTTGGATTCTTGAGAATGATTGGCTTGAAGCTATTGTAGCACTACCGCTTAATATCTTTTACAACACAGGCATAGCCACATATATCTGGGTTCTTTCCAATAAAAAGGCGACAAATCGCAAAGGTAAAGTTCAACTGATTGATGCCACTGCCTGGTTTAAGCCGTTACGAAAGAACTTAGGTAAAAAGAACTGTGAACTTGGTGCGGAAGATATTGAACGGATCAATAAGCTCTTCTTGAATCTTGAAGAAACTGAGCAATCAAAGATTTTCAACAATGAAGATTTTGGTTACTGGAAAGTAACGGTTGAAAGACCATTGCGTTTGAGTGTTTCTTTGAATCCTGAAAAGCTCAGAAACTTTGAACAAGCCTGTGAGGAAGCAAAAGAGAAGAATCTATTTGCTGTTATTGAAGCAGTTGCCAAAACTATTGGCGCAGGTCCTCATCTTAACTACAACCTTATTCAGGAAAAGATCGTAGCTACAGCAAAAGAGCTAGATATCAAACTTTCAGCTAAGGCTTTGAAGTTAGTTCAAAACAATCTTGCAGTAAAAGACGAAAATGCCGAGCCAGTAATTAAAAAGATTCGCAAGGCGGGCAAGGTCGAAGCTAACCCGATTGAAGGCTTATTTTCAGCAACGATCGATGGCAAAGATGCAGTTGTTGAATATGAAGTTGATAGTGAGCTTCGAGATACTGAACAAGTTCCATTAACAGAAGATGGTGGCATAGAAGCATTTGTCAAAAGAGAAGTGCTGCCACATGTGCCTGATGCTTGGGTTGATCTAGCAGGTAAGAAGATCGGTTATGAGATCAATTTCAATCGGTATTTTTATAAGCCGCAACAGTTAAGAACCTTAGAAGAGATTAAGGCAGATATCTTTGCTTTGGAGAAAGAGACCGAAGGGTTGTTGCATGAGATTGTGGGGGAACAAGAGAGTCATGTCTAATAAATCACTCGCCCCTTATAAAGCTTACAAAGCAACTTCAATTCCTTGGATAGAGTCAATTCCTTCACATTGGAAAGAAGAGAGGGCTAAATGGCTTTTTACTCGCCTACAGCGAGTCCCAGACGAAAAAGATGATGTGGTGACTTGTTTTCGTGATGGAGTTGTAACCTTGAGAAAGAACCGCCGTACATCTGGATTTACAGAATCACTTAAGGAGATTGGCTATCAAGCTGTAAGAAAGGGTGAGCTTGTAATTCATGCAATGGATGCTTTTGCAGGTGCTATTGGAGTTTCCGACTCAGACGGCAAGTGCACACCAGTCTATTCTATTTGCAAACCCTCCCCCAATGCTAATAGTCATTATTATGCTTTCATAGTTCGTGAAATGGCACGAACAGGATTCATATTATCTCTCAGCAAGGGAATTCGTGAGCGATCTACTGACTTTAGGTTTGAGACTTTTGCGAATCAAATTATTCCTTTGCCCCCACTCGACGAACAACAGAAAATTGTCAACTTCATCCAGCAACAAGACCGCCGCATTCGGAGGTTTATAAGAAATAAGCAAAAGTTAATATGGCTTCTAGAAGAGAAGTATCGTCTACAGTCAGAGAGGCTTCTTACTCACGGTGAGCCTTGCGCCTCCGACTATCAGATTGTCGAAATCGATGAACCAATCACGATTCCCGCCCATTGGATGGCAGTCCCGCTTGTTCGCTGTGTTACCAAAAGAGTCGATTATCGAGGGGCTACTCCTACAAAAACTGAAGAGGGAGTTTTTTTAGTAACGGCAAAAAACGTTCAAAAGGGAAAAATTGACTACGAAAAATCGAAGGAATTTGTAGCGGCTGAGCAATATGACGTAATTATGCGCAGAGGGAAACCACAGATTAACGATCTCTTGTTTACAACAGAAGCGCCGCTAGGAAATGCTGCCTTGGTGGACCGTGAAGATATAGCACTGGCGCAAAGAATAATTAAATTTACGCCAGATGAGGCAGTGATTGAGCCATTTTTTTTGTTAGGATCTGTCCTTTCAGGCTACTTTCAGGATCAATTAAAGCGTCGTGCTACTGGGTCAACAGCACAGGGGATTAAAGCTAGTAAATTGCCACAGTTGATGATCTTACTACCTCCCAAAGATGAACAGGGGCGCCTAGTTAAAAAACTGCGACTTTTGATAGCCAGTTTTGAATTTACTAAAGGTAAAATTAGTCGAGAAATTGCGTTATTAAAGGAGTACCGATCACGCCTTATCGCCGACGCCGTCACAGGCAAAATCGATCTTCGTTCAGTGCCGCTTGAACAAACAGACGAAACCATCGAAGAAGAGCTTTTTAATATTTCTTCAAATGGCTTTGATGCCGACACCGAAACAGAAGTGGAAGATGAAGAGTTACTAGAGGAGGCAGCGCATGCCAACTGATACCAGCGAAAAAGGATTAGAAGCCACAATTGTAAGATCGCTAGTCTCAGAAGCGGGCTATCTTGAGGGTAGTTCAAATGATTTTGATCGTGAGCATGTAGTTGATCTTAAGCAACTCTTAACTTTCATCGAAGAAACACAACCTGAAACATATACGCAGCTTAATATCGCCACTGATGGTTTAGATAGACAAAAGTTCTTACACCGTCTGCAAGGTGAAGTTGCAAAACGTGGCGTGACCGACCTTTTAAGAACTGGACTAAAGCATGGTCCTCTTTCAATAGACTTATATTACGGTCTGCCGACAGTCGGTAATCAAAAGGCATTAGAGAGATTTAAAGCCAATCGCTTCAGTGTCACTAGACAGCTTTGTTACAGCAAGGATGAAACCAGACTTGCCCTTGATATGGGTATCTTCATTAACGGGCTACCTTTTGCAACCTTTGAACTAAAGAACAGTCTGACAAAGCAAACTGTTGAAGATGCTGTTCAGCAGTATAGAAGAGATCGTGACCCAAAAGAGCTTCTATTTCAGTTTGGTAGATGTGCAGTTCACTTTGCCATTGATGACTCTGAAGTTAGAATGTGTACTGAACTAAAGGGCAAAGGCTCTTGGTTCTTGCCATTCAATAAGGGGTGGAACGATGGTGCGGGTAACCCACCTAACCCAGAGGGCTTAAAGACTGACTACTTCTGGAAGGACATCCTTAGAAAAGAAAGCTTAGCTGATATTATTGAAAACTACGCCCAGATTGTAGAAATCAAAGATGAGAATGGCAAAAAGAAGCGAAAACAGATATTCCCCCGTTATCATCAGCTTGATGTCGTTAGGCGTCTCCTTGCAACGTGCAAAAGGACAGGCTCAGGAAAAAGATTTCTCATTCAACATTCAGCAGGCTCAGGGAAAAGTAATTCAATAGCTTGGTTAGCTCATCAACTTGTTGGGCTAGAGCAAGATACAAAGCAAATATTCGATTCAATTGTAGTAGTAACCGATAGACGAATTCTCGATAAGCAGATTAGAGATACTATCAAGCAGTTTGCACAAGTTGCCGCCACTGTTGGTCATGCCGAAAAATCAGGCGACTTAAAGCAGTTTCTAGCGGCTGGAAAGAAGATAATTATCACCACCGTCCAAAAGTTTCCTTTTATTCTGGATGAGATAGGCACTGAACACCGTGGGAATAAGTTTGCCCTGATTATTGATGAAGCACACTCAAGTCAGGGTGGACGGACTTCAGCCAAGATGAATATCGCTCTTGCTGAAAATGGCGGTGAAGATGAAGAAGATACAACTGAAGATAAAATCAACCGAATTATGGAAGCAAGAAAGATGCTTCCTAACGCTTCTTACTTTGCTTTTACAGCAACACCGAAAGGGCGAACTTTAGAGATATTTGGTGAGCCCTTCAGGGAGGGCTCAGATACTAAGTTTAGACCTTTTCATTCCTACACGATGAAACAAGCAGTTCAGGAAGGTTTCATTCTTGACGTTCTAAAGAGCTATACGCCTGTTGAAAGTTATTACCGACTGATGAAAACAGTCGAAGATGACCCTGCTTTTGATAGCAAGAAAGCAAAGAAGAAGCTTCGCCGATACGTTGAATCGCATGATCATGCCATTCGTGAGAAGGCTGAGATCATGATTGATCATTTTCATGAGCAAGTCTTTCAACGCCGAAAGATTGGTGGCGACGCCAGGGCAATGGTAGTAACAAGCGGAATCCAACGTGCCATTCAATACTTCCATGCTTTTAATGCCTATCTTGAAGAAGCAAAGTTGCCACACAAGGCAATAGTAGCTTTTTCAGGAGAATATGATTTCGGTGGCACCAAAGTTACTGAAGCGTCATTGAACGGTTTCTCAAGCAATAAAATTCCAGCTGTGTTTGTTGAAGACGCTTATCGGTTCTTAATTGTCGCCGATAAGTTTCAAACTGGATACGATGAACCACTGCTGCATACGATGTATGTGGATAAGCATCTCTCAGGAATAAAAGCTGTTCAAACACTTTCAAGGCTTAATAGAGCCCACCCTCAAAAGCATGACACCTTCGTGCTTGATTTCTTAAATGACACTAAGACAATTGAAGAAGCATTCTCTGACTATTTCCGTACAACGATATTAAGTAATGAAACTGATGCAAATCGCCTACATGACTTATTAAGTCAGATAGAAGGTTATCAGGTTTATAGTGCTGAACAGGTTGATGCATTTGTAAGTCTCTACATTCAGGGAGCAGAGCGGGAAAAGCTTGACCCTATTCTTGATGCGTCTGTCGCTGTTTATAAAGAGCAGCTTGATGAAGATGGTCAGGTTGCATTTAAAGGAAGTGCAAAAGCGTTTGTACGTTCCTATAACTTTCTATCTTCAATTCTTCCCTATACGAATGCTCATTGGGAAAAATCAGCAATATTCCTAAGCTTTCTTACTCCAAAACTTCCTGCTCCAGTTGAGGAAGACCTATCGAAAGGCATTCTTGAAGCCATAGACATGGATTCCTACCGAGCAGAGGTAAAAGCAACAGTACAAATTGCTTTGGCAGATGCAGATGGCGTCTTAGATCCTGTTCCACCTGAAGGTGGTGGCGCAGTCAGGGAGCCTGAAGTTGATTATCTCAGTAATATAATCCGCTCATTTAATGATCAGTTCGGAAATATTGAATGGAAAGATGGTGATAAGATTAGAAAGATAATCAGCGATGAATTACCTGATAAGGTTGCCGCTGACCCTGCTTATCAGAATGCCATGAAAAACTCGGACAAACAGAACGCCAGAATCGAGCATGATAAAGCCTTAGCCAAAGTCATGGTCGATCTGCTCGCTGATCATACAGAGCTATTCAAGCAATACAGCGACAATGCAAGTTTTAAGCGATGGCTAGCAGATACAATCTTTGGTGCAACTTACAAGGAGAAGGATGCTGCATAAGTTTTTGAGGTAATTTTCGATGGCTATACCAGATTATGAAACAGTGATGTTACCCTTAATGCAATTTGTTGCTGACGGGAAAGACCACACGATCAATGAGGCAACTAACCACCTTTCTGATCTTTTTAAACTTACACCAGAAGAACGAGAGCAGCGAATACCAAGCGGACAATCGAGTTACATTAAGAATCGCACTGGCTGGGCTAAAACCTACCTTAAAAAGGCTGGCTTATTATCATCACCCAAGCGAGGGGTGATTCAGATTACAGATAGAGGCAGAGAAGTTCTTTCGCAAAAACCAGAACGTATTAACAGAGCATTGCTTGAACAGTTCCCAGAGTTTGTTGAATTTCAAGAACGCTCTAATGCCACAGCCAAAACCGAATCAGCAGAAGTTGCAGCAGTAGATAAGCAGACACCAGAGGAAGCAATAGAGCATAGTTATACACAGTTACGCTCGCAGCTTGCAGATGAATTACTTGAGCAGATAAAAGGCTGTTCATCAGACTTCTTTGAGCGTCTTGTTGTAGATGTGATTGTCGCTATGGGTTATGGCGGTTCTCACCGTGATGCCGCAAAAGCAACTCAAAGATCAAATGATGGCGGAATCGACGGAATAATAAAGCAAGATCGCTTGGGCTTAGACACCATCTACATTCAAGCAAAGAAATGGGATGAGAGCCGACCCATTCATCGACCCGAAATCCAAAAATTTGCCGGCGCTCTTCAGGGCGTAAGAGCCCGCAAAGGTATCTTTATTACGACTTCATCTTTCTCAGATGGTGCTCGTGAATATGTTGCAACTATAGACAGTAAAATTGTTTTGATTGATGGAACCGAGCTGGCGCAGTTGATGATCGATCACGGCATCGGCGTAACTCCGCATCAGACGTATGAGATTAAGAGGTTGGATAGTGATTATTTTGGAGAGTGATGAGAGGGCGAGTTGAATGAGTCGAACCAATATTCAGAACCGAATGTATGTATCGTAATGATGGGTTGTCAGATCACATTTAATGGACGTAATATCAGGATGTTATCTAGTTTTTAAATTTCCTCCCGATAAATAATTAACGATGGCGAACGCAGATCAAATAAAAGCTCTCATCAAAAGCTTCCTAGAGCAGGATGAAGATCGTTTCTTGGCTGTCGCCATGCAAGTCGCTGCAAATCAAGCAAAGAGAGGAAATGCAAAATTTGCTTCTGAATTAAGGGAGATCATAGATGAGGCAAAGGCCAAGTTCCCAAATCCACGGGAGCCGATTCCGATTAACCGTGCTAAAGGAGAACTAACAGATCTCCTATCGGTTTCCTATCCAAAGGTTCGACTGAGCGATATGGTTCTTCCACGTGAGGTTCTGGCACGACTTAGTAGGATTTTGAAAGAGCAGAGAAGCCTCAATAAATTACAATCGCATGGTCTGCGGCCTCGAAGAAAACTACTCCTTGTTGGACCACCCGGATGCGGCAAGACAATGACCGCTTCTGTTCTTGCAGGTGAATTAGGAATACCACTATTCGTAGTTCGACTAGATGGTCTGATAACAAAATATCTTGGAGAGACTACTTCAAAGCTACGAATTATTTTTGATGCTATAGCTGAGTCTAGGGGTGTTTATCTCTTTGATGAGTTTGATTCAATTGGTACTCATCGTGGATTTTTGAATGAAGTTGGAGAGATCAGAAGAGTTCTGAATAGCTTCTTGATGTATATTGAGAATGATCGATCTAATGCATTGATTGTTTGCGCAACCAATCATCCTCAAAGTCTTGATGACGCTTTATATAGAAGGTTTGATGATGTTATCTCGTATAATCAGCCAGAAGTTGAATTGATCGAAAAACTTCTTGAATCTTCCTTAAAAGATTATTCAAGCAAAGATCTCAAGTTCAAAGCACTTGCTACTTCGGCTAAGGGATTAAGCTTCGCCGATATCAGTGAAATTTGTAAGTCTAGTATAAAGGAAATGGTAATTCATGATCGTAGTGAGTTGAGGTCCGAAGATGTTAGTGCCGCAATTCAAGAACGACAGGAGTTTCGGTCAAATCCGAATAAATGAACTGCCATGAGGAATATGTTGCATGGCAGAAAAGAAAGCCGACAAATTACCGCATATAGTTGTCACCGCCAAACCTGACAGCCATAGGTACCGCTCAACTAAAGGAGGCGGTGGATCATTTAAGTTAAAACTCAAAGAGACTAAACCGCATGGCGAGAGCCTTAGAAAGCAATTGGAAGCAATTAAGCAAGATGAGGCTCGGCTACAAAAGAAGACCGAAGCACTTTTGCCTGCTGCACAACGTTCTGATTTCGGGATTACAATTGAGGTAGAAAGCGACGAGGGGTTTGAGTTAAGGCTTGAAGGACTCGACTACGGCACCTCAGGAATTGAGCTTCTCTCTACACGAACTGTAAAAGTTAAAGGTCAAGATAAATCATATGCTACTGTTCATGTGCCATTTGGCAAACTTAAATACTTCTACAGATTAGTTGATGAATATATTACTCGAAAGGGCAAAGACGATAAAGCCAAGAATGCCGATACTCTACAGAACATCCATGCCATTAGAACCGCTACAGTAGCAGCACTATGGACAGATACTAAAGCGTTGCCAGATCTGGAAGATGAACTTTGGTTTGAGATCTGGTTGCGTGCGGGTAAAGACGGAAGTCAAATTCTAGAACAGTTTAAGCATGAAGCTCATGGAAGAATCATACTTAGTAAGGGCGCTTTATTATTTCCCGAAAGAACAGTTGTTTTGGCTAGGTGTAAATTAAGTGCGATTAGCCATTCTGACTTGCTTTTAGATTCTATTGCAGAAATTCGTGCTTTTACTGAAACAGCTGAGGTTTTTGTGCGTATGCCTCGTTCTGAGCAAAGTGATTGGGCGCAGGATTTCTTAAAAAGATTAAAACTTCCAGATGCTGATTGTCCGCACGTGTGTCTTTTGGATACTGGAGTAAATAGAGATCATCAGCTTCTATCGCCTGTATTGGGGCAAGATGATGTTCATGCCTACGATCAAGATTGGGGTGCTCACGATCATCACCATCCACATGGTCATGGAACACCGATGGCTGGTCTTGCCATATACGGCGATCTCACAGAATTACTGCTCAGTACTTCAGAAGTATCACTTGAGCATCGCCTAGAATCAGTAAAGATACTACCACCAGTAGGAAGCAATGATAGAGAACTATACGGATATATCACTGAATCGGCAGCTAAAATAGTTGAAGCAAAACCGATAAAAAGGAAAAGAGTCTTTTCTCTTCCTATTACTGCGCCGGATGTTCAGCATTATGGAAGGCCATCCTCATGGTCTGCTGAGATTGATCGAATAGTTTTTGGCGGAGAAGAGTCAGAAGCTAGACTGATGGTGATCTCAGCAGGTAATACAAAACTTGACTTACGGGCACAGTACCCGAATAACAATCTTACCGAATCAATTCAAGAACCAGCGCAGGCTTGGAATGCTATCACTGTCGGTGCATATACTGAGAAGTCTTATCTCGATCCTGAAGTATACCCGGATGTTCGGCCTTTGGCACCCAAAGGGGCATTAAGCCCAGCAAGCACTACATCATTAATTTGGAATCCTGGTTGGCCAATTAAGCCAGATGTGGTTTGTGAAGGTGGGAATATGGCATTGAATACTGCCACTTCTACCGCCGATTATAATGATGCGTTAGATCTACTTACCACACACTGGAAACCAGCTGAAAGATTGCTTGCGGGTGCCTCCGATACCAGCGCAGCTACATCGATAGCAGCTAGAATGCTGGCAATCATCACGGCAAGGTACCCTAGTTTGTGGCCTGAGACCATTCGGGGACTTCTCATCCATTCTGCCGATTGGAATGATGAAATGTTAAAAGATGTAAATCTCGCCAAGAAGAGCACTGACGTGCGGACACTCATAAGGACATACGGATACGGGATCCCATCTCTTGAACGTGCGATATGGAGTGCTTCTAATTCGGTGTGTCTTATATCTGAGAGCGTGATTCAGCCTTACATCAAAGACGAGAAGCACGGAAACATAAAGTTAAATGAAATGCATTTACACAACATTCCTTGGCCAAGGGATGCACTTCAGAGTCTTGGCGAGGAAGAAGTAGAACTTCGAGTTACGCTTTCATATTTCATAGAGCCAAACCCTGGCGAACGTGGATATGGCAAGAAGTTTCGCTATGCATCGCATGGTTTACGTTTTGAAGTTAAGACGGCAACAGAAGCGCCGGACGATTTCCGTAGGCGTATAAACAAACTTGCGCAGGGTGAAGTAGAGGATTTTCAGAGTTCTGGAAGTGATTCTAGCGATTGGATAATAGGAGCGAATCAACGAGGTGTTGGCTCTTTACACAGCGATATTTGGAAGGGCACGGCAGCTGACCTTGCTGAGAAAAATGTTTTGGCAGTGTTTCCAGTTAACGGCTGGTGGCGAGAACGGGCTAAGCACGGCCATTGGGAACAGACGGTTCGCTATGCTCTGTTAATCTCTATTCGATCTAGGGCAGCGGAAATCGATCTTTATAGCCCAGTTGCAAATCTGGTCACACCAGAAGCCACCGTTATCGAAACATAAGCCATATTTCCTAGATCCGCTCTTACGCAGTTTAATAGTATTCCTCATCTCGTTGACGCAGCATTCAAAATTCTCAAATGACTATGCGAGTTTCTTAGAGCTAATGCTGTACCTGCGGCTCTGTATTAAAAGTCGTCGTGATCTCAGACTTCACTTTTGGCTTTAACTTCTTTTCAAGAGTCTTGTTGTTGAGCATACAAGCTACACTCAAAACCTTCTGAAAACTCATTTCATCTGCTGGCATTGCTGAGCCAAGAAAGGACAGCCCCCAGTTATCTTTCCTCTTTATGAAGTCGAGTTCATCAACCATCAGAGATACTGGAACTTGAACATCAAAACGAACTACTTTACTAAATTCCACTCCGGCTTTTGGTTTGCGCCTGTAGACTTTATCAAGATACTTATCCCGTTTGTGCTTGCTGAATGCATGTGGCTTCGTGCTCACAACGGCATAGCCTGCGAAGGTGCAGTAGGGTCTACCGACATAGAGTAGGCAGATATCGCCAGGCTGAATGTCGTAGGCATTCCGAGCCTTGAGATTAAGCCCCCATGCTTTACGTTTTACCTGTGCATCAAATATTACTTGTGCGTTATAGTTGCTGTTTGATTGATTTTTGTTTGCCAACACAAGAACCCAGTATCTTGGTGAACGGGTAGCTGATTTTTCTTTTGCCATGATATCTATCTCCGAAAATTTAAAATCCGAAGATAAGGGTTCGGCATCGTTGGCAAATAACTTAACGCCGAAGAAGGGAGCCAAAATCAACGTATTAGTCCATTCATCTGAAAAGCAATCTAACTCGGCCGGTTCAAGGTACTTTCGTAGTTAGCCTTGGAGGACCTTTGATTTTCGAATACAGCCTTGAAGCCTTTTGGAATGGTATCTGGCAATGGTTAGGTGCTACGCCTGCCTCTGCAGACCGCCGATGAAAAAGCTGCTATCTTACGGGGATGGATACTCTTTTAAGGAATGCTGTTCAATCTATTCAGATTGGTGTTGAAGACTATCTGAGCGCTGATCCCCGTCGAAAGCTTTCTGCTGTTCGAAATGTGGTTGCTGGAATCCTACTTCTATTCAAAGAAAAGCTAAAAACTCTATCGCCAGCCGAATCTAATGAGGTCCTTATAAAGAAGACTATAGAACCGCTGCGCAGGTTATCGGGAGAAGTTGTTTTTGTCGGTATTGGGAAGACCACCGTTAATGTTAAGGAGATCAAGGAGCGGTTCAAATCTTTGGGAGTTGAGGTCGATTGGGAAACGTTTCATACGGTAATCGCTCTCCGAAACGACATTGAGCATTACTGTACTGGAGAAGGTGAGGCTCGCATCAGGAAACTGCTAGTTGATGCCTTTTTGATTATGCGAGGTTTTATTACGTCAGAGTTGAACTTAGAACCTATCGAATTACTAGGCGCAGCGACATGGAACCCTTTACTAGAAATCGCCACAGTATACGAAAATGAAAGGCAAAGCTGTCTTGAGTCAATCCGTGCGTATAATTGGGGAGGCGTGGGAAGAGAGCAAATGTGTAGGCATCTACGATGCACATGTTACTCTGAGTTATTGAAACCTATTGGATCGGTGCAGCACAACTTCGAGGACACCATGCTAAAGTGTTGTTCATGTGGGAAAACTGAAACCTTTGACGCTCTCGCAGCAAGTACTATCCAGTCTGAAGCCTATTATGCTGCACATAATGGCGGAGATCCATTTCTAGTATCCTGCTATGATTGCGGTGAGGATGCTATGCTCGTAAATGAGGAAGTTTGCTATCATTGTGGTGCAAGTAGGCAGTTTGACAATTGCCTTCTATGTGGAGAGAGACTGAGCATGTTAGAGCAAGATACAGGGGAGTTGTGTGAACACTGCGAATACATCAGCAGCAAGGACGACTGACAAAATTCGGAATGAAAAAGAGTTCGAAGGCTTAGAATGCTAGGTAAGGGTTCCATTTCAGGAGCTTTCAAAATTCCTCTAAAATTGGATGCAAAAAGGATGCACGATTTCATAAAACCCAATAAAATCAAGGGTTTCAAGGTGCTCAGATACTCCACCCCATTCATCATCCTTTGGATGATGAATCGTGCTGATAGGGCTTTAACCCC
>ERZ761602.712-NODE-712-length-68132-cov-9.854811_pt1 | contig 68132 bp, 52 predicted proteins | sample MGYA00512165_ERZ761602 | MGnify/ENA primary metagenome ERZ761602 (study PRJEB28899, sample SAMN02445085) | bioreactor sludge metagenome | biome: EBPR sludge; isolation source: Thorneside wastewater treatment plant | place: Australia: Brisbane, Thorneside Wastewater...
TTCGCGAATACTTATCGACGAAACGAATAAGTTCTGGGTACTAGGAAACCTCGGGATCTTTTCGGTGACTCGTGAGGAGCTCAATTCAGTGGCTGATGGCATAAGCAGTTCACTTGTCGGCGGTCATTTTGGCGTTGCGGACGGGATGAAAAGCAGCGAGGCAAGTGGCGGAAATCAACCGGCAGGAATTAGAGCGAGGGATGGCCGTCTATGGTTCCCGATGATCAAGGACGTCGTCATCATCGATCCGCGCGAACTAAATTACGAACCGCCCAAAGTGTTGATCGAATCTGTCAGTACACAGGTCGGCGATTCAATCCCATCTCATAGCGAGGGGTCTGCGCTTAAAGATCGGATACAGCTCGGAAGCGGAGCTAGCAATCTTGAGATCAAATTCACAGGTATTGAGTTCACTAACCCTGACCGACTGAGGTTCTTCTATAAACTGGAAGGGTTGGACCAGAACTGGGTTGATTCCTCGGGTCGCCGAACTGCCACTTATCCGTACCTTCCGAGCGGATCCTATGTATTTCGTGTTAAAGCAATTAGTACAACCGGCGTTTGGAGCGAAGAAACGGCGACGGTCGAGATAAATGTTGCCAAGCGGTTTTGGGAGACGGGTCTGTTCCTTGTTATGTGCGCGGCGGCGATCCTGCTGACGGTCTATTTCGGCCACAAGATCCGTGTCGCTCGTCTCGAAGCCCGCCAGCGGCAGCAAGAAGACTTTACGCGGAGCCTTATCAGGTCACACGAGTCTGAGAGGCTCCGGCTAGCGGGCGAGCTTCATGACGGGATCGGCCAAAACCTCCTCATCATGCGAAATTGGGCGGAGTTCGGCCTGAAGCACGACTCACTCGATGCCGAGGCCAGAAATCACTTCGAGCAAATTTCCGAGGTCGCGTCGAATACTTTGGCCGAGACGCGGGCGATCGTCGGCAATCTTTCACCTCAGAATCTCGAACGATTCGGATTGAGCGAGGCTGTAAGAAGTATCGTCGATCAGATCGAACGATCATCGGGAATCAAGTTTGAGGCGCGTATCGAAGACGTGGACGACCTGCTTTCGAATGAGTCCCAGTTAGCAGCCTATCGTAGTCTTCAGGAGTGTTTGAACAATGTGGTAAAGCACTCGGGGAGTCCGACGGCGACCGTCGCAGTTCGCCGAGCCGAATCCGGTGTCGAGGTTCTTGTCGAAGACGCTGGGAAAGGTTTCGATACCGAGCACGTTCTTGACGAAGATGTGAGCAATGCGGGGTTTGGGCTAAAGAACATTGTTCAGCGGGTTCGCCTTCTCGGCGGATCGATCAGGATCGAATCGGAGCCCGAGAAGTTCACTCGTGTAGTTATCTGGATACCCAAGGATGGGAAGTAAGAAGATCAAAGTTGTCATTGCGGACGATCATCCGATCTTTCGGAGCGGTTTGGTATCTGTTTTCAACCAGCAGGCCGACATTGAGATCGTTGGCGAAGCGGCGAACGGCCAGGAGGCCCTCAGCCTGATCGAATCGTCCAATGCGGACGTTGCGATCCTCGATGTCGACATGCCCGAGATGGATGGAATTGAGACCGCTCGGCAGTTGAAGGATAGGTCTTCTAGCGTTGCGGTAGTCTTTTTGACCATGCATCGCGATGCGGCTATTCTCCGCTCGATGCAGGCACTTAACGCGAAAGGCTATGTGCTAAAGGACTCCGCCCTTCACGACATTGTAGATTGTGTCCGAAGAGTTTCGATGGGCAAAAAGTTCATTGGACGTGGCCTGGATGAGTTGGTTCTCGACGCGGTTGGTACCGGCTCACGGCAGATGCATCCGCAACTTTCGAGACTGACCAAAACGGAATTGCAGATAGTGCGTTTGGTCGGCGAGTACAAGACGAGCAAAGAAATATCCCAAGAACTATTTGTAAGTGTAAAGACGATCGAGACCCACCGCTACAACATCTGTCTGAAACTGGGAATAACGGGTCCGCACGCCTTGCTCGCGTACGCTGTAGAAAACCAAAAGTATCTCGAAAACCTCGCCGGATAAGAAGTTCTACCTAGAACATTCGGGTAATATCCGTATTCAATACGGGTCAGCATTCCTTTAAACTTTGGATTCGTTCAACGCCACGAGGTCCAACTGTCGCGGTGCGTCTGCCGAGTTTGGAGGAGTATGAAGTTTCGCGTTCTCGCCCTGATATTCCCATTTATCTGCGTTCTTGCCGCAGGCCTTTTTGCTCAAGAGCTCTATAAACCGAGGAACGTGAAAGCGGCCTATGCGGCCGGCTTACGGTCTAAGGACGGAAAGCCGACCGCTAGGTACTTTCAGAATAGATCGGCCCACAACATCAAGATCTCGGTGAATCCGCCGAGCAGGTACGTCTCTGGTTCCCAAGAAATTGTTTACAAGAACAATAGTCCGCTGACGCTTGACCGGCTCATAGTTCGTCTTGAAATGAATGCGCACGCGCCGGAAGCTGCTCGGGAAAGGAACGTTGACGCGAAACAACTCACTTCGGATGTGGTGATCACCGAGTTCGCCGAGAACGGGGTGGTTCGCCCCTGGAAACCGATTATCGATATCAAGGGAATGTCGCTGAATGCCATTGGCCTAGAGAGGCCGGTACCACCGGGTGGATCGACGACGCTTTCTTTTAGGTGGGTATACGAACTCGCTGAAAAACCCGACCGCGATGGGGCGATCGACCCGACGACCTTTTATATTGCCTATTTCTATCCGCGGGTGGCGGTTCTAAGTAATGTTGACGGTTGGGACGCCGATCAGCATTTGCTTGGCGGACACGAGTTTTTTAACGATTTCAACGACTACAACGTCGAGGTGAACGTACCGAAGAATTTCATCGTCTGGGGGACGGGCACCCTGACCAATATCGATGAGGTCCTGCAGCCAAAACATGCCGAACGGCTGAAGCGGTCGTTCACAAGCGACGAGGTGATCAATGTCGCATCGCTCGCCGAGGTCAGGGCGGGAACGGTTACTGCTCAAACACCCACCGTCACGTGGAAATGGAGATCTGAGAACGTCCCGGACGTGGTTTACGGACTCAGCGATCACTACATCTGGGATGCAAGCAGTATCGTGGTCGATAAAAAGACCGGGCGTCGAGCCAGTACTCAGGCTGCGTACGACGAGACATCGAAGAACTTCGCCGAAATGGTGACTTACATCAAGTCGGCTCTCGAATATGCATCGAACGACTGGCCGGGCATTCCATATCCGTACCCGAAAATGACGATCTTCCGGGGCACTGCCGATATGGAGGCGCCGATGATGGCCAACGACAGCTCCCAAGAGGACCCTAAGTTTCAGCATTTTATCGCCGCCCACGAGATCCTGCATACCTACTTTCCGTTCTATATGGGCATCAACGAGCGCCGCTATTCCTTTATGGAGGAGGGATGGACGACCGCCTTCGAGTACGGATTTAATCAAAAGCGCTTCGGTCAGCCTTTTACGGACGATCTATTCAAAAGGATTCGCGTTGCCAACTGGGTAAATAACAATGACCCATCCGCTGATCTACCAATAATGACGCCCGAGAATGCTGTCTCCGGCTTGGTTCAGGCCTACGGCGATAACAAGTACGGGAAAGCGGCCCTTGGTTACTTAGCTCTCAAGGAACTGCTTGGCGATACCGACTTTCGCAAAGGCCTGCACGGATTCATGAATGACTGGAACGGTAAGCATCCGATGCCGTGGGATATGTTCTACAGCTTCAACACACACACCGGGAAGGATCTGAATTGGTTTTGGAACGCATGGTTCTTCTCGCACGGATATATCGACCATGCGATCGTCGATGTCAGGGCCGAGCAAGGCAGCACAGTGGTCAGGATCGAGAACATCGGCGGTTACCCCGCACCTGCGAATATGGTCGTGACGTTTACAGATGGGTCCACTGAGACGATCCGACAAGGTCCGGATATTTGGCGGGTGAACATGAAGGAAGTTGAAACGAGGGTCAACGTGCCGAAGACGGTAAGGTCGATCGTTCTCGACGGCGGAATCTTCATCGACACCAACGCGGCCGATAACAAGTGGCCAAGGTGACCTACATCGGTGTTGGGAAGCGAATCGGCGGGCGATCTTCCGGTGCCGAATTGTCGCTCGAGTGTGTCGAGGTAATCGTTTTTGACGGTCGCTATGCGAACGTCAGAAACTTCGGATCTTCGCCATATTGTCGATAGATCCTTGGGCGGCTATCGCCGATCAGCGGGGTGCGGTAGCCGTCATTTTAGCCAACTGGCGGGTCACAGATGAACAACAAGTTCGTAGCGTCGATCGTTGTATGCACTATCTATGTACTGGTGATAATCGTTGGTCAGAAGCTACAGGCCGGGGCGGGCAATATCAGCCTGAGCGACCTTGCCGGTAAACAGGTACTGATCGCTCCGGTTGTTGGATTGATCTTTCTCATAGTTGTCACCCTGATCTTTGGCTGGAGCCGAGAGATCGGGATCGTGCCGCCGCGAACCTTAAAGAGTGTGACTCTTGCCTGGCTTCCGGCCCTTTTCATAGTTTGCTTCTTCCTTCTGGGAGCGGCGATCGGGTTTCCACCGGTGCAAACACTGCTGTTCATCGGGGTCAACACTCTTCTTGTCGGAATAACTGAAGAGATGGGATTTCGGGGGATCCTATTGAATGGGGCTGCATCAAGATTCCGGTTGCCTGCAGCAATTGCACTCGCTTCGGTCGCATTCGGTGCGGTTCACGCTTTGAACGGGTTCATCACGGGGGAGTTTCTTTTTTCAGCGGCACAGGCGGTTTCGGCTGCAATGGGAGCTGTGCTATTCACCGCACTATTGCTTCGTTCCGGCTCGATCATTCCGGGGATGATCGTCCACTGGTTATGGGATTTTGGCATCTTTGTTTTCACTGCGGGCCGGCCCGAGGACGCGAATGTAACTCAGGCATCACGTGCCTTGCTTCTGATCGGCCCGCTTTTGTTTGATCTTCCGGGATTCCTTTATGGACTCTGGCTGCTGCGAGGGATCGGTAAAAGATCCAAGGAAGAAATGGTCGGGTGATGGCAACATTTCTCGGAGAATTTTAGAACTTTCAAGAGGATACTATGAAATTACGATTATTACTTTTGCTTTCCATCCTTGTTATCGGGATCGGCGAAGTTAAGGCCCAGGACACTCCGTCAGAGCTGCGAACTCTAGTTGGGGCTCGGGCATCGAGCGGGGAAGCCACGCTTCAACGCTTGGGCTACAAGTTCATTAAGACGACCGAGGGTGACGACCGGAAATGGTCAAACTGGTGGAAGTCTTCTTCGCGTACCTGCGTTACGGTAGCGACGGTCGAAGGGCGTTACGATTCGATCGTCACTGCTCCAGCCGCAGACTGCGAAAAGGGCGATGATTCAGGTTCGGCCACTGGAAGCGGATCCGACGCGTTCGAGGACCTGGTCGGCGCACGTGCGTCGAGCGGCGAATCCGAACTCAAGAGCCGCGGTTTCAAGTTTGTCAAAACCGTAAAACAGGACGACCGTTCATTCTCGAATTGGTGGAAGGCATCCAGCAATATCTGCTTGACGGTTGCGACGGTTGACGGAAGGTACGATTCGATCGTGAAGGGGCCAGAGGCTGATTGCAAAACGGGCGGAGGGGCTTCAGCCGGCGGTTCCGGGCAGGTTGACCTTCGTGATCTGGTCGGTTCGAGGGCCGCCGGGGCGGAAACCGAAATGCAGTCCCGGGGTTTCCGCAACGTGAAGGGCAGGAAGGCCGGTTCAACGAGCTATACATACTGGAAGAACGATGACACGAGCCAGTGTGTTCAGGTTGCGGTTCGAAACGGCCGCGTCAGTTCGATTCTTCGCAGCAACGCAAATAACTGCAAATGACGTGCGTGCGGGCTCTGGCTGAATGCTCGGGCCCGCATACAAAGTCTCGTGAAAAGAGGCCTATATGTATAAACGGTTTGTCATATCTTTCATCGTTCTGGTCGTTTACCTCGCCATTATTATGGGTGGCGCAAAATTGGAGGTTGGCGACGGCACCATGGGCCAGGGGGAGATGATAAGCCGACGAGTCTCGACGAGTTTGGTTGTCGGCATGGTCTTCTTGTTCGCAATGGTCGGTATTTTTGGATGGTGGCGTGACTCCGGCCTTAGACCTATACGGAGTGCGAAGAGTCTCTTGATCCTTTGGTTTCCTGCACTTCTAATTCTTGGTTTCTTTGCCGTTAGCTTGCTTCTGGGCCTTCCACCGCTTCAGGCGTTTATCTTTGTTGGGATAAACACGCTGATGGTCGGCATTTCGGAAGAGCTTGCGTTCCGAGGAATCTTCTTTAGCGGAGCCAGATCAGTAATGCGGCCTTGGCCCGCTATCGCGATAACGTCGGTGATCTTTGGTGCGGTGCATGTGCTTAATGGGATCACTACCGGAGACTGGGCAGCGGCTACCACGCAAGCTATTGCGGCGGCCATGTCCGGCGTTCTGTTCATTGCGATTCTGATCAGAACAGGCTCGGTCATTCCGGCAATGATCGTTCATTGGCTATGGGATTTTGGCATTTTCACGATCAGCACGCGGCACGGACAGGCAGCGGCTCCGGTGGAGCCGACAGAACCTGGTCTTTTTCTTCTCCTAGCGCCAGTTTTGTTCGTTTTACCGAATTTTCTTGTCGGGCTTTGGTTTATTCGCGGAGTTGGGGAGAAGTCCAGCGAGGAACTATTGGACTAACGGCCCGAGCACGGCCGCTCGATCTCGGAGAATTCGCTTGTACGGAGGTTCTCGGTCTATGACGGTGCTTCTAGCGAGGCCAAGAAGACCGGGAAGACCCGTCAGATCCAGAACAAGTTGTGGGCTGGCGATGCTTCCTGGCAGCTTGTTGTCGAAAAGGTGACGGAGTTTTAGAGCGTGTAAGGGAGCGAACGCGAAGCATTTCGAACTGTTACGACTTGTAGCCCGGAAGCCGAGAAACGGCTCGATCCGGTTAGATCAATGGAGACGAATTAATGTCATTAAGAAACTTACCAGCAGTACTTATGGTCAGCACGATGTTGGCTATATCAACCTATGCACAAACCACGCCGTCAGATGTGAGAGATCTGATCGACGCACGAGCCTCGAGTGGCGAAACGCAGCTTCGCAACCGCGGATATAGAAAAGTGAAAAGCTCTAGGAGCGACGATCGTTCGTATTCGAACTGGTGGCGGTCTTCATCGCGGACCTGCGTCATCGTCTCGACCTACGACGGTCGGTTCGAGTCGATAACAACGGCACGGGCTGAGGACTGTAATCAAAACTCGCAATCCGGCGGAAATTGGGGTGGCGGAAACTGGGGTGGCGGACAGGTAAATCCGCCGTCATGGGCACGCGGTACGTGGTATGGAAGCGGCCCCGGCGGCGAACAGATCACGCTGACCATAAGCAACAACGGAAGTGTGACCGCAAACATAAATGGCAGCATCAGCAATGGAACGTTTTCCTCTGGGAATCTACTAAACATTGGCGGTGCGACGGCTCGCGTTACCCGACAGGGCAACGGCATTTTGACGACCCGAACCGACAACGGGGAACGGATCGCCTATACCAGATCAGGTTGGGGCGGCAGCAATTCAGGGAACATTGGCGGTGGACTCATCAACCCACCGAGTTGGGCACGCGGAACCTTTTTCGGCAGAGGTCCCCGTGGCGAAGATATCCGTTTGATCATAAATACCGGTGGGTCGGTTGAGGTCTATATCAATGGCCAGGTGTCCAACGGTACCTTTACGCGTGGAAACTACTTGAACCTTAACGGCGCGACCGCAAGCGTCACACGGCAGGGCAACGGAATCCTTACGACCCGGACGGACACCGGCGAACGAATCTCCTATACCCGCGAACAGTGGGGCGGCAACAACAATCAAGGCGGAAATTGGGGCGGGAACAGCGGAAACGGTGTTGATGTCAGTGACCTTGTCGGTGCCCGGGCATCTTCAGGCCAATCAGAACTTCGGTCCCGCGGATTTCGAAACGTTGACACGTTCAAGACAGGAAACACCAGTTACACGATCTGGTGGAGGCGTTCAAACGGCCAGTGTGTTCAAGTTGCTACCGCCGATGGACGATTCGATTCCGTCAGCGATATCGGTTCGCATCCGAAGTGTAATTAACAATCAGGGGGCCTTTTCGAAGTGTCGATGAGGCCCCGTTTTCCGTGCAATCAGTGGACGCCCTGGCACGCTGTCTTCCGATCTGATGTCACGCAGAGTGGCCGACCAAATAAGAACGAGGGATCGCTATGATTTCTGAAACGACTACATACTTGAGAAAGTGCATCGTACTCTTAATTCTCGCGGCATTTGTTTCGACCGGCGTTTCGGCCCAGTCTCGACTTTCAGCGGACGAAAAGCGGCTGACGAGAAACATAAAGGTCTCAACGATAAAGCAAATCACGACCGAGCTCGCGTCGGACCGATTCGAAGGCCGCGGAACGCTTCAACGGGGCGGCGATATGGCCGCCAGTTGGATCGCAAGCCAGATGAAGGCCATGGGCCTAAAGCCGCTCGGCGATAACGGGACCTATCTTCAATCGTTGCCGCTCGTTGAGACCGTTTTTACCGACGAGACGGAAGTGTTGCTCGGCAGCGAAAAACTTGTCTACGGCAAAGATTGGAGTGCCGGGCTCTTGCTAGCTGACATGAGCGTTGAGAGAAAACTGATCTTTGTTGGGCACGGAATGGTCTCTGACGAACTCGGGCGAAATGATCTAAAGGATGCAGATCTCAGAGGTAAGATCGCGGTCCTCGTTGATGGTCCGCCCCGGAATTATACGGCCGAAAAATGGAAAGTGATCACAGATAAGACCTCGGCCCTTCCGCTCTTGTTCCAGCGTGGGGCCGTCGGAGTACTTCTCGTGGGCAATGGGCGTGAACTCTACAAACACGACTTCATCGTAGATCAGACAGCTCGCCGCAATATCGCAACTCCCGAGAAGGCGAAAGAGCGGTTTCCTTTGCCTGTGGTGTTCCTTGGCGATGCGGCCGGAGCGAAACTCTTTGAAGGTTCGGGGATGAGGATCGGGGAAGCGATGGATGACGCATCGGACCTAGAGTTTCAACCGATGGAGCTTAAACCAAGCTTGAAGGTTCACCTGAGGTCAAAGCAGACTGAGGCTAACTCTCACAACGTTGTGGGATTCATCGAAGGCTCTGATCCTGTCCTCAAGAGCGAAGCCGTGGTCTTCACGGCTCACTATGACGGATTCGGGCTTCTGAACGGCAAGATCTATAACGGAGCAGCCGACAACGCGATCGGCAACGGCGAGATGTTGGCCGTCGCCGAGGCATTCTCGAAGATGAAGGTCAAACCAAAACGCTCACTTGTATTCGTTTCGACAACCTCTGAGGAATATGGGCTTTTGGGAGGATACTACTTCGCTCAAAATCCTAAGTGGGACATCACGAAGATCGTTGCCAACCTGAACCTTGACGGCATCGGGACCGAGATAATGGGTCCGATCAAGAATATGGTTGGGTTTGGTGCTGAATACTCCACGCTTGGGGCCATGTTCAATGATGTCGCCCGCTCATACAACATCACCCCGATGGAAGATCCGATTCCCGAACAAGGTGTGTTCGGCCGATCCGATCACTATCCCTTTGTGACTCGCGGTATTCCCGCGTTGATGCTCGTAGGCTCGCCCGAATCGACAAAGGAAGGGTTTGTTCGCCGATTCAACGAGTTCGAGGAAACGAAGTACCACCAACCGAGCGACGACGTCTATCAGAATTGGCACTGGCCGGGAGCAAAGACCGTTGCCGACATGATGGGTATTCTTGGTTATCGAATTGCGCAGTCACCAACTGCTCCAGCCTGGTTGCCCGGAAATAAGTACTCAAATCTCAAGCGGGGCGACACGATCCCAGAAGGACTCTGAGCGGTCATATCGAATGAAACTTCAACCGATTTGGGTGCGGTGATCAGTCGGGATCTGGTCGGATCACCAGAACTAGAAATGCACGTCTTCACGGCGTGCTTTTTCTGTGTTTACCTCGCGACGGATAATTGTCGGACGGCCTCGTCCACGTGTTCTCGCATCGGCACGATCCTGAAATAGCGTTCCATGGAATCGAGGATCCATTCTAACATTTGCAGTTTTTCACGCGTTGGGACCGACATTCCGGGAAAGAACTCGAGTTCCGGAACGTCTTCGCGGCTCATGAAGTCCAGGGGATGCAGCAAAAGCGACGGTGCAACGCGAGTCGCACGGCAGAGCTGAAGAGCGCTTCTCCAATATACTTTGGCCGCGGCGGCGGAGAAAGATGAGAGGTACATCAGGTAACTCACATGGACTGGGGTCTTCAAGATAGGAAGAGTGGTAACGGGTATCTCTACCAGAGAGCCGTCTTGGGCCGCGATCTCGGAAGGCTTGAGTGATTGAAAGCCGTCGCGGAATCTACCAAAAAGACGCTTTCGCATTTGCCGTTCCTCTTCCGTCATCTCGCCGGACTTGAAGAAATAAAATGCGCGAGCCAACGGTCCGATGAATGTAGGGAAAACCGAGCAATCATAACTGTAGCCCCTGCGGGCGAGTACATCGACAACGGCAGGTGTCAAGCTGAATCCCGGGCCGCGGAACCCTCGTGGGCGTTGGCCGGTCACATTCTCGATCGCGATCTCTGCCTGGCCGATCTCGGCATCCAACTCCTCATGGGAATAAAGATGCAGCCACGGTTCGTGATTGAATGAATGGTTGCCTATCTCATGCCCGGCATCTGCGATAGAGGCGATGGCATTACGATTCTTATCAAGCGACGCATCCTTGCCTACGATGAAATAGGTGATGGTTGCTCCGCGACGCTTGAGCACCTCAAGCGAACGCGGGACTGCGATATCCAAATAGCTCGGATAATCCTCCCAACCATCGATCTTGCTGGACCTCATATATGCCCACTTGTTATCGAGGTCAAGCGAGACGCTTGCGATTGGTTCGAATGATGGCTGCATTGTACGATCAGGTTCTCAGGGTTGAATTTCGTTGACTCTTAGCTTCGGCTCACCGGGCGCAACCCGTTCGGCTCTTCGCAGCCAAGTCGCTTTTTCGGATCTCAAGATCACTTCATATTCGTTTTCGAACTGTTGCTTCAAACGTACAGAATTCTCCGCGATAAGCCATTCACAATCAGAGTCGACGACCAATAGATCCGGCTTTGCTCCGGTGACCTCTTCCTCAAAGATACGCCATTGCCGTTCAACAAAAAACTCCGGCATCCATCCGTTCGTTGAGATCGCAGGGGTTTGTCGGTTCAGAAAATAATAGAGCGGATCCGAACACACGAACATACTTCGGTCGCGAATATTGGTGTCACCAACCATCCGAGATTCTTCGAGAACACGCTGATATTGGTCCCAGTGGTCTCCATAAGGGCCCAGCATAGAATTTTCGTATCCATAATTCCGGTCTCTGTAAAGGCGTTTGATCTCCCGGACCGTGAAGACATTAACCGCGGACAACATCGCGACCTGAAAAAGAAAGATGATCGTAAACTGTTCTCGCAAACGCCGTTTCCGCAATGACTCGATCGAGTTGAGGAGATGATCGATGGCCTTCAACGCCAGGATGCCAAGCGGGGTTAGAAGGAGCATGAAATGATAGGACCACCACGAGGTAGTTTGAATCAAGATAACGCACGAACCGACTGCGATCCACACTAGAAGACAGGCTGTTACGACGTTTGGTTTCGATCGCGCGATCTCCCATAGGCCTGATATGCCCCTATCGGCTCGGAAGGCTTTGCTCAACCCGAAAATGCAGCCTATGGCTATCGTCGCAAGGAGAGGTAAAAAGGTCACCGTGAACCATACAAGACTGCTTCCTAAGACCGCAATGCGTTCGAATCCACCGTGAAGGGCGGTTGCCTCCCGCGGATAGACGAAGGACGTATAAACGAATTGTTCAAGAACTCCAAGATGATCGATCCAAAACGCGCAAAGAAAAAGAGAGACACCGCAGATCGCCCAGATAACTACGAAAGTGATAAGCGCTTTCGCCCGGCCGAACTTGGGATGCCGTAAGGATGTCAAGATGACGGCAACCACCGAGACAGCAACGACCAGCGGCAAGAACGCGATCTTAAGGATAATCGTGGCGGTGATCGAAAGCCCACTAATCAGACAGATCACGAACCAGCAAAGCCGACCTGAAGTTTCGGCAAGCTTTGGAACCAGTAGGAACGAAAATCCAACCGGAAGATTTGCCAATGTTTCGACCTGCGTCATCTGAAGGCTTCCGGCGGTAAGATAGTAATACCCGACCGTGAACATGGGGACGAAATAGACCAGCCAGTTGTTCGAAAAATAATCTCGAAGGAATTTCAAGCATACCACTGCGAAGAGCAGCCAATATAGGAGCTCGAACAAATGGATCCCATATTCGGAAAAAGCGAACAGGGTCCCGCCGGCCAGATAAAAAAGGAAGATCCCGGGTTGCTTAACATCCCAAATATCGGTGTAAAGCATTCCGCCGTTCGAAAGGCGTTCCGCGTACACGACGAACATCGCCTGATCACCGGTAAATGTCTCGGGGAGACGGGCGATCCCGAGAAGGACGCAAGGCAGAAGGCACACCATGAGCAGAGCCGGACGTATCGAAACATCGCTTTTTTGAAAACTGCTGATTCTTCCAAGTTCAGCCTCGCTCACAAACACGCTCCCGAAAAAGGGCGGGATTATTCTTCTTCGTTCAAGACCGTTCGAAAGCCCTTTTCTGCGATCTGTACGGTTTCATTCACATTCAATGTTCCGTTCGTGATCTGTGAGGAATTTATCACAAAAAGGTTCGGGATCGACGTTCTAATTTCAGGAACCATTTGAGAATAGTTCAGCACAGGGATCGGAAACACCTCGCGAACCTTCGAAACCTTGAACTCAACGACGTCACCTCGGTCGAACGCGGGATACATGGATTCAACCCCGGAAAGAAAGTGTTCTCTTATTTCTTCATCGCTTTGCTCGAACATCTTGTCGTCGGGAGCAATATATTTGGGAAGGTAGACGAGCGAAAGCCCGCCGAACTCGCTCCTGTCAACAAGAGCTGACATCTCGATGATCCCGGTGAACGGCGTTTCATCCGTGATGTTCGTCACATAATATTCCGAGATCGGGCGCTTAAGAAGCATAGAGGCACATACGATACCTTGATATCTGACACCGGAAAGCCTCTTGATCTCGTCCGGCTCAAGGCCCGGCACTAGCCGTGAGGCCACGGTCGCGGAACAGGTCAGCACAACTTGATCGAAGTGACGGATCGATCCCGGTTCGAACACCGTCACCTTTCCGCTTTCTTCGGGCTCGATCGCCACAATTTTTGAGCCAAGCTTGATCTCGACGCCCTTTTCGGATAAAACCTCTTCGAATCGATTTAGGAGTCTTTTATATCCGCCGCGGATATAGCCGAACATCTCTTTTTTCATGCCCGAATGACGAGCGGCGTACATCCTTTGTATGGAGGCCCAAATGAACGCGGCGGACGATTCGCGGTAAGCCTCCCCGAGCTTTGCTCGGAGCAAGGGCTTCCAGATCTTTTCGAAGGTGCGTTTGCCGGAAAGACGAGTGAGCCATTCTTCTACCGGAATCTGTTCAAGCTTTCTCCAGTCTGATACCTTCGAAGCATAGAGGATCGTCATTCCCAGCCGAAACTTGCTTATCAGATCTAGCGGAGGAAAAGACAGAAACTCGAGCGTGTTTGACATTGAGACGAGCCGGCCGTCGGTATAGAAGCCGGTCTTCGTTTCGACCCATTCAAATTCGTCCTCGATCCCAAGGTAGCGGGCGATCTTCCGAGTATGTAGGTCTGAGAGAAGAGTTACGTGGTAATGTCGATCCCAGATTAGATCGCCGATCTGCCAAACGCTCGCCAAGCCGCCGATCTCCGGTGCAGATTCGAATAACGTTACCTTGAATCCCTGATCGGCACAGCGCAAAGCGAGGGTCAAGCCCAGCATTCCTGCTCCGACAATGGCGATTTCCTTCGGCATTGATAATTGAGATCGAGCGTAGCAAGAGGAAGAAGGCCGGCTGTCAGAGAGACTGTCCGCGTTCCGGTGATCGCTTCACCGGTTCGGTTGGCCGCGCCTTAGGTTCGACGATCCGTTTCTTTAGTAGCCTGGTCATCAGCTTCAGGTGTCCCCCGATGGTTGAAAGGGTTTTCATCTTAGAAACTCCGAAAAGCCGCACCTCGAGCACTGTTGGAAATTCGACGATCTTGCCGCCATTCAGATCGAGCTGGCCGAGCATCTCGGCAACGCCGTGATATCCGGTTTCCTGGATAGCCAACTCGGTCATCGCACTCCGCCGATAAACCCGGAAGCAGGCAGTGTAGGAGTCGAGCTTTGAGTTTAGGATCCTGCGGTAGATAAGCGATGCTCCCTTTGAAAGAGCAAGCCGCCAACCGGGAACATTCCGAACGCCGCCGTCCTTGTGGTAAGGAGATGCTGTTACCATATCGACCCCTTCAGTCAGCATCGGGATCATCTTCGGCAATTCGAACGGATCGAAAGTGCAATCGCAGTCGATCGAACAAACGATGTCGGTTTGGGCCGCTCGGAGGCCGGTAAGGATCGCACCTGCTACTCCCTTGTTCTCAGGATGCTCGATCAGTGTCGCGTTCTCGTTTTCACCGAACAATGACCTCATGGTCTGGACGGTTGCATCGGTACTTTTATCATCGACAAAAATAAGACGCATCGAGTAATCGAGCGATTCGAGTTCTGATTCTACGCCTGCGAGGGTCTTTGCCAGGTAGGGAAGCGTTTCTTGCTCATTAAAGCAGGGAACGACGATGGTCACCGGGGTTCGTTCGCGTTGATCCGAGGTGCTCCTATTCTTTTCCACAGCAATCGACAAAGCGGTGGGTTCGGGCGTTCGGATATTTTCAGCGGCGGCCCGCTCAAGGCCCAAATGTCGCTCGACCGGGACGAAGTCGTACCGCTTTAGGAGATCTCGAAGTACCCAATCCATCTTGTCGAGTTTGCGGTAGTGTCGGAGGCGTGTATGCAGGTTTGCTGCTGAGATCCGGGGCTGATCCGGATCGAGTTCCCAAACATGAAAGTAGAACATGAACGGCCCTTTGGCCAATTTGTCCCATTTTGCTATCGCATGCTTCGTGATCGAATACGGTATTTGCCGAATATAATTGCCGCCTGAGATCGGTGCCAGTCCGGCGAGCACGTCAAGGGTTGAGTATGGAAATTCCCATATCGGGCCGGACGGCGTTTCGAAAACGGACGCCGTACGCTGCGAGACCTCATCTTTGCGTGTCGGCATAAAGGAAGCGTCATACGCCATACCTTCCTCTGCAAGAGTGTCGAGCACCCATTGATCGCGACGAAAGTTCAACTTTTCAGCGGCCCGATAGCCGTAAACGCGTTCTCCGGTCGCATTTTCGATCGCACGGTTAGTACGGGAAAGATCCGCCTGAAACTCTTCCCGCGAAAGATTTACCAAACCGCGGTGATAGTAGCCGCGGCTCGCCACCTCGTGGCCTCGTTCGGCAATCTCGCGAACAAGTGACGGGTTTTTCTCGGCTATCCAACCGAGAACGAAAAACGTGGCCTTTGTTTCGTATTCGTCGAGAAGGTCAAGGGCTTTTTGCGTGTTCTGCTCGTAACGTGCTTCAAAATTCGACCAATTGCGTTGCTGGATGAGCGAATCGAACGCCCCAACGTGGAAATAGTCCTCCACCAGGACGGTTAGCAGGTGTGCATTCAAATTCCGCTCGGGACTCATTGGATTTGGACTTCGAAACGTTGACGGAGCTTTGCCGACAGATTTGCCGACCGGAGCTAAATTTTTCGCAGAATAAACTTTACGATACGTTCCGCCGATCTGCCATCCCCAAAGGGGTTCTTCTGCTTTTTCACCGAATTGATCCAAGTTTCGTCACCGTATGCCTGCTCCAAATGCCCTTTAAGGGCTTTGGAAGAATCTCCTACCAATTTAGCGACACCCGCTTCGACAGCTTCCGGGCGTTCGGTATTCGCACGAATCACCAAAAGCGGCTTTCCAAAGCTCGGTGCCTCTTCCTGAACGCCACCCGAGTCGGAAACAATGAGCCACGATGCCCGAACAAGTGCTATAAAGTCGCTATAACCAAGAGGTTCCAGCAAAAAGACGCGATCGATGCCGCCAAGAATCGAATTTGCCACTTTAAGGACGTTCGGATTCGGATGGACCGGGAAAAGGAGCGATAGATCAGCCTGCGATTCTATAAATTCTCTCAAAACCCTCAAGTTTCGCTCCATTGCCGAGCCAAAACTCTCGCGTCGATGTGTCGTTAGTAGAATTCGACGGGTTCCGCTGGTACTTTCGATGAGTTTCGCAAGCTGCCTATTTGGCTTGGCGGTCTCGGCGAATCGTAAGAGGGAATCGACCACGGGATTGCCGGTCACCGCAATATTGCTCTTGGAAACACCCTCGGCGATGAGTGTTTCTCGGTTATGTGTTGTTGCCGCGAAGTGCAGGTCGGCCAAGCGCGTGATCAGCCGGCGGTTCATTTCCTCAGGAAACGGGTTTTTCGGGTCGCCGGAACGCAGGCCGGCCTCGACGTGCCCAACCCTTATTCCGAGATTGAAAGCGGCAATCGCTCCGGCTAACGCAGTGGTTGTATCGCCCTGCACAAGTAGAAGGTCGGGCCGGACCTCCGTAAGCACACGGTCGAGACGGGCTATCGCCCGAGAGGCTACGTCGTTCGGGGACTGTCCGGCCCTCATTACACGGAGGTCATGATCGATCTTTATCGAGAACGCGCTGATGAAAGGCTTTAGCAGATCAGTGTGCTGGCTTGAGGAGATCGTCACCGCATCAATGCCGAGCGTTTTCGCGGCTGCAATAACCGGGGCAAGCTTGATCAATTCGGGGCGTGTTCCAAAAAGTACGGCAATCTTAGGAGACTTATTTTTGCGGGACATCGTGGAAAGTATAGCGAAGTCCGTCGGAAATGTTTAGCGCTTTTGTGGCTTCGGATGATCATTGAAAACGGTCCGGAGATATCGATCGGCGAACGATCAACGATCTCGCCGGGATCAACAAAAATGTTTCCTGAAACAATGCATCGGTCAAATTGACAGATACCGGTCAAATTTTATACCTTCGAACTTGCGTAGGTGATAAAAGAAAATTTCCCGTTTCTGGAATCATCAACGATTTGGCGGTTTTCTTTAAATGCGGAAAACCGTTTAGGGCCTTCGGCCCATGCTCCCGTAAGAAACTTAAAGTAATTCAAATTGACCGACATACGTCGTCGGCTGCCCCCTAAGCTTGGTCCGTTGAATGCAAATTCGAGGATCCTTGCCCCACACAAAACCCCCACAGAGTTGTATCGAAATTACCAGGGTGAACCTTATTTCAAGTCAGAAGGAAGAAGGAAAATAACAAAGCAGCCTGCCTCACGATCGTGCTGTGATTCGTGCCCAAAGGGAATGGTTATACCAACCCGATACAACGATCCAAGAAATTTTGAACGGAGGAACATATGTTCTCAATCACAAGTCTTAGACTGTACGGCCTGAAGTCCATACTGATCGCACTGGGAAGCATTTCATGCGTCAGCATGATGCAAACACCGGCTGAGGCCGCGACACTTTACGTTCCCAGCTCCCAATATCCGACGATCCAGTCGGCCATCAATGCCGCGAACCGCGGCGACACTATAATCGTTGAGGCAGGACGCACCTACACCGAGAATCTCGTACTTCGGTATAAGAGTGCCGGCACTGGTTACGTGACCATTCAGAGTTCGGCTCTAGCGAATCTTCCGGCCGCGGGCAATCGCGTTACGCCGGCAGACGCGGCAAATATGCCGACCGTACGCTCGGCATCCTCCGGTTCTACGCCGGTGATCGAAGCGTTTCCGGCGGCAAATCCGCCGTCGCACTACAAGTTCATCGGAATCAACATAAGCCGCCACAACAGTACGCAGCAGCAGCAATCGCTCGTGGCTTTGGGCTATTACGGAACAGCCCAGGACACATACCAAGAGGTGCCGCACAATTTTGTTTTTGACCGCTGTCTCTTGCGCGGAGCGGACAATGCATACACGCGGCGCGGCTTTTACTTCAACGTCCGTGACTCGCAGATCATCAATAGTTACATTGAGAACATCTGGGAAGATCAAGCTGATTCACAGGGTATCCTGATGACAAATGGCGCCGAGCGGAACCTGATCTCAAATAATTTCATCGAGGCGGGAAGCGAAAATGTGATGCTTGGCGGGGCTGATCCGGACATCCCGAACTTCGTCCCGAACAACATTACCTTTGATCGGAACCACTTCTTCAAGCGTCTTTCATGGAGAAATGCCAACCCACGTCGGGTCGTCAAGAACCTGTTCGAGATCAAGAACGGCAAGGATATCGTGATCGAGAACAACATTTTCGAGAACAACTGGGCCGAAGCTCAGGCCGGCCACTCGATCCTGTTCACCTGCCGAAGCGACGGACAGGCCCCGTGGACGGTATGTCAGAACATAACGTTCCGCTACAACATCGTCAAGAACGTTCGAAGCGGGTTTAACATTACTCCGACCGATGATTACACGAATATCCAAACGACGAACCGGGTATTCGTGAACAACAACCTCTGGATCATTGCCGGGACAGCAATGGGAGATGATGGTTGGCTTGGTATATTCCCGGATGCGGGCGGCACGCGAGTGATGCACGACATCGTATTCGACCACAACACGTTTGTAGCGACAAGCAATTCACCCTCATTCCTGTGGGTCGAGGCAAATGCCCAACTGTTCCGGGACTTTGTTTGGACAAATAATATTGTCGCGAATACTACGGGAACGTGGTCGGGTGTGCGAGATGCACCGGGACGAACCGGAACGACGGCTCTGAACGCAGTTGCGCCCGGGCCGGAATGGACGATGACGGGTAACGTGTACCAGCGGGCTTCCTCAGGCCATCCAGGGAGTAACACCTATGTCTCGAGCATAAGCAACTTCGGGTTCAGGGATGTGGCACAGAGGGATTTCGAACTCCTTTCTTCGTCGCCTTATAAGGGCGCAGCTCCCGGCGGCAAGGATATAGGGGCGGACATGGTCGGCGTCAAGTCGCGGACGGCATGCGTCGTCACCGGTCGTCAGAGCGATTGTGCCGCTGCGACAAGTTCGGCCGCATACGACTTCGACGGTGACGGCAAGTCCGACGCCTCGCTTTACAGGCCGACAGATGGCGTCTGGTACCTTAATCGCAGCCGTGACGGAAGCACTGGCGTGAACTTCGGTATTTCCACCGACAAGATCGCTCCGGCAGACTATGACGGAGACGGCAAGACTGACGTCGCTGTTTTCCGTCCTGAGCAGAACATCTGGTACGTGCTAAATAGCTCGAACTGGTCTGTCTCGGTACGCTATTTCGGAAGCGTCGGTGATGTTCCGGCTCATGCCGACTACGACGCAGACGGCAAGGCAGACTTTGCCGTATGGCGGCCTTCTAACGGTGTCTGGTACCGTTTCAATAGTTCTGATGGCCAGTTTGTCGCGGCTCAGTTCGGGCTCGCAGGTGACAGACCGGCAGTTGGCGACTATGACGGAGACGGTAGATCCGATCTCGCGGTATACCGGCCCACAACGGGCGTCTGGTATCTTTTGAGGTCAACGGATGGTTTTGCGGCCTTCACATTCGGTTTACCGGGTGATGTGGTCACACCTGCCGATTACACCGGCGACGGCCGGACCGACATCGCGGTTTACCGTCCCTCGAACGGAACGTGGTACCGGTTCGATCAATCCAACGGACAAATGTCTGTATTCCAATTCGGTCTCGCAACGGATGTACCGACGCCGGGCGACTACGACGGTGACGGCAAGACCGATCTTGCGGTCTACCGGCCGAGCAACGGTACATGGTATTTCCAGAAGAGTACTGAGGGGTTCTCGACCCTGCGCTATGGAAATTCAGGAGATGTCCCTGTCTTAGGGGCCTTCATGAATTAGTCTAGCCGGTGCGCCTCACAGTTACCGTTCCGGACAATACGCCCGAAAAAAAGGAGATCCGATCTTATCCTTGATTAGTTTGCCCTACCAGCGGCTGGTGGGCTAGAATCACGGGTTGTCGGGTTTCCTTTTTTTTATTGCTACATTTATGCATAGGCCGAAAGGTACGAAAAGGCGATTGCGGATCGGAGCACCGTTCCGCAGGACTCGTGACGTAAGTATAGATCCGCAGCCAAAACAGCGAGAGCAGCCTCGCAATTCGAAATGAGTCTTAAGGTCACAATAGTTGCAGGGGCTCGGCCGAACTTCATGAAAGTAGGCCCGATAATCTCCGCATTTCGAAAGCTGAAGGACAAGGGACTCGAGATCGAATGCCGGCTAGTGCACACCGGGCAGCATTCGGGCTCGCAGATGAGCGACACCTTTTTCGAGCAGTTAGGCATCCCCGAACCTGACGTAAACCTGGGCGTTTCGGGCGGATCTCACGCAAAGCAGACCGCCGAGATCATGGTGGCCTTCGAAGCGGATCTCGAACAGAACCCGACCAACCTTGTTATTGTTGTCGGAGATATAAACTCAACGATGGCGACCGCGATCGTCGCCAAAAAGCTCGGGGTTCCGGTTGCCCACGTTGAGGGCGGGCTCAGATCGGGCGATATGTCGATGCCCGAGGAAATCAATCGGAAAGTCACGGACTCGATCGCAGATTTCTTTTTTACGACGTCTCGAACCGCCGGTGAGAATTTGTTGCGAGAAGGTATCGAGGCCGGCCGGATATTCTTTGTCGGCAACACGATGATCGATTCGCTGCTCGAAAATCTCAACCGGCTTGAGAAGCCGCCCGTCTGGGATGAACTGGATCTACACGACGGAGGCTATCTGCTCCTAACACTTCACCGCCCGGCGAACGTCGATTCATTGGAGACGTTAAGTGCGATACTGCGAATGATCGGCAGTGCCGGACCTTCAAAACGGGTGATCTTTCCGGTCCATCCTCGAACACGAAAGACACTTGAACATATTCCGTCACTCGAGCCGAATATCATTCCCATCGAGCCGATGGGCTATCTGGAGTTCATCTATTTGCTCAAGCATTCACGCGGGATCATCACCGATTCCGGGGGCATCACCGAGGAAGCAACCGTTCTTGGCGTCCCGTGCCTGACCGCAAGAACGACCACGGAGCGTCCCGAGACCGTGGAGGTAGGCACGAATGCGCTGCTTGGGGACGATCTTGACTCGATCCCTGTTCACGTCGAACGAATGGTTTCCGGAAACTGGCGGAACGGTGCGATTCCGGAACTGTGGGACGGCAAAGCGGCTGAAAGAATAGTTGCGGAGATCGTGGGACTTTGGGAAGCTCGAAAGATCGGCTCAAGGCAAAAGGACGCCACATCGGCTTGAAAGCAGGGCGATCCGGGGCTGCGGCGTCTAATCGGAGTTTTTGCTGACCGTCGTGCTAAAGTTTAAAGGCGCATTTAACCAATACCGTTGGGCAGATGGTTCTCAAATTGCAAATTGCACGGTGAGGTGAATTGCTCATTCGACATCCGCGTTCCGTTCGGTATCCGCAGTCGGTTTACATCAGAAGATCTTAAGTGCGTCGAACCCATCACCAATGAATTTTCTGGCAATTTCATTCCCGTTTCCGCCGATGGCGCTTCCGCGATCGATCCAAGTCGCGAGGCTACTTTCGGGCCTCGGTTCGGCCGTGACCCTCATTTGTGCGGAGACGGACGCCATCAAACTCGACGGCACTATCTATCCGGACGCGGAAAGGGAGATCGAAAAGCTGGTTCGGGTCAAGTACACAGCACCGCTGCTGGGCAAACAGTTCAGCCGAGTCTTATATAGACTCAGCCGAAAACGCTGGAATGAGCGTTACCGAAACCCCGACCAATATCGCTCATGGAGTACGCCGGTCCTCGAGACCGTGACGGGTTTGCTCGAGATCGAGAAACCTCGGTTCGATTGCATTGTGACCTTTGGCCAGCCGTTCACGTGCCACATGATCGGTTTGGAGTTGAAACGGAGACTGAGTTTGCCTTGGGTGGCGTATTTCAGCGACCCATGGATAGAAAATCAGTTCAACGAGTATGATTCTCACGCAAGAGAGCTTAATTTGCGGTCCGAGTCATTGGTGCTTCAGCAAGCTGATATGGTGCTGATGAACTCCAGCGAGACCATCGATCTTGTTTTTTCAAAGTATCCGGTCGAGCTAAAGGACAAAGCGAGGGTTCTGCCGCATGCATTTGATGAAGAGCTTTTCAAAGAAGCTTCGTCGCCCGCTTCCGATCGCTTACTGATCAGACACATTGGTGAGTTTTACGGCCCGCGGACACCGTATCCAGTTCTTCGAGCACTTCTCCACGCGCGGAAGGTCGATTCGACACGATATGAGGATGTAACCTTCGAGTTCATCGGGCCATACGATCTCGGTCCGGAACTGGATGAAATACTAAGCGATCCGTTGCTTCCGGACGTCCGCTTTGGCGGCCGGATCTCTTATCTTGAAAGCCTTGCTGCAATGGGCCAAAGTGACGGTCTGTTGTTGATCGACGCTCCATCGGAGCAAAGCGTGTTTCTTCCTTCAAAATTGATCGACTACATTGGATCGGGCAAACCGATTTGCGGCATCACGCCACCCGGCACAGCGAATAGCCTGATTCGGGAGATAGGAGGCTTGACGGCCGACCCGTTGGACCTTGAGTGCATTGAAAGAGTGCTAGCCGATTTTGTTGACCAGGTGAGGGATCGAAAGCATTCGGCCGACAAACTGCCTTGGGGACGCCAGGACGTCAGATCGCGTTTTGCACGCGCAGCGGTTCAAAGCCAATTCTCTGAGTATCTCGTCGAGTGTATAAAATCTTCGGGACGCTAGGTGAGTCCCGATGCCGTTTGATCAAAGCGAGCGGTAGAATAAGCTCGATGTGCCGATCGCCGTTAATTCGTCAGGCCGAGACCAACATTTTCAGATATTCGCCGGGAACCAGTCGCCATTTCTTAAGGCTTAGCCACCAAAACGTATACGAGATCTCATCTTTCGAGAGCGGCGGATGGGAGATCCCGACCGCGTCAAAAGGCGAATCGGGCTTCGGAATACTCACATAAACCTCTAATGCACGCCTGGTGTGATAGGCCGAGGTCACAAGCATGATCCGAGTGTAGCCCTGGTCTTTGCAGAACGAAGAAACTGCATTTGCCTCGACAACGGTACCTACCTCGCTGCCGTCACGAATCACGCCCGGAACGATCTCTATGCTCTCCTCGGGGACACCGTTTGCGAGAAGCAAAGATCTCGCTCGTTCGACGAAAAGGAGGTTCCGGCGGGCGACATCATCCCATCCCGCTTCCACCCCGTCATTTGTCAGTACGATCTTGGTTGAGACACCCTGGCGGAACAGCCGAGCAGCCTCGAGGGCTCTTTCCTCGTATTCTCTGCCGCCGGCCAGCACAATGATCGCATCAGCACCATCCAGCGGACGAGAAACGATCAGGTAGTTACCAAGTGCCGCAGCGATCAGGGACCAAAGCCCGAATGCTGCGACGGCAAAGAGAAAGTACTTTACGAAGCGAAATCCCATTTCTTCCGGGCCTGAGAGCCGACAGCCGGCACGTTCCATTCTCGAGCCCTAAGACCGCCCCGAAGGCATACCATTAGGCTTACTCGCCGCGGCGTGCAACGTGTACCGAATGCCAAGGTCCGCGGTCAAGCGGTTCAAAGGCGGGCGAATCGACGAAAAGATCATCGTTTACCGGATTCATGTAAATCACGTAGGCATCACGCGGATCTTCTGCCAGAGACCGTTCGAAGCTATGGATCACAGAGCCGAAAAGTTCTCGGTTGAACGGGTTGAACAAGTAATAGACACTTGGCTCCCGCGGCAGAGCGTACGTGGTCGCGTCTTCACAAACGCTCTCGAGATCGCTGCATGCGCGTTTGCGACGCGTGTAAGACCGGATATTCTTTTCGGCTATCTCGTGGAGTTCGGGCGAGAACTCGATTCCGGTTATCTTTTTGAACGGATAATCTGCCGCAAGGAGCAGAGCACGGCCCATTCCTGATCCGAAATCAATGAAATGAAAGCGAGAAAAGTCGATATCGAGAGAGTCCATTACCGCTCGGAAGTACTTGGGTTCGGTACCGGCGTAAATGCCGCCGCCCTTTTTGTTGGGACTGTCGATCTCGAGTTCGTCGAGTGTAACCTGCGGCATTGTCTTTACGCCATGGTACAGGTCGAACATATATCCCTTGAGATTAAATATTGGGCCCTGAAGACGCTTGTAAATAAATGATTCCCGGATAGCTTCACGCATGCGGGACGTGTTGCTGCTATTCATATTCTCCATATTGTAAAACTACAAGAACTTCCACACGCGTCAATCTTTGCTCGCGCTCGAATCAGGGTTGATCGAACCGGACCGGATCCCGAGATGGCGTTTCGCCTTCTGCCTCAGATCGTTCGGGATGGCTCTGTAAAGGCCCAGGAACAGGCTCTTCGCATTGTTCTTGAGCCGATTCGTCTTCAACCAGGAAAGATCAACCTGATACCTATATGTATTGACGATCTCGCCACCGAATCTTTGCAGAAAGGTATGCGATCCGCCCATGCTGAATTTGGGAAATCCCGAATCACACGCCCATTTTATCGATTCCCACATCAAGAGGTCGTTCGGCTTTAGATGCAGGAATTCCGGATCGGAATTATTCCCGGCATACTCGACAACGCCGCCCCGGCTAAACCGAAAATAGCTAGCCGCGATCACACGGCCCTCGTGTTTCGCGACCAAAATCTTGCGGTTCTCTTTGAGCTGCCAAGCGCATTTCAAGTCGTCATACGGTGTCGGTGCGATCGACTTTGTCCGGCACCATGCGGCGTGGATAGGGTACAGCTCCCTAAGTTCATCCTCGCTAGAAAGGTCTGCGATCTCCAAGTGAGACCGTTTCATCGCTTTCCGAAGATTGTTCCGACGCGATGGCGAAAACGAGCTAAAGATCTCATCGGCACCAACTGAGAGATCGAGAACCACGGTCCGCTCTTCGCCCTCCGATATTCGCTCGCTAAAGCCAAGATCTTGCAAGCCGGGAATCGGTTCCCACGAAAAAAGCGTGATCTCACTCAGACCTTTCGAGCCGGCCGCACGAAACCCATCGAAAAGCAGTCCTAACGACCCGCTATCACCGTCGCCGGGTGCGATGGCGACCTGAGGCCTAACGAACATACCGCATTGAATTCCCGAGCCGAGCGACAGGCCCGTTGCGACAGCGGTGATTTCATTAGAATCGTCGAAAACGAGCACCGCGAAAGGCATCTTATCCTTCCAGAATGGCTCACGAAAATAGGCGGGTGCCGAATAGTGGCTGGGAAATGAGACCCGTGACAAGAAGCGATCCCACTTGTCTTTCGTTTCTCGGTCCGGATATTCTCTGAGCACCTCGAATCTCATCGTATTCTACGATCGCTTGTTTGAACGTCTGACGGGCGTCTTGCTCGTTCCTCTTATCTCGCTCGGAAAGCAGTTATTCGGCGCAGCGGCATGGTGTATCCCGGAAAAATACTACCAGCAAATGCCGCGATAACCATCGCTCGAGATATTTTCGTCGAGGATGCGTACGAGGTCGATCACCACGCGGTCGCCATTTGCGGCCCGAGCCACTGGTTTGAATTCATCGCTCTTGTTGCCGATGACGATGACTTCGGAATGCTCTACCACCTCGGCGACCGTTTCTGCCATTAGTCTTGAGATGTGCGGGATCTCTTGCTCGATGTATTCCTTATTTGCCCCGACCAGCCGTGCGAGCGATACCTCCTTGTCGTAGAGGCGAACGTCCAATCCTTTGCCTATCATTCGCTCGATCACGCTGACCACCGGCGACTCACGAAGATCGTCGGTCCCGGCCTTGAAAGCGAACCCGAGAAATCCGATCTTCTTTTTGCCGGTCCTTACGATCATATTTACGGCACGTTCTATCTGGAGAAGGTTGCTTTCAAGCGTTGCCTCAAGAACCGGTACGGGAACATCGAGCTGGCGCGCCTTGTACGTTAGGGCTCGAAGGTCTTTCGGCAGGCACGAACCGCCAAACGCGAATCCGGGCTTGAGGTAGTAGGGCGAAAGGTTCAATTTCGTGTCCTTTACGAAGACATCCATCACCTCGTGACTATCGATGCCCGATTCTTTACAGATATTACCTATCTCATTCGCAAATGCGACCTTCAACCCATGAAAGCAGTTGCAGGCATATTTGACCATCTCGGCCGCTTTGACGGAGGTCAGGTGAAGCGGAGCGTCGATGTTCCTGTACATTTCGGCAAGCCGTTCTGCAGCTTCCGGTTGATCGGAACCGATCAGCGTGAACGGCGGGGCATAAAAATCCTTGATCGAACTCCCCTCGCGAAGGAACTCTGGATTAACGCAAAGATCGAAGTCGGTTCCAGACAGCTTTCCGGAAGTTCGCTCAAGAGCCGGCTTAACTAAAGTGTCGATGGTGCCGGGAAGCATCGTGCTCCGCATAACGACCAAGTGTCGGCTTTCCTTTTGGGCAATAGCTGCGCCGATCTGCTCACTGACGCGTTCAACGTAGTCCAGCTTCAGCGAGCCGTTGTCGTTTGAGGGCGTGCCGACGCAGACCAGTGAAATATCTGTTTCCGCCACTGCCTCATCCGTATCCGCGGTCGCTCGCAGCCGCCCTTCAGCGACCATTTTCGCGGTCAACTCGGCGATGCCTTCCTCAACGATCGGAGACCGGCCCTCATTGATCAATGCGACCTTTGTCGGATTGACGTCGACACCGATGACATCGTGCCCCTCCGCCGCCAAACACGCCGCCGAAACCGCCCCAACGTAACCAAGTCCAAAAACGCTTATTCTCATTTATCACTTCCGGTTGCCCGACGTTTTTCGGAGAATCAGGATATCGCCAGACTCCGCGATAATAGTACCCCGCATCGCCAACTGATTGCGAACATCATCCGAGACTCTAAAGGCCCAAACGTGATCATATTCCGAAAGTATTTGATCCCACTCGCCGAGATTGTTCATCGAAAGCTCGGCATAAGGCTGGGCGGCCCTAAACACCAGCGGCTGCTGTCCTCGAATTGCGAACAAACGCGGCCAGATCACACCGCGGTCAATGTTCGCCAGGCCGATCGACAAAAAACGAATTCTTTCCGTTTTCGGTGTCGCCGAAAGGTATCCGTCGCCATAGGTTACGTAAGTCATCGAGTTCGGCGGAAGGTTCTTATACATCTCGGCCACGTTAAGCAGGTCTTTGCTCATCCCGTGCCAGCGAAAGGCGACGACACTCTGTCTAATTCCAAGCAGAGCAACAAATACAAGGGCGAACACCAAATGATTCCGAACGGGCTGCTTTGTATCAAATGCTAGAAACAATAGACAAAACGCCGGGAGGATTATCCTCGAATCTGCATCTCCCGCCGTGAACAAGTTGGTCGGGGCCGGGAGAAATAGAATGAAGAAGATGACCGCTACAAAAAGAAGAGGTTTACTGATGGCCGATCCACCCTTAAAGAAAAGAAACACGACCCCGGCAAAGACAACGCTGTAGCAGATGAGATCGATCGCCGGATCGTAGCTCAAGAAGGGGCCGAACGAGACGATGATCTTTTTCCACGCACCTTCCCATTCCATCTTGCCCATAGTGCCGGACCCGCGAATGAACAAGAGAAAAGCGATCGACGGTAATACAAACAGTGACGCGTCTGCAAGCCACTTCTTGAAGCTTCGTTCACCGAGTCCCTTTGCGAATGTCTGAAAAAGATTATAGAAAATGATAGCGAGTGCGAGGAATGCAAAGGAAGAAAGATGCGAAAGGTATACACAGGCTACTAAGACAAGCAGTACAAGATAGCCGCGCTTGAACATCGATTCACGCCAGCGAAGCCATAGCCCAAATGTGACCAAGAACACGGCCACGCTGAGAATATAATTCAGGTAGCCGTAGAAGAATGTTCCGCCGTAAAGAAAGAAAGGGGCGATCAACGAGGTTACGGTTGGGTAACGCCCGTGAACGGCGGACGCTATTATCTGGCAGCCAACGAGAAACAAGACCGCCACAACGCTCAAGAAGATCTTGAACGCCGTCCAGATACCGACGAGACGGGCAAGCGGGACCAGGATAAGGTCCATGCCCATGTTCGGGATCGGTTCGTAAAGGACCTCAAAATGCCGTTGAAAGAACTCGTTCTGTTCGTAATTCAGGAGAATGTTTATCCTCGCGGCGTGATTCGGAAGGTCGACCAAAGGCGGCACGTCAACGACCCAAATCGGTGCGACCATAAGGAATAGCACGAGTGCAATAAGAAGATTTTGATGCGACGGTTTCATTCGGCGAACGTTCAAGGAACGCGGGTGCTTGCTATGGTTCGAGATTGGCACTTTTGGGCGTCGGTTCCGGGGATCTCCTCATGAAGATCTGGTAATGTGACCGGTCATAGATGAGTTCGTATTCGAGTTCGAGCGTCCGCATAACGTGGGAATAGACCTCCGGCGTACTTCTTCGCCTGCCGTCCAGTGCTTCTTCATAAACTTCTTCAACGACGAAAAATCTCGGCAACCGGCCACGCTCAAATCCGAGCCAGTGATCGTCCACCACCTGTCCTTCGAAGCCAAGAGCGAAAGCCAGCTCCGCGCTTCCGTAGGCGACATCCCCGGGCTGAGCATTGGACTTTATGAACTCGGCAGCGGGGGTGAACTGATTCGCATATCCGTTGGTTCGCATTTTGAGCACTAACCCTCCGGCCTGAAGAGCAAGAACAACGAAAATAAACCCGGAGGCAGCAAGCTTGCCGAACCACGATCGGCGGAAAAGATGCACCATTGCGACCGCCAAAATGATGGAATAGATCGGGACGATGTTGAGCAAATAGTAGCTAAGCTTTTGACCGTCGAGAAGCGTCATTATAACGAAGAAGATCGCTAAAAGGACCAGTACGATATGCGTCCCGCGGCTAGATCTCAATTGCTTAACGGCGAGAACAATACCGAGTCCAATCAGGTAAGCAAACAGAACGAGGCTCTTCAACCAGACCGGCCCGCTCGAGCCGGCCGAATGCGAGGCGAGCCCATAAGCAACGACGTAACGTTCCGTGATCTCCTTTGTGATCGCGGAGACGGGGTCCGCCAGCAAAGCTAACCTTCCGCCGTCTTGTGCGTTACCTCCAAATTGAGTCATGAAAAGTTCAGGGGCTTGCATGATATACGCACCCCAAGCGATGGCTCCGATAGAGTAGGGCAAGAATGAGAGCAAAACGGTACGCAATGAAAGCTTGGAACGGTCGAAATAGACAACAATGAACCAAAATGCAAAGAAATAGATGATGCCCAGAAAATGCGTAAGGCCGGAAAGTACGACCAGTGTTTGCCCGACAAGTAATGCTACGGGAACGTTCTTCTCTCGCAATAGGAAATAAGCACCGAGGGCCGCCCAGCCGAACGCGGTACAAATGATATCCATTCGCCCGAACGAGCCTCCCATCACTACCACGTAATCGAACGAAAGTAATGCGGCGGTCAGCATGGCGACGGCTTCGTCGTTGAATAAACCGCGCGTAAAGAAAAACACCGCGGCGATCAGGATAAGCCCGAAGACCGTTGAAAGCGTCCGCATCGAAAACAAGCTGAAGCCGACCAACCGGTACCAACCGGCCTGAAGCGGATAATAGAGCGGAGCTGTCCAATAGGTGTATCTGTCGATTCCTTCGCGGTAGCCGCGGGGTTCGAGTACTAAGGTGCCGGGCTTGCCGTGAAATGCGAGGTTATATCCGGCACCGGCAAACCAGCCTTCGTCGCTCCAAGGCCGTTTTGTGAGGCTGGTGCCGACGCATAGTGCTGCGAAGACCACCAGAAGCACAGGTAGGATCCAACGAGGCCGAAGTTTTCTCGAAACGCCGTCTGGCATAGGTGATGTCGAGTGATCCGAGTAAAACGAAGTCGGTCAACTCGGAAAGAAAAATGCATTCGATCGCATCTAGCGAACTTGACCGACCGACCGGGCTTGCATGTGACCGATGGATTCAAGCCCTGCCGCGGCGTCTTTTCGTGTATCGATAACTTCCACGACAATCTCCTCAAACTGCTTCGCGATCGAACTCCAGCCGAACTTTTCCCGGACAACGCGACACGCGGTTTCGGCGGTCTTGCTGGCCATTTGACGGTCCTGCAAGAGCGAAATTACAGATCGGCTGAACGTGTCCGGTGAATCGCGCAGGACGATCTCATTTCCATCGGTTACCGGGAGGCCTTCGGCTCCGACCGTTGTTGAAACAACGGGTAGGCCCATTGCCATTGCTTCGAAGATCTTCAGCCGCGTTCCGCCGCCGATGCGTATTGGGACGACGAAAACGGCTGCCTCGCGCATATATGGGCGTACGTCATCGACCCGGCCCGTAACCCTAATCGCCGTGTCGCGCTTAGCGAGTTCCAGCAGGTCCGGGAAGGGATCGCGACCGACAACAGTAAACGTCGCCTCCGGCACCTCTTGTTTGATCAGCGGAAAGATCTCTTTTATGAACCATTGAACAGCGTCGCTATTCGGCAACCAATCCATTGAGCCGGTAAAGACAATGTTGGGTTTCGTTGTCCGATCGCCGTTGACCGGCGTAAAGTAATCGGTATCGACGCCGGTCCCGATGTCAAACACCCGGCCATGCCCATAATCGTTTCTGAAGACCTCAGCATCATCTCTTGATACTGCTACGACCGCATCGAAACGCGAGCAAGTTTGCTTTTCAAATGTTACTGCACGATGCCACTGTGACCGGAGATAAGCCCGCTTCCCGAAATTGTTTGCGACCTGATAATGGCGTTTCCAGATCATAGCTTCGACGTTGTGTTGAAAAAGCAACGTCGGGATGTTGATCTCGTCCGGTAAGTTGATCGCCGGGTGCAGAAAGTCGCAAACGAGTATATCGTGAGCATTTTCAGCGAGTACTTCTTCGATCTTCTGCCGCATCGCCGGGGAATGATATTTGGCGATGAAGTAGGGAAGTTCAGAGAATAGATTGCCCGCGATCTCGGCGTAAAAGCGAGGGTTAAATTTGGGGGCAACAGAATGGGGAACCGTGATCAAATTACTGCAATACTCGCTCGAGAGATCACGTGCGTCCGGAGCTGCGTTTCCATCGTCGAGCGTTAGGTACGTGATCTCGTGTTCTTTCCGAAGTTCCTTCAGCATCTGATACGTGCGTATCCGCCCGCCCTTATCGACCGGGTGCAGAAGTTCAGTTTTTAGCCAAAGTATCTTCATCAAAAGATTAAGACGCGTTCTGGCGTCCGCACTCCGGGACAGGGCGGTCTATCCGGCGGATTCACCTTCAAGTATCGTGCGCTGCCAGATCTCAAGGTTGATGAGCGACCATAGACGCTCGTCGTGATTCTCGCCCGTCATGTGCCGTTCGACGATCTGCCGTACCTCCGTCGGTTCGAATAGGCCTCTTGAGAGCGATCGCTCCGAGAGAACATACTCATCTACAAGATGCCGGAATTTACCCCGAAACCATTTGCCGATCGGGACCGGAAATCCCATTTTCCCGCGAGTGAGTATCTCGTCGGGCAAAACGCCTTCCATTGCCTTGCGCAGAACATACTTGGTCGTTCGTCCTCGCAGCTTCATCCGGTTCGGCATGGCGGCCGTGAACTCGACCAGCTTGTGGTCCAGGAACGGCACACGGCTCTCGATCGAGGCCGCCATCGACATTTGGTCCTGCTTCATCAGCAGTTCATGCAAGTACGTCTTTGTATCTGCATACAGCATCTTGTCAAGCAGATCGTTCGAATGAACCGATGCAAAAACACTCGACATCTCTCGGTAAGGGTCGGCCGAACCGTTGAGTTGCTCCTTCGTTCCCGGTGAAAGCAGGCGATCCTGCATTGTCCGCGAAAAGACCGCGAAGTTGTCAAAATACATCGATTCAATCGTCGGTTCCACACAAAGGAAGCTTTTCCTTAAACGATGACGGAGCCTTGAGCCGGCCGGAAGGCCTTCGATCGCCGTTTCGACTACGGCCCGAAGCGGCCGCGGCGTTATGCCATGATAGCGACTCCCCAATCGCAGGTTAGAAAGCGTCATCCAATAGCGGCCGTATCCGGCCAAGCTCTCGTCACTCCCTTCGCCGGTGAGCACGACTTTCACATTTTCAGCCGCGAGTTTCGAAACAAAATAGAGCGCAATACTTGAAGGGTGAGCGACCGGCTCGTCCTCGTGCCAGATAAGCTTTGGCAATGCAGAAAAGAATTCCTCCGGCGCGACCGTTATTTCGTGGTGGTCTGTGGCGAAACGCTCGGCGACCAGTCGTGCATACCGAAGCTCATTCGCCTCGCGTTCGGCAAATGCCACCGAAAATGTTTTGATCGGGCTATCAACAAGCTCCGACATTACGGCAGCGATCGCACTCGAATCGATCCCGCCTGAGAGAAACATCCCAAGCGGAACATCAGACATAAGCCGTAACCGAACCGACTCTCGAAACAACTCCGACCAATCGCGGATCCAATCAGCGTCCGAACGGGGATCGCCAGCATTCCGTTCGAAGGAGACATCCCAATATTGTCTTATCGATATCTTGTCGTCCTTGACCGTGAGAGTATGACCGGGAAGAAGCCTCTTGACGCCCGCGAACAGCGTAAGTTCACCCGAAGGAGCGTGGTTCGCCAGATAGTCTGATAACGCCCGCATCTCGAGCTCAGGCCGCACCGCATTTGCGGCGAGTAGAGCCTTTATTTCCGACCCGAAATAGAAACTGCCGTCTTCCGATTGTGCATAATAGAGCGGCTTTACGCCTAAGCGGTCTCGGGCAATGAATAGCTCCTCGCTTCGAGTGTCCCAGATCGCAATTGAGAACATCCCCCGAAACCGTTCCACTGCTGCGGGGCCGTAGGCTTCGTATGCCCGGAGAATTGTCTCGGTGTCGGAAGTCGTCCGAAAAGCGAAGCCGCGTTGTTCGAGCTCTGGACGAAGCTCAAGGTGGTTGTAAACCTCGCCGTTGTAGACGATCACTAGCGACCGATCGTCGTTAAACATCGGCTGCTGGCCGGTCTTGAGGTCAACGATCGAAAGCCTCCGATGCCCAAGCCCGAGCCGGCCGGAGGTGAAGATTCCTTCCTCATCCGGACCGCGGTGCCGAAGGACATCACGCATTTGCCGAATAAGCTGTTCATCGGCGATTCGACCGGACGAGCGGGAGTAGAGGATTCCGTTAATGCCGCACACGTCGTTAGATAAAGAAACGGCGTTGCTTACGCAGCCCGTCCAAAGTCGTCCTCCAGCCGAACAATGTCATCCTCGCCAAGATACGGACCCTGCTGAACCTCGATAAAGACGAGCTGGTCGCTGCCGGGGTTCTCGACGCGGTGTGCAGTGCCGACGGCGATATCGACGGCTTCTCCCGCCGAAACGATCCGGTCGTCTCCGTTCAAAGTGACTTTCGCTGTTCCGGCCACGATGAACCAATGCTCAGATCGCTGCGCATGTTTTTGGTAACTGAGTCGCTTACCGGGATGCACCTCGATTCGTTTCACCTTGAAGCCTGTGCCCTCGTCGAGCACTGTAAACGAACCCCAGGGCCGCTCATCATAGATCGGTGAATTGTCGTCACTCACGAGAACCATATTAGCCAAAGTTGAAGACCTAGTCCCAACTAAACTCCGTTCGCAATCGAATAGAGCCGTCTGCCCGAAACCGTAATTTCAGAGCCCTTGTTGCCATCAACTTACCATAGATCGGTGAAAAGTGAACGTCTTCGACCGACCATTCGGGTTGATCCACGACGTTATCGCCTTCGATCTTGCATCGGCCTGTAAGAACGAGCGTATTTTCGATCGAGCTGAAATACAAGGCCACTGAATCTCCCATTAACCTCGGTTCAACATCAGGAGCGAGGATGAAGCGGAGCTCAAAGCTATTTGCTGACCTCGCGTTGATCTCGTCAATGATCTCGAGTCGCTTACCGGCTTCAAATTCGACGGAACGACGGAAATCAATGCCCAACCTTTCGAATCCATCCGTTTCGGCGGATAGCGACATTCGGTCCTCGGAGGATTCTACGCGGAGCAAACGCGTATTCGCCGTGGACTTCCAGGAGAAAGGGCCGGCCGGGACCGACATTGATTCGCCATTGGCCAGCAGGGAAGTGTGGTATTCAGACGATCGGAAAAGGTTGCGAAGCAAAGGGTCCGCCGTATAAACGTAAGTTCCCGGGTCGGCAAAGACCTGACGTCCACCTACGCAGAGCTCGAACGTAAGGGCGTCGGCGTGGGCGTGTCCGCAATTGAGAAAACCGTGCGGTCCGGCGTGGAAAAGAAAATGATCTGCCTTGGTTCCGGCCTGCAATCGATGAACGAACACACCTCCGTCGGGAAAGGAACGTCGGATTGCCGGGGCAGCTGTTGTTTCAGTTCCAGAGAAAGCCTCGAGCTCGGCTCTGGATAAAGTCCAAAATAATGATCCGATGGCTCGTTCGGTGTCGATGAGGCCCTCAGACACCGCCTTTCCGGTCACAATCGACAGGCGTGCCAACGTTGGGCCAATTTCAGTGATCGGGTGCGGATCGGCGGCGAAGAATCGGCCGCCGTCATCGTCGCCAAAGATAATGAACGACCCATCCGGCCGGATCAAGGCCTCAAGGTAGTCCTGGAGCAGCGAGAGACGGGCGATCATTTCTTCAGGGACGGCAAGCCCTTCCCGCCGCCGGATGAGCACCAGGTCAGAGTAGATATCAGCAGTATAACGGGCGTAGTGGCTTGCCTGCTCGACATACGAGCCGTCATTTCGAATATGTTTCGTTATCTGTTCAGACAGGATATTGAAACCAAGTTCACGCCAACGCTCAGAATGATCGCCCGCATCGAGAAATGTTCCGATGTAATAAAGCCCGAGAGCCTCACCGGTCAGGTGTGTATTCGGAGCGAAATAGGTCGAGAGAAAGCGCTCGATATGGCGAGCGTGGATGTAGAGCAGCTTGTTTAGCTGCTCGAGCCTCTCTCCACGAAAAAGCCCCGTATGTTCCAACAAGCTATAAGTATTTATCCAAGAAATAGCCCGGTATGCGAGTTCGAGGCTGGATAACCAGTTGACCCCGGTTTTAGGCGGATTCGCCTCGCACCACGAATCGAAGTGGGCCGCGAGTGCATCGAGGTACTTTGCGGCTTGTGTGAACCGATACGCTTGAGCCAGCTGAATAAAATACTGATGCCGGTTCAGTTCCCAGATCACCTTTTTGTCGCCGGTTTGCTTCGCGTCGATCTCGTTGATCCGGGTCCAGTGAACCTCTGGTGAATGGCGGCCCGAGACGGGATCGAGATGCCAATCGGGATTCGATCCGCCGAAATCAAGCCCCTCATAACCCAAAAGATCGAATTTTCCTTCGATGATATGATCGGCCGAGTTGATGATACGTTCGGCCTCGCCGGTTATCGTGAATCGGTCATCCGACGGGCTGACCATGGAGTTTCCGGATGGGACCAAAATCGAGCACGCCCCTTTGCGGATAGAAAGGTCCGCAGGGATGCGGCCCGTAACGAGGTCAAGCCCCGCAGCTTCCGCCGCGGCATAAACGGCGCTTATAGACCGCTCGCGGAGTTCGCGAAAGCTGCGTCCCTTGAGTTTTCGCAACGCTCCGATCATTTCTTTCCGGCCAACGAGCGGTATAGCTCGACCCACTGTTCGGAGACGCGTTCCCATGTGTAGCGAGAGACCTCGTTCCGCGCTTCGGCAGACAATCTGCCTGCAAGGCCCGCTTCGTTGAAAAGCCGAAGGGCATTAGCAGCAAGCCCGGCATCGTCATCAATATCCGAGAGCAGGCCCGTCCGATCGTGCTCGACTATGTACGGTATCCCGCCGGCATTCGTCGAGACAACCGGAAGCCCGGCGGAGAACGCCTCGATGATCGAGTTCGGCATATTATCAATGCTCGACGCGTTGAGGTAAACGTCAGCCTCGTCGTAGATCTTGGGCATTTCAGCAGGCGGAACCGACCCTCGGAAGTCGAAGTTTCTCAACTCAAGAACTCCCGCGAGTTCGCGGAGAGCATTTCGCTCAGGCCCATCGCCAACGATGATAAGCTCTGCTTCCGGGATCGATCGCTGTATACGAGCAAATGCCCGCAGCACGCAAGCGACATTGTAATGGGCCTCAAAGTTTCGATTTGAAAGAAAAACAGGCCTGAATGGTTCTCGCTGGCGAAAATTGAACTTCTCGGTCTCGACAAAGTTGTAGATCGACTCCGCATGCAACCCGAATTTACCGAACACATCGACCAAGTAACCCGAAGGCACGACGATCTTGTCGAACTTCCGAATGGTCGGTACGGCACTTCGCCAGCGCGTCAAGTGGTCCTCGGCTTCGCCGCTGCGGTAGTTTAGTATCGTCGGTTTGCCAAAGACTTTTGAAACTGCGAGGGCGGGCGTCGGGCTGATGACGAAAGAAAAATAGGACGCCGAAAAAATATGGATCACATCGAACGACCGCACCCGCAAAATGAGATCGAGAATGTACTTCGGGATCGTGACAAGCGTCCGTGCGTATTTTATTTTTTGAGCCGCCGGCCAAAATTGTGGATTTATCGGCTGAAGCTCGACCGATAGACCCGGCACTTTGGCGAGCCGCCCGAGCAATCGCTCGGCCTGCACCGTCTGCCCGCCGACGATCGGCAGGGAAGGTGCGACAATTAGCACCTTTACTGTATTGTTTTCTTCCGGTCGATTATTCAAGGCAGATGAACCTTCGGCGACATTATCGGTCAAGAAGCTCGTTGTAAAGTGAGGTTACGGCCGCAAGCTGGGCCGTATCCGAAAAGCGTTCCAAGGCGGCCTTCCGGCCGGCGGAGCCCATCCTGACCGCTAGGTCACTGTCGTTCAACAACGATGAGATCGCCGAGGCAAGAGCGGCTTCGTCGTTTGATGGAACAACGAATCCGGATTCGCCGTGCATGACTGCCTCACGAGCACCGCCGACATCTGTAGCGACCACGGGAAGCCCGGCAGCCATGTATTCCAATATAGCATTCGAAAATCCTTCGGAACGCGAACAGAGAACTCCGCAATCCGAAACGGAAAGCAATGCGCCGACGTCCGATCGCGGGCCGAGGAATCTGCATCTTTCGGCGATCCCAAGTACATTCGCCATCTTCTCATAACGGGGCCGAAGCTCCCCCTCGCCGACGATCATAAATATTGCATCGTCATTATCTGCCGAAACTCTCTTCGCCGACCGAAGGAAAAGCTCGTGGTTCTTAACATCGCTCCGCATGTTGGCGACGATCGTCACGAGCTTAGACTCGCGCTTAACGTTGATAGCGAGGGCTGACAAAGCTTCGGCTCGGTCGCCCCTCGGCCTATCAACAAAGCACCGAGGGTCAAGGCCGTTATAGATCGTGACGATCTTTTCAGCTGAAACGCCGGCTTCGGTCAGAAACCCACGGATCGCCTCGGAATTTACAACGATCCGATGAGCCGCACGAAAGGCTTGCTTTTCGACAAAGAGCTGTTTGGGCGTCTTACTGTGCGTTTCGCGCTTGGACGCGACCCGCTTTACACCCGCAAACATAGCACCGGCCATTCCGAAGATGTTCGTGTAAAAATCGTGTGTATGAATGAGTTCGATCTCTTCCTCACGAATGAAACGTGCTAGATCTCGCACTTGCCGAGCAAAATTCACGTCGTAGAAACTACTGAGCGGAAAGCTGCGGATCTCGCCACTATATTCGAGGTCCTTCGCCAGCGGACCGGCCGGATCAAGGCACGCTACTCGCACATCGAACAACCCTTGGCGAGCAAGCCGGTTCGTAAGCCTTACGGCTTGCAGTTCTGAACCACCTAGCTCAAAACTACCGATCAGCTCAAGAATTCGTTTCTTACTCATTTGGCTGCGTGTTCTGCCTCATAGCGAAGCCATAGTTCGAGAACGTATAGATACCAGAACTGTCTTGGAGCGGTCGAGCCCGGCGGGAGTTTACGGAACGAACTCAAGACCGCGTCGCGATCAACGATCCCTTCGGCAGCGAGCCGGCCATCAGATATCGAATCTATAAATGCATCTCGCCACTCGCTCGTAAGCCAACGCTCGGTCGGAACCATGAATCCCTGCTTTTTTCGGTTCGCTACCGCCGGCCCGATCCTTGTTCGTGCGATCTCACGCAGGATCGCTTTTAGGGTTCCGCCTTGAAGACGGTCCTTTGGCGCGATCCTAGTCGCATATTCCCAAAGCCCGATATCGAGGAACGGGGAACGCGCCTCGAGGGCGTGGTACATCGTTGCTCCGTCAACCTTCGGCAGATACTCCCCGACGAAGCGGGTTCGAAGATCATACTCCAAAAAATCCTCAAGGAGGTGCCAACCAGATCTCGACAGAGTTTCGGCCTCATCCGACCTTGCGCAGGCATCAGCAAGCCGAGGTCCGAACAGCCGATCTCGGCGGTAAAACGGCAACCCGTCGCGAACCTCCGAGACCGCCCTTAAACCACCTGAAGCGTACGATGAAAAAGAACGGATACGCTTCGTGGAGCCCGTGTTCGGCAGCGCTTTGGCGAGTGCTTCCAATGCACCGCGGCCAAGCGAACCGGTAATCCGGGCCAAACGGGAAGCGAGCAGAAAGTGCCGATGTTCAGGATAACCCAGAAAAACATCGTCACCCCCGTCCCCCGTCAACAAGACCTTGGCATTCGCTCGAACGAGTTCCGATATCGAGAGCATTCCGAGCGCGGATGAGCAGGCAAACGGCTCTGAAAATGCTTCAGCAAGGAGTTCGACCCTTGGCAGTTCGTTCGAAGACAACGGCAAGATCGTCAGATCAATGCCGAGGAGCGACGCCGTTTCACGGGCGTCCGCGCTTTCATCGAACTGGTCGTCCGGTGTCCCGACAGAGTATGCCTTAATCTCGGCACCAAGTGTCGATATTGCCCAGCAAACAAGGCTTGAATCAATGCCGCCACTGAGCAGGGCCGCCACCGGGACATCGGCCTGGAGGCGCTTTTCGACCGCAGCTAAAAATAGACGTTCGGTTTCATCACAGGCTACTGAAAACGAAACCTGGTCGTACGGCCCTCGCAGGTTCGGCTGCCAATAGGTGCGTCTTGACGTAACACCGCCGCTCCATTCCAGGATCTCGCCGGGGCGGACCTTCTCGATCCCGCTGTAGATCGACATTCCATCCGTAAGGAAACCGAACTCGAGGTATTCGAGAATGCCTTCGTTTGAGAGATCCGATGTAGGCAATGCCGAACGTAGCGATCGAACAGTTGATGCGAAGGCGATCGTCTTACTTATGGCGGAAAAAATGAGTGGCTTTACACCGAGCCGATCGCGCACCAAAAAGAGTTGTTGACTGCGATCATCCCAGATCGCGAACGCAAACATCCCGTCAATCTTCTCCGCGAGCCGGTCGATTCCCCATTCAAGATAACCGTTCAGCAGAACCTCCGTGTCAGTTTCGCTTTGAAAACTGTGGCTCCGTGCTTCAAGCTCGGCACGTAGTTGCTTGAAGTTGTAGATCGCGCCATTGAACACGATCCCGACATCGCCCTTTTCCGATAACATCGGCTGGTGCCCGGTTGGCGATAGATCGAAGATCGAAAGTCTACGGTGGCCGAGGGTCGCAAGGTGCCATTCTTCGAGACCTTCGTCGTCAGGGCCACGGCGTGCGAGCGCGGCTGTCACCCGGGCCACGGCTTCCCGCCGCTGCCCGGGCTCAATATCGCCAACGTATCCTGCAATTCCGCACATGCTTCTTTACTTATACACTAGCGTCGCGAACCGTATCCCGAGCGGTTGAATCCATGATCGGACGTAGCTTGTAATCGCGATACTGACCCGGCGAACCGGAATTTCCATCGACGGCAGCGACGATCATGTTATAAACCTCGCGCGCGGAGGCGAAATGCACCTTGAACCTCCCGGTGCGCTCGCCGAACTCAATGATCTCGGAAAACGCCCGCTTTGCCTCATCGCCGATGCATGCAGATTGGTCCTCATCGAAGAAGCCGTGACAATGGAGTTTAATGAAATTCCATTCGGGCCGGCCTTTTACGGTAACGTTCGCGCCGGCCCAGCGATCGAGCCGTCGGAGATCTGTCTTTCGGAAATGAGCCAACTCGCCGTTCTCCAGTTTCGGGAATGGCATAGAGCGACGACGATGGGACCAATCGAATAGCAGCGGACCGGTTATCAAGATAGGGAGCCGCGGAGATGCTCCGCCAACCACCAACCGCTTCTCACGGCGATGGGGAGCCCTTTCGCCGTGCGGCCGACCGCATTCGTAGATGGAGTTCAGCACCGGTACCTGGCTGACGTCAGGTGCTGACGGCAGTGTCATGTCGATGTAGCATCCGGTTTCCGCAAGGATCTCCATTTCATTATCAACGCCGCAAAAATGTCCTTGTGCCGAATTGGCAAGGGCCCAGTTTCCGTGAACGAAGGCGTACATCGGTTGCCCTTGGCCGTTCATCCGAGACAGGCACCCGTGATCCTCAGCGAGACGGTCGCGGAAATCGAGAAGCTGCCGCCTTAAATTCTCAGGTGTGTCCGGTTTATCAACGCCGTGATGAAGGTGAACTTCGACCTCTCCAAGCCCCGCACGCTGCAGGTCCGCGAGTGTGTCTAGTATCTCCTTCTCGTATTGTTCGCCCGGGTAGAAATTCGTGTGTCGAAATCTTGTGCCGTCAGAATCCAAAACGGAGGTTCCGGTCGTCTCAGCCAACTTGCACCAATCTTCCAGTCGTCTCTTCTGGGTGTCGAGATCATGCATCTCAGAACCCTTCCACGATGGCTCAAAGTGGTTCGCTATACATATTATCAGGTGCTTCGGCGTGTCCGGATCGTACTCCACCAGCGCTCTTGACCGCGAGGCCGGGTATTTGGCCAGCCACGGTAGTGCGTTCATCAGTCTTGTAGCAAATCCAGACATTGTTCAAGCTTTTCCGATGAGGTAGGTTCGACCGCCGGCCCCGTCTGCATCAAACTCTAAAATGGCTCGCAAACCCGCTGCATTAAGCTCGCGAGTGAGCATTGATCGCGTATGAAAGGTTTCCTTACCTTTCCAAAAGTTCCCCGCCGGCTGCTTACCGGTCAAGAGAAAAAAGACGCCGCCAGCAAAGCAAATGACCGGATAGGCAAATCCCTTTAGCGACATTTCAGCAAGCCGCCCTCGCATCATAAGAAGGTAGAACTTCGGCGTGTGAACGGTAAGCAGCAAGAGCCCATTCGGTGCCAAAACGTGAGCAACCTCACGAATTGCCGTCGCCGAGTTCATATAGGGAAGTGCGACACGACAGATCACCAAGTCAAAGAATTCCGCTGGGAATGGCAAATGCTCGCCCGCAGAATTGATGAAAATTGCGCGATCATCTCCGGCGTTTGATCGTAGCTTTCTAAAGACCTCGCCGGCGGCAAACTGTATATCGGCCCCTACTTTTAATTCGATCGAATCATCATTGAACTTCATCAGCTCTTGGCCGGCGCCGCACCCGAGGTCGAGAATACGTTTTGGGGACAACTGCCTGACCTGCTCAAGCGAAGGGTCTGCCAGGCTCGCGGCACGTCCTTCGAACAGCGCGATCTCGCTTGCAAGATATTCAAGATATTCCTTTTGGCTTTCTTCCGGCACGTCAGACAATACTGCGGATAGTGGCCTATTTCCAAACACTTAATGTGTTCGTGAGCCTTAAGCAGAGCCTCCTCGAAGTAATCTGCGCGTTGACCGCTTTACGCCCTCGAGACCCGTATAGTTCTGAAGAAAAGCCAGCATATCGTCTTCGGCAGGGATGCGCGGAAGAAGGTCAAGATCGTCTTCTCGTCGGCAATAACCAAAGTCAGATGATACTGCTGATCTATACCCTGCGTTCCTTACCGCCAACCTCGCCCCATCGTCGAATGATCCGTTCGGGTAACAAAAGTGCGAAACCTCGAGTCCGGTTAGCTCTGCAAGCCTGCGTCTGGATCCTTTAGCTTCTGATTCTTGTTCGCTCGCGGTGATACGGTTCATCAGCGGATGTGAGATCGTGTGTGACCCAATGGTGATGCCGTTCGTGCCCATTTCGGCCGCTTCAGCGGCATTGAACCCTGAGTACTCTGTCGGCGGCGTCTCCGGCAGCTGAACCCCAAGGTCGTCCGCGAGCTTTTCGAGAGCGATCTCCTTATCGTCGTTGCTCATCTGCTTCAATGCTTCGTTCAGCATCGAGGCCGCATCGAGCCGCGATCCTGAATCGGACAAGGGTATTGAAAAACGCCTGCTCCCGACCGATGTTTCCACGCGATCGGCGTTTGTGTGCTCCGTTACATAACGCGCTTTGTCGGTCCAGAGCCAGGCTTTACCCTCCATAAATGATGACACCACATACATCGTAGCCGGGAGTCCAAGTTTTCTTAGTATCGGGTACGCTATTTCATAAGAATCGCGATATCCGTCGTCGATCGTTATAACGGTCGAAAAATCGGGAAGCCGCTTCTTGCCGGTCAAGCCGTCGATCGCCTCATCGATCGTGATGACACGCGCATACCTTTTCAAGTATTTCAATTGCCGTTCGAACTCGACTGCACTGATCCGATGAGGATGTTTCTCCATTGAAAAGCGATGATACATCAAAACTCTGAGCCGCCGTTTCATTCGAGTCTCGAACAAACGGAGAACTTTGAGTTGATTCATTGCCGAAAGGATCTTTCTCTTAAGCATGTTCGAAAGCAAGCCGTAATGGCTCTGAATATGTGAAATGCCTGATCGTTGAGCGAGTCAACTACAGCATCCTGAAACGCCGCTTCAACTCGGCACGCAGGTTCTCCTTTTCCTTGAACGTTGGCAGCCGATATCGTTTACCGAGCGACGTATCCTGCCTTACGCGTGTTGCCGTGCCATTGGCGATAGAGACGATCGCGTTAGTCATCAACTCAACCGACGGCATGACCAAGCCTTCCCGAAAATCCGCAAGAAATTGCTCAAACTCAGCCCCGTATCGTTTTTGGTCATAGTCGAGAGGCAAAAAATCCTGAGCGACGATATCGCCGGTATCTACCTTCTCCTCGACAAAATGAACGGTGATCCCGACCCGGTCCTCGTTGTTCAATAATTCCCAAAATACCGTTGGCCCGCCGCGATAATACGGCGCATGGCCTTGATGCAGATTGATCGATCCAAGCCGCGGCAGGCCGAATACGGATCTTTTCACGATGTTGGTCCCCCAGATAACACCGAGGTCCGCATTGATCGACCGGATCAACTCGATCGACTTCGGAAGATGAAAATTCTCAACCGCAAAGAACGGGATAGCGTTATTGTCCGCCACCGATCGCAGGCCATCTTCGGACCCCGCGTGACCTTCGCTTTTCGTTCTCCGGCTTCTGAAAATCGGAAGCTTCTTAACTGTTGCGAGCCACCCGTCGTACTTAACCGATCGACGTATCTTTTCGGTCAGCGTTCGTTTCGGTTCAGTGGCTGTTTCGACGATTACAGCACCGACCTCGATCTCACGTTGTCGGGCGATCGCTTCAATGAAAGGCTCACAGCCGCCGTGTGTCAGAATAACGATCCGAAAAGGCCTATCAGACCGATCTGCCGGTATCGATATTTCTGCTATGTGTTCAGGTGCTGCCGTAGCCATCGGAATTCGGTCATTAAAGGTACCGGTCCATCCACAATTCAAGCATGAACAGCAACCAAAGTGAATAAGCGTGATCCCTTCTGCGTTCTTTGTGCTCGTTTAGCAAGAGCTCGATGTATTTAACATTGAAGTACTCTCTGGTAGCTCGCCCATCAAGGAGCGTCTCCCGCATTCGATCGTGTAACTCGCGATTTATCCATTCGACGATCGGAACGCCGAAGCCCTGCTTCTGCCGATACAGAATCTCATCAGGAACGAGCCCGCTAACTGCTTTCTTGAAGATGGCCTTTGTTTCACCGTTTTCGAGCTTGAATCGGGTTGGGATCGCGGCAGCGAGTTCGATCAACTTATGGTCGAGAAGCGGAGCTCGAGCCTCCAGGGAACTCGCCATCGACATCCGGTCCACTTTCACCATCACATCGCTCGGAAGATAGGTGACCGAATCCAATTGAAGCAGGTGCCCTAAAGGGTCTTCGTTGAACTGCTCAGAAGCAATATGAGCGAACTCGGATTCGCCGAAAACGAACGAACCGTTCAGACGCTCGAAGGCGGCTGCGGAGTAGAGCTTCTCACGCCGTTGCCGATTGAAGTGTGAGACCAGATCGATATATCGGCCGACCGGGTCGTGTGATAGATTGTTTAGAAAGTACTTTCCAGGAAATCTCTCGGGAGCCGTGTCTGCGAGCTTTGCGCAAATTCGCTTGACCGGTGATGGCAGGCGATCGCTCCAAGACCTCGAAAGATATGTCAGATAACGGGAATAGCCGGCAAACAGTTCGTCGCCGCCATCGCCCGAAAGCACAACGGTCACATGCTCCCGTGCGAGCTTGGACACCATGTATGTCGGAAGTGACGACGGATCTGCGAAGGGCTCATCGAAATGCCAAACAAGATCATCGACAATACTCACAAGGTCTGGCGTGACTATGAACTCGTGATGATCGGTTCCGAAGTGGTTGGCAGCGATACGTGCGTACTTCAATTCGCTGAAAGTATCTTCGTTGAACCCTATGGAGAAAGTCTTGACCGGCTCTGGCGAGATCTTAGACATCAGCCCGACCACGGCCGACGAATCGATGCCGCCTGATAGGAAGGCACCGAGCGGCACGTCCGAAATCATTCGAATCCGCACGGCTTCTTCGAGTGTCTCGCGAAGTTCGGTGACCAATTGATCTGAGGTCCTTCCGGAATCATGCGACAGCGGAAAGCTCCAGTATCGATCTTCCGCGATCTTTCGGTTCGAGAAACGGAGAAAACATCCCGGCTGAACCTTACTGATCCCGCTGAAGATACACTGGCTCTCCGGAACGTATCCAAATGTCAAATAGCTGTCCAGGGCCTTGGTATCTATCTCTCTTCGGACATCTGGGTGCAACAATACCGATTTGATCTCGGATCCGAAAACAAACGTGCCGTCCGGGAGCAGAGAATAGAAGAGAGGTTTCTTTCCCACGCGGTCCCGGGCGAGAACAAGTACTTCTTCAACGGAGTCCCAGATCGCGAACGCGAACATGCCACGTAAACGCTGTACGCAATCGACCCCATACGCTTCGAAAGCGTGCAGAATCGTTTCTGTATCGGAATTCGTTCGAAACTGGTAACCGCGGGATTCGAGATCGGCCTTCAGCTCACGATAGTTATAGATCTCGCCGTTGAAAACGATCGCATATCGTTTGTCGTCCGAGAACATCGGCTGCTGTCCGGTCACAAGGTCAATGATCGCGAGCCGCCGCATCCCGAGTGCCGCCCGGCCCATGACGACAGTCCCCTGATCATCGGGCCCGCGGTGGGCGATCGCTTCACACATACGCCCCAACAAGGCGCCGCGATCAATAGATAAGTCGTTTTTCTCCGGTGAGATAAAGCCGGCAATACCACACATAATTTCGAGCTAATTGCCCGTACTGCCGAGAAACGTGACGAGAAGGGGCATACGTAAGGACGCAGGCAGGCTATTTCGGTTGGGCATACGACGTCTGAACCGCTAACGGCTGATCGGAGGCTTTGTTTGGTTCTACTTTCATATCGAGCCGGGACGCCTGAGCTACTTCATCGAAATCGAAGCGAAATGAGCGCGCCTTGATCATTGTCATAAGCCTCCGGTAGGACTTTACGAACGGAAGAAAGTAAAGTCGCGGAACGGTCGAAAAATCGGCCGGATCAACCTCAGGGACCCCAAACTTGATCTCTTCACGCTCTTTCGGGACGTACAAAGAACCAAACATCCAGTCCCAAATGGCGAACGTGAACCCGTAATTCTTGTTCCAATGCTTGCGGTCGATACTGTGATGGATCTGATGCTGGGCAGGGCTTACGAATATGTGGCTCATCTTTGGGCCGTACGATAACCAAATATGTGAGTGCCGCAATTGATAGACCGAGATGTAATAGGCGAAAGTGAAAATATTCAGCCCGAAAATCGTCAATTCCGAAACAACATTTCCGGAAACAGCAGTATACGTTGCGGCAAACGCTCCGCCGACAACTCCATAAACGATCCCGTTTACCATATCGTCCATCGGATGATTTCGATGAACCGTAACAGGCGTCAGAACCTCGGCGGAATGGTGAACTTCGTGAAAAGGCCAGAGGAACGGGATCTTGTGCAGCAAATAATGCGAAAAGAAAACCGAGAAATCCAGGGCAGCAATTCCGATCAGCGTGACCACCGCGAGGCGGACGTAATAATGTGAATTAGCGAACAAGCCAAAGGTCAGATCGACCTGAAAACTCACGAGAATGACATAAACCAACTGTCCAACGCCGGCAACAAGCGGGAAGTAAAGAAAGAACCGGATAAGCAGGTCGAAACCAACAAATTTGTAATCTACGATCGCCGAGGGATGGGCGTAAATATTTCGAGGAAAAATGTATGAGAACGCCGAGCCTTGGTACTCATTCGGCAATTCCCGACGATAAACATAGTAAACCGCGAGTGCGCATAAGAACCCCGAGACAAGATAAAGGATCCCGGTCTTGCTCTCCAATGAAACGAAAACACTGGGCCCGCGGTAGAGCGTCGTAAGAAACGCGCTCCACGACTCGAACGGCCGGTACCAAAGTCCGAGCGCTTTCTCGAAAAGTTCTTGCAGGGTGATGAATATTAAAGCGAATCCAATTGCCATTTCGTAACCTGAAAATACTTACCGGCGACCCACAATTTGCGGAACTTCGATGGCATAATACTTTCAAAAGCCTGCGTTTTTTAGAATCTCAGCCAAGAATATGCCAAAGCGACGGCTATTGCAAGGATTTTGCTCGCTCGGGTTACTTTTGGAATACGAGATTGGATATAATCATGTTAGTTCGTTGCATCGAATGCAGTCTTAAAAGTGCTACTCGCATTTGCCTCTCTCGCAACGCGGAAACGCTGATACCAAAGACACTTAGAATCGATTCCCGCACTGTTCTTTTACGATGGAAAAGTACTTTTCGGTCGAACGCCGGTCAGGCGAGAATCATGTTCGCGGTGACCTTGAAGCAAGTCTCGGAAACCCGCGCTCATTTGCCTTTGCCAATTGGAAATGGGACGGGAGTGAATTCACATGCTCCAACGACCGATACGGGGTCTATCCGATCTACTACTGCAACCTTGGAGACCGCTTTTGGATCTCGTCGTCGATCGATCTGCTTCTTAGGCAAACGGGAGAAACCGAACTGGATGATGATGCCGTCGCATTAGCCTTGAGGCTCGGGAGCAACATCGGAGATGAGACTCTTTTTCGCCGGATCAAAGCTGTCCCGCCGAATTCAACGCTGCGATGGCAAGGCGGGAAGCTTGAGATTCAGTCGGTCCCGAGGGTCGAGCCCGCGGCCTTGAGTGTTTCGCGTGATGAAGCCATCGAACTCTTCAACGCAGCTTTCGCTGAGGCCATTCGCGTCTCTGCCCCGGAAGAGGGAAGCATTGTCGTTCCATTGAGCGGCGGCCGAGATTCCCGCCATATTCTCTTCGAGCTTTACAAGCAAGGGATAGTTCCTGACCGCTGCTTGACAGTTAGGCGACGTGCGGGCTCTCAGGATGAGGATGTTCGCGTTGCCCAAATGATCTGCAAACGGTTAGGCCTTCGTCACGAAACTGTCGAACAGACGGTTGACCGGTTTTCCGCGGAATGCAAGAAGAACGCGGAAACGGGATATTCGGTCCAGGAGCACGGTTGGTTTGTTGCTCTTGGAGATCTCGTCAAAAAGAACCGGTGGGTAAATCTCTATGACGGTTTGGCGGGAGACGTGCTTTCCGCCGGATTGTTTCTTGATCGCGAACGCCTCGATATGTTCCAAAACGAGGCCTTCGATCAGCTAGCCGAATCCGTGCTCGGTCCGGAAGGTTATATTCCACGATTGCTGTCAACGAGCTCTCTCGAGCGATTCTCACGCGAGAAGGCCGTCGCCAAGCTAAAGGCCGAGCTAGTTAAGCATGCCTCTGCTCCGAACCCGGTCGGCTCATTTTATTTTTGGAACCGGACCCGAAGGTGCGTTGCGCTAAGTCCTTTTCGACTACTTCGCGAAACTCCCAATCTGATCACCCCTTTTCTTGAGCATAAGCTTTTCGACCTGTTGTCATCACTACCGGCTGAGCATTTTCTTGACCACTCGTTTCATACCGAGGCCATTAGCCGAGCATATCCGGAGCTCTCCGATCTGGCCTACGAGGACAAGTCACAAAAACCTATTCCAAGCCGGGAAGAGCTCCGGTCGTTTAATAGCGGGCTCATGAGGTTATCGTTCAGCCCGAGACGTCAGGCGATCACAGACCGTCCGTTCTTTGCGATACGCTGGCTAGCCTCGCATGTTTCCTCACGTGCACGGTCGGCAGTAGGCGCTTACGGCGAACTTGCTACAGGCCTGCTGCAACTGGAAAGACTTTGAGCTTATTAAGCTCGAAACCGAGGCCAGTAATTGCCTATCGCTTTCAGTATCGGGTGCTCTCGATTGATCGCGGAGGAATCCACCAGGCCGAACCAGTAGATCCCGACGAGATAGGTACAAAAAAACAGCAAACCGGCAGCGGCCAGAACTAGGCCGTTTGCAAGCGAATCTGCTAATTTGGCCGACAGCCATGGTAAGGACTCAAGCAACTGCGTCGAGAGCAAGCTTAGGATCGGTGTGTATAAAAGGTAAAGCAGGCAATAAGTTATCGCACCTGCGATTCCCGATGCGAGCGCCGTTAACGCAGGGCGCTTCAGAAGCATGATATCTGAGCGGTTCGCTTCCAGCTTTCGCAGTACAGCAAACGTCAATACAGCCTTCTCCGTCAGCGCCACCAAAACGACAACGAGGATCATATCCGAAAGACCGAAGCTGTTTATACACACAACAAGCGTCGCCGTCATAACGACCAGCAACGCGATCCTAAGGTAGAGAAGGAACCTGCCGAGTTCGGGAAATGCACGGACGACCGGATCGTTGATCCAGATCGCAAACGGGATCAAGGTAAGATTGATAAGGAAGATCGGTACGCTGGCAATATAATCTCGCGAGAAAAGAGTGACAATGAACGGTTCGGCCGTGACGAACAGAAATGCATAGAACGGCAGAAAGACGAGCGCGAGTTTGTTCATTGAACGTCCGCTAAGTGCAATGATCTCGCGCTTATCGCCCAGCATCTGCAACTCGCTAATTCGGGGTATAAGGACCGCGGTTACCGATTCGATCATGAGGTTGACAAGTGGCAGTTGGAAACATCCATAGGCATAGATCGCAAACTCGGCAGGAGTAAAACGGTAGCCGACGAAATAGTTGTGAAGATCTGTTTGAAACACCCAAAGGATCCCGGCGAGGCCGAGCGGTATCGCGTAGGCCAAGTGCCTTCGAAAGAACGTGAAGTCAAAGTTCTTGTAGAAACCGGGAAAGCGGTCGTTCAAATAGTAGAGCAATGCGGCTAGTTGGATGGTTCCTTGCGCTGCGGCCGCGTAGAGAAATCCCTCCGGCGTCGGCCACAGGAATACGGCGAGGATCATCGAAGCAGCCTTTGAAAGATGTATTCCGACAATAACAAATGACGCAAGCCACACCTCGCGGTTTGCAAGTATGACGATCTCAAGCAAAGAGCCTACAAGCCAGAGCCAGATAACTGTTGCGATCAGCGGCGAGAGCCGTCCCATTTCCTCATGTTTGAAGAGAATGTTGAGAATATCGGGGTATGCCAATAGGCTAGCGAAGAGAAGCCCGCCTAAAACGAATAGGAACGCAAGGATATTTAATACAGTGGGATTGCGAAGTTCCGGCTCACGTGAAAGAAAGTAATAAGCGCTCATGCCCATTCCAAGCGGCAAGATGTTGATGGCGGTGTTTACGATCAGAAAGACTTGCCGATAAATACCGACCTCATCCTGCGGCATGAGGCGTACCACCAATACAGGAAGGAAAAAGCTGAGAACGAAACCGAACACCTTCGCCGCCAAGATGATGGAACTTTGACGACTCAGCGAGAGTTCAACTCCCTTGCTACCGGAATCAACTGTCATGAAGGCCTTAGAAAGCTGTCTTGATCTGAACGGCGAATGAGATCAATGCGTTACACCGAACCACCGGCTCGGGACGGAGGACAAGACTGTAAGAACGAGGATCACTTGTCCGGGTTGTTACGAATCGGTTCCCATTTTTCATACTTCTCGCCAAACAGGAATTTCGCTAATCCAGCTACCGATGCGAGCGTGATCAAAACGAAATACGCCGGATAGGTGAGGACCGATCGCCGGGAGCTTCGCCAGAATGCGATCAATGCCAGAAAGCCGGTGATCCAAAACAGTGCCTGCATGATCAAGATCACTAGAAAGAACAGCGAACCCGAGGCAAGGACAATGCTCGCAAGAAAAATAAGCAGAAAGAAAACAACCGTCAAATACCTTAGCAGCTTGTGCGATACCAAAGATATGGCGAAGAAGCCGGACTTCGACGGGTTCATCATATCAACGTTGCGCCAAAGATCCGAAAGCGTCTGCGCGGCAATGCGGGTCCTCATCGCAAATTCCTGGTTTGCGGTTACATTCGTTTCCTCGTCGCATACGGCAGAGGGTTCAAAGACCGTCCTAAGCCCCTGACGCCGCATCACGGTAGCGATCAGAAAATCTGAACATGCCTCGGGATACATTGGCTTATACGCAGACCTGCGGACCGCATACAAGCATCCGGAAACTCCGATCAGCGAACCGGCAAGGCTTTCGTTGACTTTCAGATTTGTTTCATAGCTCCAATAATTGCTCGCACCACGGCCAACGGTGGTTTCGTGAGGGTCATGATAATCGAGCTTCCCGCCGACGCACCCGATGCTTTCATCGGCAAAGTTTGGGATTATCCGTCTTAGAACGTCCGCTTGATAATTCGTTGTAGCGTCCGAGAAAAGTATGATCTCACCGGTTGAGACCGAAACACCAAGATTCTGGGCCGCGGTCTTGCCGAGTCGCTGTTCGGGCCGGATCAACGTCACTCCCTTGTCGGCAAACGATTCGACGATGTTATCCGTTTTATCGGAAGAGAAGTCCGAAACGACGATGATCTCAAGCTTACCTGTCGGATAGTCGATCGCGAGCGTATTTTTGAGTTTGCTTTCAATGTCCTTTTCTTCATTTCGAGCGGCGATCACTATCGAGACCGGGGGCTCAAAATCTTCACGTCGCCAGGGTCGAGGCCGAAGTAGCCGCACGAGCCAAACGAGGAGCGGATAGCCGATATAGATGTAGAACACACCGGCTACGCCAATCCAGAAAACAATGAGCGATAACAAATAGGTATTCATTCAACCCGGGCGGCCCCAAAGTTCCGGCGATCAGAAGCCGCGAGACCCTCGCTTACAGGTATTGATGATCGATCCATTTCTGCCACTCTAGGTATCAATCTACGCAGACCGATGGCAAAGGCGATCGGATAATACACAAACCATAAGTATGCGACAGAAGCAAAAAAGCTCGAAACGACATAGCCGATGATCGCAGCCCACGTGGCAACGACCAAGTAATAAACACGATCAACCCCTGCCGTTGGAAAAAGTTCCTTTTCGATCCGCGAAAGCGAACGCAGAGGGTAGAATATCAGGACCAGATAGGCCGCAAAGGCCAGCCAGCCTAGCTCCGATGAGACTTGCGTGTAGGCGTTGTGGGTCTCGAGGCTTTGCGGGCCATATGTCACGCTATTGCCCAAACCAACACCTAACGGATTACGGATGGTCGTCACGATCGACCGGGTCAGGGCATCTTGTCGTTGGCTATAAGAACCCGAGGCATCCAGGGTCGAGTCAAAGATCGAAACGATCCGCGTTCCGATATTTCCCGGTGCGAAAAGTACGAGGACGAAAAGAAACAAACCCGTAAGGGCGAACGCCTTTGTTTTCCGACCGCGTCCGAGCCGACTTAACAGGGCGATCGTGATCGTTGCTATTCCGATCAATCCGCTTCGAGACTGAGTAAGCGTAACCGCTACGAGCATGAGCAGTGCCCCCGCGAGAAGGAGCGTCCGGAACAGAAAATTCGTCGTGAAGAAAGCCAGTCCGATCGCGATCGGGACAAACATCACCAAATGCAGCGACATGTCGTTTGGGTTACCAAACATGCCGCCGTAATCGACCACGATCCGATAACCTTCTATCTCAAAGATACCTCGGCTATAAAGATCATAAGTCTGATAGCTCAGATAGATGCCGATCGCCACGCCGAGGTACATCATTATTCTGACGCGCCGCAATGTGGTCAAGACATTAGTAGTAACGAAAAAGACAAGCAAAAGGGGTAAGAGCGGATCATTGAATCTCTCCCATGCCAGGCCGGGATCGCGAGCGATCGGCATGCTAATGAGTGCGAATGCCCCCATCACGAAAAGGCATTTGACTTCGACCGAAAGCCGACCGAATAATCCGCCGCGCATCAACTCCGTAGCAAAGAAAGAGGCCAAAGCGCCAATCGCGCTGAACATTGGAAGAGACCTGATGACGGGAACGGTCGGATAAAACTCGTGTGGCCGAAAATATACCGCGAAAGCAAAGACAGCAACAAAGAAAAAAGTGACCGAATGGCCAACTGACTGAGGCTCGTTCGCGACGCGTGTCGCTAGCGTTTCGCTGCCGACCATATGTTTACTTACGAATCGATCGGTCACCCAACATCACCCCGAGACGATCAAGCGGCGGAGCAACCGTTCGAATCACAATTTGGCCGGGAATTGCAGCAGTATACCCCCAAAGCCATCGTCGAACTGATGAGGATCAGAAGATTCGATCCGGTTTTTGCCTGCCTAGGGCAGAACGATCTGTAAGAATTATTCCGCCGAAACCGACAAGAAAGGCCGCGGTCCCGTTAAAACCTATTCGTTCGAACCTTCGGTTCATCGAGGTCAATTCACGAACCCACGTACTTCCACCATCGTTGGTCCTTAAAACTACTCCATCGTCACCCGCGGCGAAACCCGTCTTAGCATCAACAAAGTACACGTCATTCAGATCGATATCGACAACCGGACTTACATCCTGCCACTTTTTCCCCCCATCGTCGGTTGAGAAGATCCGTCCCTTTGCCCCAACGGCCCAACCGAGCTTCGTATCGACGTAATAAACCGAATTTAGACGCGAGCGGGAAGAGGGAACCGTGGCAGGCATCCAAGTTCCACCGGCGTCTTCTGTGTAAAGGATCGTTCCGTTTCCGCCGACTATTGTGCCGCGGCTTTGACTTGTCATCTGACCCGACATCAGCAGGGCTTTCGAGCTAAAGCGAGTTCTAGTGAATCTACTTTTGTCTGCTGTCGGGGTAAGTATCGTTCCCATCTCACCGACAATGAACCCGATACCGCCGTCGAAACCGGGGACGAAACGAACAAAGCGTTCAGAGCCGGATTCGATGGCTATCGGCGACCAAGTGTCGCCGCCGTCGGCCGTCTCAAACAGCTCGGTTGACACACCACTGCGTCCAAAAGGGCTTGCCTCGGCTAGTATCCAACCCCGCTTCGGGCTCGAAAAGAAGACATCTTTTATGTCATTCGCTGTCGGGCTTTCGGCTTTCGACCATTGAACACCGCCGTCGGTCGATCGCAAAAGAATACCGTCAGACCCACCGATCCATCCATTTCTTGCATCGGGAAAATGGATGGTGCGAAGCCAGGCAAGCGTTCCGGAATCAACGCGGACCCACGGTTCCGCTGCAAAGGCATTTGCAAAAGCAGCAACAGCAAGGACAATCGCACTTGAAAGAAACAGGTGTCTCATCCTAAAGAGCCTATAGCGGGCTGCCGAACAGGATCCTGACGGCACTTGCCCGACCGATTATGTCGAAGATCTTGGTAAGGCTCCAGCGTTTTTCCGGGACGATTATTTGGTCGCCCGGCTGCAAATATGGCACGGGTTGTTTACCCTGAAGCATTTTTTCAAGGTCCAAGACCGACTGAGACAGCTGCCCGCTTCGCTCCATTCGCACTAAAACGACTCGGTTCCGGTCTCCTTTCTCGACGATGCCACCGGCTTCGGCGATAGCTTCATAGAGTGAATATTTCCGATTCATCGGTCGAATACCGGGTGTCGCTACGCGGCCGAGAACGCTAAAGCGTGCAGATCCGACCTTATCCAGGGTAACGGTTACCTGAGGATCGATTATGTATTCATTCAGCTCCTTTTGAATGATCGCGGCAACCTGTTCGGTCGTCTTTCCGCCAACGAATATTCCTCCGCGTATCAGTGGATACGAAATTCTCGCTGTCGGCGGCACGACGATTCCGGATTTCGAGTAGTTCGCGTGGCCGAAGACATCGACCGAGATGACATCCTCGGGCCCAAGAACGTACTCGGCAAGAAAATTATCGTAAAAGGGCAAAAGCGATTCTTCGCTCTCATTGCTATCGGCACTGGCCGGCGGAGTCGCGGTCGGGATCGGTACTGGCGATGTGAGTGGTACCTTGCCGCCAGCCTCTGCCGCGATGGCGAAGGTAAGGCAGAAAAGGGCCACTATCGAAAACAAACACTTCATCATTCACACCCTCCGATCAATCTTTGGCAGATCCGTGGTCCCGGTATCTGTCGCTAACGGCCACCTCGGCCGAACAAAATAGTCTTTACGGTTTCGAACAGGATAACAAGATCGAGTGAGATCGACTGATTCTTGATGTAATAGAGATCATATTCAAGCTTATTTCTTGATTCCTCGATCGATGCACCGTAAGGATAGTTGACCTGTGCCCAGCCCGTAAGGCCGGGGGTTACCAAGTGACGGTATTCATAGTACGGAATACTCTCAGCAAGTTTGGCAACAAACTCCGGCCGCTCAGGCCGAGGGCCGACGAAGCTCATATCTCCTTTTATTATATTCCAGAACTGCGGTATCTCATCGAGCCTGAGTTTTCGGATAACACGCCCGACGCGAGTAGTTCGGTCGTCGGAAACACTCGCCCAGACCGCTCCGTCTCGTTCGGCGTCAACCCGCATAGATCGAAATTTGACCAAAGTAAAATGCTTTCCGTTCTTCCCAACACGCGTCTGCTTATAGAAGATCGGTCCGCGGGACTCCAATTTGATCGCGAGTGCGGTTAATAGGGCAAATGGAAATGAAGTTATCAGGCCTACAAATGCGAGTATGCGCTGTGAGACATCGCGGAACACCTGCATTATGCGTGTCTCGCGCGGCCTTGCGGAGAAGATAAGCCAGGAGGGTAGTAGGCTATCCAAGTGCACTTTTCCGGTAACTCGCTCTAAATACGTCGTGGATTCCTCTATCGCAAGACCGCCGGAAAGGCGAAGCTTCAGAAGCATATCGAGGGGAAACTTTCCACGGCGGTCCGAGACGCCGACAACCACCCTTGATACGCGTTCTTCACCGATCACCCGTTCGAGCTCGCTCAACTGTCCAAGATATTCGAGGGAGGATAGCGGACGGTTCCCGTTAAGCTTTTCACCGCTGACAAACCCGACGATTCGATACCCGAGGTCACGACGGTTCAGGGTTGCATAATTCATCTCGTCGATCGCCGGACCGCTTCCGACAAGAACAACGCGTTCACCGATCTCCGGGTGGCCCAGATAATAGTGTATCGCCATCCGAGAGCCGAGAAGAAAAAGAAGAATGATCGGGGCAGAAAGTGCGGCAATGCCCCGGCCAACCATGAATTGCGGAAAGAAAAAGTAAATAACGGCCAGAAAAAGCCACGTGGTCCCGAGCGATTGGATCAACCTTACGAGGAGCTCCCGGCGACTGCTGATAACCGAAAAATCGTAGAGATCGAAAAGGTATAGTGTGCTGATGCTAGCTACAAGTGCAAAAAGGATCTTTATCGGAGCAAATTCGTGTCCGAGCCACGCGAGTCCTTCGACTATTCCCAATCGCCCGATAGCCGCAAGAATGAATCCGAGCGCAACGAACACGATATCCGCGAAGAGTAAAACAACTGCTCTGGCATTGATGCGAGTATTCATCGCGTTTTCTCATTCTTTGCAGGTCCGTTCGGAAAACTAGTCACGCGCGTTCCGATAGTTTGAGTAGTAGTAGTAATCCCTATTAATAAGTGCTTCTTCCGACTGGTTCATCACAACGGCAAGTAATTTTTCTTTCGGCAGTGTGCCGAGCATACGATCCAGATCTTGATAGTTTACTTCCGAAGACCGGACAACTAGTATCCCGGCGTCCGCAACCTGGAGAATAGAGGCCGCATCTGTAAATAGGCTTAACGGCGGTGCGTCAATGATCGTGAAATCGAACCGCGAGACGACCTCGTCGTGGATGACCTTGAATTTCGGACTCGAAAGCAATTCCGCAGCCTCATCCCGGGCGTCTCCCCCTTGAATAAGCCCCAACCCAGCAGGCTCAAGGCGCTGCATTACGTCATCTATCCGCATTCCGTCGCGCAAGACCTCTGATAGCCCAGGTTGTCTCGGAATGCCAAGATAGTCCTCAAGGCTTGGTTTTCGAAGATCACCGTCTATCAGGGCCGTCCGGATGCCTTCGGTCTGGGCGAGCAACCAAGAAAGGTTTATCGAAGTGATCGACTTTCCTTCAGCCGGCCCAAAGCTCAGGATCACAACGCTACGGATCCCGGTTTCATTCTTTTTGTTAATGAGCTGGGTTCGGAGCGAGCGATAATCTTCGGCATACGAGCTGTCAGGTTCACGAATAGCAACAAGACGCTCATGAACGTTCGCTGCGGATACCATTGTGGATCGCTGTGGAGCGGCCTCGATGGTCGGAGCGGCCGGGACCGCGTCGAGAGTCTCGGCAACCGCTCCAATACCCTGGAAATTTGGGGGAGAAACCGCTCGGTCAGACCTGGTGACGGTATCGTCCGATGAGCCAGCACTTGGACGGCCAAACTTCAGTTCGTGAACTGCGAACTGGGCCGCATCGCTCTCAGGACGCGGGTCCGCTGTAGGCCGGTTGCGTTCCGCGTCAGCGGTAACGGGCCGGGTTTCAACTGATTTTTTGAGTGTTTTTGAAAACCTCATTACAAAACAAACAACTAAAATTCACCGTCCGGGTTTAAACAATCAAACTGCATGTTCGCCGTAGGAAACGCCGAATTGTCATCGGTTTCCCAAACGACCGAAATTCTAAAGAGAACTCGTCATACCGGCTCGAAACTGGTTACTTCATCTTCGTCCTTTACTTTCGTAATCAGATCGTTGAATCCGCGGTCGCTAAGTACCCGCGAGTTCGAAAAATCCGCGGCCTGTTTATCGCGAGCGAAAAGGCTATCGCGATCCGGAAGAAGATCAAGATTTGAAGCGACGTCCTCGACCATCGGCCTTGTTACCGTTTTCTGGTTCGCGGCGAAGGCGGCGATCAGGGCATTGTCGCAAAGATTATTCACCTGCCGCGGGATACCCTCGGAACATTGATAAATCAGCTCAATTGCCTCTCCGTTGAAGATCGAATCGTCTTTAGCCCCGGCCATTTTCATCCTTTCGATGATGAATCTCTCGACTTCCCCGACGTCAGAAAGGATCGGCATCTCACATCGAAGCGCGATCCGCTGCTTCAGTTGCCGAAGATCGCGCCGCCTCAATCGTTCCTTTAGCTCGGGTTGCCCGGTCAAGATTATCTGAAGGAACTTGGCGCTATCCGACTCGAAATTGAGAAGAAGCCTGATCTCCTCCATTAATTCATCCGACAGTTCGTGGGCCTCATCGACGATGAGCATCGTCCGCAATCCGCGTTTATGCCGTTCCTCGAGCAGTTTGCCCATCTCAAGAAGCAGTCCGGTCTTCGAATCGTGTTCCCCGAGCCCGAGCATTTCTGAAATATGCTGATAAAATTCGTCAATTGTCAGGTGCGGATTAAAGATGTAAGCGGCAAGGACGCTCGAATCGAGGCGACGAATTATCCAACGCAGGGCCGTCGTCTTTCCCGTTCCGACCTCGCCGGTGAGCATCATCAAACCCTTCGCCATCTCAACGCCGTAGTATATTCCGGCGAGCAGCTCGTTGTATTTAGGGGTAAACACAATGAACCGCGGATCAGGTGTGAGACTGAACGGATAATCCTTTAATTCGAAGAATTCCTTGTACATTACAAACTATTTCCCGGTTAGCCGAGGCGCTCGAACAGCCGTGTAACCGAAAGAGCTAGAGAAAGAACCGGGACCGCTATCGCGGCGGCGGCGACGCCTCCGGCACGAAGAATCCACGCCTTTCTACGGTTCTTCAACATTTCGTTTTCCGTAAGCAACGGCGGGATCGCAGCCCAAACGGGAAGTCCGGTGTAATACTCGGCGTCAGCGACCGAATTTATCTTGAACAAACGCGGCAGCTCGTAAAAGGCCGTGAGGCCAAGGCCCAATAACAGCCCGGCTCCGAGGCCGCCGAAAAGGAAGAAAGTCTTTTTAGAGGCATTTTCAGGCGTCTCCGGCAAATTGGCAGCATCAACGATCTGGATCGATTCGCCCTGATCGTTCGATTCGCGTTGGACCTGCTGCTGTGCCGTATTGAATTTTCGGAGAAGTTCGTCGTAGTTCGCCTTTGCCGATGTGTATTGGTTGTTCACACCTTCCAGGGCTACCTTGACGTTCGGGATGAGATTTATCTTGCTCTCGAGTTGGGCAATCTGTCCGCTGTTTTGAGAGATCTCGACGTCCTTAAGTTGCATTTGGACGTCGATCTGTTTGACCTGGCCTTCGGCCTTATCACGCTCGATCTCCAGACTGCTCTTTTGCAGCTCTGCCCTACGGGTTGCGGCATCATTGACCTGCTTAACCCGGCTGTCAGTGGTTCGGGCAAGTTTCTCGATCTCGTCGTTAACTTTCGTCACCTCGATCTGAGCCTGAATAACGTCCGGATGCCGCTCACGAAATTGCTTTTTCAGATTTTCAAGCTTTGCGGAGACCTCCGTACGGCGCTTGATCAGCTCCGCGTAAGCAGGAGTGTCCTCGATCCGCGTGGCCTGAGCGACGGCGTCCTGTGTTTCTTTCTGCCCAAAATTCTCCACCAGACGTATCTGGCTGTTCAGGGCACGAATGTTCTCCAGCATTCGCCCGCGCTCGACCATTAATGTCTCTTTCTCTTTGTAGATCGTCTGCTCTCGCTGGCGTAATCCCTGCAGCTGCGCGATAAGGCCCTGCGCGGATTCCGGTAGAGCTTCGACATTGTTGGCCATGATCTGAAGCCGCTGCTGTTCGAGGGCGTCAAGAGATGACTTGGCTTGAGCCAATTGGGTATCGATGAACTCCTTGGTCATCTCCGCACTCTCTTGCGACGCGGTAGCCTGAGAAGCGATGTAACGGTTTGCTAATGCTGCCGTGACCTTTTGCGCGGTGGCGGCGTCCGAGTATTCATAGCTAATGCGAAAGCCTACAACACGCTCGGCCTCACCCCTTTCCGGCTCGACCGTGATCTTGCCGCGCATCTTTTCTGCAACGTCACCAACGGGCATACCGGACGCAGTATCCCGCGGATAGAGGTTGAACTCTTCGACCAATTCGGACAAGGAGGAACGGCTTAAAACGGTCGAACCGATCGCCTGGAGCCTGTTCGCCAGATTCTCGTCGGTCAGCGAAGGAGCAACCTTCTCTGAAATTGAAGGAGGAGTGAGCGTTAGAAAGGTCGTCGAGCGAAATTCTTCAGGAAAGTCCCTAAGGCTGATCGCGACTGCCAAGGTAACAGCAATCGTTGGCAAAACAAGCAGCCAAGCCCGCCTTTTCAATATTCCTATAATGTCTGCAGGTGTTCTTTTTCTGAATGCGAGATTCATTGTCGATCCTTCTTAGAGACGATCCTCCGGCAAATCCAAACCGTATCACAAACCCGAACCCCGAGACGCAAGACAATAGTATTAACACATTTCGGCGTTGCGTGTAGATCTTTTGATCATCCGCACGTGAAATATTACTAATCACTGAACGAATCCAATTTTGAGGAGAGAAGAAGCCTAGAGCTAGGTTGGATCGCCGAAACTGCGTCGGATCGCATGAGCGAAACCCACGAGCCCTAATCCAAATAGCAAAAGCGAGGCTGATTCGAACGGCGCAGACGCTTCTTTGCAGATGCCATCTGACCCGTCAGAGAGAATGGATGCAACGCTACCCTGCGGGCAAGCAGAATTACCGTCGTTAAGCGAATAACCCTGGCTGATCTGAGCGAACGTCAAAGCGAACGCGGCAAGAGTCAAGAATAAACAAACCGTTAAGACTACACGGTTATGGGCCTTGCGGGACATACGTTTTATTTCTCCAGTAAGGAAAGAGCCGGGGAAACGGCTAATTCCAGCAAACCCCCAAGCAAACCACTTTCGTCAAAAAAATCGGCGACGAGAAACGGGTCGGCCTGAGCAAATCTCTATCACAAACACTCGCAATAGAGACGAAATTTCAAAACAATATTGCACAATCCGGTCGAGCGAGAATGCCAGACACAAAAGTGGTCCCCCAAAATGCCGGGAACCGCTGGTGAAAGACAACTACTCTTCCGGAAAATGATCCTTCTTGGATCTAAAATTTCCTTGATACTATCGTTAAACGCAGTCCGAATGCAAGCATTTTCCGAGAATTTAAGAAAAAAGTTACCTAGTTTTAGGTATAGGCGGGAATAACTTGTGTAGATACCTTGTCAATATACGGAGGAAGTAAAGCAGGGAAACGGATGTATTGGCGGCTAGTTTGTCCTCAGCGGGATTCAGGCTAATAGGGCAGTGAACGAAAAAGCCGCCATTATGAGGACTACGAGCCAGCCGGCGGCTTGGAGCCAGGTGGGTATTGCGATGTCGGGGCGGCGGCGGGCGGCGATGAGCATTAAGCCAAGGCCGAACGGGAGAATGAAGCCGTTAATGGTACCTGCCCAAACGAGTACGGCGACGGGCCGGCCGATAATGAGAAAGACGGTGGTTGAGAAGGCAATGAAAATTACGATCGCTAAACGCGTCCGCCATTCGGTCCATGTTCCGAAGGTCTTCAAGAACGAAATGGATGTGTATGCCGCTCCGATCACGGATGTAATTGCGGCGCACCACATAACGATGCCAAAGAGCCGTTGGCCGATCTCGCCGGCCGCATTCTGAAAGACCGACGCCGGCGGATTCGCAGGGTCGATCGCAAATCCCATCGAGATCACGCCGAGAGCCGCGAGGAAGAGGCAGAACCGAATGATCGCCGTAAGTAAAATTCCGGTAACCGCGCTCCGATTTATCTCTCCGAGGTTTTCTTTTCCGGTGATGCCGGCGTCGATCAGGCGATGAGCACCCGCAAACGTGATGTAGCCGCCGACCGTTCCGCCGACGAGCGTTACGATGGCCCGGGCATCGATCGTCGTAGGCAGAAGGGTGCGAAGAGCAGCGTCTCCTAGCGGTGGACGCGATACAAAAAGAACGTAGACGATCAGGGCGAGCAAGACGACGCCGAGGACCTTGACGAAATGGTCCATGAACCGGTTCGCGTCAGGGAGAAGAAAAATTGCGATCGCGATGATCGCGCTGACCGCAGCCCCGGCTTCGACCGGCAACCCGGCGGCAGCATTCAGCCCGAGCCCGGTTCCCGCGATATTTCCGATATTGAACACAAGACCGCCGAAGACGATCATAGCCGCTAGTACATAGCCCGAGCCTGTGAGGGTTTCGTTCGCAAGGTCCTGAGCCCGCTTTCCGGTGAGCGAAAGTACCCGCCAGATATTGAGCTGGGCAAAGATGTCGAGAATCACCGAAACGAGGATGACAAAGCCGAAACTAGCTAAAAGTTGCGAGGTAAAGACGGTCGTCTGGGTCAGAAAACCCGGGCCGACGGCCGAGGTCGCCATCAAAAATGCCGCACCGAGAATTGCCGAGGATCGTGTCTTGTTCGTCATTTAGGGTGCATTGACCGCGACGCCGGCAAGTTCGAAAGCCGACCGAATTGTACGAGCGATCGCGACCGCGTTTGGGCCATCGCCATGGACACAGATGGTTTCGGCGGACAGCGGAACGTTCGAACCATCGACCGCGACTACCCCGCCGCCGAGCGCGATGCGAAGTGCTTGGGCCGCGGCGATCTCGGGTGAATTTATCAGCGCGTTCGCCATTTTCCGCGAGACGAGCGAACCGTCCGGTTCGTATGCCCGGTCAGCGAATGCTTCGTCGGCGGCTTTTAGGCCAAGCGATCGGGCGGCTTCGGTCGAATGGCTTTGCGCAAGCCCATAGAGCGTAAGGTCGGGGGCGAACACGCGGACGGCCTCTGCGATGGCCCGAGCGACCACGAGATCGCGTGCCGAGCGGTTATAGAGCGCACCGTGCGGCTTAACGTGACTCATCGTAACGCCGACCTCGCGGCAGGCCGCGGCAAAGAGCTCAAGCTGCTCGAGAATGAGGGTGCGGACCTCATTTGGCGAAAGCTCAGCATCCGTGCGGCCAAAATTCTCGCGATCCCGGTAGCTCGGATGTGCTCCGACTGCAACGCGGTGTTCCGCGGCGAGAGCAATGGTTCGGAGCATCGTATCCGCATCGCCGGCGTGGTAGCCGCAAGCGATGCTCGCCGAGCTGATGAAAGGCATTAATGCTGCATCGTCGCCGCAGCCTTCGCCCATATCGCAATTGATGTCGATCGATGCGTTCATTATCCGGCGAGACAATTCAATCAGGAATTTCAGCCGCGGGCAAGCCGCAGTCCCGTTTTCAGAAACCTCAGTTCCTGCTCGCGTTCAAACAACAACCTTTCAGCCTCAGAAACATCTATAAGCTCGAACTGAAACGGGCGTCCGGGGCGTAGCTGTGCAAGCAGCGGCAGATCGACCGCAGCGACGACGGCGATGCGCGGATATCCACCCGTTGTTTGATGGTCTGACATAAGCATCGCAAGGCCGCCATCGGGAAGCAACTGCACGGTGCCGAAGGTTGCAGCCGATGAGAGAAGTTCGGTCTCATCGAGCGAAAATATCCGGGGGCCGGTGAGACGAAAGCCCATTGGATCGGAGTTCGGCCCGACAGAAAATGTTTCAGTTGTTAGCGTCTGTTCGCTCAAAGCGGTCAGGCGATCATACTCAGGGCCGCGGGTGATCCGGATGTGGACCGGATCGGCAAGCTGCGGGCGAAGGGAATAGCCAAGCGCCGTTTTCGCATTGGGAAAACTCTGTCCGGGTGAACGGAACGAAAGGCGATCGCCGGCGGCTAATAGCCGTCCTTGATGACCGCCGAAGCCCGCCGCGAGATTCGTAGTTCGGCTGCCGAGAATTTCGGGAACATCGAACCCGCCGGCGACGGCAAGATAGCCAAAGTTTCCATTGGAAGCCGGGGAAAGCGTGAGGATGTCCCGCGGCGAAGCTTTCTGCGGCTTCCATAGTGAAACAGGCACGTTGTTAAGCTTAGCGTCGACCGCACTGCCACCGATACAAAAAGCCGTGTCGGCTTCGAATTCGATCTCAGGTGGCGGAAAGCCAAACTCGAGTAACGCGGCATTCTCGCGGTTTCCGAGCAAAATATTCACCACTCGAGCTGAAAGTGTGTCCATCGCCCCTGTTGGGTTGATTCCCGCTGCCATGTGGCCAAAGCGGCCAAGGTCGCGGACGGCCGTCCAAATCCCCGGTTTTCTGATCAGGATCGACATCAGATAGCGACAAAGCGGACGCGGTCGCCGGGATTGAACAGACTCGGCTCTTCGCGGTCCGCGTCAAAAAGTTCGAGTGCGGTGCGGCCGATGAGACGCCAGCCTCCGGGCGATTCAGCGGGGTAGATTCCCGTCTGCCTGCCCGCTATTCCGACGCTGTCTTTCGGAACGCGAAGCCGTGGCGTAGGGAGACGAGGAAACGCGATTGCCGGGTCGAGCTCACCCATGTAGGCAAAACCCGGAAGAAAGCCGAGCATGTAAACGCGATACTCGCGGCCGCAATACGTCTCAATGAATCGATCGCGGGTAATGGAAAGAATCTCGCACATCTCTGCAAGGTCGGGCCCGGACGCATCTGAAAAATCCACCGGAACTTCGATCAAGCGCGATGCAACCGATGAGCTTACGCTCAATTGATCTATTCTGGCTTCGACCTCCGTGCAAACTCCCGCGAATACGCTTTCGTTCTCCTGCCTGCACACAAGCGGATCATAGTAAACTCCGACCGAAGCGTAACAGGGTACTGCTTCGCGAAAGCCGGGAAAAGGTTTCTCGTTAAGCTGCCGGGCGAGGGCGATCGCTTTGTCGTTCAGTTCGGGCGAGATCTCGCGGCCGAATTCGACCACCAATGCTGATTCGCCGAGCGGAACTATCCTCATCGCGTTCGTTGTTTGGGGTCGAGATACTCGCGGAGCCCGTCGCCGATGAAGTTAAAGGCGAGAACGGTCAATGCGATGGCCGCACCCGGGAAAAAGAGAACGTGCGGATAAATGGAAAAGAAGTTGCGTGCCTCTTCGATCATCGTGCCCCAGCTCGGTGCCGGCGGCGGTATGCCAAGCCCAAGGAACGAGAGGGAAGCTTCGGAGAGCACGGCACCGGCCATTCCAAGCGAGGATTGGACGATCAGCGGCTGGATGGCGTTCGGAAGAATATGCGTGAAAAGTATCCGCATGTTGCTCGCCCCGAGGGCCCGGGCGGCCTGGACGAAGTCATATTCGCGGACCTTCAACACCTGCCCGCGCATCACTCGGGCATAGCCGACCCAACCGATGATGCAAAGTGCAACGATCAGCTTATCGAGGCCGGCTCCGAGAAATGCGACGAACGCGATGGCCAGCAGGAGGCCCGGAAATGCGAGGAAGACGTTGAACAAATAACCCGAGAGAATGCGGTCAACCCAGCCGCCGTAGAAGCCCGCAATCGAGCCTATAAAAATGCCAACGATCGCTGAGACCGTGACAACGATAATGCCGACCTGCAGCGAAATTCGGGCACCGAAGAGCACTCGCGAGAAAACGTCGCGGCCGAGGCCGTCCGTGCCGAACCAATGCTCGGCCGAAGGGGCGGCAAAACGAAGCTCGAGGTTCTGTGCGGTCACATCGTGGGTCGCCAAAAACGGAGCAAATATCGCCACGAAAATGACAATGGAAGCGATGGCGAGTCCGATGTAGGTCAGGCGATTCATCTAATTTAGCCGGATCCGCGGGTCGAGCCAGCGGTAAACGACATCTGTAAGAGTGTTTGCCAAAATATAGGTCAGGCTGATGACGAGCACGCAGCCCTGCACAAGCCGATAGTCGCGTTTGGCGATGCCCTCATCGAGCAGCAGCAAGCCGAGGCCCTGCCAGCTAAATATTTTTTCCGTAATGATCGATCCCGCCAGCAGGACACCGAGTTGGAGGCCGAGGATCGTAACGACCGGTATAAGCCCGTTCTTGAGCACGTGTTTGTAGATTACAGTACGTTCGCTCAAGCCCTTTGCTCGAGCCGTACGGACGTAATCCTCGCCGAGCTCTTCGATCACGCTTGAACGGACCATTCGCGTAAGGATGGCGGAAAGCGCCGCTCCGAGTGTGACCGCAGGGAGTATGATGTCTTCAGGATAAAGGCTCCCGGTCGGGCGGAGAAACTCGAGCTTCACCGCAAAGATATATACAAGAAATGGCCCGACAACGAATGTCGGCAGAGAGATGCCGAGCAGGGCAACGAACGAGGCGGCGTTATCTATGATCCGGCCCTTATTCGTGCCGGCCAGGATGCCGAGCGGAATGGCAATGCCGATCGCGACAAGCATCGAAGCCAAGGCGAGCTTGATCGTCGCCGGGTACCGCTCGAGTATCATATCGAGCACGGGCCTGTCCGTGCGGAACGACGTGCCGAGATCGCCGCGGAGCAAACCGGCAAAATAGTCGTAATAACGGTTATTGAGGCCGTGCCACTCGAAGCCCTCGTCGGTGCTAATAGAGAAAAAGAATGCCGGGCGGTCAAGCCCATGCTTGCGGTTGAAATTGTCGATCTGCTCCTGCGTTGCCGTCTCGCCTAGGATCGCGGTCGCCGGCGTGCCCGGCACGAATTCGATAAGAAACGTGACAAGCGAGACGACGGTCCACGCGACCAGGATGATTAGGCCTGCCTGCCTTGCAAAGCTGAGGAGCTTGTATTTCATCAGAGATCCGGAAACGCGGTTGGGCTTTAGCTCACGCAGCGGCCGAACGCAGCCCGGTGTGTATCGCGGCGATGCCGCCGGTCAGATTTCGATATTCTACATCATCAAAGCCACACTCGCGCATCAGTGCGGCGAGTGCCTTCTGATCGGGAAACTTCGAGACGGAATCCGGCAGATATTCATATGCGCCGCGGTCGCCGCTGACCATGCCGCCGATCCGCGGAAGCACGCGGGTGAAATAGAAATTGAAAGCCTGCCTGAATCCCGGAACCACCGGCGAAGAAAATTCGAGGACAACAAGCCGACCGCCCGGCTTTAGGATGCGGCGGAGTTCGACGAGCCCGTCGCGGAAATTCGCAAGATTACGAAGCCCGAAGGCGATCGTGACGGCATTGAACGACTCATCGCCAAAGGGCATCGAAAGAGCATCCCCTTCGATCCAGGGTATCCGCTCGGTCTTTTCGCGGGCGACGGCAAGCATCGGGTGGCAAAAATCACTCCCGATGACGCGTGCCTTTGCGTTCGTTTTGAGTTCGATGGAAAGGTCGCCGGTGCCGCAGGCAACGTCGAGCACGACAGCGTTCTCATCGGCAAGAACGTCTTCGAGAAGGGCACGGACCTTCCGCCTCCAGCGTTTATCGGTGTTGCCGGAGAGCACGTGATTGAGCAGGTCGTAACGCCGAGCGATGCCCGAAAACATCGAACGAACGGCACGAGCGTGCTCCAATTCGCGAAGTGAACGTTCGGGCTGCACTAGTTCTCGGCGGTCTCCTGTTTGGGTGTGAACATCATCAGCGAGGCCATCGGCGTGCCGCGAAGCTTATCGACGAATGCCTGCACATCGCCGAGCGAAACGGCGGTGAACGCATCGGCCTCAGCCTTTGCCGAGCGAAGCCCGTAGGTATCGACATCTATCCAAAGGACGGTCTTATCGATCAATCCGCGTTCGGCCAGAACGAGCCTTTTGGCAGCGTCGAATTCGGCCTGAGAAATGCGGTCGCCCAGAGCCTTTGGAACGACCTCGTTGAGCTCGACCGGCTTTGCCGTTGTGTCGGAGGACGCCGGCCGGCCGATGTCCGAAAAGCGGATGACGAAGGTTCCGGGCAGGATGTTCGCGTTGTTCGCTACCGAAACAAGATCTCGCTTATCGGCCGGCGACGCCGCCTTTAATCGAGCCTCGACAACCTTCGCGGCAACGAGCGAAGCCGGATATTCGCGGGCATTCCTGGCGATACCGCGGGCGGCCATCCGGAGTTCGCCTGTACCGGCCACCGGCGAGGCCACGGTCTTCATTGCCGTTTCGGGCGGATCGGGCTGGCGGAAGGTCGAGGGCACGCGGCCATCAGATTTTTTCCAGGCTCCAAAGAACCGGCGTACCGCCCGATATGCGAGTTCGCTTTCATAACGGCCGCTAAGCGAAAGCGTTGCATTATCCGCTCCGAAGAAACGTCCATAGGCAAAGCGGAGATCCGCAAAATCAATTTTTTCGATCGTAGCCGGAGTTCCATTTGCCGGACGGCCGTAGGGAAACGTCCCGAGCAAGTGCGAAGCCGCGGCGATGTCTGCAGCGTATGCGGGCTGTTTTTCAAGCTCTGCGGCACGCTTTACAGCCTCGGCCTTTATGGCAGCGGTGACGTCTTTATCAAGCGTTGGTGTCGAAACAGCAGCGGCAAGAGTTTCGAGCATCGTCAGAAATCCTTGCTGGTTCGAGGACGCCGCTATCTCGATGTAATCGTAATTGCAGGTGACCTGAAGGCTGCCACCGAGGTCGGTAAAGAAGTCTCGGGAAGCCTGGTTCGGAAATATCGCATCGGAGAGAAGACACATCAGGCCTTCCTTGCCTTGCGGGTCGAATGCTGCTCCGGAGTGAACGCGGAGGCGAACGTCGATGCGGTCCGCGGGTTCGGCAAACATCAAGACCCGCATGCCGTTGAGCAATTTCTCCTGTCGCGGAATGCCGCTTCCGGGCCGCTGGGCCGCCGACGAACCGGCAAGAACGGCCGCAAGGGCAAAAACGGCGAACGATCTGGCTAAAATAGCGTTTGTGAACATCTTTGAAAGGTGTCGAAAAGAAAAATGGTAACCTTTTTAGTTGCAAAATTCCATCAGAGTGTTGTAACCGCACTTGGTGTTTTTCCGACCGGCCGCTTAGTTAAAGAAAAAAATTAACTATAGGCATCGCCGCCCATATAGAAAGCA
>ERZ761602.713-NODE-713-length-68104-cov-230.747447_pt1 | contig 68104 bp, 61 predicted proteins | sample MGYA00512165_ERZ761602 | MGnify/ENA primary metagenome ERZ761602 (study PRJEB28899, sample SAMN02445085) | bioreactor sludge metagenome | biome: EBPR sludge; isolation source: Thorneside wastewater treatment plant | place: Australia: Brisbane, Thorneside...
GCCTCGCGGCGCCAGATCCTAAGTCTGGTACGTCTACCAATTTCGCCACACCCGCATTGGAGTTGCAAAAGTAAAATCATTCTTGATATTTACAACTACAATTGATATTTTTTTGTAAAAATTATTTGATCATTTAGTTGCACAAGTTATTTCCGGGTTCGATAAATCACTGTTATTCACCCAACAACCTATTGGTCTTATCAACCAACTCCATCAACTTTTCATCAAGTGACTTGCTTTTTTCATCCGCAGATTTTGCGTCAAGCTTCTTTGTCTGGTCAATTTCCCTTTTCAGATCTTGCTTTTCGGACTCCAATTTTTTTAATTCAGCCTTATCAGCCTCCGACATACCATCACTTTTTGACCTGGCGGCATCATAGATTTCATTTAACTTATCCAGTGCCTTGTCATACTTACCTTGATCAAATTTGTGTTTTTCTGATTTCAAAAGATCGTAAATGCTGACTGTAAGATCCTTTGTCTTTGAAAAAACAGCCTTTGAGGTATTCTTTTCTTCCGGCGTACCAAAAAAGTAATTATAAACCAGCAAACAAAAGATTACAGGAATCGCAATTTTCAAAAGTAGTTTTATCACTTGTTATAAATTTAAATAATGTTCAATTCTTTTTAATCCTATTTTTTTAATAAACGTTCCCAATAAATGTTAAAATGCATGACGTATCTATACAAAATCATTCAATTCTTTCGGATTTGATTTTTTACTTTAATTTTGCGCCTCAATACAAATTAATAAAGTTTAATAAATGGCAACTAACAGAACATTTACCATGATTAAACCAGATGCAGTTCAGGATGGCCATATCGGCGCAATCCTGGCACAAATCAACGCAGCTGGTTTTCGTATCGTCGCAATGAAGCTTACACAATTATCACCTGCCAAGGCGGGAAAGTTCTATGAAGTACACAAGGAACGACCTTTCTATGGCGAATTGGTTTCTTTCATGTCTTCCGGTCCTATTGTTGCAGCAATTTTGGAAAAAGATAATGCTGTTGAGGATTTCAGGAAATTAATTGGCGCCACAGACCCTTCCAAGGCTGAACCAGGCACCATAAGAGCCTTGTATGCAAGAAATGTTGGTGAAAACGCTGTACACGGCTCTGATTCTGATGAAAATGCAGCAATTGAAAGTGCATTCCACTTTGCAGGGACTGAAGAATTCTGAGAATGATCCTGAAGAGTATAAGTAACTTCTTTAGTAACAAAGTCGTTGAAAATATACTTTTATTTCTGATTTTGTCAGGGGTAATTGCTACCATAATTACCCCTGACTTACCTTTTGTCGGCAAAAGCTCTGATTTTGCCAATCAAATTATGATCTTCTACCTGGCGTTGAGCATGTTCTTTCTTCTTATCAGCCAACAACGCCTTATGATAGCCGCTTTGATATGTACTGGTATTTTTGCCTTTTTTTTGAAAGAAACTACGAATGCCCGTATTCGTTATGCACTGCCCAACCAGGAAGAAAAACTCCGACTCGCCTTGATAAATCTTTCCTCTATTGATTCGGACCCTAGAAAAGTATTCCAGTACGTTTCTAAAAAAAACCACGATATCTTGATTTTCCAGGAATATACACCGGAATGGCAAGGTGCAATTGAAAACCAGGTTGAACCTAATTTTTCGTATAAAATATCCCTTCCCAGAATCGATGTCTACGGACTAAAGGTACTTTCACAATATCCCATTGTCACAGCAGATACCATATTTTATAATGACATTCCTCTTTTGAAGATTCAACTTCTGAAAAACAACAAAAGATTCGATGTTTTCACCGCTTATTTTCCCCCTCAACTGGATGCCAACTCCCGGGAGATTGCTTTGGGTGAATTAGACATAATCAACTCGAGAATTGAAGCAATGCAGGTACCACTAATCGTTACAGGAGTATTCAATATGGTTCCATGGAGTGCTGAAATTCAGGATTTCAAACAAAAAGGTGGATTTACTGAGTCAAGAAGTGGTTATATCCCAAGTATGGATAAAACATCAGGCGGGATATTTGGAAAACCTGTTACACACATCTTCTATAACCAATTACTGGAATGCACCGGCTTTAGCGTTTCCCGGGCTGATAACGATGAATACGGCGTCGAGGCTCAGTTTCAGATAAAAAACATTCACTAAAGTCAACTCATTCCTCTTCAGTCATATCGGCTATCATCCGTGATATTTGCTTACCCGTCATTTCATCACATAAGACATATACCCTGACTTTCTTCATTTCCCAATCTTCATCATCGGAATAACCTTCCTTCCATTCCCTGCATACATCCTCTAGAAGAAGCATGATTTCTGCTTTGTCTTCATCGACTTCGTCCGTAAGAAAGTCCTCATAGTCCGAAATGATTATGTCAATAGTATCCTGCTTAAGCCACTGAAGATCAATCAGCATATCATACAAGGCATCCAAATTATCACCGAAGTAACCGGGAAATTCGAGATTGTTAACTAGTATCTCATAAAAAGATTTGATATCCCGGACTTCAGAACCGTTAACTTCTATGGTGATTTTGTTATTCCCTCTTTTGATTTCAGTATCCGGAGAGGCTATTCGGATATATTTCATTTTTTACTAAAAAAAGTTTCGTTGATGTAAATAAATGTTTTATAATGATCTTTGGTATAATATGCGCTTCGCTTTGAGGTAATCAATCTTTCAGGCCCTCTGTTTCGTCCTCTAACCTTTGGATGAACATCCCATTCCCGGTATCTGATACGACTTCCATCAGCTTCAGTCTCAGGCAAATGACGTTCTCTGTTGTGAAAGGTTCTTCCACCGACATATCCCTTCGGCGCGTTATTATGGGTACGAATATAAACTAAAATTTCATATACATATTCCGGTATATGGATATTTTTTTCTTGAGTACCATTCTTATTAGCGCTTAGATATTCTGTCTGTGTATCGGAAGCAGGTTTCAATACCCCGGAATATGCTTGCTCCGGCTTCCCTTTGCACCCTACGAGTACCCAAATCAAACATAAAAGCCGTACAAGAAAAGAGACATGATTTTTCATCGATTCAACATAATACGTCATATTCAATATCTTATATAACATTTCAATTTATATATAATAATCTCCAAACCGTTTGTGAAAGTAAGGATAAATGTTATCTTTGCAGCCGCTTAGCGAAAGCAAATTTGATATTTTTAATAAAACGAAAATCGTAATTTTAATGGAATCATTACTCTATTTATTGCCTTTGTTCGGGGTCGTTGGACTTTTATATATGGCATACCAATTCAGCTGGGTTAATAAACAAGATGAAGGTGAAGGCAAAATGAAGATTATTGCCGGCCATATTCGGGAAGGGGCGATGGCTTTTTTGAAAGCAGAATACAGGGTTTTGGCAGTATTTGTTGTCATTGCAGGAATAGCGCTGGGAATTCTTTCTACTATTGCTAACACCAGTCACTGGTTTATTGTAATTGCATTTGTCATCGGAGCATTCAGTTCTGCTTTGGCAGGCTTCATTGGCATGAGGGTTGCGACTGCTGCTAATGTACGCACTACTCAAGCTGCAAGAACAAGTCTGAGCAAGGCTTTGAAAGTGTCCTTTACCGGTGGTACAGTCATGGGACTTGGTGTTGCCGGCCTTGCTGTCTTCGGACTTAGCTTCCTGTTTGTTGTCCTTTTTCATTGGCTTAATGGTGGTCAATGGGCCGGAGTTGATTCCATGTCCATTCTCCTGGAGACATTAACAGGGTTTTCTCTTGGAGCTGAATCCATTGCGCTTTTTGCGAGAGTGGGAGGAGGAATATATACCAAAGCTGCTGACGTGGGAGCGGACCTTGTAGGGAAGGTTGAAGCTGGTATTCCAGAGGACGATCCACGCAACCCTGCAACCATAGCAGATAATGTAGGTGATAACGTTGGAGACGTAGCTGGTATGGGTGCCGACCTTTTCGGATCATATGTAGCAACTGTCCTGGCATCCATGGTGCTTGGCAATTATGTAATCAAGGAAAACGGCGGACAGATTTCTGATGCATTTATGGGCCTGGGCCCTATCCTATTGCCTGTTTTGATTGCTGGTCTTGGTATTATTTTTTCCATCATGGGAACATGGCTTGTCAAAGTATCGGACAAGGATGCCTCAGAAGCTAAGGTACAATCCGCTCTCAATAAAGGTAACTGGGCAGCTATCATACTTACTGCTGTTGCTGTATTTTTCGTCATCCATTGGATGCTTCCGGCAAATATGCAGATGAAATTCTTTGGAGAGAATGGCATGAGAGACATTACTCCAATGAACGTATATTATGCGGTTCTGGTCGGTCTGGCCGTAGGAGGATTAATATCAGCATTTACAGAGTATTATACAGGATTAGGCAAAAAACCGGTATTGGGCATTGTCCAAAAATCTTCAACCGGTGCCGCAACCAATATCATTGCGGGGCTTTCAACGGGTATGATTTCTACTTTTGGCCCAATCATATTATTTGCCGGAGCAATCTGGGCTGCATACAGCTTTGCCGGTTTTTATGGTGTAGCTCTTGCTGCCTCTGCCATGATGGCAACTACTGCCATGCAGTTGGCTATAGATGCATTTGGTCCGATTGCGGATAATGCGGGAGGTATTGCTGAAATGAGTGAACTGCCAAAAGAAGTAAGAACAAAAACGGATATTCTTGATTCCGTTGGTAATACAACTGCAGCTATCGGAAAAGGATTTGCTATCGCATCAGCCGCTTTGACTGCGCTTGGCCTTTTTGCAGCCTATGTCACCTTCACCGGTATTGATGGGATTAATATCTTTAAGGCTGATGTGCTTGCTGCTCTATTTATCGGAGCCATGATACCTGTCGTGTTCTCAGCTCTTGCCATGAGCTCGGTAGGTAAAGCAGCCATGGATATGGTGAAGGAGGTAAGAAGACAATTCAAGGAGATCCCCGGCATAATGGAAGGAAAAGCGACACCTGAATACGGCAAATGTGTTGAAATCAGTACAAAAGCAGCTCTCAGGGAAATGATGTTGCCCGGTGCACTTACCATCGTTGTCCCAATACTGGTGGCCATCTTTATGGGTGCTGAAGCCTTGGGTTCGTATATGGCAGGTGTGACTGTTTCAGGTGTTCTTTGGGCTATCTTCCAAAACAATGCAGGAGGGGCATGGGACAATGCCAAAAAATCCTTCGAAGCTGGAGTAGAAATAGATGGTGTAATGACCTACAAAGGCTCAGATGCCCATAAGGCTGCTGTGACAGGTGACACAGTTGGTGATCCATTTAAAGATACATCAGGACCTTCGATGAATATCCTGATCAAATTGACTTGTCTGATTGGCCTGGCATTAGCACCAATACTGGGCGGACATAATGCAAAGCACGATACAGGCCTGAAATCTACTCCGAAGATCGAGAAGATGTACAAACAAGAGGCCCCAACCAACGTTATAAAGTTTTAACAAACAGATAATTCTATTGATAAAAGGCTGTAAAATACTTACAGCCTTTATTTTTTTTATTTGGTCTTGAAAAAAGTACCTTATATCCAAAAATTTAAACTAATAAGTACTTTTTGGTGTATCATTGTATAAAGTGAACTAAAAATATGTATTCAACTGGTTTTTGATCATTTTAAGATTCCAAACTCAAATACAGTATGATACTTAACACATATTATTTCACCACTTTATACATAAAACAACAGCCGTAAAAGAACTAAAAATATATAATAATTAAGTTTCTCTTTCATGAAGTCATTCTTAAAAATCGTCTTAGGATCCTGCGTAGGTGTCATTTTTGCCATGGCACTATTTTCTTTTCTCTCTGTTATTGCTTTTTCTTCCATGTCTTCGTCTTTAACCGGAGGAGGCGGAAAGGAAATTTCCCCCAACAGTGTTTTGCGCATTAGTTTGGAGCAACCCATGCCTGACAAGACAAACAATATCGAAAGTAGCCCACTTTCCTTTGCCAATCGCACTTTTGTAGGTATTGTCGATGCTGTAAAGTTAATCAAACATGCCAAGACTGATGAGAATATCAAAGGGATCTACATCAATCCTGGACCAGGCATGGCCATTGGATCTGCAGCACTTAAAGACCTGCATGATGCGCTTTTGGATTTTAAGACGAGTAAGAAATTCGTTATTGCCTACGGAGAAGCACTTTCACAAGGTGGATACTACCTTAGTTCCACAGCGGATGACATCTATCTTAATCCTGTTGGTGAAGTATATTTTAAAGGCTTGGGGATGAGCATAATGTATTTTAAAAACCTGATGGATAAGCTAAAGATTAAGATGAATGTCTTTTATGTCGGCAAATTCAAATCCGCCACTGAGCCGTTCAGATCCGATCATATGAGCCCGGAAAACAGACTTCAGTTGAAGACATTTCTCAATGGTATGTTTAGCCAAATGGTTGAGGATATAGCCAGGAACAGGAAACTTGACCCGGCAGCAGTTAAAAAAGTAGCTGACGAATTATCAATTCAGGCCCCCGAAGATGCTTTAGCTCTGAATTTCATTGACAAACTGGCTTATGAAGATGAAGTTTTCGAAGAAATAAAAACAAAGCTAAAATTAAAAGCCAAGGATAAAATCAATTTTGTTTCCTTAAATGAATATTATGACGGGACAACCTTGGAAAAGGACTATAATGCAAAAGAAAAAATCGTCCTGATATATGCAGAAGGTGAAATAAATGATTCTGACAGCCATGATGCTGTCATTGGCGGCAAATCATATGTGCGTTATCTCAGAAAAGCAAGACTGGACGATAAGGTGAAGGCAGTAGTCCTAAGAGTGGACAGCCCGGGGGGTAGTGCATATGCCTCAGAGCAAATGTGGCATGAAATCGACCTGCTTAAAAAAGCAGGTAAAAAAGTAATCGTGTCCATGGGCAATCTGGCAGCCAGCGGCGGATATTACATTTCATGCGCAGCAGACAGAATATTTGCCAATAATAATACAATTACCGGGTCAATCGGTGTTTTTGGCATGATACCAAATGTGTCCGGATTTTATAACGACAAGCTATACCTCACTATGGATTCTGTGAAGACCGGACCAAATGGATTGGGTATCAATGGTTATTATGACATGACACCTGCAGAAACCTCCTTGATTCAACGGTCGATCGAATCAATCTACAAAACCTTTACAAAGAGAGTAGCTGATGGAAGAAAATTATCGATTGAGACGGTTGACAGTCTTGCTCAGGGCCGAATCTATTCAGGCAAGGATGCTGTTAAGATTGGCCTGGTCGATGAAATAGGTGACGTGGAGGATGCTATTGCCAGTGCTGCCTCTATGGCCAAGCTAAAAGAATATCGTCTGGTTGAATATCCTGAGACAAAGCCTCCTTTCGAAAAATTCATGGAAAAACTTTCAGGAAAGGAAACTGACGACAATGCGGTTAAAGCTGCAGTTACAAGGGAACTTAAAGCCATTGCTCCCGAATATATTGAGGTTAAACGCTTGCTTCAAAACAATCGCATACAGGCCCGGCTCCCCATGACAATTACTATCAATTGACAATCTGAAGCCCTGTATTGCCTATGAAGATCGATATCATTGCAGTCATTCCGGACCTGATGAAGTCCTTTTTTGAGAATTCCATCATCAAAAATGCCAGGACAAAAGGCCATTTGACAATCAATGTCATTGATTTACGGAATTATGGTCTAGGGAATTACAAGCAGATTGATGATTATCAGTATGGCGGTCAGGCAGGAATGGTACTGATGCCCGAACCATTGAGCAATTGTATTGAAATGCTACAAGCCTCAACCCTTTATGATGAAATAATCTATCTGACTCCGGATGGAACTACACTCACTCAAAAGACATCAAACAAGCTGTCACTCAAGGAAAACATCCTAATAATCTGTGGCCATTACAAGGGGATTGACCAACGAATACGAGACAAATATGTCACCATGGAAATATCAATTGGTGACTATGTCTTGAGTGGAGGGGAGACAGCAGCCATAGTCCTGGTAGATACTATAGGAAGGTTGATTCCCGGAGTGATCAACGATGAAACATCCGCATTGTCCGATAGTTTCCAGGATGATTTACTGGCACCACCGGTTTATACCAGACCGGCAGAATTTCAGGGAATGAAAGTACCCGATATCTTACTTTCGGGCCATGAAAAGAATATCCGCGAATGGCAGGAACAACAAGCATTCGAAAAAACTAAACGGCTGCGACCTGACCTGTTCAGAAAATGGGAAGAAGAATCAGATCTTCCAGTCTAACCTGGCACTGATATTTCTCGGAGCTTCAAGCAATCCGGGTCGGATGCTGTATTCCTGATTGAATGCATTATTCAGATTGATGCCCAATCGGAGTTGATCTTTGATGACAGGTACCACTACCCTGAATCCGAATACACGGGAACCAAAATCATGACTTTCCCTGAATTGCCTTACCCCGGGTATCCCAAAATTAAATATTCTGTCTATAGCCTCCATCTTGCTGTTGTACTGAAAGTATCCACCTATTTCGATCCCATGATATACAAGGCCCAGGTCCGCCCTGACTGCATGTTTCATCCTGTATTTCAGTATATTATAACTTACCGTGGATTTAGTCGTGTCGATTTCATTAAAATTTCTATATTTGGGATCTACATATGTATAACCGGCATATGTTGTAACTGTAACATCCCCTATATCTCCCGCACCCTGAATGCCCAGTTCAAACCCTTGAATACGGGTATCTCCGATGTTGTACGATTGGAATCCTTTGGACACATTTCTTAGGGTAAATTCCATCATATTGTCATAATCAGACCTGAAAAAAGCCGCATCAATAAATCCCTTCCATGAAGAAATCTTAAGACCGTGCTTGATACCTATCTCAGCGGTATAACCAGTCTCAGATTGTAAGTTCGGATTAGGAGCAACCCGAATTGCACCTACCGTTGTCTTGATAAATTTTTCAGCAACTGTTGGATAACGGTAACCTTGCCCGAAAGAAGCCCTTACCGAAGCAAATGGATTTAAGAGATAATTCAGGCCAAATTTAAAGACAGGCTTACTCTCTGAAGTTTTACCCCCCGGAATGACAAACCCCTCTACCACTTCCGGACTCCTCAGTGCATTATATTCATATCTGGCACCGGCACTGAAAGTAAGCCTTTTAAAGAAAACCTTGTCCATAGAAACGTAACCCGCCATATTCAAAGATGTATAGGAAGTGTCTCCATATAATGCTGCTTCGATCTCAGTTCCTGTATAGACCACACCGGCTGTAAGTTCTATACCGAATCTTTTCAGGCTCTGTCTGTATCGGTACTCAAGATAGTTCATCCTATCATACTGATTCCTATCTTTTGCAGAGTTGTTATTGATACTGAAATAACGGCCGATTAGTTTGTGTTCATTATTGTGTTTGCCGATATAAGTAATTACAGGATCAATAAGATAACGAAGTTTCTCTCCGGGGGCATAGGATGACGTATCTCCGCGATAAGCATTTTTATCACCGTCCTGCCAATACACAAAAAAATCAGACTCCCCTTTATTGGCAAGTGTATTGACTTGAACGATAAGGTTATTATTAATTTTATATCTTAAATTGGCGAAAATTCGTCCCTGGTGCTCAAAATTGCCATAATTATAGGAATCAGAATGATAATATGCCGCCCCCAAGACAACACCCAATTTCCCAAAGTTATTTCTATGAATCACATAGGTATTGCTTTCATATGGAAGCCCACTCCACCATTTCTTCTCCTTATCACGAGGCGACAGATAGCCTGTAAATTGGGTGGAGATATTAGTTTCAGGCTTACTTCCCGCCCACGCTGTCCGAAAATTGATAACACCACTCATCGCTGTAGATCCATAAAGTACTGAACCGGCACCTTTGAGTATTTCCACTTGTTCCATATTTTCAACCGGTATATCACGCCAATTGGGAAAACCGGCATCCGGTTGCATGGCGGGTACATCATCAATGGTAATCAGTACCCTGCTACCGGCGCCATAAGAATAACCCGAACCTCCGCGGATATTTGCCTGGCCGTCCACCATCTGTATTCCCGGAATTCTATCCAACAACCCTTCAATGGATGATAGATTATTTGACTTCAACAGTCCGGGCTTGATGATATCAACCGAAGCGACCTCCGTAATTAGTTTCCTTTCATAGCGACTACTTACAACCGAGACTTCATTGAGCATGCTCACCGATGGTTGCAATCTGATGGTAAAATATCCCTTGATGGTGTCAAGTGACACTTCTCCGCGCCAGGTTTCATATCCCACCAAGCCAGCCCGAACCGAAACCGGACTATTATCAAGTATAAATGTAGCTACGCCTTGACTATTGGTCAATTCGCCCTTATCTTCTGCATATATAGCAACAAACTCAAGCGGTGTACCATCATGGCTGTCGACTACTTTAATCTCCAGTTTCCGGTTTTGCCCAAAAATTGAAAAGTTTAAAATCAAAAAAAGAGCCAAAGTAAAATTTTGAAATTTCATATAATTCAAATATAAATTTGAAAATTAGTTGTAATTTAGCAATTGTAATCAAATTTACTGTAACATGCGTTCACTTCTTACATTTTTTTTTATCTTTTCCATGAATTTTATGTTTGGTCAGGTTTGTATCCCAGATACAACTGTAATACCGACGAGATCATTCATTTATCCGATTCCACGGCAAGATACCATTCCCGGCTCCGGCATTCCAAATAAAGCTTGTCTCAATACCTATTATGAGCAGGTATTTCATGTCAAAATCCCATTACAAGTTGAATTTCTTGGGTTCAATGTGCATGTGCAGAATGTCAAATTAAATTCAATCACAGGTCTACCGGCCGGTTTAAGCTATGCTTGCGAACCTACCGGATGCTCCATGCCCGGAAATACCATCGGATGTATGAAAATTAGTGGAGTGGTCGACCCAAGTAATTCGGTCAAAACTTATCCGATAACACTTAATTTTACCTTCACGACAGCTGAACTCGGACCTCTGGATTTGAGCTTCCCCAATGATGCCATCGCACCCGGCCACTATGATATTCAGGTTTTACCTGAAGGAAGTTCTGAGTGTATTGCTTCAGCATCAAAGCTAAACATTGTTCAGAAAGCTTTCCATAACATTTCTACCGGAAATCTTGAGTTTGAATTGGAAAGTCAGGATCAGATTAATGCTACCATCAATATTTTAAATATGGATGGAAGAATGATGAAAAGTGCCGGTGTTAAGATTGAAAATGGAAAGAATCATTTCTACATTTCTTCCGGACAAATGAATACAGGAATCTATATTTATCAAATAAAATCAGGTAACAGAATACAATCCGGAAAGATTTTTATCTATTAAATATTGCTTTCATCAATTTTGACATATATTAAAATTGCGCAAGGAAGCTTTTTAAAACCCGGATTCTTTGCGCAATTTTTTTATTAACAAAGACATAAACATATTATATATTTTAATATTACAAATAGCTTCAACTCCTCAACTTATTTCGAATCTCTCTTTAAAATTCAAAAATCACTTGCAGCAATGTAATTCCGCATGTCCAATTCTATGAATTTGATTTCTTTTATATTTAAGAATCGCACTTCCAATGAGATTTTACCCATATTTGTCCAATAAAGCATGCTTTGTAATTTCTATAAAGAAAAATTATCGGATATTTGTGACCGGCAAAAGTTAAAATTGATTATCAAATGTCATCACGTATCACGATGGATCATGTTCTGAAGGCTTACGACCCTGACAGTAAGCTTACAAACCTGACTATTGAAAACGGGCAAATAATATCAGAGCGTTCTTCGGATTCCGGTGAATTTAATGCTGTTTTATTCTCCAACTTAATTGACTTTGGGACAAAGATTGCCGAACCGGGGTATGAGCACCGGGAGACTTTGGAGCAAACATGTAATGCGGCTCATTATGGTGGCTATAAAGCAATAATCACCCTACCCGTTACTGATCCTGTCGTGGACAACCAATCAGGAATTGAGTTTCTGACTCGCCGGAGTGAAAAATATGGTGGAATTAAGATTTTTCCAATGGGCGCCATCAGTGAAGGTTGTAAAGGAGGTGATCTTGCAGGGCTTATGGAAATGAACCATGCAGGGGCGATTGCATTTAGCGATGGTCATTATCCAATTCGCAATGGTGGAGTGCTTATGCGTGCGATGGACTATGTCCGTGGCATCGACAAAATCATCGTTGATACTCCCTATGATGCGGACCTGTTCCCCCATGGCCTCGTAGAAGAAGGTATGGTTTCAACAATTATGGGAGTGCCCGGTATTCCTGCACCTGCTGAAGAGATTGTAGTCAACCGAGATATCAGATTGGCTGAATACACAGGTGCTTCTCTACATCTATTCTGTATAAGTACAGAAGGGAGCATTGAACAAATAAGAAAGGCAAAGGCTTCCGGAATCAAGGTTACAGCATCTGTATCAGCCAACAATCTTGTGTTCGATTCCGAAGAGATGGTGACATACAATTCAAATCTGAAACTTATGCCACCATTGAGAAACAGGGAAGTAAGCAGGTTATTATGGGAGGCGGTGAAAGATGGTACCATAGATATCATCACCAGCCAACATATGCCGTATGAAGTTGAGAAAAAAGATCTGGAATTCCAGTACGCATCTTTCGGTGCTCTTGGACTTCAGACTGCTATTCCTGTTTTGCTATCCAAATTTGGGGTCGAAGCTGCTCCTTATATCCAAAAGGCAATGAGTGATAATATTATAAAAATTTTTAAACTTGAAAAAGGATTTGAAGATCAAAAGTTGACCCTTTTTGAAAAATGTAATCCATATACTTTCAGGGAAGATGTAATCATATCGCATTGCAACAATTCTCCTTTTATTGGGAGAGAATTGACATTCCAAAACATGATGATATAAAAAAATATTAAGATGAGTAATAATGTAGAAATGGAACAAAGACCATCATTTACCCAAAAATCTGTGTTAAATACTGCAATGCTATTGGCACTGGTATCCATCATAACCGCATTGATTCCCAGCGTTTTGGACCTACAGGGGGATACGAAGTCCGGAGTTTTTATTACTTTGGTCTCCTATTTGATAACCATCTTTATACTTGTAAACGCCCTGAAAAAATACAGGAATGAAGAGTCCGGGGGTTATATGAGTTTCAGTAATGGCTTCCTGTTTGTTCTATATACCAGTATAATTGTAGGCATTATCATGGCAATATTTACCTTCATTCAATTGACATTTATTGATGCAGATATGTTGGATGAAGCATTCAATAAGCAAATGGCTGAAATGGAAAAAAATGGCATGTCTGAAGAGCAGATTGAAATGGCCAATAGCATTACAGCGGTCTTTAGGTCACCGGCTGTACTTTCAACTGCAGCCTTTCTGGGTCAATTGGTTTTCGGAGCTATTATTGGGGCCATCCTGGGTGCAATATTTCAAAAAAACAAGCCGGTTTATTGATTATTCATATACTATTGTCCGACGAAGCATTAAAATGGTTGCATGACTAACGAAAGAATACAAATATCGGTTGTTGTTCCTTTATACAATGAGGATGAATCCTTACCGGAGCTCGCTGCCTGGATTCACCGTGTCATGAAAGCCAATGGGTTCACCTACGAAATCATTATGGTGGATGATGGAAGCAAGGATCAATCATGGGAAGTAATCGAAAGACTCAGTAAAGAAAACAACAGCGTCAAAGGGATAAAATTCAAAAGAAATTATGGCAAATCCGCCGCTTTACATGAAGGCTTTTGTGCCTCCACCGGAGATGTGGTAATCACCATGGATGCAGATTTGCAAGATAGTCCGGACGAAATACCTGAATTGTACAAAATGATTAAGGAAAAAGGGTATGACCTGGTTTCCGGCTGGAAGAAAAAACGTTACGATCCATTAAGCAAGACAATCCCCACCAAGTTATTCAATGCAGCAGCTCGTGCCATGAGCGGAATTCGACTGCATGATTTCAACTGCGGACTTAAAGCTTATAAGGGCAAGGTGGTACATTCTATAGAGGTATATGGTGAGATGCACCGTTATATTCCGGTAATTGCAAAAGGAGCCGGATTTGGAAAGATAGGCGAAAAGGTCGTCCAGCATCGAGAAAGAAAATATGGCGTCACTAAATTCGGTTTAGATCGATTTATCAATGGATTTCTGGATCTTTTAACGATATTCTTTGTGGGTCGCTTTGGCAAGAAACCAATGCACTTTTTTGGCACTTTAGGCATCATAGCATTCTTTATCGGCTTTATTATCCTCATAGAATTGAGTATTGAAAAGATATTCTTCAAGGTAGGTGGGATTGCAGACAGACCACTGTTTTTCCTGGGTATGCTGGCCACCATCATCGGATCTCAGCTTTTCCTAACCGGCTTTTTAGCAGAATTAATAACAAGAAACAGTCCTTCGCGTAATAATTATCTAATTGAAGAAAAAATCCATCTTTGAACTATTCCCGGGACATATCTAAAATCCTTTCAGAACACGAAAATGTCGTAAAGTCAGTAATCAATGACAGCACCTTGCTTGCTGCCATAGAAGAATTTACGAGGTTAGTAGTACAATGCTATACTCATGGAGGCAAGATATTATTGTGTGGCAATGGAGGAAGCGCTTCTGACGCTCAACATATCGCTGCAGAATGGCAAGGAAGGTACCTGTTGGAAAGGAAGCCACTACATGCGGAAGCACTACACGCCAATACATCCTATCTAACCGCAGTGGCTAATGATTATGGATTTGACAAAGTGTTTTCAAGGGCCGTAGAAGCTCAAGGCAAAGGCGGAGACATTTTGGTGGGTCTGACTACCTCAGGGAACTCTCCCAATATTGTCAATGCTTTGAAAACCGGGAAATCACTGGCTATGACCTGTATAGGTATGACAGGAAATAAAACAGATCCCGCGATTGAGCCATATTGCGACCTGATGATTAAAGTGCCTTCAGATGTGACTGCACGTATTCAGGAAATACATATCCTCATCGGTCATATTGTGTGTGAATTGTCTGAAAAAAGTCTCTTCAAGTCTTAAATTCCAACTATTTTGATCATCGACAATACATGGACCTTGTTTCTTGACCGGGACGGTGTCATCAACCGCCGTATCCTTGGAGGCTATGTAACAAAAATTGAAGAATTCGAGCCTTTGCCGGGAATATTTGAAGCCATTAGAACATTCAATAAGATATTCGCTCGTACATGTATTGTCACCAATCAATCAGGGGTAGGTAAAGGATTGATGAGCCAGGAAGATCTTAATAACATCCATTCTCATTTTATGGACTTACTCAATGAAAAGAATGCCATCATCGATGGTATCTATTGTTGTACATCCTTAGAAACAGACATCGACAACTGCCGCAAGCCGCTTCCAGATATGGCAATCAGGGCAAAACAGGATTTCCGGGAAATAGACTTTTCCAGGTCCATCATGGTAGGTGATACAGGGTCTGACATGGAGTTTGGATATAATATCGGGGCCCTCAATGTTTTGATACTCGATGGTTCCGAGCATCAGAAGAAAATAGATGAAGAACTAGTTAACCTTCGATTTCCCTCCTTACTTGAGTTTTCACAGTTTTTGGTGGCTTCCTACAATTAGGGGGTGGGAGATAAATAAATATTGCATTTATTATATGTATATACTATTGTTTATCTGTGTATTATAACATTATGTAGAATTAGGTATTTGCTTAATACACCCAAACTCTTTTTCCAAAGGCATTTTAGGATTATTAGCTCAATAATAAGGTAGAAAACCTTGTGATTTTTTTCAAATTACTGCAAGCGATTTATAATGCCTGGATTGCACAGTATTAATCATCTACCTACTTCGATTTGGAAGGAATGTAAAATCACTTTGAAAGTGAAAAATTAGAATTAGGTAGATGTCTAATACCTCGCATCCCTATGTTATAAAGCAAATTGAAAAATTAATATTAATCATTTCACTAAAACCAAGCCAAAAATAATTAGTCATTGTGTCAACATTTCATAGCTATTGAATTTAGTAGTATTAATCATCTACCTACTTCAAAACGACTCTTCCCCAAAGACCTTTTTCCCACCCTTTATCATCACCGGAATAGTTAAATCTGAGTTTTTCAAAAACATTTGCTTCGAATTTCGTATTTTTGAAAAAACAAGTACGTCAATTTGTCATTGAAGAACCTATATATCTTGTCCTGTCTGTTGCTACTTCCGCTATGGGCACATGCAACCCACAACAGGGCAGGTGAAATTATTTTCCAACAAATCGGAGAATTGCGCATCAGAGCGTCAATCATCACATATACCAAGGAATCCAGCCATGATGCAGATAGAGATACATTGATTCTTTATTGGGGCGACGGAACCTTCCAAAAAGTAGGCCGCAATAACGGCTCAGGACATGGGATTTCTCTTGGAGGAGATGTGAAGTACAATATTTATACTTACGAACATACATATCCTTCTCGAGGTACGTACACGATCAGTATGACTGACCCAAACCGCAATGGAGGCATCCTCAATGTCAACCCTCCCAATTCAGATAATGTCCCTTTCTATCTGGAAACAACATTTACCTTCCTTAATTCAACCTTCCAGGGGTATAACAACACGCCTACCCTATTACAGCCACCTATTGACGAAGGCTGCATCGACCAACCTTTCATTCACAATCCAAATGCTTTCGATATAGATGGTGACAGCCTGGCATATGAACTCATCGTACCGATGATGGCTAAAAATACACCGGTTCCCAATTATATCTTTCCGGATCAGATTGTTGCCGGAGCTAATAATATTCTGACTCTCAATCCTATCACAGGCGACATCGTCTGGAACGCGCCCAAAAAAGCCGGCGAATACAACATAGCCATAAGGGTAAACGAATACAGGCAAGGAGTACTTATATCCTCTACTGTCCGTGATATGCAGATTTTGATTATAAATTGTAATAACAGACCCCCCAAAATTGAAACAATTACAGATACATGTATAGTCGTTGGCCAGACACTCACCTTCAACGTGATGGCAACCGATCCGGACAGCCCTGCCCAGAAAGTCAGACTATCCGCTTTGGGAGGCCCAATGGTTATAGAAGGCAATAAAGCTGAATTTCAAGCACCCAGAGGATTTGCTCCATCACCGGTCAGCGGAACATTTATTTGGGCTCCTGATTGTAATGCTATCAGTCCTTCACCCTACTCCATTATTTTTAAAGCTGAGGATAATCAAAAAGATTCGACCGGCCTCGTAGACCTGAAAACAGTCAGGATCAAGGTCGTGGGACCGGGCCCTGAAAATCTCACAGGTGAGCCCAATTTGAACACCATCGTCCTGAAATGGACAGATCCATATTATTGTGATAATGCCCGGCATGATTACTTCCAGGGGTTCAATATCTGGAGGCGGGTCAGCAGCAGTGGCTTTGAACCCGATAGTTGTAATCCGAGTATGGAAGGGAAAGGTTATACCAAGATTGCATTCAAACAAAAATCATCTGACGGTATTTTCTATCATTATGTAGATGATCAAGTTGAAAAAGGGAAGGCCTATTGCTACCGCATCGAAGCCGAATTCGCAAAGATTTCTCCCGGAGGATTCCCTTATAACGTTGTTCGGAGTCTGCCTTCCAACGAAGTGTGCCTCCAGCTCAATCTGGATGTACCCTTGATAACGAAGGCTTCGGTTCTTTCTACAGGATTGGACGATTCAGTCCGTATAGAGTGGATCAAACCGTCAGTATCAGACTTCGATACCCTGAAATACCCCGGTCCTTATCGCTATGTCCTTAAACATGGAACCGGTCTTTCTCCTACCACCTATACTGAGGTTCCCGGCGCAAGTTTTACTTCTCAACATTTTCTGGATCCTATTGTCACGTATTTTACCCATCACTCATTGAAGACCGAGAGTGAACCATATACTTATATTGTTGATTTTTATTCTGATGGTTCCGGAGAGAAATATGGAACATCAACTTCAGCCTCCACAGTATTTCTCAATGTCGTGGGATCGGACAAAAAGGCGATTATAACCTGGGCCGAATCAGTTCCCTGGTCCAATCATACCTACACCATTTACCGGAAAAATAATCTAAATGTTTTCGATTCCATTGGAACTACTCAATCAAGAAGGTATGAAGACAGAAACCTTGAGAATGGCAAAAATTATTGCTATAAGATCAGGACTTCGGGCTCTTACGGGATTGCCGGACTTCCAAACCCAATTCTTAATTTTTCTCAGGAACAATGTGCTACTCCAGTCGATACTGTGCCCCCATGTAGCCCAACACTCAAAATCACCAATGATTGTATGGCTGAAAATCCCTCTCCTTCGATTGTCAACAAACTTACGTGGAACAATCCTGATGAAGTTTGCGACACACCGGGCGATACCAAAGGCTACCGCATCTACGTGATTCACGATAAAGTTGATGAACCGGAACTAATATTTGAAACAAATGACCCCAAACTGATTAGCCTGGATTATGCAAGTGAAGAATACGGCCTGGCCGGCTGTTACTACATAGTAGCCTTTGATTCCGTATTTAATGAAAGCCCTAAGAGTAACATTGTTTGTATAGAAAATTGTCCAAGTTATCGGCTCCCAAACGCTTTTTCCCCAAATAATGACGGTCATAATGATGTGTTCAAACCGTATCCGTATAGATTTGTCAATAAGGTTGAATTTAAGGTGTTCAATCGATGGGGTAACGTAATCTTTGAAACAACAAATCCCAATATCAATTGGGACGGAAACAACCGAGCGGGAAATAAGGTACCTGATGGAACCTATTATTATACATGCAAAGTATTTGAAACGATTGAAACTATGACCGGGATCGAAAATACTATTATCCTTACAGGTTATATCGAACTCATCAGATAAAATACCAAACTTTACTTCATTCAAAATTATCAATGGTTTGAAAAATTCAAAAACATGTTTACAGGTATCATAGAAGCTCTTGGCAAAGTTATTTCAGATAAGAGAGAAGGCGAAAAAATACATTATCGGTTAACCTGTCCCTTCACAAAAGAATTAAAGCTTGGTGAAAGCATCAGTCATGATGGGGTTTGTCTTACGGTAACCGATATTACTGACAAGGATTACGCAGTAACAGCCATCGATACAACACTGAAGATAACGAATATAGATTGGAAAGAGGGTAAGCTGGTAAATCTTGAACGTGCTATGTCAGCCAACAGTCGATTCGATGGCCATATTGTCCAGGGCCATGTAGATACGGTTGGGATAGTCAAAGAAATATTGCACACAGAGGGTTCTGTTCAGATCGAAATCAGCTTTGACAGCAGATTCGCCAAGAATATTATTGATAAAGGAAGTATTACGGTAAATGGCATCAGCTTGACCATAGTCAAAACATCCAATGATTCCTTCTCGATTGCAATTATCCCTCATACCTGGTCACACACCAACCTACATCAACTAAAAGAGGGAGATCGGGTCAATCTGGAATTTGACGTAATAGGAAAATATGTAGCAAAAATTTTATCTGCACAAGGAGTACACTAATACCTTTTTGACAGCCAACAGGACAAAAACGAAAGAGATTCTTGATTACATGCCCAGTAAACTAAAGAATGTATTCGGATATACGCCCATCCATAGAATTAAAACAAAGAGAACCGCAAATACAGCCTTTAAAACAAAAGAATTACTTCCGATATGCTCACCAATCTGTGCTTCAGAACGTGATAACATAACAGCCACTACGCGTAAGTAATAATACAAACCAATGGTTGTAGATACCACCAGAACAATCAATAAAAATAGTGATCCATAAGCCATACCGGCCGTAAGAAGGTAAAACTTACCCATAAACCCGGCAGTAAGTGGTATCCCCGCAAGCGAAAGCATAACCAATGTAAAAAATGCAGCTAGCCAGGGTTTTGTCCAGAACAAACCACGGTAGTCCTCGACCATGGTTGGTTCTCCTTTTTTACCGGTCAGGTAGGTAATCATACCAAAAGCAGCAAGAATACTGGTAAAGTAAATCACCAGATAGAATACGGAAGCTTTGATACCGGCATGAGAAACCGCAAGAAAACCGACCATCAGATAACCCAAATGGGAAATTGAAGAATAAGCCAGCAATCTCTTTAAATTCTGTTGCCTCAAACCAAGCCAGTTACCGATAAACATCGAAGCTGTTGCTACCAGCACGAATGTAATCCATACACCGAAATGCTCCAGGCCACCGGTGCTGTAAAATAGTCGCATCAAGAAAATAAAGGCAGCACCTTTACTGATGGTTGCAACGAATGCTGCAACAGGTGAAGGAGCAGCGGAATATATATCAGGTGTCCAGAGATGGAAAGGAGTCAACGCCATTTTAAAGCCAAATCCCACGATGACCAGTGCCAATCCTGTAACAGCCATATTATCAATCTGCCCATTGGAAAATGATTCTGAGAGTCCCATGAGATCCATCTTTCCCGTCACAGAATAAATCAATGCAAATCCAAACAATATGAAAGCAGTTGCAACTGCAGCCATAATCAGGTACTTTATAGCCGCTTCGATAGAAATGGTCGATTTCTTAAGATACCCAATCAATCCAAACAAGGAAACACTGAGAACCTCTAATGAGATAACGAATGAAACAAAATGGTCACTCATCGTCATACATACAGAACCCAAAGTCGCCAAAATCAACAGAATGTAATACTCTTCTTTTGTTTCATTCTGTATCTTGAAATATGGAAATGAGTATAGGGTGATGATAAAAGCTGAACATAGCATCAAACCGGTCATGAACCTGCTTGTCGGGTCTATCACAAACAACTTACCAACCAAAAGATCCTCAGCAGGCAAGGTTGCCAGAAAGAAAAATGAAACGCCAAATACAGCTAATGTCAGGATATTGCTCAGAAGGTGATTACGTTTGGCTGCAATCGCCAACATCACAATTACAGCACCGAGGGCCAGTGTTACCTCAGGCAGCAAAAATTTCAGTTCATTCAATGTTACCATGCTGTACCTCCGTTTTCAATATTTTCAATATTTCTTCTCTGCATCAATTCCAGATTTGTATCATTCATTCCGATTTCACCGGATTTATTCTGGTGCATATTATTTCCCATTCTATCAAAAGCAGGCTGGGCCACCTTTACGACCTCCTGTGGAAACAATCCCAGCCAGATGATCGCAATCGTAAGACACCCCATCACAACCCATTCTCTTATATTTAAGTCGTTTAGTTCTCCCGCTTTCACTGAAGCATTTTGATGGAAAACTTTTTGCAAAATCCGAAGTGAATAAGTAACTGAAACTATCAAGCCAAGTGTGGCAAGGACAGCCATGAGTACATCAAACTGCCAGGCACCTGCAAGTATCATGAATTCTGCCACGAAGTTTGCCAAGCCCGGAAGTCCGAGAGATGCCATGACAAATACCAATGTAAATCCACCCATATTGGACATGCTCCTCCAGAAGCCTCCCATTTCAAGCAAATCCAAGGTTCCAATTCTCTCATAAATGAATTCAGATATGATGAAAAGTGCGGCGATGCTTAAACCATGAGCTACCATTTGCATCATAACTCCCTGCAAAGCAAGCATATTGAATGAGAAAACACCAATTAAAATAAAGCCCATGTGGCTAAAGCTTGAAAATGCGATCAAACGTTTCAGATTTCGTTGTGCATAGGCAAGTTTAGCTCCATATAGTATGGAAACTACTCCCAACATCAATGCCGGGACAGCAAAATCATGTGCCGGTTCCGGAAATAATGGCAAAACAAATCTTATCAATCCATAAGCAGCCGTCTTAGACATCAGTGCTGCAATGATAATACTTCCTGCTGACGGAGATTCTGTATAAGCATCCGGCAACCAGCTATGGAAAGGTAGAGCGGGCAACTTAACAAAAAATGCCAGTAGAAATCCAGCCATTAACCAAAATGCAACAGGCCCACCGGGTACTGAGGCTAATAAATCAAAATAATTAAAAGTATATGAACCGGTCTGAACACCATGATAAATAAACAGGCCTATGATGGATATAAGCATCATTAGACCGCTGATCTGAGTAAATAAGAAGAATTTCCATCCGGCATACCGACTGATCTTATGTCCCCAGATTACCATTACAAAGTACATAGGAATGAGCATGATTTCCCAGAAGAAATAAAAGAGCATCATATCCATAGCCAAAAAGACACCCGTAATCCCTGCCAGTAACCAAAGAATATTAAAGTGGAAAAAGCCAACATTTTTTTCTATCGATTTCCACGAGACAAGCACAGCAATAGCGCCCAGGAAAAAGGTCAGTGATGTCATGACAAGGCTTATGCCATCCATCGCAAGATGAAATGTCATACCGAAATTTGGAATCCAGTCATACTTAACCGAAGTAATCCAATCGGCTCCCTCCGCTGCTGTAGTGCCTGTTACACCATTCATCCAGATACCGGCTGTAATACCGAGATCTATCAGCAACGCCACCAGTGAAATCCACCTCGAAGCCGTCTTATTATAAGTACCGGCAACCCAAGCAAGTATGCCGCCACCCATTAAAATTGCCAATAGGGTTACTAATATCATTTTACCAAAATTAATGTGAGTACGATCATTGCTCCTAATCCCAATCCAAGCAGGTAATACCTCAACTTACCATTCTGTGTGCGACTCAACGCACCATTCATCTCGATATTTAGCCTGCCAATACCTTTGTAAATACTGTCCACAAAATCCTTTTCATCGATCCTGGAAAGCCATACCAAAGGCTTAACAAAAAGGATGTCATATAATTTATCAAAATTCCAGCCATTGTAGAAGAAATTGAAAGTTCCTCCTGCCGCAGGTGAACCAAATTGTTGTTGTGTTGCATTCGCTTTACCATACATGCGCCATGCTAAAAACAGCCCCATTAAAGCAAGCCCGCCGGCGACAAGTTGCAATATACCCTCTCCTATTGCAGGAGATGCGACCAATTTGACAGGTGATAAAACCTTATCCAGGAATTCACTAAAAGGTGCAAAATGACCGAAGTTGTGCGGTAGTTCAATAAATCCTGCCACGAGAGACAAGATTCCCAGAATGATAAGTGGTACTTTAATCGCCAATCCCGGTTGATGGGATACTTCAGTTTTTTGCTCTCCAAAGAATGTGAGGAACACCATCCTAAAGGTATAGAGTGCCGTCAGAAAAGCAGACACAACACCTGCTAACCAAAGCCATATACTACCTTTTTCACCAGCAAATGAATACCAAAGAATTGCATCTTTACTGTAGAATCCTGCAGTAATCAAAGGAATGGAGGCTAATGCCGCCGATCCGAAAAGAAAAGTCCAGAATACAACCGGTAGCTTTTTTCTCAAGCCGCCCATCTTGAACATATTTTGTTCGTGATGCAAGGCGAGAATAACAGCACCGGCACCAAGGAAGAGCAATGCCTTGAAGAAAGCGTGTATCATAAAATGGAAAATTGCCGCTGACCATGCTCCAACGCCACATGCCAGGAACATATAGCCTATTTGGCTGATGGTTGAGTATGCCAATACACGTTTTATATCGTCCTGAGCCAGAGCACTGCATGAAGCAATGAATAGGGTTGCTGCGCCAATGATAGCAACAGCCATTTGCACGGTTGGAGCAAGTTCAAAAAGAACATAAGTCCGTGTCAGTAAATATACCCCGGCTGTAACCATTGTTGCGGCGTGGATCAAGGCACTCACCGGTGAAGGTCCTGCCATTGCATCAGGAAGCCAGGTCTGAAGGGGCAATTGGGCTGACTTGCCTAATGCTCCTCCCAATAAAAGTGCAGCTGCCCAAATTGCCGTTGTACTATCTGTTTCCCAAACTGACGGAGCGGCCTGCAATATTTCGGAAATATTCAGGGTATTGAAAGTTTTTACCAGCAGGAAGAAACCCAGGATCATGGATGTATCGCCTATTCTGGTGACTAAAAAGGATTTGCGGGCAGCCAGGGCATTCTTTTCAGCATCTTTCGTGTCTCCGTAATAAAATCCGATTAGAAGAAAACTACAAAGTCCAACGCCTTCCCATCCCAGATACAGCAGTAATAGGTCGTTGGCAAGGACGAGAATAAGCATACTGCACACAAAAAGATTCATGTATGCAAAAAAACGGGAATAGCCATCATCATGCTTCATATATTCAGATGAAAACACATGGATCAGGAATCCTACAAAGGTTATCACAAAGATAAATATCAAAGATAGGCCATCAAGATGGAGGGTTATCTCCGGGTGAAAATCTCCGATGCGAAACCAGGTCCACAGATGTTGTTCGATAACTGCACCGGGTTCGGAATTATTCATAAAGCTGATGCCTGCGACTATCGTGATGAGTGCAGATATGCCGATCACACCGGACCCAATCACCGGAACAAGGCTTCGTTGAATTTTTTTACCGAAAAAGGCGAGAATAAGAAATCCTGCCAATGGAAAAAAAGGTATTAGCCAAAGTATTTCCGCAATATTCATAAGCTAACTATTTCTTTTAATTTAATCCCGTAATTGATTGATAGCATCAGTATCCACTGTCTTGTTGAGGCGATACATCTGTAGTATCAATGCCAATCCCACAGCTACCTCTGCAGCTGCCATGGCAAGGATAAATATCAGCATGACCTGGCCATCCGCCTGCCCATGCTTCGCTCCTGCCAACACAAAAGCAAGTCCCGCAGCATTGAACATAATCTCCACGCTCATCAGCATGAACAATACATTTCGCCTCGTTAAGACGCCATAAAGGCCGGCTAAAAACAGAATACCTGCAACCAGCATTCCTGTCTGAATCGGTAAATCACTCATTTTCGTCTTCGTTTATTTGTAGATAACGATGATATTCCTTTCTCTTTTCCTTTCCTATATGGTATGCACCCACAATGCCGGCCATCAATAGCATACCTGTCAACTCCACTGCCAGCACATAGCCTTTAAACATTGTATTGGAGACTTCCTGAGCACTTATAATCTTTACATTGCTACCGGGCAACCCTCCTCCTGCAAGAACATAAATTATTTCAACCAACAGTACAAGGCACAAAATAGAAGGCACTATCCATGCCCTGGGGCTGAACAGACTTGCTTCTTGTTTGACAGAATCCTTACCCAGATTAAGCATCATGATGGCAAATACAAACAAAACCATGATGGCGCCGGCATATACAATTACTTCCAACGCAGCAACGAAGGGAGCTCCGACAATAAAAAAAATCACACTGATCGCCAATAAAGAAACAACCAGATACAACAAAGCGTGCACTGCGTCTTTGTGTGTAACAACCCTGATGGTGGCGATCAAGGCAACAATTGATGCTATATAGAAAATTATATTCATGAAAAGCTAGTTAATAGTTTTATGGTAATAAAGTCCTTACATCGACAGGAGCACTTTCATTTTCTCCGCCGCCTTTTGGTTTGACGCCTACTGCCACTCCTGCCTGTTGATAATAACTGTAACCATGATATTTACCCATTCCATCAATCAACAAATCCTCCTTCTCATAGACCAGATTATTACGATAGTATTCACCCATCTCAAAATCCGGTGTCAATTGTATTGCATAGGTCGGACAAGCATCTTCACAAAGTCCACAAAATATGCACCTTGAAAAATTAATCCTGAAATATTCCGGATATCTTCTTCCTTCCTCATCTTCAGTAGCCTGTAAGGAAATACAATCTGTCGGACATGCAGCAGCGCACAAGTTACATGCTACACATCTTTCATTATGATCCGGATCACGCGAAAGAATGATCCGACCTCGCCACCGTGGTGTAAGGTAGGGCTTCTGTTCAGGATACTGTATAGTAACCTTTTTCTTGAACATTTTCAGAAAGACCATCCATAAAGAACGAATATCACTAAACATGATTCTTAAATATTTATTGCATGAAAAGTACAATTGCTCCGGTCACCAGTACATTGAGCAAAGCAAGAGGCAATAACAGCTTCCAGCCGTAGCTCATCAACTGATCATATCGCGGTCTGGGTAAAGTAGCACGCAATAGGATAAAGAACAATATGAAACAAAACATTTTTAATAGAAACCAAACAATTGGAGGCAAAAACGCCGGCCCTAGCCATCCACCAAAGAACAAAACGGTAATGAGGCAGGACACAAGTGTAATGCCCAGGTATTCACCTACGAAAAACATTCCAAACTTCATTCCTGAATATTCAGAGTGGAAGCCGGCAATCAACTCACTTTCTGCTTCAGGAAGGTCGAAGGGCAATCGGTGTGTCTCTGCAATTCCCGCTATCAAAAAGATCACAAAGCCAAGAAACTGAGGAATGACAAACCATACATCCTTCTGCGCATTGACTATATCGGTCAAATTGAATGAACCTGCCTGAATTACAATTCCCATGAGTGATAAACCCATAAACACCTCATATGAAATCATTTGTGCTGCTCCGCGTACGCCTCCCAACAGAGAGTATTTGTTGTTGGAAGCCCAACCTGCAAGTATGATTGTGTAAGCACCAAGAGATGACATTGCCAGGAAAAACAAAAGGCCTATATTCATATCTGCCACAACCAAACCCGGACCAAATGGAACTACAGCAAAACTCATTAATATACTAAGCATAATAATGGTTGGTGCAATGATGAAAACCTTTTTGTTGACAAAAGGTGGAATCCAGTCTTCTTTGAAGAAGATCTTAATTACGTCAGCAACGACCTGGAAGAGTCCAAATGGCCCCACTCTATTAGGGCCATGGCGTTGTTGCCATAATGCAAGCGCCTTCCTTTCGACATATATCAAAGCAGCAGCGATAGTCACCGTACCCAACAGTACGCCGACTACAACCAGTATGTGAAACAGGGTTTCGTTCATATCCCTTGATTATTAAATTTTAACTTATCCCTTTTTATTACACGCTTTCAATTTCTCCAAAAAACGGATAATGGACACCTGCTGTTTCCTTCAGTCCATAAGGTATCATTACCACATTTTCCGGAAGACTATTATCAATATTCACCGGCAAAACAATTTCTCTACCATTGTATCGCACTCTTATATTTGTTGACCCTGTGAGACCGGCTTTTGCCAATCCTGCATCTGAAATGGACGCGGTTGCTTCTGGTATCCGTTTGGCTATGGCAGGGCTCAATGCTGTCAACTCACCGGATCCGAAAATATGCCATGCCGGTAATACCTCAAAGGTACCTTTACCTTGATATTCATGACTTTCAAACGAAGCATTTCCATCCTCAGACGCCTCAATCAACCTCAATCCCGGATTACCACCATGTAAGGGCCCACCAACTTCCACCTGATATTTGTTGATAGATTGTACAGAATTCCAGCCGGGAGACCAGAAAAACGGAATATCAGAGGAAGGTGCCTTACCATGGAATCCTTCCATCGTATAGCTCAATGGAGAGTCCACATCAACAGGGGGCTTGGGCTCATGTACACTTACAGAAGCATTCATGGATGTCCTTCCACTATATCTATGTGATTCACGAGGAATTTTCTGCGTTCCTATTCTAAAATCAGCATTAGGTGCCAGCGATTTGATTCCTTCGAAGGCAGGTATAGCAGCAGCCATTTCTGTGATGATGTCGTCAAACGGTCTTGCTGTTTCCGAATGATGAATCATCATATCAAGCCATGCCCAACTGCTCTTCATATCATTACCAGGCTGGAAAACCTGATAAAAACGCTGCGCACGACCTTCATTATTGACCAATGTCCCACTTGACTCTGCAAAGGTTCCCGCCGGTAAGACATAATCGACCTCCGGTGTAGTATCATTTTCCAAAGAATCAAGGAGAATGACCTTGTTGCAATTATTCAGGAATGAAGAAGCTGACTGCCGATCAGTCCTATAGTACAAGTCTGTTTCTATAACAACTGCTGTCAGTCTCCTGTCTTCCTCCACTCTTTGCATGGCATCTTCAAAGCTTCCGGCTGATCCGATCATAGCTAATCCAATGGAGTTGGCCTCAGGTACAGACAGGACAAGCCCCACATCCTTACCGGCTTCTTTCAGAGCTGTTGCGATTTGAGCAGCACAGCGCACGATTAAACTGCTCATCATTCCCGCGCCCGATACTATCAAAGGCTTGTCATGCGCTAATAATGCTGAAGCAGTTTGGTGAGCAAAGCTTTCATTTGACGCATCGGCCTTACCGGACTTAATCAACTCAGCAACCTCATTTCCAATGTCCAATATTGTCTTAGTATCACCATGTGTGGCTGAAGTTGCTATTTCTTCAAGTTTTGTTCTTCCGGGCGTGGCTATGTAGAATGGTCCTTTGTCATCCTGTACTACTTCCCGGATTGCTGCGTCATTCCAGGTTTGAATCCTGAGTGCATAGGCCTTTTGGCGTGGAAGGGTCTTGGAAGTCTGGCGTAATGCCAATGCTATCATTGGAGATGTATTGGTAACATCTTCTCCCAATACAAATACGGTTTCGTAATTTTCAATCTCTGCCAAAGTAGGCGTCTTTACTTTTCCATTGGCAAGAACATCCAGAGCAGCATCCACAACTTCCTTCTCTCTTCCGGAAATACCAGAATAGAAATTCTCTGCTCCTACCAGCTGCTTCAGCATGAAATTGGATTCAAGGGAAGCTCGAGGCGATCCAATACCAATCATACCCGGCTTTGTACCCAAATGTTGTATAATTGATGTGAAGGCATTGGTACCGGAAGAATTATCCTTTTGGGCAGCTCTTGTCAAACGTTTTTCATCATTGGCATATTCATATCCGAATCTCCCACGATCACAAAGAAAGTAACCATTTACATCTCCATTGAAGCGCGTCATCACTCGACGAACTTTGCCATAACGCTCAGAAGTAAGGATATTGCATCCTACTGAACAGCCTTGACAGATGGATGGGGCACTGGTCAAATCCCATTTTCTGGTATAATGCTGACGTAGTGTTTTATCGGTAAACACTCCTGTAGGGCATACCTCCACGAGATTTCCACTGAATTCATTTTCGAGGGTTCCATCCTCGCTGCGCCCAAAATAAACTCTACCGCTGGACGCAAAAACACCGAAGTCCTCACCACCAGCATAGTCATTATAGAAACGAACACATCGGTAACATTGGATGCAGCGATTCATCTCATGATTGATAAAGGGCCCTAAATCCTGATTGATATGAGTCCTTTTCTCAAAACGGTAATTGCGATAGTTGTGACCGCTCATTACCGTCATATCCTGAAGATGACATTCACCGCCTTCATCGCACACTGCACAATCGTGCGGGTGATTAATCATCAATGATTCAATATTACCGGCCCTGAAGTTTTTTGAGCTTTCATCCTGAATGGAAATTCTTGTACCATCCACAGCATCCATCATACATGCCATCCCCAATCTCCCACGGGTATCGTTTTCATCGCGATAAACGGTTACGGCGCACTGACGACAGGCACCTACGGAATGCATCTTCGGGTGCCAGCAAAAATAGGTGATGTCCTTACCCAAGGATAAGCACACCTCCAGCAAATTCTTACCATCAGGAACTTCGTATTCTACGTTATCGATATAAACTTTAGCCATATCTCTTATTTTATGATATCAATCAATGATGATATTTACAATGTTTGTTGTGGACGTGCTCTTCAAAATCTTCCCTGAAGTATTTCAGTGCACTTTGAAGTGGTTCCATAGCACCGGGTGCAAGGGCGCAGAACGTGTTACCCGGAGCCATATACCGTGTTTGCTTCTCAAGCTGCTCGATATCTTCCGGTACACCTCTACCTTCTTCCAGTGCCAGAAGTATCTTAGCTGTCCAAGGCAGGCCTTCCCGACAAGGTGTACACCAGCCGCAGGATTCCTGGGCAAAGAAACGTTCAAGATTAAGACACATGCCTATGGGACAAGTCTTGTCATCCATGACGATGATGGTTCCCGTACCCATACGACTTCCGGCCTTGGCCACTTCCTCAAAGTCCATCTTAATGTTATAATGCTCAGGAGTCAGGTAATCAGTAGACGCACCGCCGGGTAGTAATCCTCTTACTTTATATCCGTCCTGCATACCGCCTGCATGTTCTTCCATAATTTCACCGAGTGTTGTCCCCAGAGGCAACTCCCAGATGGCCGGTCGCTTGACTTTGCCACTCGCACCATAAAGTTTTGTTCCGCCACCTCCCTCCGAATTGCTGAGGGAAATATACCATTGTGGCCCCTTCGCCAGAATATGGGGAATATTGCAATATGTCTCGATGTTATTGACGATGGTAGGTTTGCCAAACAGTCCGCTCACCTGAGGGAAGGGCGGCTTATTCCTAGGGTTGGCTCTCTTCCCTTCCAAAGCATTCAAAAGGGCTGTTTCTTCACCACAAATGTAACGGCCGACGCTCGTATGCAGGTCCATATCCAGGGAATAACCACTACCAAGGATATTTTTGCCCAGGTAACCTGCTTTATAAGCTTCATCCAATGCAATCAAAACTCTTTTAGCTGCCAGATGATAAGCCCATCGCAGGAAGATATAACTCATACTGGCCCCAATGGTATAGGCACTGATGATCATCCCTTCAATCAATTGGTGGGGATTGCCTTCTATCAACAACCTATCTTTAAAGGTGCCCGGCTCCATCTCGTCACCATTAGCTACAAGATACTTGACCTTTGGGGCATTATCTCCCATCGGTACAAAACTCCATTTCATACCTGTAGGGAATCCGGCTCCACCACGTCCACGTAATTTCGAATCCTTCACCACATTGAGCACTTCAGATGGTGACATCTTAAGGGCTGCCCGCAATCCCTGGTAACCGCCCACTGCTTCGTACTCCTTGAGTGACAGGGCTGTTCCGTCTTTCTTAATATGTTCGGTCAGAGGTCTTTCCATCATTCGTTATTCATATTTTGCCAGAATTTCATCCAATTGCTCCGGTGTTAAGTCGCGGTGCAGATCCTCATCGACTAGCAGTGCAGGGGCATGATCACAAGTGCCAAGGCATGGGATGGGCAGGAAGGTAAAGCGATCATCGGGTGTAGTCTGCCCAAAATCTATTCCCAGTTTTTGCTTGATCGCCTCATGTATCTTATCATAACCCATGATGTAGCAACTTACACTGTTGCACAGAAAGATTACATGCCTGCCCACCGGTCTTCTGAATATTATATTGTAGAAAGTCGCTACACTATCTATCTCGTGAGGACTCATCTCCAAGATCGGAGCCAGTTCATTTAATGCTTCGTCAGATACCCAACGATTGTATTTCTGCACGACTTTCAGCGCATCGATACAAGCAGCCTGTTTGTGTGGCAGATGGTGAAACAGACTTTCAATCTCCTGTCTCGCCTCGTTGGATATAACTTGTTCTGTTGTCATTTAAATCAATAATTTTTACTATCTGTCAATATCTGATAATACAAAGTCAACACTTCCCAGAATAGCCATCAGGTCAGCAATGGTATAACCTTTGCTGTATTCCGGCACAAACTGAATATGCGGGAAGCTCGGGGTGCGGATTCTCGTCCTGTAGGAAGCCGTACTTCCATCACTCACAAGGTAATATCCATTATTGCCTTTACTGGACTCAATACAACAGAACCCCTCTGTCGGAGGAAGAACCGGCCCCCATGAAATATTTACAAAGTGGTTGATCAAAGTTTCGATATCATACATAGTACGCTCCTTGACAGGTGGCGTAGTCAGTGCATGGGTGGACTTATATGGCCCTGCAGGCATATTCTTTAGACATTGCTCAATAATACGGATGCTTTGGCGCATTTCTTCCACGTGTACCCATGCTCGGTCATAACAATCACCGTTGACAGCTACCGGGACCTCAAAGTCAAACTGATCGTATCCGGAGTATGGCTGTTGTTTTCTCATGTCCCATCCAAGGCCTGTAGCCCGCAACCCCGGTCCAGTAACTCCCCATTCGATTGCTTCATCTGTGTTGTATACACCAATCCCCACGGTACGTGCCTTGAATATTCTGTTTTTCATCACCATCTTGTCATATTCCTTCAATCTCGGAGGGAAATACTTGACAAAATCCTCAACCAATTGCTCCCATCCGGTAGGCAGATCCTGTGCCACACCTCCAATTCTGAACCAATTGGGGTGCATCCTGTCACCACATATGGCCTCGATGATGGTAAACAGCTTTTCTCTGTCGTAGAAGGTAAGGAAGACAGGTGTCATCATACCGAGGTCCTGAGCAAAGGTACCATACCAAACCAGGTGGCTTGATATACGGAACAACTCACAGAGCATGATGCGGATAATTTTGGCACGATCAGGCACTTCGATACCGCCCATCTTCTCCACTGCCATTACATAAGGCAGGTTATTGAGTACACCGCTGAGATATTCGACACGGTCGGTATATGGAATATAAGTATGCCAGGATTGTCTTTCGCCCATCTTTTCAGCGCCGCGATGGTGGAAACCGATATCAGGAACAATGTCGGCGATGAATTCTCCGTCCATCTTGAGGATAAGACGCAGGACACCGTGAGTACCGGGGTGTTGAGGACCCAAATTGAGGAACATGATATCATCGTTGGTTGGAGAATCGGATTTCATACCCCATTCTTCAGGCTTGAATTGCAGAATGTCCTGCTGTTCAAGCATTTGCTCCTCGGGCATCTTAAATTGCCCCATCTCAGTAGCTCTTGCAGGATGTGCCTTTTGCAGTGGATGGCCCTTCCAGTAACGAGGCATCAATATTCTGTTCAAGCCGGGATGGCCATCAAAGTGAATACCGAACATATCCCACACTTCCCGTTCGTACCAATTGGCAGATTTCCAAACAGAAGTTGCAGTCGGAGCTGTAGGTCTGTCACCTGTCAGACCAATTTTAAGCCTTATAAATTGGTTCCTGAAATAGGACAGTAATAAATAGACAACCGTAAATTTGCTTTCAGGCTGTCCACTCCTGTGATTCCGGGCCTGTTCATCAATGGCACTCAGATCATACAGGAATCTGAACTGCATGTCAGATTCATTCTTCAGGAAGGTCAGTACGGAGATAATAGAATTATTGTCAATCCACAGCGTCGGAAATTCGTCACTGGTGGGTTGCTCAAATGTGATGGCCTCCGGGAAGCGAATCTTTATCTTATCAATGATATCAGAATAGCCTGACATATTTATTATTCCTCTTTTGTTAAATAATCATTCGGTTGCTTGATCCTATTCTAAATACGATCCGGAGGCGTGATCTCGGTCATCTTTACTCGTTGATCATGCTTCAAATCACGCATGGATGGCATCTCTGGTTTGATAATACCCTGTGGTCCAATGGTCCAGCTCAAAGGCCGCTTCTCATTGCCAACCAATTCACGGAGCATAACAATTCCTTCCAGGAATGCATCAGGTCTTGGTGGACAGCCCGGTACGTAGACGTCGACCGGCATAAACTTGTCCACGCCCTGTACTACACTGTAGATATCATACATACCTCCGGAAGAAGCGCATGCTCCCATTGCAATTATCCATCGGGGAGCCATCATCTGCTCGTACAATTGTCTGATGATAGGTGCCATTTTAATAAATACGGTCCCCGCCACTATCATCATATCTGCTTCCCGGGGTGTACCGCGGATTACTTCTGCTCCGAAACGCGACACATCGTATTTACTGGTGATGGAGGTTGCCATCTCCACATAGCAACAGCTAAGCCCGAAGTTAAACGGCCAAACTGAATTCTTACGACCCCAATTGATCATAGAGTCCAGTGAAGTCAGAACAACCGATTGCTGTACGGCGTCCTTCATCGAAGCATTTCCTATATGTGTATTGACCGGGTCGTTGGCCCTTGTGGTCCACCATTTCATACTATTATGATTTACTTGAGTCTTTAATTAATTGATTGGGATCGGACTTGAAGTGCTTATGGTACTGTCTCAGAATCTTTTTGCCGGAAGGCCCGAAGTCCAGTGCTCCAATCTTCCATACATACGCCAGCATAGCCACCAGAGACAAGATAAAGGTTAGTATGGAGATATAACCCGGCCAGCCCAGTTCCCTGACGTTGATCGCCCAAGTGACCACGAAGACTGCCTCAAGATCGAATACAACGAAAAACATTGCCAGAATATAAAAATGGATGGGAAATCGAAAACGTGCTTCGCCTGTTACCTTAATACCGGATTCAAATACCCGGTCAGTGGCGGTTTCCTTATGTCTTTCACCCAGGAGGTGAGAAGCACCTAACATAATGACAACAAGCAAAACAACGCCACCCGCATAAATCAAAAGGGGCCATAATGAAGTCAAGGAATCATCACTCATTCATTTCCGTTTTTAATTTCGAAAAACAGGATCATTTATCCCATAACTCGTCCTCAACCTCCCATTGGGCAAAGCGAAACCCTCATCGCAACCATTGTTTTTCTTTGACCTTTTCTTTGGGGCAGCCCGAACAAATTACCCGGCCAAGTTACGATTAATTTCTATATGAAAAATTTTTAAATCAAATAAAATTTGGAAAATGGCAGACGATTTCCTCAATTTCATTCTTTTATAACTCCTGACCATTTTTCAACTTATTGGTTATTAACATATTGTTAGATATTGAAAAGATTGGCTGAAAGCAATTTTTTCCGCAAATTTTTATTTCCTAATAAGATGTAAAATCAACCCGTTTTAGCTGTATATTTGGTCGATGTGTAGTGAAAGTCATTCACCAAAAAAGTCTTTCCGGAAATAGTTTATGACCCGTCAAGACCCCGGACTTTAGTTAAATACGCTGTCTTCAAATTGCGATGCCGGGGATCTATGCTCATCCCCCCTGCAATCGTCTGATCCACTTCTTCTTGGTATCGGTATAGGGAGGATACCTCAGATCGGGTTCACCCCATGTTGCTTTATCAATCACGGACTTTCGGTGTGAGAATGCTTCAAAACCAAATTTCCCGTGATAGCTTCCAATACCCGAATTACCGATGCCACCAAAAGGCAGGTTGGGATTGCTGATATGCATCACCGTATCATTGACACATCCACCACCAAAGGAAATTTTACTTATAAATGCTTCCTTCTCAGCATGGTTATTGGTAAATATATAGGCCGACAGAGGTTTTTCATGGTTTTGAATAATATTGATGACCTCGTTAAAATCCTTATAATCTAATACCGGCAATATTGGTCCAAACACCTCCTCTTGCATCACCTTGTCCTCCCATGTGACATTCTGAAGGATAGTGGGTTCGATGAAGAGTATGTCCTCGTCATAATGGCCCCCTGTGAAAATCTTCTTCTGATCAATGAATCCTATAAGTCGCTTGAAATGACGAGGGGTGATGATTCGGGTATAATTTTCAGACCCCGGCAGATATTTATATTTCCCGATATTCCTTTTGATGGCATCCAGGAGTACATCCCGTACCTGCTCATGCACATAGAGGTAATCCGGTGCTATACAGGTCTGACCCGCATTCAGAAACTTTCCCCAAACGATCCTGCGGGCGGCAACTTCAATATTGGCCGACTGCGTAACGACTGTAGGTGACTTACCTCCCAACTCAAGCGTTACAGGAGTAAGATGCGCCGAAGCAGCCTGATAAACTATTTTTCCAATGTGCGGGCTGCCGGTGAAGAAAATCTTGTCAAACCGGAGTTTGAGAATTTCAGTTGTCTCATTTACTCCACCTTGAAAGACATGAAAATACTCATCCGGAAAATTTTCATTGATCGCTGCCTCCATAGCGGCAGCCGTACTGGGAGAATTTTCGCTGGGCTTCAGGATTACAGTATTCCCGGCTGCAAGGGCACATACAGCAGGTACGAACGAAAGTTGGTACGGGTAATTCCATGCTCCAATGGCCAAGGTATTGCCAAATGGCTCCCAATAAATCTTACTGCTGCCCAATTGGTTGATGATATTGGTTCCTACTTTCCGGGGCTTAGCCAAAGAACTCAGGTTCTTTATGAAATAGTCGATCTCATTGTATATAAAAGAAATCTCCGTAGTGAAGGTTTCAAATGCCGACTTACCAAGGTCCTGCTGAATGGCTTCATAAAACCTTTCTTCATGGCCTTGCAGAACATCCCGCAATTTTCGCAACTGTTCCTTTCGAAAATCAATCTGTTTTGTCTCTCCGGACCGGAAAAAATTACGTTGTCGTCCGAGAACATCGGCATACATCATATTAAACTATTTATTTATATAAAATCTACTAAAGACTTACAAATAAAGTATAAATCTGAAAATTTGTTTACAAAAAGTCTGAAAAGGCAAATCTAAAAAACAAATTGCCAAATAGCTGATTCCATTCGTCCTTTGATACTCCACCAACCTAACTCCTTCCCCAATCACTGACTGCGCATATCCAATTGATAGTTAGACTTTACAAACAAGCAAACAATTGTTGCCATTAACCAATGGATATGCTGCACCTTTCCTTTTGAGAAAGCTGATTCAAATCTTCATTTAGATACCTTCATAACTTCAATTCCGGATATCTTTCGGCCTTTGCAATGAATATTAAAGGCTAATTGCCCACTTTACCGATTTTTCCTTTCCGGCCCAACCATTTCCAGTTCAATATTCTTTTGAAACATTTGGGAAATACAAGGTGTGCGGATTGCAGCGAATAAGCCGGCTAAGTAAAAATATTTGACAAATAAAGATCATGAATCTGTTTTGGTCTCGTGAAAAGTGGCTTCGTATATTTTATTAAAAGTCTACCTATTTATTCTAAGGTTAACAGATGCCCTACTCATATTTTATTAATAAAAGCTACTTCATAGGAAGTAATTTGAATAAAGTGTGAATTTTAGTTGTAATAAATCGAAAATCTTTGTAGCTGTAAAGACATCAATCAAGACAATAAGTCAGCATTTCAAACAAAGGGAAGGTATGTCTTAGCGTGAGGAGGATAGCCGGGAATAAAATAATCCGGTTTCCAGCCACTAAGCTTAGATTCCAATTTAAAATACAGATTAAAAAGGTCAATTTGGAATTTTAGTTTCATATCGGCTTGAATCCTTATTCCCATACTATCCAAAACCAGGTGCCACATCAAATCAAAGTCCGTCAAGTCGAATTTGACGATGTGACAACCAGGTCATACCCCGAAATCATGGAAATCAGGGCACTTAACCTAAAGTTACACCAATATTAAAGAATGATATGTATGAGTATCAATGTCTACCGTAATAATTTAATCTATCTTTATCAGAGAATTAATTATCAACATTGAGGAATTTCCTTTCCAGGGCATCCGCGCGGTTTGCCACTTCATGGATAACATCCTTAAAGACTTCTTTGTCACTTTGTGCTACTCCTACAGGCAAGCAACAGGTAACATAGATCCCTTCAACATTTGTGCCATCAGTTTTGGTATATGGCTTTAAAGATATGAAGCACATGCGACCGAAGTCAGCCTCTCTCAACAGCTCTGCCGTGTTAAACCTATCATCAAAATCAGCCACAAAACTTCGAATATAGAGGTAATCTTTTTCATTTTCAGTGAATTCACTCAAATAAACATATTGAAAACGATTAGATCCATCGGGATAGACCAGGCCATAATCCCAGGTATAATTGTCGGGAGAAGAAAGCTTGATATTATACCCCTTTGCAAAATGTTCAGCCAGGAGAGTCGGTAAGTACTTCATTGTGTTTAATTTAAATGGTTATTAATTTGTAATATTCATTCGGGCAATTTATTATGGCAATCTAAGTTGCCTTAAAGCCAATACCCTTTGTTTTCGGTATCTCATTTTCCTTCATGTTGCCAACATCAGCCAAGGTAACGGTTTTGAGGGAGTCGGTAGTCCTTTCCCCGGGTGGTAAATGTGCCATACGAAGATATTGATTCCCAATAATGGTTTCAACAACATTCCTCACCAGTCGGGCATTGCCAAAATATTTATCTCTGGATTCATAAGCAGATTTGAAATAATTAGCCAAAAACTGCTTAGTCTCCACATCAGGTACCAGATTGCTTTGGGCCATCAATTGTATAGCTATGGCCAAAAGTTGTTCCGGATTATAGTCCGGCAGGTTATAAAACGTATCAAAGCGTGATTTCAGCCCGGGATTGGAAAGTACGAACTGGTTCATATTGTCGGGATATCCTGCAGCAATTACGGCAAATTTACCACGTTCGTCCTCCATCAACTTTAGCAGAGTTTCTATTGCTTCGTCACCAAAGTCATTCAGGCCATTGCTATTCAGCGAATAAGCCTCATCAATAAACAAAATGCCGCCCATCGCCTTCTGCACGACTTCTGCAGTTTTAATAGCTGTCTGGCCGACATAACCGGCTACCAAATGTTGCCTGCTTACTTCCACAACATGACCACGCTCCAGTAAACCCAGGGCCTTATAGATTTCTCCAAGGAGGCGGGCAAGGGTGGTTTTGCCGGTGCCGGGATTGCCTGTGAATATCGCGTGCAATGAAAATTGGTTTAAGATATTTTTACCCGTTTCATTATAAAACTTAACGAGCTGTATTCTGTCGTTTACTTCTTTCTTGATATGGTCCAGGCCTGTGAGCCTGTGGAGTCGATCCAATGCTAAGGTGAGTTCTGCCTGATTGATGTTCAGCTCCAGCTTGTTCTTTTGTTCTGCGGCAAAAACTTTAAGCAAATCTTCTTTTTGAATAATGCTCATAGCTTCTTTGGTAATTTCTTGTGTGTCAGAAAGCCGGAGAAGGCGGATGCCCATAAATTTTTTTGCCTGATCGATGATATGATTGACCAGCCGACCATTGCCAAAGGTGCGATCTCTTTTACGGTATAGTTCCGTCAGATAGAAAGCCAGGTCATCGTGTGCCTCAGAAGAAAGTGCCACTTCTTCCTTTCTCAGAGCGACATCCGCTATTTGTAAGAGTTCCGCCGGTACATAATCTTCAAAATGATAATGCATGGAAAATCTGGACTTCAGGCCCGGATTAGAATTGAGAAAAGACGTTACTTCGTCCGGATAACCCGCCCCTATAATAGCAATATCGCCGGGTCCGTCGCTCATTTCTTTAAGAATAATTTCCACTGCTTCAGCGCCAAAATCTGTATTGTTGTTTCCGCGACTCAGGGCATAGATTTCATCCAGAAATAAAATGCCTCCCCGTGCACTTACAATAACTTTCTTCGTCTTTGGTGCTGTCTGCCCTATAAATTCCCCTACCAGGTCGGCTCGTGTCGCTTCAATGATGTGGCCTTTGCTTAGCAAGCCCATGGCCTTATAGATTTTGCTAAGAAGGCGGACTAAGGTTGTCTTTCCTGTGCCCGGATTGCCGGTAAATATACTGTGAAGCACAAGCTCTCCATCGTCGGAGAAACCTTTTTCTACACGCAATTTATTGAACTTTAAGTAAGCTATACTCTCATGGATGGATTTCTTAATCTGTGTCATACCGACAAGGTTATCCAGTTCTTTCAATGCATCGTCCAGTCCATCCGTATTTGAAGCTGTCTGAGTCTTGATGGCATTACCATCGATACCCATCGGGGCACCTTCAACCTCTTCAGTAGACACCAAAAATTGGCCTGAAGAAACAGTCGTTCCCATAAATGAAATATAGTAAAAATAACTACCAATAGCCCAATAGCCCGGTTTATCTTCACCACAACTAAAAAGAGCATTATCAACCGACAGACCTTCCCTGGCAGGATAGGAAAAATTAAACTGCTTCGATGCTACAAGCTGACCGGTCAGGCCATTGAATATGACAAGATTGAATTCCAGATTCTTGCTTTCTGTAAACTTCCGTTTAAAGGATAGTCTGATAAAAATTTTGGCTGTCTTGTGGCTGTTAAATGTATTCAAATATCGAAGGGTTCCGGATTCATCCGTTACACATAGAGCGGTGGAAAACAAGTCGAAGTAAGGATTGCTGTGAGATGAGACCGTTCCTTTAGCATCCAGGACGAAGGTTCGTCTCATTAACAATTTATCGCCTATCAATACTTCCCAAAGATATTGGTCAGCTTCCCAGTCATGGATGGCACCGACTTCCAGAGAGCCCGATACGGTCTTAATAAGATCATTTATAAGTAACTCGACCGTCAGAACTTTGGAAAATTTCTGCATTCGCTTCGTCAAAGCGGTACATCTGATGGTAAGGTCCAACTGCTGCTTTTCTTTCGTGTAATTGAGATTGATTACCTCCAGATCCCACTTGAGACGGACCAATTCCTCCTTATCAAATCTGGTTCTATATCTGAGTTCATTGCCCGGATATTGATAATTGCTATCTTCGGTATAAAAACGAAGATCTTTCAAAATAATAGACAAAACATCGTCCATATAGGCTGACTTTCCTGATTAAGTGGTTTGAATATGATTGCAAAATAAGAATAAAGTATAACCTTTAATAAAAAAGTTTTCTCTCCTTTCACCAAGTAAAACAAAACTAAAGTTATTGAGGTCAGGGCAAAATTTTCCTGATTTAGAGCTTTTTATACCAATGGCAGCGCAACTCCAACCTTTCTTTGGAATAATGTTTCTATATGGCTATTATTCTGTAATGACAAGGCCCTCCTCCAGAAAAACTATTAATACCGCGAGAAGCAACTAGTCAATAAAGCAATTTTACCTGGTTATGCCGGGCAGAAAAATTAATATGCTGTATGAACTGTTCTATACGATGCCGGCGGATTGACAGCATTTATTATTTAAAAACAAGCCCCAAAAGGCCAGGCATCCTTTTATTACTTTGCCAAGGTCATCATTTTACAATCTTTATAGGTGCCATTATTATTTTTAATGGTCACCTGATAAACATAACTTCTGGCCGGGAGGCCCAAAGTCTTCATATTTAAAGGAATATTCAATTCACCCGGGAGCAGATTGTTTTTTTGAATGGATGTAACCTTATTACCCTGAAGATCATACAAATCGAGAGTCAGGCTGGAAGGATGCAATAAGCGGATGGGGATGGTGGTTTCATCTATATATGGATTGGGGTAATTCTGACCCAAGGTAAAATTCTTGGCATTTTCTTTTTCCAGGTGTCCGGTACCTGCAGTCGTGCCACTACCCTTGACAGCTATCTCCATATATGCATTGTAACTACCTCCATCATCGCCGGGTGTCAGCGTAGCAACCTGATATTGGTATCCATCTGAAAAGATGTTGTCCTTGGATGGAGTAGTCGGATCAGGGCCTTTAGTATATTCTGCCGGATTAGCCGCATATATTGCCTGCTTAGTGTCTACATCGAAAGTGATCTGTGATATAGCAGAGTAAGAAGAACTAACATGTACCTGAAAATGTATATGGCATGTACGACCCTGATACCAGCCCGGGAAAATAGTTATAAACTCTACTTCGCCATTAGCATCGGTAAGCTGATAGCCTCTAAGCCATTTCATATTGGCCGTTTCAGGAGTGGAACCTATGTTTATTGGGTTATAGTATCCGGAATAAAGGCCTGCCCTATCACAATGCCAGATGTTGACGCGGACATTTTGCATAGGCAGGCAATTTTGCAGGCCAATGATTTTCAACTTTAACTTAAGGAGGGTACCGGTACGGTCTTCACGTACATCCTGTCTGAAATAGTAGGTATTATCAGTCAAATCCAACGGAAATGGCCCCGCCGTTTCACTGGGTATCAATACACAATCACCAAAGTTATCTGCCTTATTCAGCATACTGAGTGGATTGTTGAGAGGAAGGAACGAGGCTGCACCCAACAGACCAGTTGCTTTAATAAAGTCTCTGCGATTCTTTTTCATTTCTATGTTTCAATTTAGCATAAATATAGTACAATATGCTTTATGACTTAATAATTCTTTCAACGCAACTGCCAACTACATTATTTCATGAATATACCTGTATCATGTTTTAGAACAAAGGAATTGAAAATGTTGGGATTACCCTATAGTACGTAGAAACATTTTCACCGAACATATTTGGCTAAAATCTATCCATAATGCGGTCTCCTACCCTATTAAAAGTTGCATTTATATTAAATGTGTCGGGAAGGAGTAATGGCGGTATTGCAGATTGGGAATACAGGAGTTACCGTCCGTCTTTATATAATAAAGGTTATAACCCTTCCTGACATGCTCAGTTTTATTGAAATATCGATTTAATATGGAAAAGTTGATATCTGATCTTTAGTTTGAAAAATCCTATCACCTCATGTAATACGTTATTTGCCGGTACAATCTACAGGAAGCACTATCATTGATTCTGACGATAGGTAACAAGGTAATAAAAAACCACATTTTTTGGCCATTAACTGTGCTTCCATCTCCTAGTGGAGGATATGGGAATAATGAAGATAAAATGCTTTTAAAAAGGTCACTAAATACATTTTAAATCTTCACTCAACATTTTTCCGTGTTGACTTCATCTGATTATTATTCCCCTTTTTCAGGACGGTATCTTTGGCCTATCAAATTTAAACTAAAACAATAAATATCATGAAAATCTGTGTTTTTCTCCTCCAATTCTTTTTTATATTTCTTTCTTTTTCAATCCAGGTGAATGCCCAATTTGATAAACTGAAAAAATCAGCAACCGAATCCTATAAAACCATATCGAACAGCAATATTGGAAAAGAAATTTCTAATAGATCAAAAAACACAACTGCTCCAGAAAAGCAAGACAACAAAAATACTTCATCGAACCAAAGCAGTGTTACCAATTACTATATTCGTCCTGATGGTAGAGGAAAAGATGGTACCAAAGAGAATCCGGCTAAAGATATTGCAGCAATTGCCATGCAATTAAAGCCTGGCGATGTGGTTCACGTTGCAGCTGGTGTCTATAAGAGTAAAGCGGATCAGAGTTCAGATGTCTTTGCAGTACCAATTTCTATAATTGGAGGTTACAGTCCTGACTTTAGTAAACGGGATCCCTGGGGGCAATACCAAACGGTATTTAGCGGGACTAACGATATCAGTAAAGGGCTTACTACCGAAAGAATAGGAATACTTACAGACAAGGGATATAAAGATTGGTCCGGAACGATAGTGGTCGATGGTATTATTATTGACAATGGGGCAAGAAATTATTATTCAGATGCAAAAGAAGAATTAATTAGAAGAAAAGCCAGCCCTGAAAAAGGTATGAATCCAACACCCAACACACCCGGGATAAAAATAAGAACCGGTGCGAGTACAAGTGTAATTGTAAAAAATTGTGTCATAACGAATACAGCACCGACACAAGGAGCCTTAGATGTCCAGGTTGGGAAAAATGGTTCTGCCACCATTGAGAACAATCTTATTGTAAATAATACAGGTGAAGGAATAATGTGTAAAAGTAATTATCACGGAGCTACTGATCTTCCCACTTACCATATAAAAAATAATACTATTTTATTTTCCTGGAAACACGATGCCATAGCAAGTTTTGGTGGAAATAGTCTGATGTTTGACAATGCACTAAGTATTGTCGCTGAAAATAATGTGTTTGGCTTTTCTGATTATGGTGGTGTTAACAATGTAAAACAATGTAAAAATGTCACTTTAAGAAATAATCTTTTCGTTGGGCACAAACAATATGATTATCAGGAATTTGGAACCGGCTTAAAATTAGATGAATTAGAAGATTACGCTAATTATGTTACAAGAGAATCAGCCAATAATTATTCGGAAGAGATTAAACTTGACATCAATAAGGTATGGGCTGAAAAATACTTTGGTCGCAAGGAGATATCCAGAGCAGAGGTAGATGCAGCAGCTAAAGTATCCAATAGCGGTGCAAATCAATTAAGAGCTATGTTTGGATTGCCCCTGCAGGCAAGTAGTGTTTCAAAAGATGCTGAAATCTGGCTGCATAGAATGGCCCTGGAAGATGCTATAAAGTTGGGACTAAAAAAATATGGCAAAAGTAGTGGGTGCGCCAAACCTTGAAATAAACACTGACAATAATTAATGTAAAGTAAATGTAAAACCAGGTTTGCTTTTATTCAAATTATATTAAAAATCATAAATAAAAATTGAAGTATGAAATTCATCAAAATAATAATCGTATCATTCATTCCCTTTCTTTTAACATCACAAAATTTACCTTCTGACTCCAAAGTTTTGGAAGATGTAAAAAAATATCATGGCAAAATTGCAACGGCTAAAGTCCAGAACGAATGGAAATTGGAAAAAGAACCCGGATATACATTTAGCAACATGGCAAAGAGAGTTGTTGCCGCTACGACTGTAAAAGAAAATAATATAACTAAAAATCTAATAGGCCTTGCAATCTATGTGCGAGGTGGAAGCGGTGAAAAATGGAACTTTTCAAGGTATTTTGTGACTTCCTCACAAATTACTGGACTTGCACCACTTAATGAACAACAGATCAAAGACCAAACGATACAGCTGCTACGTTCAAATCCCGGCCGGGTTTTTGTGAATTTTAGCGATATCGCATGGGTTTACGATTTATCTTTTCCTGAAGGTCTTAAAAGTGAAACTGACAGAACCGGAGACATTATATATAAAGCCCAGATCGAATATGAACAAAAATTTATAAGTTCTTATCCTTTTGAAGGAGGATTGCGTAGATATAAGTCTCCACTGGAAATTTACGTCCGGCCGATTGATGGGGTTTTAAAAGTAGCTGTGGCATCACTTGGTTACAGTGACCCCATTAAAGAAACACTAATGACAGAGAAACAATACAATGCCTTAATCGTTCTTGGGCAGAAACCATTTGATGAATTGTATGGAACTCAGGGGCCATCTGTATCCGGCAATACAAAAAGCGAGGGAGATAATGAAGCCGGAAAATCCAAATCCAATAATAATTCAGAAAAAAAGGGTATAAAAATGCCAGTTATTAAATTAAAGAATTGATCTGGATTTTTTTTAATAAGTTTAAATTTGTTTACGACATCAATCGGTAAATGCGAAGTATTATTATATGTGCTTTCTTTAATATTCTTATTTGCAGCTTGTATGCTCAGGGAGAGTATATGTCTTTTAAAAATAAAGTAGCTAGTTTAAAAAAGGTTGTCGGCAAGGGCAATAATGTTGCCAATGAATTGATGTTAAATCAGGCAGTGTTATTAAAGGATAGTATTTATCAGTCCGGTTTTTTTGATTTGTCCGGAGATATGCTGATGGTCATTGGAAGACTAAATCAGCAACTGGGTAAAATGGGCAATGCTGAACTATATTACAAAGAAGGAATAAATAAGGGTCAACAATATAATGACAGTATATGGGTAGCTAAAGCATGGGACAGATTAGGTGATTTCTATTCCTTAGAAGAAAGAAATTACCTTTCTTTAGAATGCCATCTTAAAGCTTTAAAGCTGAAAGAAAAGTATGATTCAAACCAACAAACCATTCCTGAAACCTATCATCGTATTGCCCGATCCTATATCCAGACAGGATCACTGGCAACTGCTGAAAAATACCTTGACCAGGCCCTGAAATTAAAGAAACGCTTAAATGATACACTCAGACTTGGCATCATTACTACATTATATGCAGACATATACCGATTAAAAGGGAATTATGCATTGGCTGAACAGTATTATTTAAAAGATTTACCTAAGCGATTGAATCAAAATAATTACGAAGGACTTACCATTAGTTTTCTAGGATTGGCTCAAAACTATCAGAATTGGGGCAAATACAGGGATGCTGAAATCTATTACCTCAAAGCACTTCAATCAGCAGAAACTATTAACAGACACCGTAACATTGGTTTAATATTATTAGAATTAGGCAATCTCTACCAATCAATGGGACAACCTGATCGTGCAAAAGCCGTGTTTAAAAGAGCCATTGAATCTTGTACACAGGTAGATTCAAGAACATATCAACTCAATGCTTATCACAACCTCTATTTAATGTATAAAAAAGAAGGAAATCTGCCAAAAGCAATGAATTACCTTGAATTATATACAGCAGTTCAGGATACATCCGCCAAAGAGTACCTTAATATGAAAATTGAGGACTTGAAAGCAGGACTTGAGTTACATGAGAAGGAAAGAAAAATAACTGAATTGGATAGTGAAAATAAGAAAGCAAAATTTATCAGAAATATTCTGATTATTGGAATTTGTCTGTTACTTCTTTTATCTGTTTTTTTAGTAGTACTTTACAGATTAAGAAACAAAGCCAATGACGCACTCAATAAAGAGCAAAAACATACTAAATCATTGCTGGCAGAAAAGGAAAAGTTGCTTACAGATCTGCATCACTCCAATGTTCAGCTGATGCATGCGGAAAAAATGGCATCATTGGGGGTAATGACTGCAGGTATAGCACATGAATTAAATAATCCTATCAGTTCAATACATGCAAGTGTAGAAGCCCTGATGATGGATTTCAAAGACCTTGAACCTCTTTTTAATCTATTAAGAGAGAGTAAGAATCCAGACAATACGGATAACCATCATTCACATTATAATGACCTTAACCTAAATAAAGTAGATATTGCCTATCTATCTAAAGAGGTTGAATCACTTTTAAAAACTATCAAAAACGGATCTCAAAGAACTGCAGAAATCGTACAAGGGTTAAAGAACTTTTCGAGGGATTCCGGGGACCGGCTACAACCCTATCAGGTAGAAGAAGGAATTGAAACAGCGTTAACTTTGCTCAATCACAAGATAAATCCGAACATCAAGATTATTACCAGTTATCGGTTTAAGGGTACAATCCTTTGTCAGATTAGCAAGATCAATCAGGTATTGCTTAACATTATTGACAATGCAATACAGGCTGTGGAGAAAAAAGGAGTTATAGATATAGAAACCTATCAAAAAGACGCCTTTTGTATCATTAAAATTAAAGATACGGGCCCGGGTATGGATACTGAAACTCAAAAGAAAATATTCGAACCATTTTTTACAACTAAAGATGTAGGTAAAGGCACCGGATTGGGATTATCCATAAGTTATGCAATTATTCAACAGCACAAAGGGGAATTATCAGTAGAATCTCATCCGGGTAAGGAAACCGTATTTACTATCAAGTTGCCAATTCATTGATGCGCCTGGAATATATTCATACATTGACCGGTATAAATGAAAGGATATAAAGGCACCTTTTTAAATCTAATCCTGACGGCACTGATTTTTATGGTTGATTCTAAGGTGAGGCAGGAAAGTCCTTCTATGGTGAATTTGCATTTACCTATACATTATTTGATAGTTTACAGCATTCTTATTCTATTCGAAAGAAGAGCAAATCTGAACATTCTAAGTATCGAATTTAAACAGATCAGCCATCAACAAAATAAGGTTTGGGAGAGGTTCAGGAAAAGTTGGTATTTTGGTATTCAGATACTGATGTCTATTGTTTGGAGAACTTACTTCAGAACGGTTCTGATTCTTTTTCCATTGCTTGGCTATATCTATAAAAATTTTGATATAACTTACCAAACTGCAATCTGGCCACTAAAATTACCTTATTGGGTCGTTTGTGGCTGGATTGGAGTGAGAGAGTTCCGTATGGTAGCTGCTATTCTTGAACCGCCCAATCATCATGTTTCATTGCCCACCGAATGGATTTCACGTGTAATTCAGGTTGTTCTAAATACATTATTTTTAAGCCACCTTACAATAATGATGAATGATTATATTGACGTATCAAAAGATCTTTTTACCGCCCTATTACAAATCACCCCATTTTTATTGATCGTATTTACTTTCTTCTATATTCCAATTCGGTTTGTGGAAGTAGTGTCAGATTTCATTGATCTTCGTTCAAAATGGCAGACAATAATATTTTGGATCAGTACTTTTTTCCTAATGTTGACTGTAGTTGCGCCCAAAATTACCGGTCAGATTATCAGGTTTGACTACTAAATAATCCCATCTGACATCAAACGAATTTTATTTCGAATCACGCTCATCTATCTTTATATCCAATTATAATTAAGGCCATGGGGATACTATTAGGTTTTGTACTTATCTGTTTGATTCTATATGCAGTTCTGGTGTCTCATGCATTATATTTTGTCGTAAAATTAATACTCATAAATCTGCTGCATATCGTTGTATCGAAAAAACTGATTTGGGTTTTAGTAAATGTATTTTTATGGGCATTGGCGACCCGGTTTATTTATTTATTACTATTAGACTCACGAGGAGGCACACCGAATATTGAAGGAGTTTGGAAATTTTATATAATCTTAAACACCATCCTGTTTTTAATAGTAATTTTGCTTGGATATAAATCCAAATAAATGTCAGAACTATATACTATTTTATATTTGGATGATGAAGAAGATAATCTAACATCATTTAGAGCTGTATTTAGAAGATTCTATCATGTGTACACAGCAAATAATGCTGATGAAGCTATGGAAATATTGGAAAAATCCAATATCAACTTAGTCATTAGTGATCAAAGGATGCCGGGTATTACAGGCGTACAATTTCTGGAAAAAGTGTATCAATCATATCCCGATACAATTAGAATGATCCTGACGGGATATAGTGATATGCAGGCAATAATAGACGCTATCAATAAAGGTAGAATTTATTATTATATAACCAAACCTTGGAAATTTGATACACTTAAAATTATACTTGATAATGCTTTGGAGAGCTATGCCTTAAAGCTAAAAAACACAAAATTAGAAGATGAGAAAAAATCATTAATCATTAAAACACTAAGACAGGAGAAAGAACAAATATTTTTCCAGCATGAAATTCTGAAAAACCAGATAAACCCTCACTTTCTCTTCAATTGTCTTAATACATTGGCTTCTTTAATTGGTGACAATCAGGAGCAGGCTATTACATTTACTACCAGATTTTCCAGATTATACAGACAAGTATTAGAGCATGGAGAGCAAGTTCTTATTTCACTTGATAAGGAGGTAGACCTCATAAAGAATTATATATTCCTTCAGCAAATAAGGTTTGGAAAGTGCCTTGATTGTAAGATGGAAATAACAGATTATTCCTATTCAATTCCGACATTTGCCCTTCAATTGCTTGTTGAGAACGCGATAAAACACAATGTCATCTCTGAAACTCATCCCTTACAAATCAACCTGGATCAGGATATGGATATCATTAAAGTTTCAAATAAAATTCAAAACAAAAATGAAAACAAATCTTCTTCCGGGATAGGATTGAAAAATCTGAGACAAAGGTACAAGTTGCATGGTGTGTCAAACCTGGAAATTATTAAGGACGACGGATACTTTATTGTAGTTCTTCCTCTGCTTCCACTCATAAATGATCATTAATATGGATTTAAGAATTCTAATCATTGAAGATGAGAAGCCTGCACAGGAATACCTGGGGAGGCTTATTATGCGACTCGAGCCCAATGCAACTATTTTGACAAAAATCGACAGTATAAAATCATCCGTTGAATTTCTCAGAAACAACAGTGTTGATCTGATTTTTATGGATATCCAGCTTTCAGATGGCATAAGTTTCAGAATTTTTGATCAGGTTGAAGTTGTATCGCCAATCATATTTACTACAGCTTATGATTCCTATGCAATAAATGCCTTTAAAGTTAACAGTATAGATTACTTGCTTAAACCGGTTGATGAAAATGAATTACGAATAAGTCTGGACAAATTTAAAAAACTATCCCGCCCTGTGACTAATATGGATATGGAACTTCTGATAAACGCATTGCAGTCAAAAGACCGATTATATCAGGAAAGATTTGTGGTACACAGAGGAGAGAGAATGATGAGTGTGCCGGTAGATCAAATTGCTTATTTCGAAGGTGAAGACCGGTATGTTTACTTAGTTAAGAAGGATGGGTCAAAATTTATTGTAGATTATAGACTTTCAGACCTTGAAAAGATTCTTAATCCTGAAATATTCTTTAGGCTAAATCGCAGTTTTATCGCCCACTTTGACTCAATCCATTCGATGATAAAGGTGAGTAAAAGCAGAATAAAAATAGAATTGTTGCCGGTGACAAAAAGGGAAATTATAATCAGCAGTGAAAGTAGTCAGGAATTCAAACTCTGGTTGAACAGGTAATTGTTTTTAAGATGTATTTCTTTAGCCTTTGCATACTATTAATCCATTTCACGTTTCAATATCCTCATTTGAAATCTACGTCGAAAGATCCGGATTCTTTTATCCCTGAAGGTTATCATCAGATACGCAGGGTTTCGGGTCAACTTAATGGAGACACCCTGACAGACTATGTATTTATTATTGAATCAAATGACCTCGTTTCTAATTTAAAAGAAGAGGGTCACGATCAAAAGCCTCGTATTCTTTTCATACTATTTGGTGATAAAGAATATGGATTTAAACTGGCTGCTCAGTCCAATAAGTCGGTCATGTTATCTGATGATGGAGGGGTGTTTGGTGATCCGCTCCAGGAATTATTTATAAGAAATAAGGTCATCCATGTTAATTATTTTGGGGGAAGTACAGAAAAATGGGCGTATACTTATAAATGGCGATATCAGCATGGTGATTGGTTGCTCATTGGAGCCACTTATACATCTATGTCACCTTACAATAACATGCTGGAAAAATATGATTTCAACTTAAATACCGGAGATATGGAACATACCATCAAACCATTTCTGGAAGAAGATGAAGATGTGCCCACTGTTACACCCAAAACTAAAAGATATAAAATCAAGAAAAACAAGCTCTATTCTTTAAACTCATTTCAGGTTGGAGTTAATCTGATTTATAAGGATATAAATTTTTAACCCAAGTTGCACTTATGCGGCTGAAATTCTGCACAGAGTGGAAGTTTCCGGAGGGTGATGTTCTATTTTGTGTACTACAGATTTTTTGACAAACGGATATTTCTAATAACCTATAACATCCTGTATTTTTTGAAAACCCTGTGACGGAATGGAGTTCTCCCTGACTTCAATTAGCTGGTCCGCCATATTAGTGATTCTTGTTGTAACTATCTTCTGTATTCATGCTATCCCATGGGTCTCTATCCATGAGGGATTGATAGAGGGCCAATGTGATTTTCTCCCCAGCCAAGCGATTTCAGATAACCATCAATGCCAAGCTCCTTTACCGCCTGATAGCAAAGCCATTCTCCTCCCATCTCACGGACATCTCTGTGTTGCATGCTGTCCGTATCGATATAGCTGAATTGCTTTTTTCGGGCCTGCTCCGGAGTATCTACTTTCTTATTAGCAAGCAACTCGTTCCACAATCGATCAACTTGTACATCAATTACTGCATCATCACTTTCAAAAATGTTAGGTCGCCCCATAGCCCTGTCGCTAAGCCTCCTTTGAATCTCCACCATCTGATCAGGAGTGAGGTCCGTAAATCCGATGTTGAGCAACGTCCTGTGACACACCCGATCATTGGCATTACGGTAACTCTCCACCAACCGGTAGTAACCTGCCAGTTGTCCCGTAGCCGGATTGATACGAACGACACTCTTGAAATACATACTGCAAAGGTCGGCATAGCTTCCCACACCCACAACACCCCCCTGAGTACTACAAAGCCGTTTTTGAGAAGCCGGAAAACAAAAACAGATTGATTATCTGTATTTTATGCTTTATGCCCATCTGAAATTGGCCGTTCTAAGAGCATAATTTGTTGTTCTTTGACCGTTTTTTAACATAATTTGTTGAATAATAAGTAACTTGAGTTAAGGATAACATTAGTGTTACATGGTTTAGAAGAGGTTACGTTAACCCAAGTTGCGCTCATATGTAATAGTTATCACTTAATCTAACAGGCTTTATTATGAACTAATGGCATTTATATTGAGGGATGGGTTAACTGATCATTTCTTCCATAATATAAACACAAATTATTTCAATACTTGTATTAATGTAACTTATATATTACCTTTACATTATGAAAATCAGAGAAGTCATATCCTACAAAAATTATTTTGAGGATTTTCTTTTGAATCAACCTCTAAAAGTTCAGGATAAAATTTTTAGAATTTTTGAAGCCATTGAAACTTTAGAAAGAATTCCTTCTAATTATTTAAAACATATAGAAGGGACTGATGGTTTGTATGAAGCTAGAATACGACTTGGTTCAAATATTTGGAGAGTATTTTGCTTTTTTGTTGGAGACCAACTGGTAATACTGCTCACCGGTTTTCAAAAGAAAACTCAAAAAACTCCAAAAAATGAAATCCAAAAGGCTTTAAAATTAATAAAGGATTACTATGTACAAAAATCTAAATGAAATGGACACTAAAAGCTGGAAAACTATTAAAGACAACATATATGGGCCTAAAGGAACAGCAAGGAGAGATGAACTTGAAAGAGACTTTGAATCTTTCAAGATTGGTTTACTTTTGAAAAAGGCACGAGAAGAAAAACAATTAACTCAGTCGGAATTGGCAAATCTGGTCGATAAAAAAAGAGAATATATCTCAAGAATTGAAAATAATGGAAGCAATCTAACCTTAAAAACATTATTTGATATCGTAGAAAAAGGCCTAGGCGGGAAGGTGCATATTTCTATAGAGATTTAGCCATACACACTGCCATCTCCCACCCTCCTGCAAGCATGAGCAGAGGTCAGCTGACTCAATTCCCATTAAAACTTCTCTTATTCTATATCCATAAGCCTTATCGTACAAGTAGCAATTCACCGCGTTTTGAAAAGACCTCATCGCTTGAAAATACTTTGTATCTGATCAAAAAGATATAGGTGTCAGCCGGGGAATCCTTGCCTCTGAATCTGCCATCCCAGCCTTCATTGCCCGTACCCGTATAAACAGACTGTCCCCAGCGGTTGACTATCGTCATTTCTATGACTTCAACTCCCGGGTCTGCAATAGCCCTGAAGACATCATTTGTCCCGTCATTGTTTGGAGAAAAGGCATTGGGGAATTTAATAGAAGGGAGAAAGCCATCTATCGTAATCGAACCCTCACCCGAACAAAAGTCTTCTGTCGGATTGACCAGTTTAACAGAATATACATCAGTATCATTGGCGACTTCTATTTCGATGCTTTCACCGAATTCTCCGATCAATACATCATTCTTATACCATTGGTAGGTGGCGCCGGGCTCGGGATTGGTAACTGTCAGTACCGCTTGTTTGCCGGCGGGAAGATGAGAATCAGGGTCTGCTGTTATTGTGAAATTCTTATGATAGATTTCGTCTTCCAGAACAGAAAGATGGGTCACAACGATGCTGTCACACCCATAGGTTGTCTGCAGGGTATCAGCATAGATACCGGCAGTAAATACAGTTCCACCTGAGGGCAGTGTATAGGTCTCATTCGGACAGATTGACGCAGACACTTCAGTGGCAGTATCCGGCTGAGGAACTATGTTGATCATCACATCAGACGATACAGGACATCCTTCCAGAGTATCAATCAGCCGATAGGTAAGGGTGTAAGTACCGGGTTGCCTGTGCAGGGGATCAAATGTGTTCTCTAAATGCACTGTATCCGTCAATCCAGGGCCCAATGTCAAGACCCAGATACCCGAATCTGATTCCGTACAGACTAATTCATCCAGATTGACAAGGTACGGTGTATTGTTACACAAGTTGGCATCAAAGGTCTCTGTGCAGACTTTAGGACAACACTCATCAATAGATTCTGAAAAATAACTGATTAATACATCATCAAAAGGTGGATCATCTGCACAGATTCCTTTTTCAAGAATAGTCCACCTCAACCTTGTCTGCCCGGGCTTGACTTTAATCTTGATATGAGGATTAAAACTATTTCCTGAGATATAAGTAAAACCGGCACTCGGAGTTACATTATCAACATTGATCATGGTCCAGTACCCATTCAATCCATCAGGCAAGGTGGCGTCCAATGTTACTGTGCCATCAGAATTACGACACAGAACTATATCCGGACCGGCATCCACTATCGGCGTAGGGCCTCCTACGATAACTTTTACATCGGCAAAGCCAGAACAGACGCCCTGTCCTGCCGTCCATCTGAATACATAGATGCCCTCTTGCAGTCCGGTCACAGTGGTGATAGCGCTATTCGGATTAGTTATATTGGCAGGCTTCAGGCTTATATTGGTCCAGTATCCACCATCTGCAGGTGTGGCGCGGAGGGTAACAGAGGTTGGGATGGTCTGGTTGCACAGCAATATTTCATTTCGATCCACTGCCGCTTTTGCACCTATTGTAACCCATACCGTATCATGGGTCGAGGCGCAACCTGCTCCGGATAGCGTCCATATAAAGCCATAAATCCCCGGCGATAAGTTACTGACCAAAGTACGCGGGTTGTTGGATTCAGCAATGGATGCTCCCGGTGGGTTATTGTTTACTTGTGTCCACTGACCGGTAAAGTCGCCTGTGGCGCGCAGAGCAGTGAGAAAGACTTGTGTTGAGTCGGGTGGCAGACACCTGTCAGCGCCTGCAAAGGCAGGTGGCGGGCCCTCGGTATCGTTAGTAGAAATAACTACCTCATCACTTGATTTTCCGCATTTATTTTCCAGCGTAAACCGCAGTGTGTAAGTCGTATTGGGTTGGAGATTCATCAGTTGGGTAATAGGCTTATCTGACGGTTTGAAGCTCGGTGGCATTCCGGCGGGAACCTGACTTACTACCTCCCAGTAGCCATAAGATCCCAGTGGAATCTCTGAAGGCTGACAGGTCAATGTTACGGCAGAATAAGCACAGACTGTTCTATCCTCTCCGGCATCAGGCTTGGGTGGAGGCACATCTGAAACGCCGATCTTTACAGTGTCGATGACATCCGGGCAATGCGATCCGCCCCTGCTCACATATCCGAAATAGTATTCCGACTGCGCAGTCAGATTAGTTATGGTTAGCAGTCTGGTATTTGCTCCTTCCAGTATCGGATCGGGGATATCAGCCGGCTTCTTATAGAGGAGGATCCATTCCGGTGCAGCGCGATCATTGCCTATCAGCTGGCCGCTACTGCCACAGAAATATTGGTCAGTTCCTCCATTGACTTTTTCAGGTGGTTGCGAATAATCTACAATTAAAGTAGCGTAGTTGTCACAGGTATATTCATATGGAATTTGGAATATGTATTGGCCGGGGGGAGAAGTTTTAGGCATATTGAAATAGTATTCAAATTTGTGATTGGTTAGGTTAAATACTTTATTAAATTTTGAATATTTATTTTCACCCCCAGGAGGTGATGATATGGGTAATACTTGAAAAAAATTATCTTCTAGAATGGGTCTTATTTTTGATGTTTTAGGTAGATATTCATAAGGCAACAAAAAATGGACGAAAGTAGTATCGTATATTTTAAATTCTTCAAAGGCTTTAGTAGCATCACGATAATAATTATTCATATTAAAATCTTCAGACTTGCATTCGTTTGAAAGAAAATATACACTATTTTTATATGGTTGATTAATAACAATATAAATATTTGCATTTGTTTCGCAGCCTGCAGCATTAACTACCTTAAAAGAAAGTATATAGGTTCCAAAACCAAGATTTGATAAAACTGCTGTATATTCATCTGTAAATTGTGCAGTTCCTTCGCTTTCCATTTCACCATACCAAGGGCTACATCCAGCATTTGATAAGGGTGACCAAATGATTTTTTCACCATTTTTTAAGTTATCTTTTGCTGCTCTTATCATTAAAGTATCGGGGATACCACAAATATGAGCAGTATATGAAATTGTTTCTTTATTTTTGACTTTTGTGAGATCCTCAAAAATCAAATTTAAATCTTTAAAATCTGCCTGACTGGGCGCTTCGCTATCTTTAGGTACAGTAAACTCTATAGACTTTGATTGATCGTGACATGATCCGGTGATAGTAAATTTTGCAATATATACTTGATTAACATCGGCGTTTAAAATTCCAGTTACCCTCGATGTCGGGCTTTCAAAGGAAGCTCCTCCTCCATCAGCAGGTGAGATAAAAGTCCATTCGCCTTGTCCCGCCCCGGTACATGTGGCAAACAATTGAAATTTCTTACCACAACCTCCCGAAGATCCTAAGCGTAATGGTGGTACATATTCCTGCATACTGACTACTTTTGAGTCAGAATATAGGCAACCATTGTTGTCTTTAAAATTGTATTGGAGAACTGATACTGATGGGCCGGAAGGACAATTGCCTAGATCCTGAAAAGAAGGTCTATAAATATTGTCAATGACTGAACCATTGGGTACAGTCCAAAAGGAATAAAATCCCGGTGGAGGTTGATTTCCATCTAAATGCAATGTAAAATCCTGGTCAAAGCAATTTACAGAAATATCTTCACCGGCATCTGGCTGTGCTCCGGGCGATACGATATGTTTTACATCCTGGCTAGTTTTGCCCATACCACACACAATAGATAATCTGAAAACATATTCACCAGCTACAGTAGCGACAGCTTTAGTTTTTACTTTAGTAGAGTCTTCAATAGTCACAGGGCCTGGACCTGATACCAGTGACCATGTAGGTAATTGACCGGAAGCAACCGTACCAGCAACAGCACCGTCAAGAATAATTTCTTGCCCAGCACACCACTTGCCTTCCAAACCCGCATTCACACTACAATTTTGGGCGAATATATAAGATGGTGTAAAAATAATAACAGCTAAATATATATATAATGATTTCATATTCTCTTATTTTTTATCTTTAAATAAACGGAGTCCAACTATCCCTCCTCCAGGTATTTTACAAAAAGTAGTACTTGCTTCAAAAAGCACGGAGCAACCTCCTACAGTAAAACTTAAACCTCCTCCATCCCAAATATGCCCACATTGGAGTCCATGTGTAATTATTTCTGAAGTAGGTAGTTGTTCTGTTACAAACCCTGAGGGGGAGGTATCAAAAATTACTTCAGCTACATTTCCTGACATATCATATATACCTAGCTCATTTGATTTTAATTGTCCAACATTATGTAGAGTTCCAAACGCATTAGAGTATATCCATGCAACATCATAAATATTATTACTACCGCTATAATCAAACCCCATTGATTTAATACCTCCACGGTATGAAAACTCCCACTCAGTAGCTGTTGGAAGCCTAAAACTATTGTTGCTATAATCTTCATAGCTGTCAAATTGTGTATGTAAATCAGATTTTGTAACAGGCATCGTTAAATCCGGATCCTTATAATACCTGATTGGCAATCCTTTCATCTTATTTAATTCATTGCAAAAAATTAAAAAGTCCGGATAAAAAGTAGGCTCTTCATCAGCTCGAAATCCAACAGGATTCATTGGATGTATATTTACTTGAGGCCATGTTACAATATTATACCCCATCACCTCCTCAAATAACTTTTGTGTTACTTCAAATTTTGAGGAATAGAACGAAGGTAAAGTCACAATCCTTCCTTGAATATACATACTCCCACCCTCTACCAGTACCATTTCAGATTCTATGGTAGCGATGGATGTCTGGCTGTATGAAAGACCTGTAAAAAATATAAAGGTCAGTGTAAATAGTAAATTTGTTTTCATCCGGTGTTATATAAATTTAGAAATAGTTGTTTCTCTTCTTTCAAATATAAGGAATGAGGTTGATTTGTTATAGGCGAATCGCCATAAACCTGCCTTTTTGAGCCATGAAACGGGTGTTTTTGCGGATCATGCACCCGTCAACAAATCAACAAAAGGGGTTTACTTCTCATCGGAGTCCATTCGAAAACTGTGACATCCCACACCTAATCCGAAGCGCAGGTAAAATCCAGGTAGTACACATCCATATCATTTCGGGTGATATTTAGGAGACGAAAGCCTCTGCCTTGCGGGCATATCTCTATGAGGTCAAAAAATTTACAGGATTTGGGAAGACCTGAAAAGATTAAGGTAAAACCATAATCTGTATTAGGAGGAATATATATCCACTTTGGAAAAGCACTTATTCTTTCGAAGAGGATGAGTTCGCTTCTATGACCGGAATGGCAATCATAAAGATGGGTTGTAGAAGGCGATATCCTGATCGTACATCCTCCGGCAACTGCTCTACAAAATCCATGAACGATCACCTGGCCTGCATCAGCTACATAGGCCTGTACAGTATCCTGCAAGGATGATTCGATGGTAGTACCCGGGGTTTCAATCATGTAAGCCATTTTGAAAAAGTAATTTGACATTAATATATGGTAATTTTGAAAAAAGAATGACACGATCACACCATGTATATAAGTTAAATTACGACAAAAAAAGTTTCATTCTCTTTGGCATAAATGCCATAATTCAGATTTTCCAATTTCTAACGGATTAACAGGAATTACTCACAATCGCCTACACACCGCGACGAATCAGTAATGGGTTGAACCCAATAAACCCTTTTTAATACAAGATCTTCGATCACCAGTTCGATCTCAGCAGCATATCCCTAATAACACCGAATCAAGTCGTGTAGGGACGACCGCATAAAATTCAGCTGTTTATAGATAAAACCATGATAGATACAATGATAACAGCGGATGTATATCATAATGTACCGATAGCATAAAGTGGGATGTTGGTCATCCATTTTTCTTTTTTGTAAGGCGTCAATGATGTCCTGATAGCTGTCTGTGGCTTACTTTTTTCACAAAATAGTCTGAAACTTGTTGGTTTTACATTTTCTCCGGATTTAACTTCTATCGGAATGATCTCGTTATTGTCGGTCTGTATCAGGAAATCGACTTCATATTTGCTATTATCGAAGGTATGATAAAAAATATCATGTGTTTCGATCTGAGAAAGCTGTTGAAACACATATTGTTCTGCTAATGCTCCTTTAAATTCACTGAATATAGTATCGCCAAGCGCAATGGTTTTTGCATTGAGTCTGGACATCGCTCCCAATAACCCCACATCATTGTGAAATAACTTGAAAGCTGACAATTCATGATAGGCAACCAAAGGTAATGCCGCCCTGGATGTATTAAATACCTTGTGCAGAAGACCGGCGTCTGTGAGCCATTGGATCGCCAGTTCAAATTCTTTTGCCCTCGCTCCATGTTTGATCACTCCATATATGAATTTTTTATTTTCTTTAGATAATTGGGCGGGAATACTATCCCACACCATTGTGATACGTGGCAAAATTTCTTTCGGTGCGTGTTTTGAAAAATCGCTACGGTATGAAGCTAAAATTTGATTCTGTATATGACGGGTACTGCCCCAATCCCGGTTTTCGGCAAAATCTTTAACAGCCTCCGGCATTCCTCCTACGAATAAATAATACCGTAGATACTGGATTAGCTTTAAATGAAAATAATGTAGGTTTTCCAAGTCTTTCCTCTCTATGAGTTCTGCCATCCCCACTTCACCCATAGCCAATAAAAATTCATAAAAAGACATGGGGTAAAGTTTCATAAAATCAACCTTGCCTACAGGAAAAGACTCCTCAGGATGAATGGTTACTCCCAGCAATGACCCCGCTCCAATAACATGGTATTCAGAAGCGTTTTCATAAAAATACTTTAGTGCGGTCAGCCCTTTGGGAGCAGCTTGAATTTCATCGAATACAATCAGGGTATCTTCCGCATTGATCTTTAGACTGCAGTAAGCATTCAACACCGTAATGATCCTGTCTGCATCAAAATCTGTTTCAAACAAACTTCTCGGGGCATTCGGCTGTTCGAAATTGATGTATGCGAGCTGTTTGTATTCCGTTTTTCCGAACTCCTGTAAGAGAAATGTCTTTCCTACCTGCCTTGCACCCAGAAAAAGAAGCGGCTTTCTATTCCTGCCCATCTTCCATTTTTTCAAGCTGTTTATCTTATGTCTATACACTTTTCTCTCAATATTTAAGCTCAAAAATACACTTTTCTCTCAATATTTAAGCTCAAAATCACACTTTTCTCCCGTTATTTAGACCTAAAACTACACTTTTCTCCTGATTCTAATAAATCTTAGCAGGTCAAAAGTTTCAAAAAATGAAGAATATACAACCGGCATTTTCATCTTTTATTTACACATTTAAAGCGTGAATGAAAGGTCGCATATACGGAGCTTGGTTCCTTCCTTGTTGGTATATTCTACCAAAAGGCCACGCCTACAGCTTTTGTAACAGAAACGACCGGAATAAACAACAGAGGAATTACATCGCGATGGATTCAATATCCTGCGCAGTAAAAAGCCTCGTTAGAGGCGACCGTTTGGTAGTGTATCAGTTATAACACGAAGTCAAGTCCTGTAGGGACGACCGTTTAAAATTCAGATGCTTATTTATATAAAACCATGAAGGCATTAAGGTGGATTAAGTTAGTCATTCTTAATGTTCCTTCATTTCTTATTGGTTCGCTAAAGACAGCCATAACAATTAAGATGAATTAAGATGCAACCCCAATGGGTTTAATCAACAGCCTATACCTCTTATCTTATACCAGGATGATTTATATAATAGTCCATTAAATCCAGGAATACTAGTACCGGGAGTGAAACAATCCGGGGTTCCGGGATGCCGAGGTTACAGTCGTTTAGGCCAATGAAATTGATCTATTACAAATGTACCTTCGGTATTATGCTTAAATCCCCTCAAAAAAACCTGAAATGCAAAATGCGTTTGATATGAAGTATTGTGTAAAGATAAGGCAAAATCATAATAGATTCAATCCCAATAAATTGTTAAAGTAATTAAAACATTTAAGTACCCCGGTCAATGACTCCCGGGATTAACAGACTATGCTGAAAGCCTTTTCAAGGCATGATGAATATCCAGAACCTGATTGATCAGGGAATGATGACCATCATTTTTTATAACAAAATCGGCAAGTTTAAGCTTTTGCTCATCACTGGACTGGCTTTGAATCTTTTGCATGCCAGCTTTTCGGGAAATACCATCTCTGCTAATCAGACGGTCGAGTCGCATTTCGATCGGTGCGGTGACTACGATGATGCGATCCATCAAATAATTGAAACCTCCCTCCAGAATGAGGGCAGATTCATGCAGCGTATAGGCAGCATGCATCCGACTATGCCATAATAGATAATCTTGTTTCACTACAGGATGCACGATGGCGTTCAAGGCAAGCAGTTTTTTATGATCCGAAAATACAACGGACGCTACCCACTGTGTGTTGTAGCTCCCATCATCCCGATATGATTCCTCGCCCAATAAATCGATGATACGGCGCCTGATGTCGCTGTCTTCCACGATAAGTCGTTTTGCTTCCTTGTCTGCATAATAAACGGGAATGCCCAGAAGTTCGAACATTGATGCCACAAAGGATTTACCGGATGCAATGCCACCTGTTATACCTATTTTAAGCATCCTGCATGTATTTTTCGATTTTAAAATCAGGGGGATTCAATGCAGCGGCATGATCCACCTCCACCCCAAGGACGTAGCTTTTGAACAAGGGAATCAAATAGTCCTCATCTTCCCTTTCGGTTGACAAGATGAGAAAGGGATTTTGATCCAGGTGTTTATCGACAATCCGGCCCGGAAACCTTTTGGCAGCCGCCATCACCAGGGGCATACGGACATAGTCAAAGGTCACCTTATACAGATACTCCGGCCTGATCTCCTTAAGTATTGCCAAAGCCAGGACTTCTTTAGCAGAATCTTTATAAGCCTTAATCAGACCACCTGTACCGAGAAGCGTACCCCCAAAATACCTGACAACAACACACAAAATGTTGGTTACATCAAAGGCCTCCAACTGACCAAAAATAGGTTTACCGGCAGTACCTGATGGTTCGCCATCATCGCTCATTCTATATCCTGTAACCGGACAACCCACCTTGTAAGCCCAACAATGATGAGTAGCTTTTGGGTGGTGTGTCCTGACATCATTCAGGCGATTCATGGCGTCTTCCACTCTATCCACAGGAAAAATCACAGCAATAAATTTACTGCCCTTGACCTTGATTTCTGTTTCGTAATATGTATCAATGGTATATGCCATAATCCTTAAAAAATATGAGGGTTATCCTTCGGTTCGACATGCACGGCAACATATATGATGCCTATGCCGGCATCTTTCAGCTTGTCCTGGACCCTATGGGCAATATCATGCCCTTCAAACACCGGAATTCTACCATCCACTTCAATATGCAAGTCTACCAGGTAATTGAGACCTGTCTTACGCACGTAACACTTTTCAGTATCTAAGACACCATCGACCGAGGCCGACAATGCCTTAATTTTAGTCACCATTTCTTCGTATATCTGCCGGTCCATAATTTCACCCCATGCAGGCTTGAAGATACGATAACAATTGAAAAGAATCACACCGGCAGCAAAGAGAGCTGCCCAGTCATCAGCTGCTTCATATCCATCGCCGAGAATCAAGGCTACCAAAATCCCAATGAAAGCAGCAACTGAAGTAATGGAATCACTCCGATGGTGGGCAGCATCGGCCCGAAGGGATGTAGATCCGGTCTTTTTGCTTTGATGCAGCACATAACGGTACATTGCCTCCTTAACCAGGATGACGAGGAAAAGTACCACCAACGTAAATGGCGCAGGCATTTGATGTGGGGTGCGCATATTGACAATGCTTTGAAAGATAATGTAGGCGGCAGTCATAACCAAAATTCCTACAACGACGAAAGTAACCAGTGTTTCCGCTCTGCCATGTCCAAAAGGATGGTCCATATCGGGAGGCCGGGATGCGTATTTGAGACCTACCCAGACAATGAGAGAGCTTACCACGTCCGATAAAGATTCGATCGCATCCGCCACTAAGGCGTACGAGTGTCCGGTGATCCCTGCTATTCCTTTGACCATGACCAGTACTAAGCTGATGGCCACACCGAGCATGACGGTCCTCAGACCCTGATACCACAAATTATCCTGGCTTGTAGTCACAGGTTGACTTTTGTTCATAGGGTGCAAAGTTATATGATTTACTATTTAATCTTGAGGTTAAGAAGGTGAAAGTAGATGTCGCAAAATACATTTCTCTTAATCATAAAAAGGCAACCCGGTAAACCATAAAAGGGTTATTGCCAGGAAAAATGTGTATTTAATAGTAATTATATATGTTATATATTATCAAAATATTTAACATGAAATAAATGTAAAACAAAAATCAAATCAGTTAACAATGCATAATGCCACTTCAACTACTGCATATACTAAATAACCGGGCCAATTTCACTAATTTCTGATCAGCCCTATAGATGGGATGGGATGCGAGGAGCAAGACCGGTTACGCACAGCATTAATTTTTAATAAAACCTGAAATTTCTTCTGTACAATTGTGTACCGCTCAATTATTTTCAAAATAAAACCATATTGTAGAAATGTCATTAAAGTATATAGTGTTATTCATAATAATAATATTTATAATATATAAATAAATGGAATATTGACAGATAAATGTTATCATTACGGTGACTGAAAGCTTTCGTGTCAAGGTATAGCGGAGCACCTGAACAATGTAAGGTGTCTGGGGAATGAACTATGGCCTGTTTGGTGGCTGACGAGGATAGACGACCAGATTTCCAACCAAATAATTCCCCAATAATACTGATCCTTAGAAAATATATAAAATGGAGAATCCAATTACAAGACCATTAACGGCACAAGGTCTAAATCATCTTCTCCTGTTTGATTGCGTTGCTATGTAAGATTAATAAACAGAAATCCAGGGGAATTTATACCAAAGCATGGTAAAAAAGTACAAATACAGAAATATCTAATTCATAATCAATAAATTAAATATTTATATAAAAATATTTATTAATTAAAATCTTGCTGACCGTGTATTGGTTGCAAACGTTGAAACTTTAGTAAATAATTCAAAATAAAATATGTTGACAAAGAAATTATGTACTTTTGCACCTTATTTTGAAAAGGCATGGATTTAATAAATGTTTCCTCTGCACTAATTTCGGTATATGACAAGACGGGTTTGGATGTCCTGATCAGGGAGTTGGCAGACCATCATGTAACCATTTATTCCACCGGAGGCACCTTTGATTATATCACAGCGATGGGCGTACCCGCCATAAAGGTGGAGGATTTGACAGGATATCCATCGATGTTGGATGGTCGTGTCAAAACCCTGCATCCTGCTGTGTTCGGCGGGATACTGGCACGGAGAAATGATGACCATCTGGGACAGTTGAAGCAACATCAACTGCCGGTCATTGACTTGGTGGCTGTGGATCTTTATCCATTTGAGGAAACTTTAAAAAGAACCAGTGACGACCAGGTTATCATCGAGAAGATTGACATCGGAGGCGTATCCCTTTTACGTGCCGCAGCTAAAAATCATCACTCCGTCGTTGTCATCAGTCGGCAATCTCAATATCCAATTGTTGCACAATGGCTCAAAGCAAACAAGGGTTCAACTACCCTGGAGCAACGCACACTACTTGGTTATGAAAGTTTTGCCGTAACCGCGCACTATGACACAGCCATCTCCAGATATTTTGCTCAAAAGGCTGGAAAGCAGCAAATGTTGAGGTATGGAGAAAATCCTCACCAGAAGGCATACTTCACCGGAGATTACGAGTCAAAATTCACGCAGCTGGCAGGAAAAGAAATATCTTACAACAATATTGTGGATATCGATGGCGCCATAGCACTAATGTCAGAATTTAAAGACAATAAGCCGGCATTTGCCATCATCAAGCATACCAATCCTTGCGGTGTAGCATTACGTGACACTATAAAGGATGCCTGGGATGCAGCACTTGCCTGTGACCCGACATCGGCATTCGGCGGCATCATCATCTGCAACAAGACAATCGATGTGGAAACTGCAAACGCGATAGACGAGATATTCTATGAGGTGCTGATAGCTCCTGATTATGAAACCGGAGTCGTCGAAGTACTAAAGAAAAAGAAAAATAGGATCCTGCTCAAACTACATTCATTTGAACCGGCTGTCGAGCAGCAAAAATCCATGTTGGGTGGAACTCTCGTACAGGATGCCGACCTGGCACCGGTAGATGATGAAACATTGAATCAGGTGACCAGGAAGGGTATCCCCGGTGAAAAAAGGGAGGATTTACTATTCGGAATCAAGTGTGTCAAGCATCTTAAATCCAACGCCATTGCAATAGTCAAGGATCTCCAGATGATTGGAGCCGGTGTTGGTCAGACAAGCAGGATTGATGCACTTCGACAAGCCATCGACAAGGCAGGTCGGATGGGGTTTACTGTTGAGGGATCGGTACTAGCATCCGATGCTTTTTTCCCTTTTGCTGATAGCGTGGAGATAGCACATATGGCGGGCATCCGTTACATTGTACAACCCGGCGGCTCAGTCAGGGATGAAGATTCCATCGCATACTGTGATGAGAACGATCTGGGGATGTATTTTACAGGCACACGTCATTTCAAACATTAAACAAAACAATGAATCTGACAATCGATGCCGGTAACAGCCGGGTAAAATATGGAATCTTTTCCAACGATGAATTAGCAAAAGTTATCGTCAGGGACTCGTTAAAGTCCATGGATATAGAAGAGTTGTACAAGGAACATCAGATCAAAAGGAGTATCATCTGCGCTTCCCGCAATTTGAGTCCAGAAAACCTCGCTTATCTCCAATCCAGAGACACCCTCATCCTCGATGAGAATACGCCAATCCCGATAAAAAACAAATACCGTACCCCGAAGACTTTAGGAAAAGACAGGCTGGCCGGAGCTATAGCAGCGCATGTGGCATTCCCTTTTGCCAATAATGTCGTAATCGATCTTGGAACAGCCATGACAATCAACTTTATCAACAGCAAAGGTGAATTTCTTGGCGGTAATATTTCACCGGGTCTTAATCTCAGATTGCAGGCATTGCACAATAATACCGACATGTTGCCTCTGCCCAGTACCGATGGGGAATTTAGTCTGTATGGCATGGATACCGAGCAAGCCCTCAGAAACGGAGCCATACACGGTATTCTTGCAGAAATAGAATACTATAGTCAAAAGTATAAGGAATTGTGTTCTCCATTAAAAATTATACTTGCTGGAGGAAATTCTGTATTTATCAATCACTATTTGAAGGAACCATACGTTATTAAACCGGACCTTGTAATGGAAGGCCTTAACGAAATAATCAAGTTCAATGAGAAAGAATCTCTTTAACCTTTTTTTATTTACTATCTGTACGCTAACTGCCGGAATCGCCCAGCAATTGCACAATCCCTTCAGTATATACGGAATGGGGGAATTTCAAGATACCGATCCAACAACAGTCGTTTCCAATGGATGGGCCAATCAGACTTTTTATGACCGATTCCACGTAAATACCAACAATGCTGCATCCTACCCCTATCTTCTAAGTACATCCTTTGAAGTGGGCATTAATGCAAGATATAGTATACTGAACAACGGCCCAATTAACTACAAATACTGGAGTGGCCAATTGGCACATATGTCGCTGGCATTCCCGGTTTTCAGCCCATATAATGAATTACTGGAGAAAAGAAACCGGAAAGTTCACTGGGGCATGGGTATTGCTGTACAACCCTATAGTCTGGTAGCTTATAATTATGAGTTTGATGTAGATGATCCAAATGCAGGATTAGTCAGAAACAAGCATTTCGGTAATGGAGGTACATACAAGATGGTGTATAACAATGGAGTTTCGTACAAGGATTTTTCATTTGGTGTAGGCTTACATTACATTTTTGGGAAAATCATCAGAAATGATCAGATTGAATTCCTGGACAACAGTGGTGCATTTGGCAACATTACCTCCAAGGAAAATGAAGTGTATGTCAAAGGTCTGCAGTTCAATTTTTCGGCCATGTACAATTACATCCTCAATCCTATGACGGATGGCAAGAAAACGGATTACGACAAACAAAAGCGAATCACGGTCGGCGCATCTTTTCAACCCATGTCCAAACTTAAATCAAGGGTAGATGCAGTGGATTTTGTATATAGCAGGCAGTTAGGGACTTCCATCTCCGATACATTGTCATATCTCCAATCTAATCAGGAATATAAAGGCAACTATAATTCAACTTACGGAGTCGGATTATCCTATCAGCATGGTGCAAAATGGCAGGTAAATGTCAATTACGATGGAGGGGTATACGATCAGTATAATGTAAAAGGCCTTGAGGCTGATTACCGGAATACCGGAATGTTTAAAATCGGAGCGGAATGGTGCCCTGAACCAAACTCCTTCAATTCATTCCTTAAGAGGTCCAAATATCGATTGGGCTTCCGAACAGGAACGATGCCACTAGCTTTTGGAGGCGAGCAGACAAAAGTTACAGCAGGAGTGATCGGATACGGTTTTCCTGTATATGTCAACCGACAAATCTCACACGTCAACATCGCTTTTGAGGGGGGGCAAAAAACCTATTCAGAGAAATTCAAGGAGAAATATTTTAATATTCGGTTAGGATTTAACCTGAATGATGATTATTGGTTCCTGAAGAGGAAGTTCGATTAAAGGCCTTGATAGAATACCGGAAGATCGGTATAAGACAAGGGTAATAGTCTTTGATATCTTAAGATGCCAGAAACAGGATATCGCCAAAACAGTAGATTATATAGATTTGCCTACATCACGTATAGGTGCTGGGGATGGAGTCGTGTTGATACGCTTGATGGGAGTTGGGTATGCAACCTGAAGTAGGTACGAAAATAATACTCCCGAATGAAGATTAGGAGGAAATTATTTGTGCTAAAATGAAAAAAAGAAATCATTTTAACGATTGTTTTGAAATCTGTTTCAAAGAAAGACCCGTAAGTACGAATTCTTAAAGTATTAAACATCTACCTACTTCAGGGGAACGTTGTACTGACGCGTCTTTCGTCATCCGGGGGGATTCAAAAATCGAAGTATGTACATGATTAATAACTCCGAATGCTGATTCTACAGGCCTTCCTGCAAACTGCCGGACAAATTACTTTCAATTGTAAGCTGATTTTCAAAAACTGCTTCCGGCTGAGCCCGACCCACCTGACTTGTCGCCTATTAAACATCTACCTACTTCAGGAAAAAACAGTACTGACGCGCCTTTCGTCATCCCGGGGGATTCAAAAATCGAAGTATGTACATGATTAATAACTCCGAATGCTGATTCTACAGGCCTTCCTGCAAACTGCCGGACAAATTACTTTCAATTGTAAGCTGATTTTCAAAAACTGCTTCCGGCTGAGCCCGACCCACCTGACTTGTCGCCTATTAAACATCTACCTACTTCAGGAAAAAACAGTACTGACGCGCCTTTCGTCATCCCGGGGGATTCAAAAATCGAAGTATGTACATGATTAATAACTCCGAATGCTGATCCTACAAGCCTTCCTGCAAACTGTTGGACAAATTATTTTCAATTGTAGGCTGATTTTAAAAAATGGTTTCCGTCTGAGCCAGAAGCACCTGACATGTCGCCTATTAAACATCTACCTACTTCAGGAAAACACTGTACTGACGCACCGTTCGTTACCTCCGGGGAACTCAAAAATCGAAGTATGTACATGATTAATAACTCCGAATACTGATTCTACAGGCCTTCCTGCAAACTGCCGGACAAATTACTTTCAATTGTAAGC
>ERZ761602.718-NODE-718-length-67688-cov-12.542339_pt1 | contig 67688 bp, 54 predicted proteins | sample MGYA00512165_ERZ761602 | MGnify/ENA primary metagenome ERZ761602 (study PRJEB28899, sample SAMN02445085) | bioreactor sludge metagenome | biome: EBPR sludge; isolation source: Thorneside wastewater treatment plant | place: Australia: Brisbane, Thorneside...
GTATACTAATCAATACTAATAGATAGCTCTAATCTTTAGGAAGAGTAGTAGGTGTTTAGGGAATAAGTTTGTTGTTAAAGAGGTCTCAGGTCATTTTAGTAGTTTTGAGTCGAAGTGAGATTTCAAGCCAAAGCAATTCTATTTTTTCTATCCTTTATAGGAGCCTTAATATCATGCAGGGAACCAAAAGCAATATCTTTTTGGAGCCTGATTGATAGCAGCACCATACTTGTGTATGAATCCAACAGACCCGTTTTGACTAAGGATGGTTTGATTGATTCAGTGTTCAATCAATCCATCTCCAAGGAGTTTGTAGTTGGGGTACAATCCATCAATAAGAATTCTTATGAACTCTTATATTCTTTTAGGGTTACCAGCGAAGAATTCAAAAAACTAAATTCATCTAAAAAGATATCCACTCGCTTACTGGATGGGATTTCAATCTACGAATTGAAAAAGCATGGAAAGACCGAGTTGATTTGGGTAAATCTGGACAGTTTTCTTGTTTTAAGTAAATCAGCCTTGTTGATTGAAAATGCCATTCGGGTATACCGGTCATCTCCTTCACGTAATTTTAGAACACAGAATCCTGAGTTGTTTGGTTTTGTTACTATGAAGACTGACGCAGGTAATGTATGGATTAATTATGATCAATTGAGTAAGACTTCAATTCCCCTGTTTCAAAGCTTGCAAGGAATTCCTCTATTTCAGTCTTTGGCATCGGCCTCTGTTCTGGATATAACGCAAAGCGCTGATCAAATTTCGCTGAGTGGGTTTACATTAGATTCTCTGGATAAGGACTGGGGATTGTTTCGGTTTCAAAATCAAAACCCAGTGAAGATTGATGTTATGCGGTTTGTTCCTAACGGGAGTAAAGCTTTAATACATTATGGGCTTTCGAATGTAGATGCACTGATAACGGGTGATCCGGATGAACCAAAAAAGTCTGACTTACGGGATGAAGTTGGTGTGTGTGTTTTAGATACGGATGCGTATATAATTATTCTTAAAGTTAAGGAGGGTTATGTATATGATAAGTTTGAATACATGGAGTCTTACACCGGGTATGATATCCGGAAAGCAAACAATACACTTACCGAATCAATTGGACCGTTATTGCCAGGGGTTTCTCTGAATTACATGGTATTTAAAGATGATTATTTATTTCTTACCAAAGACATTGGTGAACTAAAGCAAATGATTGATGCTATTGAGGCTGATGAAACGTGGGGCAGGTCTGTAAGTTTTCAGCATTTCTTTAATAGCTGCTTGCAAGAGGGAAATGTATCTATTTTTTATAATGCTGCAATGGTATTAAGTGACAATGCGCGTACAGAATGGGGTTCAATACTTGATTCGATGCGACTAACCTCGGCCACATGGGGCAGTATCCAATTCAATTCTTTAGATAATCATTTTTTTACAAGCGCAAACTTTCAACTTGAACCACGTAAAAAGACGAATCCGATTAAGTCCGGCAGAAGATCGTACGGATTATCTGCAAATCCTGCCGCGACTTATTTAGTAAGAAATTATACAGACGGTTCAAATGAGGTACTGGTACAAGATTCAACCTTTAAGGTGTATTTATTTTCTAAATCAAAAGGAGTGCAATGGGTATACACACTGAATGAAAAAATAGAGCAAGTGCAACAACCAGACTATTTCAAAAATGGTAAGTTGCAATATATTATTACAACATCGTCCTACATTTATTTGATTGATCGATTAGGGCGTGATGTTGAAGGCTTTCCGAAAAAGAAGGACCTTAACTTTAGGTTTTCAGAGTTGGTTGATTACGACAAAAGCAGAAATTATAGATTACTTCTAACGAGTGACGATAAGGATATTTTCATTCTAGATAAATCGATGAATGAGTTGGATGGCTGGTCGCCAAAAAAAATGAGTGCACGAATTCGGTTCTCACCTAAACATTACCGAATTGGCGGAAAAGACTATTTTGTTGCGATAACTGAAGATGGGCAGTTACATGTATTTAACCGTAGAGGCGATTATGAAAAGGGATTCCCACTAGCTGTAACTAGGGATATGTCTGGTGATTATTTTTTGGAGCAGGGCAATACATTGGCGAATAGTGCTATTTATTTTGTTTCCGCAAATGGCGTTGTACAAAAACTAACACTTGATGGAAAGATGGTTAACGAAAATCTTGTGCGGGGAAATAAGTCCGTTTTTTTGTTAGTTACAACTAGCGGTAAAGCGGATTTCTATTTTTTTAGAATTGATTTAGATAAGATAGCGGTATTTGATCGAAAGAATCAGTTGGTATTTGAAAGACAGAACCCGGGTTCCCAGAATTTAAAACCAGCTGTTTTTATTTCTACAGATAAACAGACGTACTTCTGTTTGTATGATGAAGAACAAAATCTTAGCTACTTTTACAATTCAACAGGAAATGCGGTTATAAACCGCCCGCTCGAAACCACACTGCTTCCTGTATTTGAGGAGGATCAAAAATCAAAGCAGGTAAATGTGTTCAGTATTTATAACAATAGCATCACTTCTACCCCCCTTAACTAGACTTCCCGCGTGATTTCTCAAGTTGATCCCATAGATTTTCCGGAATGGCTTCCAGGTGACTAAACTCTCCACCGTTTCGTAACCATTCGCCACCATCAATTGTAATTACTTCTCCATTAATGTAAGCTGAGTAATCAGACATTAGGTATGCGGCTAAGTTGGCAAGTTCCTGATGATCGCCCACGCGTTTTAATGGAATTCTTTCAGCAGGATTAAATTGATTGACAAGCTCTCCCGGTAATAATCTGCTCCATGCGCCCTCTGTCGGAAATGGCCCCGGGGCAATGGCATTACTTCTGATTTTATATTTAGCCCATTCAACCGCTAATGAGCGTGTAAGGGCCAGCACACCTGCTTTGCTACAGGCAGAGGGCACTACATACCCGGAGCCTGTCCACGCATAGGTAGTAACGATATTGAGAAATGTTCCGGGTTGCTTATTGGCAATCCAATGTTTGCCGACTGCCAAGGTCATATAATAGGTTCCCTTCAATACAATGTCCACCACAATATCAAATGCCCGATGCGATAATCTTTCGGTTGGGCTAATAAAGTTTCCAGCCGCATTGTTCAATACCCCATGTATTTGACCAAATCGTTTCTCTGTTTCTGCAATTACGTTTACAATCTCCTCGTACTTGCGTACATCACACGCGACAGCAAGTACTTTTCCACCCGTCTCATTCTCAAGTTCGGATGCAGTTTTTTCCAGAACATCTTTTTTACGACTGGTAATAACCAGGTTGGCTCCTAACTCCAACATATATTTGCCCATTGATTTACCAAGACCGGTACCTCCACCGGTTATAATAATTGTTTTTCCCCTTAATGAGCCATGTTTGAGCATTCCTTCCATATTGATTGTTGTTTTCATCTAAAGTAAGAATTGAATTTTATTTTAGATATTTGTCACATTAATTTTTTAATCTATGACCTTTCGAATTTTATTTTTTATTCCAATTTTTCTTCTTTCATCCTGCATTGTAACCAAGAAAAAATATGATGATGTGCTTGCTCAAAAAGTGAAGGCTGAAGGTGAACTTGCTGACAGAATATCTGAATTAGAAAAAGCAAATGCATCTATTACAGAATTGAACACTACTCTTGAAAAATTAAAGCAAGATACTACTGAGTTGAATGAAATGTATCGTGCTACCGGAAAGAAACTGGAAGGATTAAGTAAAGAATATGATCAACTCAATACATTTTATAAAAATCAGCTAAATAGTAGTGGTAAGCTTAGCCGCGATCTGGAACAGCAAAGGGATCAACTTCTGGCTATTCAAAGTAGTTTAGAGAGTACTAAAAAACTTAATGACTCGCTAAGTTATAATTTGATTGAACGTGAAAAGAAAGTAAAAGAACTCGAACAGATTTTGGCCAATAAGGATAAGGCAGTAAAAGAGTTGAAAGACCGCATTACCAATGCGCTCCTTAATTTTAAAGAAAACGATTTAACAGTGAAAGTAAAAAATGGAAAGGTTTATGTTTCGCTGGCTGAACAACTTCTGTTTGGGTCCGGAAGTATTGAAGTGGATAGCAAGGGTGTAATGGCGTTGCAACAACTAGCCCGGGCTATTAAAGATCAACGCGATATTCAAATTATGATTGAAGGGCATACAGACAATGTGCCGATTTCAAAAAAATCGCAGTATATGCAGGATAATTGGGATCTTAGTGTGATGCGTGCCACTTCTATTACTAAGATATTAACGGCAGCTGGTGTAAATGCCAAACAGATTACTGCAGCAGGTAAGGGAGAGTTTTCGCCACTGGCTGTAAATGATAATGCTCAGAATAAACAAAAGAACAGAAGAACTGAGATTATTATTACCCCGAACCTGGATGAGTTATTTAAAATTTTAGGTAATTGATATGGGCTTCTGGTTAATTGATAGAGTTGTTAAATAAAGGATCAATTGTATTTACAAGAAAATGCCTCAGAACTTCTGAGGCATTTTGTATTTATTAAATTCTTAAGGGTTTAATCTTTCAATACTACTGCATCAATATTCTTTTGTTTTACCAAAGCATTGAATGCCGGCACTTCTTCTTTCAGAATTTTATCAAGTGCAGCCAAATGACCATTAATTTCGGTAGTAATTTCATTTTTGAATGCCAACATTTGGTCGGTTGGTTTAAAGTTACCGGAGCTTGCAAGTGAATTAAGGTGCGCCAACTTGTTATTTAACCGAATTGGGAAGTTGAGTGGATCTTGCCCGCTCCGGTTTTTAGTTTGGTAGAGCGATTCTTCAATCTTCTTCATGTTATCCTGAATAGTTTTGGCTTTATCTAACACATCTTTCATTGTTTCCTTTTGATCCTTAACCGGGTCAATAGCACGATTGATCTGATCGCGCACCGTACGAATTTTCTTTATAGCCAGATTGGTTTCGCTTACTTTAGAGATTACTTCCTGAAGAAAATCAAACTGGGCTTTCATATCAGCATCAGATGTGGTGCCCCGGGGGTCTTTCAGAATTTGGAAATCTGATTCTAATACTTTGCCATTTACAGTAAGTTTTACTTTGTAAATTCCGGGTAGTGCACGCGGGCCATTGAGTGATGATGCCCATAGGATCATACCATCAAATCGTTCTGCATCGGCATAGCGCATATTCCAGTTGAATTTATTCATACCAGGTTGTTTCAACGAAAGTTTTTCTTCTTTTGCTTTGGTATCGGGCTTGGTTGAAAACTTTTTAATCAGTTTACCATCGGTTTGGAAAAACTCCAGACTAACCTGAGCTTTGGTTGTATCTTTTACATAGTAGTGCACGGTAACTCCACCCGGATGGTTTTGTCCAGCTGTGCGGGAGGGTCTTCCCCAACTGAATGCCGGACCCATTCGGTAACTGGCTAATGGTTTATAGAGGAATGCATCGGCCAACAATATCTGGTCGTTAAGTTGATGTAACGGAGTTAAGTCATCAATTAACCAGAAACCACGACCTTGAGTAGCCGCAATCAGGTTATCGTTTTTAATTGTAAGATCGGTAATAGGAACAATAGGAAGATTAAGTTGAAAGGGTTTCCAACTTGTGCCATCATCGAACGAAACATACATACCGTTTTCAGTGCCTGCGTATAACAGCCCTTTGCGTTTAGGATCAGCGCGCAATACCCGGGTAAAGTGATCAGGGTTAATTCCATCTGTAATTTTTGTCCACGTTTTTCCATAATCTTTTGATTTAAAAAGATAAGGCTTGTAGTCGCCAGATTTATACCGTGTACCGGCAACATAAATTCCGCCTTTACTGTGTGGATCGAACTCTACACTGTTTATCATAGTCCACTCGGGCATGCTGGTTGGGGTAACGGGTTTCCACTCTTTACCGCCATCGGTAGTAGCATACACTAATCCATCGTCTGATCCGGTAACGATGAAATCTTTTTCGTACGGAGATTCTCCTGCTGCGAAAATGGTACAATAATATTCTACGCTGGTATTGTCTTTCGTAATCGATCCGCCCGAGGGGCCAAGCTTGGATTTATCATTTCGGGTTAAATCGGGGCTAATAGTTTCCCACGATTGACCACCATTGTACGAAACATGTACGTGATTAGAAGTTGTGTACAGTTTTTTAGTGTTGTGGGGTGAAAAGAAAATGGGGAAGTTCCACTGAAAGCGATATTTCATGCCTTCGGCACCGTGCCCCATTGGGTTATCGGGCCAAACGTTTACTGCTCTGCTTTCGTGCGTGCGGTGGTTCTCTACTTCTAATAATCCGCCATAGTTTCCACCATATACGATATCGTTATCGGCAGGATCGGGGGCAAGGTGGCCGCTCTCACTTCCTGCTGTTACTTCCCAATCGCTGGTGGTTATGGAGCCGGCATCCACCCGATGATAAATGCGAACCGTGGTGTTATCCTGTTGGGCACCATAAATCCGGTAAGGAAATGCATTGTCAGTAACTACCCGATAGAATTGTCCGGTAGGTTGATTTTCATATGTGCTCCAATTTTCTCCGGCATCGAAGCTAACCTGTGCGCCACCGTCATCGGCAATTGCCATACGTTGATTGTCTTCGGGGGCAATCCATAAATCATGATGATCGCCATGCGGGGCTTCGTACGATTGAAAAGTACGGCCACCATCTTTAGAGCGATGGTATGAAACGTTAAGCACATACACAATGTCTACATCTTTTGTGTCGGCATAAATGCGGGTGTAATACCAGGCTCGTTGACGCAGACTTCGGTCGTCATTTACTTTGCGCCAGGTCTGGCCGGCATCGCTAGAGCTATACACGCCACCGTTTTCGTTTTCGATAATGGCGTAAACCCGATTTGAATTAACGGGTGATACAGAAATACCTACAATACCCCAGGTACCTTTTGGTAATCCAGTGTTGGTTGTAATGTTAGTCCAGGTTTCGCCACCATCTGTACTTTTCCACATGGCTGAACCATCACCACCACTTTCTAAACTGTATGGGGTTCTGCGTATGCGCCAGGTACTGGCGTATAGAATGCGTGGATTATTTGGATCAAAGCAGAGATCAACCGCACCGGCATCAGCATTAGCAAACAAAGTGCGTTTCCAGGTTTTGCCGCCATCGGCCGACTTATATACTCCACGTTCTTCAGAAGATTTGAAAAGATCGCCTAACACGGCTGCGTACACTATATCGGGGTTTTTAGGATGGATACGTACGCGCGAAATATGTCGTGAGTCTTTGAGCCCAATAGAGGACCAGGATTTTCCGGCATCTACCGATTTCCACATTCCAAATCCATATGAGACATTTCCACGCACTGTTTTTTCACCACCACCCACATAGATCACATTGTTATCCCACTCGCTTACGGCAACCGCACCTATAGAACCTCCGAAGAAACCGTCTGAAATATTTTCCCAGCTGTTGCCCGCGTCTGTGGTGCGCCAAACACCGCCACCGGTAGCCCCAAAATAATATAAGTTGGGTTTGCCGGGTACACCAGTAACAGCCGCTGACCGCCCGCCTCTGAATGGCCCAATGCTTCGCCACTCCATGGCATTGTAAAGTTTTTCGTCAAATGTAATGGTGGCCGCTTTTTGTGTTACGGCTCCCTTTTTCTGAGCCTGCAGGCTCAAAGCCAGTAGCAATACCGGCAGGAATAAGAGTTTCTTCATGGTGTAGTTTCTGGTTTAGGATTTATACACTAAGTATAAGATGATTTTCTCAATATTTGTTTTTCTTTTTGACCAATGGTAAAAAGATAGCCAAACGATAGAAGAAGTTGAATTTTGAGAAAACTCACCTATTTTAAGCAAAAAATTCCACCACATGCACTCTTCCAACAACCTGAAGCAATTGTTTAGTATACCCGTAATTGTTGCCGCTTTGGGGTACTTTGTAGATATCTATGATCTGTTGCTGTTCAGCATTGTTAGAATTTCCAGCCTTAGGTCCATGGGAGTTTCGGAACAAGATATGTTGGCGCAAGGAGAATTCCTGATCCGTATTCAAATGTTTGGTCTATTGGTAGGCGGAATTATTTGGGGAATAATGGGTGATAAGCGTGGACGGTTATCGGTGTTGTTTGGATCAATACTGCTTTATTCGCTCGCTAATATTGCCAATGGGTTTGCTACCACGGTAACACAGTATGCTGTGTTACGATTTATTGCTGGCATTGGATTGGCAGGCGAACTTGGTGCAGGTATTACATTAGTATCGGAGACGTTGCCAACAAAATTGCGCGGTTACGGAACTACACTTGTGGCTTCGGTTGGCTTAATGGGGGCCGTGCTGGCTAACTACATTGCAAAAACTTTTGATTGGCAGGTAGCTTACTTTATTGGGGGTGGCTTAGGGTTAATTTTATTGGTAGCCCGGGTGAGTGTTTTTGAATCAGGGATATTTTTAAAAATTAAGGAGCAGCATGTTGAGCGGGGCAATTTTTTCCAGTTGTTTAATCAGAAACAACGTCTTATTAAATTCATCGGTTGCATTCTTATCGGGTTGCCCATCTGGTATGTTATAGGTATTCTCATCACGTTCTCGCCCGAGTTTGCAAAAGCCATGAACATAACCGGTGTAGTGGCAGGCGATGCGGTGATGTTTAGCTACATTGGTCTTGCAGCTGGTGATATGAGTAGTGGCTTGTTAAGCCAGATTATTCGTTCGCGCACGCGTGCAGTTTTTCTTTTCATCCTCCTTACACTCGTTTTTATTTTAATATACCTGTATGCTCCAATTTCTAATTCAATTCAATTTTATGTGATTTGTTTTTTGCTGGGGTTTGGTATCGGGTACTGGGCTTTGTTTGTAACCATTGCGGCCGAGCAATTTGGTACCAACCTGCGTTCTACCGTGGCCACCACTGTTCCAAACTTTATAAGAGGCACGGTTATACCCCTTACGCTGTTGTTCCAATTTTTTCGTAATGACCTGGGAATCCTTACGGGGGCTTTAATCGTTGGCCTGATTACAATCATAATTGCATTTTGGGCTTTGCGTCTTATTGACGAGACTTTTGGCAGGGATTTGAATTTTCTGGAAGAAGATTAGGCAATTTACAGGCAACTCAAAATTAACTTTTGGGAACAATTGTGTGTAAGTCGGTATTGGTTTAAGTTAAAACGCGCCCGTTATTTACCCTTTCAAAAAACTTCTTACATGAAAGAAGTTAGTGTGGTAATTGGTGGTAATTTGCAATTTACTTCGTGCTAAATGTGTGGGTTTGCTTAAATATGGTGATGAGAGTAAAGTTTTTATTCCTGAGTTTAATTATTGGGTCAGCACTGCCGGTAAGCGCGCAGAACCTCACCACTATTGATAGTTTAAGAAAGTCACTTACACCTGCCAAAACGGAAGCTCAATTCGACTTACTTAATGCAATTGGGTTTGAGTATCGCTACTCTTACCCCGACAGTACAATCTATTATTGCTCACGCGCCTTTGAAATAGGAACACAAATTTCCGTAAAGAAGAACCTTTCAAAGCCCTTAAGTTTTATTGGCCTGGCTTATGCCAACAAGGGTGTGTATAATAAATCGGCCGAGTATCACGAAAAGGCTATAGAGGTGGCCACTAATCAAAAAGACTCTGTGCAACTGGGTTTTGGATATAATAATCTGGGGAGAATGTATTTTGATGGTGGCGATCTGGTTCGGGCATCAGATAATCTTGTGCGTTCGCGCGATATTTTTGAGGCGTTACAAGAGAAATTAGGATTGGCTTATGTCTATAGAAGTCTGGCTAATTTATATGAATCGCAAGATCAATTTGATCAGGCATTAGATATGTCAACCCGGGCTTATGAATTGCGGAAAGAACTGGGTGACCCGCGAAGTATTGTTTCGTCATTACTTGAGTTGGCCCTGATTTATGAAGAAATGGACAGTACTGAAATAGCGCTGCAAAAAATGAAGATAGCCGATTCTATTGTAAGACAGGCGAATGACCGGGTAACTCTGGCTGAACTGGAGCTTGGTATGGCCGAAATATTATTTGATGAAAAGAAAGAAAAGGAAGCTAGTGCCAAAGCTGAAGAAGTCTTAAGTATAGTGTCAGAACTTTCGAATCAAAAGCTTTTTATACGAGCCTCTCTTATAAAAGGAAAGTATCTGACTTTGCAAAAAAGACACAATGAGGCCTTGATTATTTTTGAAGATGTTATAAAGAAAGCAGAAGAATCGGGAAACCTGGCTTACCAGATTGAAGCTACACAGGCTGCCGCCCAGTGTTATCAGGCGTTAGGCCAGTACAGTAAAGCGCATGAGTTGAATGACAAGCGGGAAGTGTTGGAAGAAAAAATCAAGAATACAGATTTACAACAGCAGATTGAACGCCTGCAGTTTCAATTGCAAATTGAAAAGAAGGAACTCGAAAATGCCATGCTTAAATCGGCACAGCTTAAAAGCGAGTCTCAGCTTTCCGCTCAGCGATTTCAAAACCGGTTGTTGTTAGGGTTAATTATTTCTATTACGGCCGCCATGATTATATTCTGGAATTTTAGCCGCAAACGAAAACGCATCAACAAACAACTTCAGGCGCAGAACCATCAGCTTAGTGATTTGAACAACGAAAAAGATTCGTTGATGAATATTGTGGCACACGATCTTAAGGCGCCCCTTAATCGCATATTAGGGTTAACCAGGGTTATGGAGCTGGAAGGCGGTTTGCCCGATAAGCAACTTGAGTATATCGGGATGATTAAAGATTCAACCCGCGCAGGTTCTAATTTAATTCTGGACTTGCTGGATGTAAATGCGATGAAAGAAGTGGGGAGCACACCCATTCCTAATGAAATTAAATTAAAGGATTGGTTTGCTGAAAGAATGAACTCCTTTCAGGTAGCGGCCGACACCAAACGAATAGAATTGATAGGTAAAAATCAGGGGGCAGAGCTGTTTATAACAGATGCTGATTTTCTCGGACGCATTTTTGATAACCTCGTATCAAATGCAATTAAATTTTCGCCTAATGGAAAACTGGTTCAGGTTTCTATTGCTTCGGTACATAGTGGGATTAAAATTGTTGTTAAAGACGAAGGTCCGGGCTTTACCGAAACAGATAAACAGTCGATGTTTCAAAAGTTTAAGAAACTATCTGCCCGGCCAACGGGTGGTGAAAGTTCTAACGGGCTAGGCCTTGCAATTGTAAAAACCCTGGTAGATCGGTTAAATGGAACGATTAACCTGGAAAGCAAATCAGGGGCAGGGGCAGAGTTTACCGTTTTCCTTCCTGCCATGAAAAAATAATTTCATCTGGGTTTAAACCAGATGATTGCCCATGCGTCTAAATTCAAAACTCAATAAAACGTATGAAAAAGCACATTTTGATTTTCTCTGTATTTAGTTTATTAAGTGTGGCCCTATATGCACAAGAGGCAACACCCCGTGTAAATGGAAGGCAGAAAGCACAACGTGTACGGATAGCTGAAGGCCGTGCAGATGGTGATTTAACCAATAGAGAAGCGACTGCCCTAAACCAGCAACAGCGCCATATCAGAAGAACTGAGCGCAGGGCAAAGGCAGATGGGAATGTAACTGTTGCAGAAAGGCGCAAGATTGAAAGAAAGCAAGACCGCGCTAACCGTACTATTCACAGAGCTAAGAATAATTCGATACAACCGAATAACTAATTAGCAAGGACACCAAAGAGTTGTCAAGAATCTTCCAACACAATGTCATTCCTGCAATGCCACACGCATGTGCCGGAATGACATTTAATTTGCTTCGGGTATGTTATTATTTTTGGGAAGTCTATAATTATGCAGCAGTCTGCTTATATCGAATCCAACGCCTGAGTTAAATCCTGAATTAAATCTTCTACATCTTCCACTCCAATACTTAATCGGATTAAAGAGTCGCTCAATCCATTTTTCTCGCGTTCTTCTTTAGGGATACTGGCGTGCGTCATAGAAGCAGGATGATTAATCAAAGACTCTACTCCACCCAGCGATTCTGCCAGTGAGAAGAGGTTAACATTTTCCATTAATGTTTTTGCTTTTTCGGTACTATCATTTTTTAATGTAAACGATAACATGCCCCCAAAGTCGCGCATTTGTTTTTTAGCAATTGCATGATTAGAATGATCGGAAAAGCCTGGCCAGAATACCTGCCCGATTTTAGAATGTTGTTTTAAAAAATTAGCAATTGTTTTTCCATTTAAACAATGGCGTTCCATTCGCAAGTGTAATGTTTTAATGCCACGCAACACAAGAAAACTATCCTGAGGTCCGGGTACGGCACCACATGAATTGGCAATAAATGCAAGGTCCTGATGAAGTTGATCATCATTAACTACCAGGGCTCCCATAATTACATCGCTATGGCCGCTCAGATATTTAGTTACCGAGTGCATTACAATATCAGCGCCTAACAATAACGGATTTTGAAGATAGGGTGATGCAAATGTATTATCTACCGCCACCCATACCTTATTTTTTTTTGCCAATACACAGCAAGCTTCAATATCAATTATCCGCATAAGCGGATTGGAGGGTGTTTCTAACCAGAGCAGTTTTGTTTTTGAATTGAGATAGGGAATAAGGTTTTCTGCTCTTGTTAAATCGATGAAATGAAATTTGATCCCAAATTTTTCATACACCCGTTTAAACATCCGATACGATCCGCCATACAAATCGTTGCTCGTAATTACTTCATCTCCGGGTGCAAGTAGTTTGATTACGGCATCGGTTGCCCCCATACCAGAAGAAAAGCAGATACCATGCTTTCCATTTTCGAGCGCAGCAATACTTTTTTGAAGCGCATTTCGGGTTGGGTTGGCTCCCCTTGCATAGGCATAGCCTTTGTGTTTTGCTGGCGATTCCTGTACATACGTTGAGGTTTGATAGATAGGAGTCATTATTGCTCCCGTGCTGGGGTCTGGTTCAACACCTGCATGAACGGCTTTTGTTCCAAATTTCATTTTGATTCAGTTTCTGCAAGTATACGAGCGCTCACCGAATTAATCGAATTGATTTGTCATAATTCTGTTGTGATACGTCAATAAAATCTTGTAGCTTGTTAATCCATTAACTATCCCCGCTTTAATCTAATCTAACCCTTATGATCACCCCCAAAGCATTTCTGGCCTTGTGCCTATTTTTTGGCAGTTTCTGTACTTCAGCACAAAATTCTGTAGGAATAGGCGTAACCAACCCTAACAAAAACGCGGTGTTGGAACTTGTTTCGCCTACGCATAATCAAGGGCTGTTAGTCCCCAAACTCACCACTATTCAACGTACTGATGCAACGTTTGTAAACGGGCTTACTGCTACGGACAATGGTTTGCTGGTGTTCGATAGCGACATGGGTAAGTTTTATTATTGGAGTGGTACTGCCTGGTCTGTTATAGAAGATGGAACGGCAGGCACAGGAACAGTAACAAATATATCAACCGGCACAGGCCTTACAGGAGGCCCCATTACAACTTCGGGAATAATAAGTTTAGGCAATACAACGGTTGTAGCCGGAGCATACGGTTCAGCTACACAGGTTCCCATATTTACAGTTGATGCTCAGGGCCGTTTAACAGCAGCGGGTAATGTGAATATTTCCGGAACGCTGCCAGGTGGCACAGCTGGAGGGGACTTAACAGGAACGTACCCCAATCCAACGGTAACAAACAATGCCATAACAAGTTCAAAAATTTTAGACGGTACTATTACAACAACAGATTTGGCCGATGGTGCGATTACTTCTAATAAGATACTAGATGGAGCAATTGCAACAGGTGATTTAGCCGATGGTTCGGTGAGCTCTGTAAAAATAACAGATGCTACAATTGCTACAGCAGACATGGCAGATGGCGCAATAACAAGTAATAAAATTTTAGACGGCACCATTACAAATGCAGATATAAATGCGGCAGCAGCTATAGCAATTACAAAATTGGCAGTGGGAGCGAACGGACAAATATTATCAACTACAGGTGGAGTGCCCACATGGGTTAACCCGGCCTTTACGGGTACTGTAACAAGTATTGCCACGGGTACTGGATTAACAGGCGGCCCCATTACAACAACAGGGACAATAGCGCTTGCTCCATCTGGCGTTACTGCCAATACCTATGGTTCGGCAACACAGGTAGCAACTTTTAATGTTGATGCAACCGGTCGGCTTATAGCTGCAGCCAATACGACTATTACCGGAGTAACCCCGGGTGGCGTGGCAGGTGGAGATTTAACCGGAACATATCCCAACCCAACGTTTGCCACCGGGGCTGGAAACAGCCTTGTAACTTCAATTAACAATGCGGCTACTACCGGAACAATTAATTCAAATCGTTTAGCAGCTTCAGTGGTGTTGGATACAGAATCTCCGGCTGCCGGAGATATTTCAGGCACATTTGCTACAGGGCTTACCCTGAACAATGGTGCAATAACAACAGCCAAGCTAGCTCCTGGCACAAACGGACAGATACTTACAACTATTGCCGGTGCTGCAGCCTGGACAACACCTTCATTCGGAACGGTAACCAGTATTACTGCAGGCACAGGACTAACCGGTGGCACCATTACAACCACAGGAACTTTAGCGTTATCCAATACGGGTGTAACAGCCAACACGTATGGTTCTGGCACACAGGTTCCCGTTTTCACGGTAGATGCGCAGGGAAGAATAAGTGGTGTTACCAATACGACAATAGTGGCTTCGCCAGGCGGTGCGGCTGGCGGAGAACTTACCGGTACATACCCAAGTCCGCTAATTGCTAACAATGTGATTACATCAGGAAAGATTTTGGATGGCACAATTACGGATGCTGATATAAGTACAACGGCAGCAATAGATGTAACGAAGTTTGCCGGGGGGGCAGAGGGTCAGGTATTAACAATAGCGGGAGGCATTCCTCAGTGGGCGGTTGCAGGAGCAAATACTTTAATTACTAATCCAGGTACCCGAAATTTGTTTGCAGGTGTGAACGTGGGCTTATTAGGCTCCGACAATGCTTTTTATGGTTATCAAGCTGGTCAAAGTAACAATGCATCAGGACAGTATAATGTTTTTATTGGAACGCAGGCAGCACAGAATTCCGTAGGGGGTGGTCTAAATACAATTATTGGTTGGTTTGCCGGCATTACCAACACAAATCATCAAGGCAATACATTTGTTGGAGCCCAGGCTGGCCAGTTTGCGCAACCAGCAGCAAACGTAAGCACGTTTATAGGAGAGAAAGCGGGTTGGAATGTAACCGATGGTACAGGTAATGTTATGGTTGGTCAGCGTGCGGGTCAGAATACCACAACAGGGTTCTTCAACACCTTTATAGGTACAACTGTTGCCGGTACCAATACTATTGGTACACGCCTTACCCTTGTTGGCAGAGATGCCAATGTAAGTGCTAACAATCTGAACAACGCAACCGCTATTGGCGAAAGCGCCATAGTAAATGCCAGCAATAAAGTACGTATTGGCAACACAACCGTAACTGTAATTGAAGGTCAGGTAGGATTTACGGCAGCATCGGATAAACGTTTAAAAGAAAATATTTCTGACCTAACAGCTGGCTTGGATTTTATTCTGAAATTAAAGCCGGTTAGCTATCAAATGAAAAACCTGGCAGATAGACGAGCCAACTGGGGATTTATTGCGCAGGATATTGAAAGTATTGTGGGCGACTCGAATGCCATGCTTACTGTAGGTGGCGATGAGGACAGAACTTTAGGATTGCGTTATACCGATTTTGTTGCCCCATTAGTGAAAGCTGTACAGGAGCAACAGACTGAAATTGATGAATTAAAGGTGTTGTTGCAAGAATACCGTGCAGAAATGGAAAACCTGAAAACGCTGATGAAAGCGGAGAACCTTAAGGCGGAAACAGCCGGCAAAAAGAATAAGAAAAAACAAGACCAGAATGGAAAAACGCTGGCTTTTACCACGCTGAAATAAGGATTTTGCCCTAAATGGATTACTTGTAGAATGGAATTGAGATGAATAGGATAGTTTAGATAGGCAGACTTTTAAATATTCTGATTATGAACAAGTTTACACTTTCTTTTTTTCTGATTCTGATCGGTTACTCTGTTTTCGGACAGGTTGGGATTGGAACAAGTAACCCCAATCCGAAATCAGTACTTGAATTAAATTCGCCCACCAATAACCAGGGTTTTTTGGTACCCAGATTAACAAGCGCCCAGCGCACCGCAATTTCACTTGCAAATACAGACAAAGGTCTTCTGGTTTTTGATACAGATACCAACAAGTTTCATTTCTGGAGTGGCACTGCGTGGGTTATAATTGATGATGCTACGGGTACCGATAATCAAACATTAACGTTTTCACCGGCCACGAGCTTATTAACAATTAGCGGAGGAAACACGGTTACCGTTACGGGTACCATTCCGGGCGGAGCAGCCGGTGGAGATTTAACCGGAACGTACCCAAATCCAACAATCAGCAACAATGCAATAACTACGGCTAAAATTGCAGATGGAACAATCACAAATGCCGATATCAATACAACTGCAGGGATAGCAGTAGCAAAACTTGCGGCTGGATCCAATGGTCAGATTTTAACAACAATTGGTACAACTCCTACCTGGAGTACCATTGCGTTGGGAACCTTAACCAGTATTACAGCAGGAACTGGTTTAAGTGGAGGAACTATTACTACATCAGGAACAATAGCGTTGACAAATACAGCAGTAACAGCAGGCTCATACGGAAGTGCTACACAGGTACCTGCTTTTACAGTTGATGCGCAAGGAAGAATAACTGCAGCTGGTAACACTACCATAACAGGTGTTGTTCCCGGAGGCACAGCGGGTGGCGATTTAACCGGAACTTATCCTAACCCCACAGTTACAAACAGCGCAATTACATCGGCTAAGATTGCGGATGCAACAATTGCTACCGCAGATCTTGCTGATGGTTCGGTGAACAGTAATAAAATTTTAGATGGAACTATAGCCAATGCAGATATCAATTCAGCTGCAGGTATTGCAGTAACAAAACTGGCAGCCGGCACAAATGGTCAGGTGTTAACTACAACCGGAGGTGTGCCTGCATGGGGTACTCCAAGTTTAACGGGAACCGCTGGTGGCGATTTAACCGGAACTTATCCTAATCCTACAGTAACAGCCAATGCAATTACCACTGCAAAAATTGCAGATGGTACGATTACAAATGCTGATATTAACACTGCAGCAGGAATTGCAGTAACAAAACTGGGAGCAGGAACAAATGGTCAGGTGTTAACTACAACCGGAGGAGTGCCTGCATGGGGTACGCCAAGTTTAACAGGTGCTGCTGGTGGCGATTTAACCGGAACTTATCCTAACCCTACGGTTACAAACAATGCGATTACATCGGCTAAGATTTTAGACGGTACTATAACCAACTTAGATATATTAGACGGTACCCTAGTAACAGCCGACCTGGCTAACAATTCCGTTACCGATGCGAAGGTTGCCAATGTGGCACCAGCTAAACTTTTGCAGGGTGGCGCATCAACAAATCAGGTTTTGAAGTGGAATGGCACGGCATGGGCACCAGGAACGGATAATACAGGAAGTGGCGTAACAGGCTCGGGAAGTGCAGGAGGTGTAACTTTCTGGAGTAGTGCGACAAGTGTAACGGCTGATGCAAACTTTATATGGGATGCTAAAGACAGCAGGCTTGGGGTTAACACATCTGCCCCACGTGGAAACCTGCATGTAACAGGATCGCAGTTTGCCAGTTATACAATTTTACCGGCAGTAGTAGGTGTGTATGAAATAAAACCAATGGATTACATAGTGGTAGCAGCGCCTACTTCTACATTTAAGCCTACCGATGTATTATTACCTTCCTCGACTGATAATCTTGGAAGAATTTTGATTATCAGAACTTTTGGGACTAATGCATCTACAGGGGCCAGGGTTTCGCTACTGGATACAAAAGATAGTCTTGATCTGGTAACGAACGGGTCTTATTTTCTTATCTTTAATAAGGATAACACCTCCTATTCATATTGTATTACAGTTGTAGCTACTGAGGTAGGTTGGGTTACAATTGGACGCGAAATAAATGGTGTGACAAACTAAATTAGTATCCCATGAAAAAGATTGTTCTAAGTGTATCAATAATCTTATCTGCAATTTTAGGTGTATCGCAAGATGTGTTTATTCAACCTGGCACCACAGTAAACATTTCAGCAGGAACTTCTTTAACTATTGGAAATGGATTAACCAATAACGGAATCCTTGTTAACAATGGGTCCATCTTAATTGGAGGCCAATGGATAAACAATGGTACCTATACTCCCGGTACAGGTGCGATAACGTTTAACGGTACAGCTCCGGTTCAGGTTATCAACCACAATGCCCAGTCTTTTAACTCCCTTACCATTTCGGGTGGCGGTGTAAAGCAGTTTCTTGCCGATATTGTGATCAACGATGAATTGATTCTTACCAGTGGAATTTTAGAATCATCTAATAATGCCAAAATTAATTTTGGAAACTTAGCCACGTTTAATGGGGGCTCAGATGCATCGCATATTAAAGGAACTGTGCAGCGCATGGGGCAAGGCGATCTGATTTTCCCTATCGGCAATGGCACAACGTATTTACCGGTAACGGTAGTAGCTGCTGGTGCGGGTACGAATGCTTCGCTTACTTTACATGAAATTTCGAATGAAGTACTTACGGGAAATAATTCAGTGGCCACGCTTTCAGATCAACGGTATTGGGAGCTTAGTCTGCAAGGAGGTAATCTTTCTCAAAGCAAAATTCAGCTTCCAGCCAGTAATGAGAATTTTTCTGGTCTGGATAATATAGTGGTAGCGGGCAGTACAACTGCACTGGGGCCATATTCAAGCCTGGGTAGTTCAGATTTTGCAGGAACTCCGGTTTCTGGTTCGGTATTGAGTGAGTTGGCTCCAACGGTTTCCTTTTACGCATTAGCTGCCGCTAATAATGATAATACCATTACCGTATTCAATGCTGTATCCATATTAGAAGACGGAAAGAATGATTATTTACAGATTTTGAATATTGAACAATATCCAAACAGTGCTGTAAGCATCTTCAATCGGTGGGGTGATCGGATATTTCAAATGAAAGGCTATAGTAACTCGAATCGCGACAAACGATTCAATGGTCTGTCTGATGCAGGTAATGTGTTGCCTTCGGGTACTTATTTCTATTCCATTAACCTGGGCGATGGTTCAGAAACCACAACCGGTTATTTACATCTTAAATAGAACGGGTAATATCAAATTTTTCAAGGTAGTCAGCCACACGTCTTACAAAGCTTCCGCCCAGCGCTCCATCTACTACACGATGATCGTACGAGTGCGATAAAAACACTTTGTGGCGAATTGCAATAGCATCTCCGTAAGGAGTTTCTATTACAGCTGGCTTTTTCTGAATGGCTCCAACAGCCATAATACCAACCTGCGGTTGCATAATGATAGGGGTACCCATTACATTGCCAAATGAACCCACATTGGTGAGCGTATAGGTGCCACCACTCAGTTCATCAGGTTTCAGTTTGTTTTCGCGGGCTCTTTTAGCCAGATCATTTACTGCCTTAGCCAGCCCGGTAATATTAAACTGATCAGCTTGTTTAATAACCGGAACAATAAGATTGCCTGATGGCAGAGCTACGGCCATTCCAATATTAATATCTTTCTTTTTAATAATCTTATCGCCATCCACTTGTATGTTGATCATCGGGAAATCTTTAATAGCCTGTATAATGGCTTCAATAAATACAGGAGTGAATGTGAGTGAATCGCCTTCGCGCTTTTGAAACTCATGTTTCATTTTGTTGCGCCAGAACACGATGTTGGTTACATCAGCCTCAACAAACGAAGTAACATGCGGAGAAATGCGCTTAGAATCTACCATGCGTTCGGCAATCATCTTGCGCATGCGATCCATCTGTACAATTTCATCGCCAGCCGAAACAGAGGCTGGTACTAACGGGGTAATTGATGTATTGGAAACAGACTGCCCGAGCTTGCGGTTTTGCAGGTAGCCCATCAAATCTTTTTTTGTAACCCTGCCCTCACTACCTGTGCCGGGGATGGCTTCCAGTTCGACTAATGCAATTTTTTCTTCTTTAGCAATACTCTTTACAAGGGGAGAGTAAAAGCGACTGGCCGATTTAAAATCAACCGTTACAGTATGCGAGCCGTTACCGTTGGCAGGTTGTGGGGTTACCTTAACTTCAACTTTAGAGGGGGTAACCGGGGTTGGTGTTTCTTCTATAGCGGGTACCGTTTCTTCCGTTAACAGAATAGCGATGGGCTTTCCTACTGGCACTACTGCTCCCTTCTCGGCCAGAATCTCCTTTAAAACTCCGGCATGCGTGGAGGGAACTTCAGTATCTACTTTATCCGTAGCTACTTCTAACACCGATTCATCCTGCTCAATTTTATCGCCCGGTTTTTTTAGCCACGAAAGAATGGTGGCTTCCATTATGCTTTCACCCATTTTGGGCATGATAAGTTCTACGAGCGCCATGGTTCAATCGGTTGTTTTAGCTGTGCAAGTTAACATTTTTAGCAGGATTGAAACAGGCCAAAGTCGATTTGGGGGATTGAGGAATTAACCCAATACGCATGGCTAACTGGCTTGTGTTTTGAAAATAATGTATGGATATGAGACCAAAATCCATTACAAAGGCAATACAGAAACGAGCTTACTGGATTACGGTTACTTTGGTTGCGCTAAGTCCTTTGGGGCCGCGTTCAACTTCAAATGATACTTTATCGTTTTCTTTGATGGGTGATGAAAGTGCATTGAGGTGCACAAAAATGCTTTCGCCAGATTGCGAATCTTTAATAAAGCCAAAACCTTTTGAGGTATTGAAGAAGGCTACTGTACCCGTTCTGGCATCGCCCACTGGGTTTGAGCTACCAATGTTTCTTGAACCAATTACAATGTCTTCTGCTTTAATGGATTTTTTTCGGGTTTGATCGGGAGGAGTGGAGGTAATATTTCCATTTTCATCAACGTAGGCAATCATATCCTCAAAAGATTTGCCACTATTGGCATTTGCCTTACGCTCTTCTTTGCGTTGTTCTTTCTCCTGTCTTTTCTGGAGTCTTTTTTTCTCTAATTCTTTTTTATTGAATGTTTCTTGTGGTCTGGCCATGCTTTTGGTTTAGTTGCCCCGAACTGAAGGCAAAGGTAACAAAAAACCCGCTCGATTTATAGGTTGAAGCCAGAAGCGCTACAGAACCAGCCAGAATACTACAGAATTAGAATTTCTTAAGGTAAACTTTGTCTTATCAGATTTAGCACAGCTATGCTTGCCAGCCGGATGTTCAGCGCGCGGTCTTTGGTTAATTGAAGTTTTTTGGTAACCGTCTGATGTTTGTCGCTATAGGCAATCCACACCGTGCCCACGGGTTTATCGGGGGTGGCCCCACCGGGGCCGGCAATGCCACTGGTGGCCACGCCAATGCTGGTGCTGAATTTAGCGCGAACAATATTGGCCATTTCAATAATAGTAGGTTCGCTAACGGCACCATACTTTTCAAGCGTTTCGGGTTTTACACCCAACTGCCGCATTTTTATTTCGTAGGCATACGGTATCATAGTACCTAAAAAATATTCTGAACTGCCCGGCACACTCGTAATCAAATGCGAGAGATAACCACCGGTGCAACTTTCGGCAATCGACAAGGTAAGGTTTCGGTCGCGCAAGGTTTTGCCCAACACAACTTCGATCGGGTCTTCGCCAAAACCATAAATAAACTGCCCCACCCGTTCTTTTAATTTTTCAACCCATACATTGGTTTCGCTTTCCAGTTGTTGAAGCGAGGTGCCAAATCCCGTAAGGCGAAGTTTCACCTCACCCAAGCTAGGCAAGTATGCCAGTTTAATATGTTTTGGCAGTGCATTTTCCCAATCCGCAATTTTTTCGGCCAGAAATGACTCGCCAATTCCTATTGTGCGAATTATTTTATGATGGATAACCGGCAATTGATATTTCTTGCTAAGGCGTGGAATAACATGATCGGTCATTATTTTTTTTATCTCGTGCGGTACGCCTGGCATCGACATAAAAACCTTGTCTCGTTTATCGAACCACATACCCGGTGCGGTGCCCAGCGCGTTTGTAATTTTCTGGCAGGCTGTGGGCAAAGCTGCTTGCTGGCGATTTAACTCGGTAAGTTCGCGGCCTCTGCTTTTAAAAAACTCAGTTACTTCAGCCAACGCTTCTTCGTGAATGGTTATGCTGCAATTGAAAAATTTAGCCAGACAATCTTTGGTCAGATCATCGCTGGTGGGGCCCAGGCCTCCTGTTATCAGAATTACATCGGCACGTGTTTCGGCTTCCGCGAAAACAGCAAGAATTTCACTTTCCAAATCGCCTACGGTGGTTTTGCGTACTACCTTAATTCCAATTTTATCTAACTCGGTACTCATCCATTGCGAATTGGTGTCCACAATTTGCCCATATAAAATTTCGTCACCTATCGTTATCAGTTCGGCTACTATTTTTTTCACAGCTGGAGGTTTATAAATGATTGGCAAAATAGTCTTTTCGTATCATTTCATTGCGGGTGTTGCGCAAAACATCGTTTCAAACGCCTGAGTTAAACGGGTTGAAGACTTTTCTGTATCGATTTTAATGGTTTAAACAAGCTCAAACCGGCAGGTTGACTATTTGCAGTATGCATTCAAATAATTTGATGCGATTAACATGTGTGATTACCAACACATTCTTTTTTATACCTTCGTTGTTGATTTTACTTTATATGAAACAAACACTCATTGCACTTTCTTTTTTGCTAACGGCCTGTACTTCGGCACAAATTAATCAGGCTTTGTCTGATGCGAATAAAATGATGACGGGCGAAAAACCATTAACCACAGCCGAGGTAGGGGATGGCCTGAAGGAAGCCCTGATTAAAGGTATTTCAAATGGTTCGGATATTGTTTCGCAGTTAGATGGATATTTTAAGAACCCTGAAATAAAAATTCCGTTTCCTCCGGATGTAAAAAAGGTAGAGGATAGATTGCGCCAGATAGGCTTAGGCGGTGAAGTAGATAAATTTGTTATGACGCTTAACCGGGGTGCAGAAGAAGCAGCCAAAGAAGCTAAACCAATTTTTATTGCAGCCATTAAACAAATGACTATTGAGGATGCCTGGGGAATATTAAAGGGCGATCAGGATGCCGCCACGCAATATTTAAAACGAACCACCACAGCACAACTAAAACAAAAATTTGAACCCGTGGTAGAAAGCGCATTAAATAAGGTAAACGCCACTAAGTATTATACCGATATTGTTACCCGTTACAACAACATACCATTGGTACAAAAAGTTAACCCCGATTTGAATGATTATGCTACAGACATGGCCATTCAGGGACTTTTTACCATGATAGCCAAAGAGGAAAAGAACATCAGACAAGATCCGATAGCCCGTACAACCGATTTATTGAAGCGTGTTTTTGGATCGCAAAACAAATGAAATTATGACTTCTCACCATACGTTACTTACCAAAGCTATAGAAGCCCTGCGTGCCCGTACATTCTATGCGGCATATCCCGAGCACCCGGCACCAGCCATCTATGGCGAAACAGCCGATGCAGACGGACAAACTAAATTTAAAACGGCACTAGGCAAACGGTTTACAGAATTAAAACAAATAGGCGAAAGCGGTTGGGCCGGACAGGAAGAATCGCCTTATCTGCAACAACCATTGAATATTAGTTACCCCACATTTACAGTTGAAACCCTGATTACAAAATCGAAAGAAGCGTTTCATGAATGGCGCAAAATATCTAAAGAAGATCGTGCCGAAATTCTGATTGAATCGCTTGAGCGGGTTAAGAAAAGATTTTTTGAAATTGCCTACGCAACCATGCACACAACCGGGCAGGGTTATATGATGGCGTTTCAGGCCTCTGGTCCGCATGCGGCCGATCGGGCATTAGAAGCTATTGCAGCCGGTTACGAAGAACTTTCGCGTGTGCCGGGCACTGCGCTGTGGGATAAACCCATGGGTAAATTCAACATTCAGTTAAATAAAGAATGGCGTGCCGTTCCTAAAGGAATTTCGGTAGTGATTGGTTGTTCTACTTTTCCCACATGGAATTCCGTTACCGGGATTTATGGAAGTTTAATAACAGGTAATACCGTTATTGTAAAGCCACACCCCGGAGCAATTTTACCCATTGCCATTTTCGTAGCCGAACTTCAGCAAGTATTAAGTGAGCATAACTTCAATCCGAATACCTGCCAGCTTGCTGTAGATACGTTTGATAAGATGATTACTAAAGAGTTGGCTGAGCATGCAGATGTAAAGCTGATTGACTTTACAGGCAATTCGGTTTTTGGAAGTTATCTGGAAGCCTTACCTGGCAAAATTGTGTTCACCGAAAAGACGGGTGTAAATTCTGTAATTCTCGATTCTGTTGAAGATGCAGATAAAGTAGCCGCCAATCTTGCATTCTCTGTTAATCTCTACAGCGGCCAGATGTGTACGGCACCGCAAAACTTTTTTATTCCCGAAGGTGGAATTAAAACGGCTACCGGAACCATAACCTTCGAACAGTTTGCTGAAAAATTAGTAGCCAATATTAATAGCCTGGTAGATAACCCCAAAGCCGGACCGTTTGTGCTGGGTGCAGTACAAAACAAAAAGACTTGCGAACGGCTGGATGAAGCAACAGCATTACCAGGCAAGGTTTGGCTAAAAACGCGCACCTTCGAGAACCCGATGTTTAAGCAAGCCCGCGTGGCTACGCCTGTGGTGGTTGAGGTAGATGCGTCCAGGAAAGATGTATTCAGTAAAGAACTTTTTGGACCAATTGTATTATTGATCAAAACTAAAAATACCAACGGGTCAATTGCGCTTGCACAAGAATTGGCAAAGACGCACGGGGCTATCTCGTGCGGAGCCTATACCACCGATATTGTTGTTCGTGAAAAAATTGCTGATGAAATGGCTTTAGCGGCTACACCGGTTTCGTTTAATCTTACCGGTGGAATTTACATGAATCAGAATGCAGCGTTTTCTGATTTCCATGTTACAGGAGGTAACCCATCGGGTAATGCATCGTTCACTAATCCCGAGTATGTGGCAAAGCGGTTTACCTGGGTGGGTCATCGCGAACCGGTAAAGGCTTAATCGATCCGCGTACGCGATCTGGGCTTTAACATGGCAGAGAACTTAAAGCCCATCATGGTAGAAACCCAGGCCAGCAGAATTACAAATTCTGTGTACGATCCGCCTGCATTTTGTATTTCTCCACGTACCCGTGGCAGATAGGTTAAAAAGAAAACAGACCAAACATAATAGAGGTAGACAAGCGTGATGGTTTTGAATTTTTTTTCAGATAAGCGATTAGTATCCACTTTGTATTGGAGGTAAGGCATTAGAAAAATATAAACATAAGCCAGAAAACCACCGGCTGCTCGCGTTGGCACTACCTGATTGCCGGAAAGAAAAACATATGCGAGTAACTCCCCTAAATGAATGGCGTGTGCAATGGCAAACACCAAAAAGTATTTGTCAGAAAGTATTTTATTCAGATTTATTTGTCGGTGGTTGTGAAATAAAAAGATAAAACTGAAAATAGCGAGAGAAGCTCTTCCAGAAAACCGGGTAACGGCCTGTAGTGCCTCCAGTGAAGTACCAAAGTTGATAACCGCAAGCAAGGCAACGCCTACTTCAATAATGAGTACGATAAGCAGGGCGTTTCGGAAAGTCATGCTACTAATTTTGTAATAGCGTTTAGCAAAATGGTTACCTCTTCTTCGGTGTTGTAATAATGAGGCGAAATACGCAAGGCCCAGTCTACCTGCTTGGCATCGAAATCAATCAATGCAAAATTCCTATACCCAATAGAGGTGTTTATATTCTTAGCGCGAAGGGTATTTAATACATCGGTTCCTTTCAGGTTGTTGTTAAACTTTATTGTAATGATGCTGCTTTGCCTGGTTCCTTTGTCGAGTAATGTTATGTGAGGTAACGCAGCTAAACCCGTCTTTATCAGATTGCATAGAGTAGTGTTGCGTTTTTGAATTTCATTCAGCCCAAGCGAAACGGCCAGATCAATTGCAGCTTTACTTCCCATTACCAAAGGGTAAGGAAGTTCCCAATCTTCAAACCGAAGGGCGTCCATGCGGGGTGCGTATTCATCGGCTTTAATCCACTCTGCTCCACGCAAATCGATAAACAAGGGCTCTAGCTTGCGTTCAATCACTTTGTTTGACACATAAAGAAAACCGGCACCGCGCGGGCCACGCAAAAACTTACGCAACGTGGCTGTAAAAAAATCGCATTTAATTTGCTGAACATCTGTCGGAAGCTGCCCGGCCGATTGGCAGCCATCTACTAAGTAATAAATATCACGCTCGGCACAAAGTTCGCCAACCGCCTCTACGGGTTGTATCAAACCGGTGTTGCTGGGGACGTGCGTTAACGAAACTAATTTGGGTTTATGTAAATCCATTAATCGTCTCATATCGTCCACATCTACACCGCCTTTGGGCAAGCTGGCTGCCCGTACGATTTTGATCCCAAATCTTTTTTGCAGCGATAAAAAGGCAAGTTGGTTAGAAATGTAGTCTTCGTTGGCAAGCAGAAGCGAATCGCCCGGGTTAAACGGAATACACGATAATGCCCGGGCAAACGAATTGGTAGCGCTTGAGGTAAACGCAATGTTTGATGCTTTGCAATTGAGAAGTTTAGCGGCTGTGTGATAAAAACCAGCTATCTCATTTTTTTTCAGATCCGCTGCTTCATACCCACCGGTTGTGGCTTCGAGGGTAAGATGTTCGGTAATGGTCTCCACTACTTGTTGCGGAGGCAACGAAGCACCTGCATTGTTAAAATGAATTTTACTTTTGCAGCCTGGTGTTTGGTGTCGTAAAAAATTAATATCCATTTTAATTTAGTTCAGTTGTGGTACCCTCTAAGGAATGGAATTATTTTAGTATATAGTTATCCTTTTGGTTTCAGGATGAGCTTACGCTTACCTGATTCAATTTCAGATTTGTTCATCAGCATCTTTCTGAATTTTCCGGTGGCAAACATTTCGGCCTGATCTTTATAATGGGCGCTCATTACGTTACCCGATTGCCCTGATGGAGAAACGCTGATCCCATTTTCGGCATCAGCAAAATCGGTAATCTTGCGCAAAGCAGGGCCACCATCCACAGAAAAATAGCCGGTTGTATCTAACGCAAAGTGCAGATTGTTGATTACTTCACTTCCACCCGGTACTTCAAAAGGACCAACATTGAAGAAATTGCGCAAAGGTTTTACAGCATCAAAGGCATGTTTGTGTGTAAGCGTATGGATTTTTCTCCATTGCCAATCTCCTGGATTTTTTCCACCTGCTGAAGTAAGGAGTGAAAGTGTTTTGGCGGCAGCCTGCTCAACAATCTGGGCACGCGTTTCTTTTGCTTCGGTGCCTTTCACATCCCACCACGGAGAGTTTGCGTTGGCAATAAACTGTTCGTAGCTATTCTTCAAAACCGATGTGGCAGCAATAGCCTCAAATGCCTGATACGAAATTTCATCGGCCATTGCCAGGTGCATAGTTTGTGATAGTAGGTTATAATAGATGGAAGGAGCTGTTAACTCCATGGTATGATCGCCATTCCAGGTTTGGAGTTGAGTTTGTAATTCTGCATACTCTGGTTTGTTGATGGCTTTGAGAATCTCAGCAAACTGATGAGCAATATCTGCATGCATGTGCGAGGTTACATCCAGTATGGTTGTTTTCACATCATCAACAGTCCATTTTTTGTTTTCCTTTATCAACTCATCAATACGCCCGGCCCGGCTGCGCGGATAATAATAACCGGGGTACAATACGCCCTCTACACTATCAGGCTGGTTGTTGGCGGAGTACACATATCCCCATGGAGGATTTACGGAATGTGGATTTTTAGAGAAGTCATAAAAACCCAGGTACTCATCGTTTCCGCTGGCTCCGTCTAAAAAGAATTTGGATACCACATGATTGGGCCGCACCGGAAGTTTAGCAACAGCCCACCAGGCAATGTTGCCATGCGCATCGGCATACATCAGGTTTAAGCCAGGAACGGAAAATAATGAAGCTGCTTTTTCAACATCGGCAAAATTTTGTGAATGATTAAGCTGATAGGCCGCCTGCAACGCGTAATTGGGCTCGTGATTGAGCAGCCACCATAACGAAGCCGGCTTTAAGTTTTCTGTGTTATCGATTATTCCGCTAATCATACTGCCATGGGGAGTAACCGGAATGGTTAGTTCTACATCTACATCGTCTTTTACTTTAATTGTTTCTTTCCGCCATTTCAGGTCAACCCATTCGCCCTTATACTTTATCTGATTGCTATCGTTAGTTTCCTCATAAAAAAAATCGGTATCATCATTTTCGAACATGGTTAACCCCCAGCCGGCAAAATGATTTTGACCTAATAAACCAAATGGAATACCGGCAATGTGATGTCCGTAGAATTTATAACCCGGATATTCTATGTGGGCTTCGTACCACACGGCTGGTTGGGCAAATCCAATGTGCGTATCGTTAGCCAGTATTGGCATTCCCGAAGCCGTTCGATCTCCGGCAATAGCCCAACCATTACTTCCTTGCCAGAGCGGTACAGGAATTTTTTCAAGCGTTTCACCAAAGAATGCAATCAGTGAATCGGTTGCTTTAATTTTTCCTTCTCCGTCAAAATTTTGAATGCGCACGGCATTAGATGGCGTTTGAACGGCCAGGTCTTTAAGATAGTCAGAACCAAGTTCTGTTTTAATTTTTTCCAATACAGGATCAGCGCGCAAGCCTTCGGCAAATCCAAACGACATAAAACCAACAGCCAGGTAAATGTCTTTTGGCGTAAATTCTGTTTTTGGAATGCCGATGATGGAAAACTCGAGCGGAGTTTGGCCGGTATAGATAAATTCGTTTATACCCTTTTGGTAAGCAAGCGCTGCGCGTTGAAACTCTGCGGTATCGGTTTGCAAAAATTTCTGGGCGTGTTCTTCGGCAAATTGGTTAATGCGTAATGCACGAAAAAGTTTATCTACATTCAGCAGGTCTTTGCCTAATATTTCCGAAAGTCTTCCGCTGGCCGCACGCCTGATCATTTCCATCTGGAACAACCTATCCTGCGCATGCACATAACCCAGCGCAAAGTAGGCATCGGTTTCGTTTTGTGCGTAAATGTGCGGCACTCCATATTCATCGTAATGCACGGTTACCGGTTTTTGTAAACCGGCCAGGGCAAGTTCGCCCGAGTAAACCGGTTTGGTGGTTTGCAGGTAAATATAAAGACCAATAGTGGCTACCAGTACTAAAACAAGCAGGCCAATGAATATACTTTTCAGAAATTTCATAGGTGGATAATAGAATGGTGAAAGGTAGCCATTCTCTATACCTCTTCGTATCTCTGCGCGATAAAATTTTACATCAGCGCTCACAGAGATTTACAGAGAGAAGGAATTTTAATTCCATTATCTTTAGAGTTATGAAATATCTGATTTTGCTTCTTTTTCCAATTACGCTTTTCGCTCAGAACAAATACGGGCTTACTCCGGTAAAGTTGGACGAATACAAACAAAGCGTAAAAGCTAATCCGGAAAACGAGTTGATTAACCTGGAAAAACATATTCCGGGTATTGTGGTGGACATACGGTATGCTACTACCAATAATTTTACCGGTGAGCAGATTTATAACCTGGCGCGTGCTTATGCGCGCAAGCCCGTAGCCGATGCGTTAAAGAAAATCCAGGCCGACCTGAAGCTAAAAGGGTTGGGCTTGAAAATTTTTGACGGCTACCGGCCCTATTCGGCAACGGTTAAATTTTATGAAACCTATCGCGATACTACGTATGTGGCATCGCCCTATAAAGGTTCGCGCCATAACCGGGGCTGTGCAATGGATTTAACGGTAATAGATTTAAAAACCGGAAAGGAGCTGCCTATGCCAACAGAATACGACTCATTCAAAAAAGAAGCCTGGCCCTCCACACCGGTGGCCGATCCTATTATAAGAGCAAATCGTAAATTACTGATTGATGCGATGGAGAAGCATGGTTTTAAAGTAAACAGCTCGGAATGGTGGCACTTCGATTTTATAGGCTGGCAGAAATATGCCGTTATGGATATAGATTTTGAGGAGTTGGAAGAATAGGTTACCAATTTTAGTAGATTTGACTTTAGATAAAACAATAGTGTAATGGACAAAAAAAGTAAAAAATTCCTTTTCGATTATCTGAACAATGCTTCACCTACCGGTTTTGAACAAGCCGGGCAACAGATTTGGTTGGATTACATCAAACCTTACACCAACGATTATATGGTGGACGTATATGGCACGGCCGTAGGCGTTATTAATCCCAAAGGCCAATACAAAGTAGTGATTGAAGCCCATGCCGATGAAATCTCGTGGTTTGTAAACTACATTACCGAAGAAGGCTACATCTACGTGCGCAGAAACGGTGGCTCCGATCACCAGATTGCACCTTCTATGCGTGTAAATATTTATGGCGATAAGGGAATTGTAAAAGGCGTATTCGGCTGGCCGGCCATTCACGTGCGCGATGCCGGTAAGGAAGAGACACCTACTTTAAAAAATATCTTTATTGACATTGGTGCTGAGTCGAAAAAGGAAGTGGAGGCTATGGGTGTGCACGTGGGCTCGGTAGCCGTGTTTGAAGATGAACTGATTGAACTGAATAAAAATTATTTAACCGGTCGCGCGTTGGATAACCGCATGGGCGGCTTTATGATTGCCGAAGTTGCACGCAGGTTAAGCGAGAACAAAAAGAAACTGCCATTCTGTTTATACGTGGTAAATGCTGTGCAGGAAGAAATCGGATTACGCGGAGCGGAAATGATTTCGCGCAGACTGAAGCCCGACCTGGCTATTTGTACCGATGTAACCCACGATACACAATCGCCCATGTATAACAAGAAGGAGAGTGGTAATCTGAAATGCGGACTTGGCCCTGTGTTGTGCTATGGCCCAGCGGTGCAAAACAATGTGTTGAAAATGATTATTGATGTAGCACAGAAAAAGAAGATTCCATTCCAGCGCCAGGCTGTGTCGCGTTCTACCGGAACGGATACTGATTCGTTTGCCTACTCAGCCGAAGGAGTTGCTTCTGCGTTAATTTCACTTCCGCTGAAGTATATGCACACTACCGTTGAAACGGTGCATAAGGAAGATGTTGAGAACGTAATCAACCTGATTTACGAAACGCTGTTGCAGGTAAAACCAGGGCAGGATTTCCGATACCTTAAATGAGTTGATAGTTTTGAGTTATCAGTTGAAAGTCTAAAGTAGTAGAAACTAACGTTAGACTTTCAGCTTTCAACTTTAATGCCTACCGAAATCACATCGTCCCAAAATCCCGGATACGATTTATTCACTACAGAAGGATTATTAATTTTTAAATTGATAAGCGTGGCCCACGGAGCAAAACCCATAGCCATGCGGTGATCGTGGTAAGTATCTATCGTAATTTCTGAAGTGGGAATTTTTCCGGGCGCTAAAATCCATTTGCCTGTTGAGGGTTCTGTTAGCGTTGCGCCTACTTTTGCAATTTCATTTTGTAAGGCGGCAATACGGTCGGTTTCTTTTATGCGTAAACTTTCCAGCCCGGTAAACTCTCCGGTTATACCTTTTACAGCACAAACCGGAACAACTGTTTGCGCCAGATCGGGGCAATCTTTAAAATCCCATACCAGATGAGCGGCCGATTCTTGCTTGGTAAGAATAAGCTGATTGTTATTAAATGCAGAACGTACACCTAACTTTTCCATAATGGTGGCAATCACCCGGTCGCCCTGCAAAGATTGGGACGATACATTAGGCAGCGTGATTTCAGCTACTTGTGCCAGTGCGGTAAATCCGTACCAATAACTAATAGCCGACCAATCGGCTTCTACCACCACATGACTGGTTTTGTAAGCAGCCGGTGCAATGTGAATGGTTTGTTCGGCCAGATTAATTTCGGGCTTAACTCCGAATTGCTCCATCAATGTGGCTGTCATCTCAATATACGGCACACTGCCAATCTTCCCCGTAAGGGAAAGGGTAAGACCTTGCGGTAAAGTGGGGGCCAGCATCATCAGAGCAGAAATGTACTGGCTGCTGATGTTGCCAGGGATGGACAGCGATGCGGTTTGTTGTTTCAGAAAGCCTTTTGTTTCGATTGGGGGGAACCCCTCTTTTTCGAGGTAGTCGATTTGTGCACCCAATGTGCGCAGGGCATCTGCCAGAATAGCGATGGGGCGTTCCTTCATTCGGGCCGTACCGGTAAGAATTTTGTTTTGATTGGTGAGTGTGAAATAGGCCGTTAAAAAACGCATGGTAGTGCCGGCATCCATCACATCAATAATCTTAGAGGAGCTACCCACCAGGCTGGTCATTAATACAGTGTCCCGCGCATCAGAAAGGTTGCTAACGGTCGATTGGTTTCCGCTCAGGGCTTTCAGAATTAACGCACGGTTGCTAATGCTCTTAGATGAAGAAAGTTTATGTATTGTGCCCGTTAGGCATGTGGTTTTTTTCAGATGGAGATAAGAATTCAAAACAAAGGCATTAAAAGAGGGGCTAAAAATAATTTAATAACATCTTTTTCAGATATGATGGAAACATTTTAATTTAATTTTGAGTTTAGATAAAGTATGACGACAACCAAAAAACTAATGATTGGACTGGGGGTAGCAGGCGGGGCCTTGCTGGCTGCCTGGTTACTTACGGGCGACCGGGGAAAAAAAACCAAAGAGTTTGTTTCCAAAAAAGCAGAAGACCTGAAGCAAGCTTTTGAGAAAACAAAGCGCGATTTTGATGATTCAGACGCACATTATGTGTAAATCTGCTGATAGTAATCGAGCGAAGCGTTTATTTCCTGAAGGGTAACTTCCACATCCCACCGGGCTTTGCCAATTCCCTCTGGCAAGGCCATTAGAATTTTATTGCCTTTATTTTTCTTGTCCTGAAGCATGAGTTCCACTATACTAGCACGGTCTTGCGGAAGGGTAATGCGCGGGTACACTTTTTTTAAATAAGCCGAAATTTCGTCCAGGCCCTTTTGTTTTAGCAGGTTTTTAGTTGCTGAAATATGAGCTTCGGCAATCATACCAACCGCTATTGCTTCGCCATGAAAAATACGGTGGCCCGATTCCAGAAAATAGCTCTCAATGGCATGGCCCACTGTATGTCCAAAGTTTAAGATTTTGCGCAGCCCTTTCTCTTTAGGATCGGTGGCTACTACCCCGCGCTTAAAATCTACTGAATGGGCCAGCAGGGTTTCCCAATCCTGATGATGCAGATCTTTTTTACGCAAAATATCCCACATGGCTTTATCTGCTATGATGCAATGTTTAATTACTTCTGCAAACCCAGATCGCAATTCGCGCTCGGGTAAAGTTTTTAAGAAAGCCGGGCTAATTAAGGTAGCCACCGGTTCGCAAAAAACACCAATGTGGTTTTTGAAGCCCATAAAATCAATACCCAATTTACCGCCCACACTGGCATCGGATTGAGCCAATAGGGTGGTGGGCACCAAAACAAAATCAATTCCTCTTTTATATGTAGCTGCACAAAATCCGCCCAAATCGCCCAGTACGCCACCCCCAACAATTAATACCAGGCTGTGCCGGTCTAGCCGAAGGTTGGTTAATTCTTCCCAAACCTGATTGCAGGTTTTTAAATTCTTCTGTTCTTCACCAGCAGCAAGCGTAACGAGTTTATGCTTGGGTAAATTTTTCTGAATAAGGGGATAACAATGAAGGGCGGTGTTTTCATCGGCCAGAACAGCAACCTGCGAGTAGGTTACGCGCGAAAAGAAATCGGAGATTAGTACAGGCGGCTCTTGCCGGATAACAATCTGTGGCATAGTAAAATTATTGCGAACAAAATACGGCAATTATTGTCTTTAAGATGAGCGGTCTGTTAAAAATGTGAAGCAGTCTTATATTTGTTGCCAATTCGCATTATGGAAACTGTACCCCAAATACACTTTGACAATACCGAAGTAGCATTTTCGTATAAATCAGATAAAGAGTTAAAAAAGGCAAATTTTATTTTTTCGCTGGTAAACAACCCATGGGTTTCCGGTATTGCTACCGGCCTGGCTAAGGCAGGGCTTACGCTGAGGCTACCGGTTAAAGGCTTGATTCGCTCAACAGTTTTTAGCCACTTCTGTGGAGGCGAAACGATTGATCAGAGCGATCGCACTATTCAAACCCTAAACCGGTTTCATGTAGGAGCCATTCTTGATTTTTCGGCCGAAGGCGCACATGATGAAGATGGGTTTGATCACACCACAGAAGAAATTCTAAAGACTATTGAAAAAGCAAAAAACAATCCGGCCATACCGTTTACAGTTTTTAAGAGTACAGGTTTAGTTACAATGGCCCTGCTGGAAAAGGTGCAAAGTGGTGTGCCCCTAACGCAGGAAGAAAAAGAGGCGTTTCAGCATTTTCATGATCGGGTTGAACGAATTTGCGCCCGTGCATTTGAGAATCAGGTACCGGTAATGATTGATGCCGAAGATAGCTGGATACAAAACCCGATTGATGAGGTGGCCCGGGAAATGATGCGTAAGTACAATCAGAAACAGGTTATTGTATTCAATACATTTCAGATGTATCGTAAAGATATGCCCGATAATTTGCGAAACGCATTTCACGATGCGGCCATGCATAATTATTTTCTGGGTGTAAAAATGGTACGCGGGGCGTATATGGAGAAGGAAGCCGACCGGGCTCAAAAAATGGGCTACGAAAACCCTATATGGCCTAACAAACAAGCTACCGATGATGCCTTTAATAAATCGCTGGCATTCTGTCTCGATAACAAACAGCGTATTAGCCTGGTGTGTGGCTCGCATAACGAGTATAGCAATCAATACCTGGCTATACTGATGGAAAAACATAGCCTGAAAAACAACGACAACCGAATTTGGTTTGCGCAGCTGTTGGGTATGAGCGATAATATTTCTTTTAACCTGGCCAAGGCAGGATATAATGTGGCCAAGTATGTGCCTTACGGTCCGGTGGAATTAGTAATGCCTTACCTGATACGAAGGGCCGAAGAGAATACATCGGTTGCCGGGCAAAGCAGCAGAGAACTTACACTAATCAGAAAAGAGATTGCCAGGAGAAAATCGAAGTAGCTGCCAATACCGGTTTCCGGGATAAAGTCCTCTTAACGGGCAACCGGTAACTTTATCAGGTTTTACTACCTTTGCCCCTCATTTAGCTATTGAAACATGCAGTTAAGCGAACAGGAACTCATCCGCAGACAAAGCCTTCAGGAATTACAAAAACTGGGTATTAATCCATACCCGGCCGAGTTGTTTGAAGTAAACACTTCTGCACACGATATTCATACGCACTATCCTAATCAAAAGATCGAATATAAAGATGTGTCCCTGGCCGGCCGTATTATGTCGCGCAGGGTTATGGGTAATGCTTCGTTTGCCGAGTTGCAGGATGAAAGTGGCCGTATTCAGGTTTATTTTAGAAGAGATGATCTTTGCCCGGGCGAAGACAAAACGCTGTATAATATCGTATTCAAAAAATTACTGGATATAGGCGATATTATTGGTGTAAAGGGTTATGTGTTTACTACACAAACTGGTGAAATTTCTATTCACGTTACCAGCTTTAAAATCTTATCGAAATCGTTAAAACCATTGCCGATAGTTAAAGAAACTACAGACGAGCAAGGCAATGTTGTGCTGCACGATGCCTTTACCGATCCCGAGCAACGCTACCGCCAGCGATATGTTGATTTAGTAGTAAACCCGCAGGTGCGCGAAGCATTTGTAAAACGTACGCGATTGGTGAACTCCATGCGCGAGTACCTGAACAACAAAGGGTACCTGGAAGTGGAAACACCAATTCTACAACCGTTGTACGGAGGTGCTGCAGCCAAACCATTTAAAACGCATCATAATACGCTTGATATGACTTTGTATCTGCGCATAGCAAACGAGTTGTATTTAAAACGCCTTATTGTGGGCGGATTTAATGGCGTGTATGAATTTTCTAAAGACTTTCGAAACGAAGGAATGTCCAGGTTCCATAACCCCGAGTTTACACAAGTTGAGTTATATGTAGCCTACAAAGATTACTACTGGATGATGGATTTGGTGGAGGAAATGATTGAGAAGGTAGCACTCGATTTGCACGGCACTACAGAAGTAAAAGTAGGTGAGAACGTACTTGATTTCAGGCGCCCGTGGAAACGGTTTACCATGTACGAAGCCATACAACATTTTACAGGTATCGATATTTCAGAAATGGATGAGGCCGCTTTGCGCGAGACGTGTAAAAAACTTCAGGTGCCGATGGATAATACGATGGGAAAAGGGAAACTGATCGATCAGATTTTTGGCGAGAAGTGCGAACCAAATCTTATTCAACCCACATTCATTACGGATTACCCCCTGGAGATGTCGCCATTGGCGAAGAAGCATCGTAGTAAACCTGGTTTAGTAGAGCGCTTTGAAGCGATTTGTAATCGCAAAGAAATCTGTAATTCATTTTCTGAACTGAACGATCCGCTAGACCAGCGCGAGCGTTTTGAAGAACAATTGGAATTAGGTAAACGTGGCGATGAAGAAGCTATGACGCTGGATGAAGATTTTCTGCGTGCGCTTGAATATGGAATGCCTCCTACCGCTGGGTTAGGAATTGGTATTGACAGACTTTCGATGGTAATGACCAATTCACCTTCTATTCAGGATGTAATTTTCTTTCCGCAAATGAAACCCGAAAAGAAAACGGAAGTAAACACCGAGGCTGATTTTGTAGCTATTGGTGTACGGGCAGAATTGTTACCCATACTAAACAAGTTGGGAATTCATACGATCGAACAACTGAAGGGCATTAAACCCACCAAGCTGTTCAATGATATTCCGGGTATGCGTAAAAAATTAAAATTGGATACCGTGCAGAATCCAACTTTGCAAGAGGTTGAGAGTTGGCTGAAATGATTAATTATCGAAGAAGCTACGCTGCCTATCTAACTTCAAATCGCGAAGTAGGGCCGATTTAACGCCTATAGAGAAGTTGTACGATTGGAATCTGCCAAACGGAGTCCACCCCAAATTCATTTGCCAGCAATGCAAATCGCGGTTAATACCGATTTGGGTTTGAGTAAACTCATTGTTCTCGAAATCATAACCCGAGTTATAGGTAATTTTCCATTTTTCGGTTAGCGATAAATCGCCACTAAACCGTACGGCCTGGGTAATCATGGGCGATTGATTGACGTTATGGGTGTAGTCGATATTATAACTGATGCGTAAGTTCCAGGGGATGGAAAAGTCTACATAAGCATCCGGATTCTGCATTAGAAATTTTTTATCTGAATCGCTCAATTCTGATTTTCCAATTTTATCGCGGGTGGTGTTATCACTTTTTTGCCCCTTTGGGTTCAGGTTTGTACTAAAAGCAAAGTTGGCTCGGGTTATGCGCCCCATCTTACGGGCATTCCAGACATATTCATCTACCCTTTTTTCAGAATAAATAGGAACGAGCAGGGCCGGATCACCCTCGTATTCATCGCGGTTAATAATGCAGCCAACGCAACCCTCCAGCGTGTAGTCGGTAATTACCTGGCGGTATTGATAGGGATCTAATGTGGCGCTAAAGTTCAGGTTAATTTTATCCTGTAAGATGTTGGTATTGGCAGCCAGCGAAAAATTTTGCAGTTTGAAAGACTCAGCCAGAAAATTGTAGGCGGTACCTATCGAAAGCGTATTGAACAAGGCGATTTTTCGATCTACTGTATCTTTTGGATTCCGAACTTTCATTTCCACGTTGTTATTAACACTAAAACTCATGGCACTGTTTTTTCCCTGGCCAGCTGTTCCATATAAATACCCTTCGTGGCGCGCTTTGTATTGCACGGTTTGGTTTCCGGCACCATCGGTAGTAACAAAGCGTTGGTAGTAATCATGCTTTTCGGTACCAAAATCGGGTTGAAGAGAATAGCCAACTGAGGGGTTAATAACATGCCGAATAGCTTTTAACCGGCTGTTTGGATTTCGGGAAACATACATTCCATAAATGCGGGTAGTCATGCTTACACCCCCGCTGTAATTAAATACGCGGTTAAAACCCTGCACTTTGGTAGAAACAAAGGTGCGGGTAGAGTCGATGTACGTCCAGTCGAGTTTATCGAAGTACCAGCGTTCGTCATAATTCAGGTTCGGGCTAATGGTAAAAAATTTGAATGCTCTGAACGATGTACTGATAGGTACATTATGGCGAATTCCTTTTTTAGAATTTCTAAGGAATAATGGCAGGTTTTCGAAAGTAAAGGCCGCGATACTGTCTTGCAAAATTCCATTGTTATCTAACCGTATACGGCCCAGATTATTAGTAAGCTGGTTGGTTCCGTTCATAGAATACCGCACATTCAGGTTTTGAAGAAACATACTTTTTTGTGCGTTCTTAAACGGATAAATGTTGTTTACATTAAAACTCATATCGGGCAAGGGAAGATCTACCTGCTTGGTGCCCAGGTTCTGATTGTGGCGCAGGTTAACGCCTAAGCTAAAAGGCGTGCCCGGAAATGTTTTACTGAAATTGATATTGGAGCTAAGATTTTGGGTGGTTTGGTCGATGCGCGAAGATTGAAAGTTTGAATTAACACCCAGAAAATTGTTGGTATTGTAAGAAGAACTGGCCGCATTTACCGAAGCCGAAAACCGGGCCGTACCTTTGGTTTGCGGGCTGTGGCTCCAGCTAAGCCTAAAATCTTTTGATTTGGTAGGAGATTCAATGCGATCGTTGTTTACGTTATTAGTAAAGGTAAAATTGAATGCCCCCGAATAATGATATCGTTTATTGTAATTTGTGTTTAGGGTAATGGCGCTTCCGCCTTTAGAGTACACATCGCCTGTAAGGGCAACTTTCATGTACTCACTTACATCAAAAAAATACCCGCCTTGTCTTAAAAAGAATCCACGCCTGCGCTCTTCGCCATAACTTGGAATCAGAATACCAGAGGCGCTTTTGCGCGGAGCAGGAAAAATTCCAAAAGCAAAACCAAGGGGCGTGGGTACATCGTTAAATTCCATATAAAATGGCCCCGATACCATTTTATCTCCGGGAATGGCCTTTACCTTTTTGGAAATAATGCGAAAGTGCGGGTGGGCCAGGTCGCACGTGGTGTAGGCATTGCCAATGGTAAATAGCTCGTTCTTTTCATTTTTATATACTACATCGCCATGCAGAAAGCCATCGCCTTGCTTTGTTACAACTTCAGTAATTTTAGCCTTACGGGTTTTGAAATTGTACATCATGTCTTTGGTCTCGTACTTCTCGTTTCCGTTAATAAATATCGGGTAGCCGATGTGGCGCCCGGTAGAATCGGCCCGGCTATGGGCGGTAATGGTAGATTTCTCGTAATCAATTACAATTTCTTCGGCCTGTAGTTCTATTATGCCATACTTTACGTGGGCATCGCCATACAACTTTATGATTTTGTTTTGCAGATTTGAGTTAATGGAATCGCGTGCGGAATAGGTGATGGTGGTTTCAATATCGCTTTTAGGCTGATTGTTCTTTACTGAGTCGCTTTTGGTCTTGAGCGTATCCGTTGGCAGGCTGGTTTTGGGCTTTTGGATCGAATCTTGCCTAACGGGTAGGCTGCCGGGGGTGCGCAAAGGTCGTTCCACCTGGCCAAAACCAATATGTGAACCTATGAGGAGTAAAGAGCAGAAAACTATTCGTATCACAACATCTACCGGCCCCCGATTGATACACAGGGGTTTAGCTTTTAGTGAAAAATTCACAACTTTGTGTAAAGTTATTGCAAATACTCCAGACATCGGAAAGCCAGTGAATAATATCGGAACCAAGCCCCACTCAAAAGCAATAACCTTGCTAAACTTAAATTCTGGCCTTTTAATAAATCCAACTTTATGAAAAGAAGAGAGTTTATCCTTAAATCATCGGCCCTGGCCACCTTACCACTGTTTTCGTTTCAGCAGCATCAAAAGAAATTTAAAGTACGCACCATTGTAATTGATGCTGGGCATGGGGGTAAAGATCCGGGCACGGTGGGCAAAATTGCCAAAGAAAAGGATGTGGTGCTAAAAATTGCACTTAAAACTGGCAAATACATTGAAGACAATATTCCCGGGGTAAACGTACTTTACACCCGCAAAACCGATAAGTATGTTGATTTTCAGAACCGTGCCGATGTAGCCAATAAAAACAAAGCCGATTTGTTTATGAGTATACACGCTAACTCTATTGTAGGAGCTAATGCGTACGGCACCGAAACATTTGTAATGGGGCTGCACAAGGACAACAGTAACTTTGAGGTAGCCAAACGTGAGAACTCTGTTATTCTGATGGACGAAAATTATAAAGAAAAGTATGAGGGTTTCGATCCCAATAGTCCGGAGTCCTATATCTTGTTTTCGCTAAACCAAAGTGCGTATCAGGAAAACAGTTTGCGGTTTGCTCAAAAGGTAGAAGATCAGTTTAAGAATCGGGTAGGGCGGTACAGTCGTGGAGTTAAACAAGCGGGTTTTTTGGTTTTGTGGATGACAACCACGCCAAGTGTGTTAATTGAAACCGGATTTCTTTCGCACACCAAAGAAGAAGCTTTTCTGGCCAGCGATAAAGGTCAGGATCTGATTGCTTCCGGTATATACAGGGCCTTCAAAGATTATAAAACAGATATTGAATCGATAAACTAAATGGTAAAGAATAAAGAATTTAAAGTTGGGTTATTTGCCACAGTGGCGTTGGTGCTTCTTTATTTTGGATTTAATTTTCTGAAAGGCATAGACTTTTTTTCCACCACTAACAAGTACTACGTAGTGTACGATAATATCGATCAGTTAGCGGCTTCTAATCCGGTTCTGATTAATGGGTTTGCTGTTGGTCGTGTAAGTCGCATTGCTATTATGCAAAACAGGCAGAATAAAGTTTTAGTTGAGTTAACGATCGATTCAGAGATTGCATTAAGCGATTCTACCAAAGCAATTTTGAATAGCGATTTTCTTGGAGGCAAATCTATTCTCTTATCAATAGGTAAGGGAACAAGAACCCTTAACCCAAAAGATACTTTACTGGCCGAAGTAGCGAAGGGTATGTTAGATGTACTTTCTGAAACCGCTACCCCGGTGGCCGATAACCTGCAAACTACTTTGCGTAAGTTCAACGTTATTCTGGATAACCTTACCAAAAACTCCCAACAGCTCGATGCGATTTTTGTAAAATTACAAGCAACCCCCGATTTGCTGAATTCAACTTTGTTAAATACCAACGAAAAGGTGAGCGAGCTTTCAAATAGTTTTAAAAGTGTAGCCGATAACCTGAATGGTTCATTAACTGAACTTAAACCCACGCTGGCCAATTTTAAAACGTTCTCAGATTCATTAAAAAGAATGGAATTAAACCAAACAGTTGCTGAGGCTAAAAAAACAGTAGTTAAGTTGAACGAAACGTTAGATAAGATAAAAGGTGGAGATGGCACGCTGGGTAAATTGCTAACGGAAGACTCGCTATATGTAAACCTGAATACCTTGTTGCGTAACCTCGATTCGCTGGCGGCACACTTTGATAGTAACCCCAAACATTTTCTTGCTCCGCTGGGCAAGAGCAAACGTAAAATAGAACGCGACAAGCGTAAAGAGGAGGAAGAGAAGGCGAAACAAAAATAAACCCATCAACTCAATAAGCATGGATCTGGAGTTCAACAAAAACGAAGACCAGCTAAAGCAGCTTTGCAGCCAGCTCAAAGCTAAAACATCCAAGACTCAATTGGGTGGAGACGAAAAAAAAATAGCAGAGCAACATCAGAAAGGAAAGCTTACAGCCCGCGAGCGCATTGATTACCTGATTGATAAATCTACAGGATTTCTTGAGATAGGCTTGTTTGCCGGAGAGGGCATGTATGCCGAGCAAGGAGGGTGCCCATCGGGTGGAGTAGTAACGGGTATTGGATATATTGAGGGCAGGCCTTGTGTACTTGTTGCCAACGATGCTACTGTAAAAGCCGGGGCCTGGTTTCCGATTACAGCCAAAAAGAATTTGCGCGCACAGGAGGTAGCTATGGAAAACCGGTTGCCAATTGTATACCTGGTAGATAGTGCCGGAGTATTTCTTCCTATGCAGGATGAAATTTTTCCCGACAAAGAGCATTTTGGGAGGCAGTTTAGAAACAATGCAAAAATGTCGGCTATGGGCATTGTTCAGATAGCTGCTATTATGGGAAGCTGTGTAGCGGGAGGCGCTTACTTGCCCATAATGAGCGATGAAGCCATGATTGTAGATAAGACCGGTTCTATTTTTCTGGCCGGATCGTATCTGGTTAAAGCAGCCATAGGCGAAGATATTGATAACGAAACATTGGGTGGTGCAACTACACATTGTGAAATATCCGGTGTAACCGATAATAAATTTCCGAATGATCAGGCCTGTCTGGATTACATTCGCAAGTTGTTTAACAAGATTGGCGTGCGCGAAATGGCGGGTTTTGATCGCGTTAAGCCACTGGCACCTAAAGAAAATCCAGAAGAAATTTATGGTTTAATGCCAGCCGATCGGGTAAAGCCGTACGACATGCTGGAGATTATTAAACGGTTGGTTGATAACTCGGAGTTTGATGAATATAAAAGTCTTTATGGAAAAACGTTGTTGTGCGGCTTTGCACGTATTGACGGTTGGGCTGTAGGTATTGTGGCCAATCAACGCAAAGTAGTAAAAACCAAAAAAGGCGAGATGCAGATGGGTGGTGTAATTTACTCCGACTCGGCCGATAAAGCTGCCCGATTTATTATGAACTGCAATCAACGCAAAGTCCCGTTGATTTTTTTACAGGATGTAAGTGGCTTTATGGTTGGTAGCAAAGCCGAACATGGCGGTATAATTAAAGATGGAGCCAAAATGGTAAACGCCATGGCAAACTCTACGGTGCCTAAGTTTACTTTTCTGATAGGCAACTCGTATGGAGCCGGAAACTATGCCATGTGTGGTAAAGCGTATGATCCGCGATTAATTTACGCCTGGCCCACGGCACAATTAGCAGTAATGAGTGGTAACTCAGCAGCCAAAACATTGTTGCAAATTCGGATAAGTGCATTGAAGACGCAGGGCAAAACTATTTCAAAGGAAGAGGAAGAGCAGCTTTTAAAAGAAATTACAGCAAGATATAACGACCAGCTGAGTCCTTATTATGCGGCAGCCCGTTTGTGGGTAGATGGTGTAATAGATCCGTTACAAACGCGCTATGTAATTTCTACGGGTATTACAGCGGCTAACCAGGCCCCGGTAGAAAAATTTAACGTAGGTGTAATTCAAACCTGATTCATTTTTGTGAGTATACCAACGCGATATTTGGTTTTTTTAATAATCTTGTGGTAATGACGGAGAATGAATTAAAAGCCCTTGTTTCCTTGTTGGATGATGATGATAAGCAAATAGCCGATCATGTGCAGGCTAAAATTCTTTCTTTGGGTACCGGAGCTATTCCCTTTCTTGAAAAGGAGTGGGAGAGCAATCTGAATCCGGATGTACAAACCCGCATTGAAGAGCTGATTCACACGTTGCAATTCGATTTGGTTAAGGAACGGTTGCTACAGTGGTATAAATCGCCCGAGCCGGATTTACTAACCGGCATGTGGATTCTGGCCACCTATCAATACCCCGATATTGAATTGGATAAATTGAGGCAGGAACTGGAACAAATTTATTACGAAACATGGTTGGAGTTTAGGCCAGATCTATATCCACTCGATCAGGTTAAAATAATTAACAGTGTAATTTTTAATAAGCTGAAGTTTGGAGCTAATACAAAAAACTTTCACTCACCGGGTAATTCCATGATCAACGTAGTGCTGGAAAGTCGTAAAGGAAACCCGATTACATTATGCGTAATTTATATGCTGGTAGCGCAAAAGCTAAAACTACCCGTGCATGGGGTTAATCTGCCCAACTTGTTTATTCTTACATATAAAAACGACAATCAGCAATTTTACATTAACGCGTTTAACCGCGGACTGATTTTTTCAAAGCAGGATATTGAAAACTATATTCATGAACTGCATTTGGTTCCGCAGCAATCATTTTTTGAGCCGTGTAATACAATTGAAATAGTACGCAGAGCGTTACGCAATCTCATTATGTCGTTCGAGAAAATGGGCGAACATGCCAAAGCAGAAGAAGTTAAACTATTGCTGATTGAAATTTCGGATGGAGGAGATTTGGGGGTTTAAAGTTATAAAGATGGTAACCCCTGTTTTTTTTTAAAATCATAATGATCAGGTGTAAACTTTCAGTAACGCTCCTCAGAAATTTTTTTCAGTACCTCAGCATTTAATTCGTGTTGTCCTTCGAACGAAAGTATGTGTGGGTTTAGACCGAGCTGCTGATTAAGTTCGGCTATTTCTTTCAGACGGGCATCGGTAAGAAATGGATCTTTTGAACCATATACTTCCAGAACTTCCTTATGTTCAAGTAGCTTTCCTGTTTTTTTAAAGTCCATGTCAGAAGGAAACACTCCAGCCCATAGAATCAGGCGATCGAATCGTATTTGATTATCGGCCGCCCATCTCGAAACGGTGGCGGCCCCCTGCGAAAACCCAAGCAGCGTTATTTTGCCGGCAAAATTTTGAGGAACTTCGGTAGTATAAATTAGGGTAAGGTAGTTGAGGTAATTTTCAATATCGGTAAGTCTATTCTCTTTTGTCATCCAGGTGGCGCCTACTTTATTGTTGCCCGTCTGGTTTCGGGTGGAAACGTCTTGTAAGTAAAACCGGGCGAGCCCTTCTGGTGCAATAACAATAGTTTCGGGCGATTGGATACCTTCGAACTTGCGTATAAAATATTCTGCTAATTGTCCGTACCCATGTAATACAAACCAGATGTGCCTGGTGTGCTGCGTTATTTTTCCTGAGGTAAAATAGCGCGCTTTAAATTGAAAGGTGATATCCCGCTGCATACGGTTCTGTTTAAATTGAAAGCGGCTATTGGTACTACCAATAGCCGCTCACAAATACGTTTAATTATAATTAACGCTTAAATCCTAATGCGCTTCCTCCGCAATGGCCAGAGGGGTCATCGAACGTATATTGGATGTAATAAATACCAGTAGCATTACAGGGATAGGCGATAGCAGAAACAAACTGACCATTTATCTTACTTGTAGCTACTTTGTTACGTTCCTTATCAAATATGCTTACCACAATACCATCAGTGGCTGATCCGTTGGCACAAAGGTTTATTAAGTATTGTGTGCCTTTGGTGAATACATAGCTGTATTCTACTTTGTCTTTAGCTACGCCATCTACTTTATAGCTTTTTAAGAAATTGAAACCACCGGATAGCTTAGGGATACAGGCGGTTGCAAAGCTGTCTGAATCGCAAGTCTGATCGGGTATGGGGCTCATACCCAGAGAGGACAAACAAAAAATTGCAAATACTAACTTTTTCATAGGAGGTGTATGGGTATTAACTGATAATTTTTTCGCGAATGGAATTTGTAATATCGCTAATCTCTTTCACGTTTTCGGGTGTGATGTTAATGGTAGTGCTACTGTTATCTTTTATGACAGCTACCCCATCTACAATTTCCATAGTAGATTCTTTGTATGTGTAACTGATCTCAACTTTATCGTAAGCACTTTTTAGTTGTTCCATGTCGGCTAATAAGCTGGCCATATTCGGGTCTTCTGTGTAGAAAGAAAACAATAAAAGAATTTGTTCAAGCACAATTTTCTGTTCACCTATTTTTTCCCGTAAATCTTTATTGTTCGGATTTTTAACGGCTGTCTGGCAGGTAATCTGCATAGCTTCCACCCACCCACCTGTAAGGAGTAATACGCTCAGGTTATCCCGGCTTTGTGCCTGCAGATAATGGTTGATATGATTGAAGTTCATGGTAGTAATCAGCAATAACGAATCGAGGTTTTTGCTGTTGGCAGCCAGGCGGCCAATGGTTTCTACATCAAAAAACTGCCCTATATTTAATTCATCGGCTAATGATTTGATAGACGTGATAAATTTAATGCCATCTGCATTGCGGCCAAAGATATTTGTGTAACCCAGATCTGTTCCGTAAACACCCAGATTTAATGCTTTTTTATAATTGCTGTTATACTTGGGAAGGTTATTTGAAGAATTGAGTATTTCTGGTGCATACTTAGACCCCGATTCTTTTAACAGTACAGAAATTTCCAACGGGCTTGGAATCTGTTCCAGTATAGAATTGATCACTTCTTCATCTACACCGGCCCCGGCTGTAGTTTGATTTTCGAGACTTTGGAGAAAGGCTTCGTCATCAGGTTTCTTTCCTGATGAGCAACTAACCAACAGGGCAGCTGCTACTCCAATTACTAATAATTTCATATGGTAAGGATTGACTGCAAAAATAAGCATTAGGCCCGGCCGGGCAAATGCTTAAAATGACCTTATTTCTTCAATGTAAGATTAATTTTACCGAACAAGCCTACAAATTTACGAAGCCATTGAAAATACAAGGCAACGAAGAAAACAGAAGACATACCCCAAATCATTAATAGATTAAAGAAATAGGTACTTACAGGCCATCCGGCAAGGTTTTTCTCTGCTATAAAAAACGGGGCGCGGTAATCTAACCGGTGGCTTGGGTTGGGGGACTGAAACACAGGGTTAATATTCTGAATTAAGGCGTCCTGATATTCGCTAATGCGTTCTTTTGTGGTAACATTGCGCACCAGATCGGCCAGACTTTCGTTGTAATATTTATTCTTTTCCTGCTGAATGTTAATGCCTTGCTGTTCATAAAATGCCATCTTCTTTTCAATCAGCCCGGCATAGTGGTTATACTCTTTCTGATAATATTTTTTATACCGGCTCAGGTATGCTTCAATTTGCTCGCCAGTAGTTTTTGAATATCCTGCTGGCGTAAACACTGCTTCCAGATCAAGGTTTTCAATTCCTTCGCGATAGGGTTCGTTACGCAGTTCGGTAAACAGAATGTGTCTGCTGCGTTTGGCTTTAGCGGTATCCGAAGGGGTTTCAGGTAAATCGAGCAGATATTGATTGCGGGTTATTAATTCATCGGCCAGATAAGCAGCTTTATAATCGGCAACGGCTTCTGCCCGTTCATAATTAAAATAGGCTTTTTCAAATTCGTTGTTTTTAAACTGATGCACAGCCATTGCTTCATATGCCCACCGCGATGTCATTAAATCTGCTACCATGGGCACTTTGCCTCTTGTGCTTATAAGATGATTGAGTTTATCAAAGTCAAACAACAAACCACTTAAAATCATTTGAGGGATGAGAAGCAAAGGAATAAGCACATAAACGGTTACGGCCGAGTTAAAAGCCGATGAAATATTAAGCCCAATTACATTGGCAAAGCAGGCCGTGGTAAACAAAATCAACCAGAAGGCCCACGTCATACCCTGTATTTCCAGTATCCAGTTACCGATTATGATAAACGCAAGGGTTTGAACAGCGGATAGTAAAAACAGAATGCCCACCTTCGAAAACAGGTAACTACTCCAACTCAGGTTTAGAAAAGATTCACGTTTTAAAATTTTTCTATCGCGAATTATTTCTTCGGCACTTACAGTTAACCCCATAAACAAGGCTACAATGATTGCCATTAACATAAAGGCCGGAAAATTTTCATTATACCGAAACAGATATGATGAACCATCGGGCGCACTGCGATAACGAATTACAAAGGCGAGTAACATGGCCAGCAGGGGAGCTTCCAGCAAATTGATAAGCAAGTACTGCCGGTTACTGAGCTTGGCCAGAAAATCGCGTGTAGCAAATATGAAGGTTTGACGGATACGCGAAGGCAGGTGGAGATTGCGGGGCGGAATTTCTTTTACCTCTTCCAACTTCCCCTGGCGAGACATCTGGCTATACATTTCGTACCATTGTGCAGGAGTAATCTTGCGTTTGATGGTAGGTTGCCCGTATTCATCTACAACCTTGGCCTCTATAATATTAAATATCTGTTCTGGGTTTACGTTGCCACACACTTCGCATTGGCCGCGGTTGCTATCTACCTGATGGGTGGCTCTTTTAAAATACGTAACAGCTTCTACCGGGTTTCCATAAAAGGCCGGATAGCCACCGGTATCCATAATTAACATCTTGTCAAACATCTTGTAAATGTCAGACGAGGGTTGGTGAATTACGACAAAGATAAGTTTGCCTTTTAGAGATAGTTCTTTGAGAAGGTCTATTACATTTTCTGAATCGCGGGAAGATAAACCAGAGGTGGGCTCATCTAAAAACAAAACAGCAGGTTGGCGCAACAGCTCAAGGGCAATATTTAATCGCTTACGCTGACCGCCACTTATTTTTTTATCCAGTACACTACCTACCTTCAGATCTTTGCGCTGATCAAGGCCCAGATCTTCCAGTACTTTCATTACCCTGAAATCAATTTCTATTTCGTTCAGGTTGGCAAAGCAAAGCCTGGCATTGTAATACAGATTTTGATAAACCGTTAATTCTTCAATCAATAAATCATCTTGCGATACATAACCAATTACGCCTTCTACTTTTCGTTTCTCGGTATGAATGTCAAAACCATTTATTTTGATTTGGCCTTTGCTGGGTTTTTCCAGGCCGGCCATAATATTCAGTAAAGTGGTTTTACCGGCACCACTGGCTCCCATAATTCCAATTAGTTTGCCGGGGCCTTCCAAAATTTTTACATGGTGAATACCCACTGTACCATTGCTGAATTTGTACTCTTCAACGTTTGCAGAGAAGGAAAGCCGTGCGGCCTGCACTTCTTCATTAAAATCAGCCACCAAATCACTGTAATAAAGTGCGCTTCCATCAGGTGTTTTAACGGTGCTGCCTTGCGAAAAAAGATAGATTCTTCCGGGCTTCATGGTAAATCCATTCAGCACGTTAGAGTCGGTACCCAGGTATTTTACAAAGTACATACCCACACTGCTTACCCGAAGGAAGACAAGATGGCCGTGTACATGGGTGTGAATATGCTTTTGTAAGGGGGCAAGTTTTTTTGTGCCTTCATCGGCAATCAGAATATCTTTAAAATTGAGGGTAGTTGCATCTGCTGAAACAGCAAAGTTTTCGATCAGCTTATATTCGTACGGTACAATGTTAAACACAGTAGATACTGTGTTTACAATTTCCATGCGTTGGGGTGTAAAATGCTTATCCGATCCAACCAACTCAAGAATTTTATTCAAAACAATTATTTTTTGTTTTTGAGTTAGTGTCTTGTTAATTTTTTTGCAGATCGCCAGTGTTTTTATCGAATCCTTTACAGAGGTTAGCTTATTGGTCTTGTCGTCTATGTGGGGAGCTTGTTGCTCCGTATAGCCCGACATACTGTCGTACAATTCGAGATAGCCAGCAATGGCCGATTTTTCAAGCTCCTGTTGGAAGAAATCAATTACAAACTGGCGTTCATTCTCTGAAACCCCGCCATCTTGTTTGGTAATAATGGCAAATAGTTGGGTGAGGGCTTTGAGAATTTCTTCACTCATAGGGAAAGGCTACAGGTTTACCAGGCAATTAAATCAATACGCCTGAAACTCAAAAGGTACAGATGTTAATTGAACCAGTTCCTGCCCGCACTCTTCCATATCTTCATCATCCTCCAGAAACTGCCATACTATTTTAACGTCTGGTAACCCTTCTAACGTTTTTATGATATCCAGCAACTCTCGTTGTGTAGCGGTGTCGATGTATTCAAAACGGGCCACAATAACGGTAACTGCATTTGGCTTTTTACTATATTCTTTAAACCATGCATGTATGGGTTTAAAAAAATCCTTCGGGTTATCGGATACCGAACGCCCCTCAAACTTAAAAATTCGGTTATCAGCATCAAGCAACACAGAAGGTGTTAGATCGGTTGAATTAATTTCTAATTTTTGCACAGGTAGAAGTGGGTTTACGGGTTCAGATTTTCGCTGGTAAAAGCAAATGGTAATAATAAACTGGCCGAAGCACATTTAATCCATTGGTTGTCGGTATGGTGCAGAATAACTTCAAACGGTTTGTTTTGACGCTCTTCAAACTCTGCCATTACCTGACGGCAAGCTCCGCACGAGGCTGCAGCCGAAAGCTCTTTATGATTTTTTTTGTGGGCAACCACCGCCATTTTAGTAATGCGCTTTCCTTCGTGCAGCGAAACTGCGGCATACAAGGCTACGCGTTCGGCACACATACAAAGCGGGTACGAAGCATTTTCCTGATTAGAGCCGGTTATTACTGTACCATCTTCCAGCATTAATGCTGCGCCTACATGAAATTTTGAATAGGGTGCATAGGCATGGTGAGTTGCTTCTTTGGCCTTATGCACCAGGTATTTCGATTCATTATCCAGCTCTTCCAGATTCTTAAAAGTTTCGATGCCCTTCATATCAGTTTCGTTTTGATAGCGTAGAAATATAGCAAACCTTGCATTGTCAACGAAATATTACCTGCAATTTCCATTAAATTGGCGGTTCTTTCAAAATTACTATGCTGAATAAAAATATTCTGGTTTTAGGGGCCGGTCGTTCATCGGCTGCATTAATTACCTACCTATTACAACAGGCTGTACAATTTGGCTGGAAAATAACAGTTGGCGATGTGGTACTTAAGCACGCACAAGCACACGTAGGGAATCATCCGCATGGCGAGGCTATAATTTTTTCAATTGACGATACCGAAGCAAGTGCTTCAATTATAGCAACAGCTGACGTGGTGATTTCCTTACTACCCGCACATTTACATCCTAAGGCGGCCGAACTCTGTTTAAAGCACCGCAAGCATTTGATAACGGCCAGTTATGTTTCGGAAGAGATGAAACAATTTGATGCCGAAGCCAAACAACAGGGTTTGCTGTTTTTGAACGAGTGTGGTCTTGATCCGGGCATTGATCATATGAGTGCCATGCAGGTAATAGATAGAATAAAAACCACAGGGGCAGAGATCACATCGTTCGAATCGTTTACCGGTGGATTGATTGCTCCGGAAACAGATCCGCAAAATCCATGGCGATATAAATTTACCTGGAACCCGCGCAATGTGGTTATGGCAGGACAAAGTACAGCCAGATTTTTGCAGGAAGGTAAATACAGGTACATACCGTATCAACAATTGTTTACGCGTACTACACCTATTGTGGTACCGGGCCTTGGCGCATACGAAGGGTATGCCAACCGCGACTCATTAAAATATTTGGAAACGTATCGGCTGGATAATATTCAAACTATGATCAGAGGTACGTTACGCAACCAGGGTTATTGCAGTGCCTGGAATGTGTTGGTACAATTGGGCTGTTGCGATGATAGTTTTATTATGGAAGATAGTGAGGGTATGACACACCGCCAGTTCATACAATCATTTTTGCCTGCCGGTAAATCTGCAGAAGAAATAATCAGTAGTCTTTTTAATATAAAGATTGATGGAGAAGAAATAAAACGACTTACCTGGAGTGGCTTGTTTTCGGACGAATTAATTGGATTAGAGGCGGGAAGCCCGGCCCGCATACTTGAACATATCTTAAATAAACGCTGGAAACTTGTGCCGGGCGATAAAGATTTTATTGTGATGTGGCATAGGTTCCGGTATACACAGGCGGGCAAACAAAAATGTATTGAGGCCTATCTTACCTCCACAGGAAGCGATGAAGTACAAACGGCAATGGCCAAAACTGTTGGGTTGCCACTGGGCATTGCAGCTAAATTGCTTTTACAGAATACCTTTAGAGCGGTTGGTGTTGTTATTCCGGTTACGTTCGAATTTTATGCGCCTATACTGGCAGAGTTAAGTTTAAATGGTATTGCCTTGCAGGAGCAGGAAGTGAATTACTGAGGTTTAAGAAAAACGATGCATAACAGAAGACTTATGGCATAGCCAAGGGTAATCCATACCGACCCGCTCAACAGCGCTATAATCGAAATCTGTAACACAGAAAAAACAGGAACAAGTACCATACCTGCGGCAAATTTTAGCGAACCAATAAACTGCGGATCGAGATTTGGTTTGCCTGTAATTTTATGTACCACGGCCCGGGCAAGGCCATGATTGATCAAATAGTATAAGCGAATAATTTTTTGTAAAAAACCAGTGGAAGGTGGTTTTTGGTACTGCTGTATGGTTGGAAATGAATCTACTAGTTGTTGCTCGTGTTGTAACTGAGTAACGAGGTCAGAAAAATACGGCCGATTTGCCTGAAGGCATTTCCAGGTTACTTCATAATTGCTTTCGGGAATAGAGAGAATTAAAGGAGTAATTTTATCCGCTACTTCTTTTAACAAGGTTTCGGTTTTTTGTACAGAGTTTTCATCAAAGTAATTTTTTGATAACGCAATAGGAACTCCAAAACTCACCAACACACGCGACCGGAATGAAGTATGAGCCTCGTAATGAATGCCCACAGGCACAACCTGTACTGAAGTGTTTTGTTGTAAAGCTACCTGTGCTATTCGTGCGAAACCTTTTTGGAGAGGCCTTAAATTGTAGTGCTCGTTGTGGTTACCTTCGCCAAATATCAATACCGATTCTCCGCGCTTTAGCACCTTCGCACACTCATCCATTATAGCTTCATTTTTGCGCAACGTATCAAATCCATCGCGAAAGCGATACACGGGCATCATCTGAATGGAGGTTAGAAGTACCCGAGCCCATTTTTTTTTAAAAACATTGGCTCGGGCCAGAGCCCAGGGGTTGCGCTTCGAACTACAGATTAGAACTACCGCATCTAAAAATGCATTCTGATGATTGGCTACAAAAATTACCGGACCAACAGGAATAGGGGCCAGCTTTCTGATCTGCCATTTACGGAAATAAAAACGCAATGCCAGTTGGCAATACGATTTCATGCAATGGTAAAATAACTTTTGAATCACGATCAGGTGGATTGAATAACAACCTTACGATTGCGCATAATGGAAGCAAACGTAAGTCCTGAAATAAGATGCCACACCCCCCACCAGGCTGCTACCACAGCCATGGCTGTATTGCCATTGAAGAAGGTAAAAATAAGAATCAATGCGAGGCCCGAGTTTTGAATTCCGGTTTCAATAGCTACGGTACGGTTAATGTCCTCCGTATTCTTAAGCGCTTTACTGAAATAGTAAGCTGCGGTTAAGGCTAACCCATTGTGAAGCAATACAATCCAAAACACATTGCCAAGGTGCTCCACAAAAGCACTTTGATTATTGAGTACGGCCGCAATAATAAACCCAACTAACATAAACATAGAAGCAATGCGCACAGGTTGGGCAATCTTTTGCGCAAAGCGGGGCAGGTGGGCGGCTACACTCATACCTACAACCAATGGAATTAGTAAGATTGCCACCATGCTGATTAGTAGAGAAAGCAAATCAATTTCGAATGATTTTATTTCGGACGAAAGTGAGGGTAGTACAGATCCCCACAGAAAAAAACTAAGGGGTGTAATAAAAAATGCGCTTAGCGATGAAAATGCTGTAAGCGTTACGGATAGTGCTACATGCCCCTGCGCAAGTTGAGTAAAGAAATTCGATACATTCCCTCCAGGGCAGCAAGCCACTAGCAACAACCCTAAGGCCATACCTGTGGAAATGGGCAGAACTGAAATTAAAAGTATAGTTAATGCAGGCAATAAAATTACTTGTGCAAATAAGCCGGTGGCAATCGCTTTTTTTTGATCTACCAATTGCGTAAAGTGGGCCCACCGTATATCCAGGGCAACCCCAAACATGATTATGGCAAGGCAAATATTTAAAACAGTAAGACTGCTTTGGGAAAACTGAATGGAGGTTTCGGGCAAAGGCTTGGGTTTTAATTTAAAGATACAGGTTTGAATTAAAATCAATCAGTTTGCCGGGTACGGTTTTCTTCATACCAGTTATCAATTAATAAATCATGACTAAGCGCAGCAGAAACAGCAAGCTGATCGCACCGCTCGTTTTCCGGATGCCCCGCATGTCCTTTTACCCAGCTAAACTTGGGAGTAAAACGGTGGTGTAGAGGAATATAGCGCTGCCATAAATCGGCATTGGCTTTTTTGGCAAAATTCTTTTTTTGCCAACCCCACAACCAGCCTTTTTCAATAGAATCAATCACATACTTCGAGTCTGAATACACGGTAATGGCCATCCCCAATTTTTTGATAGCCTCCAATGCTACAATTACAGCCAGCAGTTCCATGCGGTTATTGGTAGTAAGCCGATACCCTTCACTGAGCTCTTTTATGTGGCCATTAAACTTTAGGATAATGCCATACCCGCCTGGGCCGGGGTTACCTTGTGCAGCGCCATCTGTGTATATTCTTATCATGCTGCAAAAATATAAGTTTGAAAATTGTTTGGATGATTTTTTGAATGACCCGGTTTCCTTATTCCAATGCTCCGGTTTCACCCCCCTTAAACTCCGGTTTCACCGACTTTAACCTGTTGGTAACCTAATGGCAATTAGTAAGCAGGCAAGTGCTGCGTTATTTCGTGTAATAAAACATTAAAAGTATGAGTAACACAAAAAAAATTAGCGGTAGCATTTGGGCGGGCGGCCTGATACTGGCCATAGGAAGCATCTTGTTATTAGACAGGATGGACTTTCTTTACTTTCCACACTGGCTATTTACATGGAAGACCTTACTAATTGCTATTGGTTTGGTGCTTGGGGTTAGCAAAAAATTTGAAGGCATTGGGTGGTTAGTGTTGATTCTGATCGGTACTTTTTTTATGATCGATGACATTCCAGGCTTTCCGTACGATGTAGACCGCTACGCATTTCCGGTTGGAATAATTGTAGTGGGGGCCTTTATTGTAGGCCGTGCGTTGTGGGGTCCTTCGCGTGAAGCACGCAAAACCCTTACGGGCGATGGTCTGGTTACCTTAGATGAAGGTGGTGAAGATTACTTTGACATTACGGCCATATTTGGGGGTGCAAAGCGGAAAGTTTTCTCTAAAAATTTTAAAGGAGGAGATGCTACCTGCATTTTTGGAGGTACCGATTTAGATCTTACACAAGCCGATATACAAGGCACTGTAGTTATTGATGTGGTACAAATGTTTGGTGGTGTTAAGCTAATAGTGCCAGCCAACTGGGAAATCAAATCTGACATTGTAGCTATTCTGGGTGGGTTCGATGACAAACGCAATACCCCGCAGGGCCCGCCTTCCGGAAAAAAATTAGTGATTACCGGCTTCGTAATGTTTGGGGGGGTTGAGATAAAAAGCTATAACTAACAAATTACTAATTGTTGATTTCGCCTAACCGATACTTATCTATGAATTGGTATCTTGTTAAATTGGTTTTTCAGATAGTAAATGGGAATAACCGTGCACAGTTCGATGAGCAATTGCGCTTAGTAAAAGCCGATGAAATAACCTGGGCTTCTGAAAAGGCAAGTGTATTAGGTTGGCTTGAACAGACTACATTTAAAGGTAAGCATGGCATGGTTGAGTGGAGGTTTATTGGTGTGGCAGAAATACATCAGGTAGGAGCATGGACAGATGGCATGCAACTTTGGTCTACAACCAGTGAAGCCGATAACGAGAACGAATACATCAATCTAGTAAAGACTAATTCGGCTAAAGCATTACACCTGAACAGGCATGCTACTTATGAGTGGGCAGAATAACCAGTGTGAGTATAAAAAAACGGGGAAGGTCAATTTTACTTGACTTCCCCGTTTTATTGTCTATCAACCGTAGTTAATACACAATCCTAACTTGTTGCTGAATCGGTAAAATCTGCCTGGCATGTTTCGCAACATTCCATCTCAACTTCATACCAACTTTTACTTTCCGAAGAAAGTTTTTGCTGACATAACCTTCCTGCACTGCTTTTTTGTCAGATACTTTCCGTAGAATTTATCCTTTTGTTTTTCAGTGCGGGTTAATCCCCTTTTCAGTAAATCAACTTAGTGATATGAAAGTACTTGACTGATTCATACCCACAAAACATTTTTCAAAAAAGAACTACACAACTTATGCACCGGGTTGTCCACACCGTGTAAGTAATCATTAATCACTCAGTTGTGGCAAAAGGGTTCACATACTACTTCATACCGATAGTTGCATGATTCGAAGAACTTGCCCAAATTCATGACAAAAATCATCTTTATCACTAATCGCAATCATGTTCGCTATAAACACCTCAATTTATTTTTATACCCCATAAATAGACCTTAATCCCATGCAGCTCGAGAAGATTCATTACGACAACAAAATTGTCAAGGCCTTTATTATCGCAACTATAGTTTTTGGTATTGTGGGCATGACGGTAGGCCTTTTGGCCGCCATTCAGCTTTTTTACCCGCTTTTTAACTTCGATCTACAGTATATTACATTCGGGCGCATTCGCCCGCTGCACACCAATGCGGTAATTTTTGCCTTTGTGGGCAACGCCATGTTTGCCGGCATATACTATAGTCTGCAACGGTTGCTAAAAGCCAGGCTTTATAACGATGCACTCAGCTGGTTCCATTTTTGGGGTTGGCAGTTAATTATTCTTGCCGCAGCCATCACACTCCCACTGGGCTATACCACCTCAAAAGAATATGCTGAGTTAGAGTGGCCTATTGATATTGCAATTGCAGTGGTATGGGTGGCATTTGGTATTAATATGATTGGTACCATTATCAAACGCAGAGAACAACACATGTATGTGGCCATCTGGTTTTACATTGCCACGTTTGTAACGGTTGCTGTGCTACACATCGTTAACTCATTTGCTATACCCGTTACGTTTTTCAAAAGTTACTCCTGGTATGCAGGTGTGCAAGACGCTTTAGTGCAATGGTGGTATGGGCACAATGCGGTGGCATTCTTCTTAACTACGCCATTTTTAGGAATCATGTACTATTTTCTTCCTAAGGCAGCTAACCGCCCGGTTTATTCCTACCGACTTTCTATCATTCACTTCTGGTCGTTAATATTCATTTACATCTGGGCCGGCCCCCATCACTTATTGTATACAGCCCTTCCAGACTGGGCTCAGTCATTGGGTGTTGTGTTTTCGATTATGCTTATCGCACCCAGTTGGGGGGGTATGCTAAATGGTTTGTTTACGTTGCGCGGAGCATGGGATCGTGTGCGTGAGGATGCCGTATTGAAATTTATGGTTGTGGCTATTACGGCTTACGGAATGGCTACACTGGAAGGGCCATTGCTTTCATTAAAGAATGTAAACGCAATTGCGCATTATACCGATTGGATTATAGCGCACGTACACGTGGGTGGTTTGGGGTGGAATGGGTTCCTGATTTTTGGCATGTTGTACTGGGTAATCCCACGTATGTGGAATACTAAACTCTATTCGCCCAAACTGGCCAATGTTCACTTCTGGATTGGTACTTTGGGTATTGTGTTCTACGCCTTACCCCTATACGTAGCAGGCGTAGTACAAAGTTTAATGTGGAAAGAATTTGCTGCCGATGGTTTCCTTCGCTATCAAAACTTTCTGGAAACCACAACCCAGATTTTACCTATGTATATGCTGCGAGCGGTAGGGGGTGCACTTTACCTTACCGGTGTAATTATTATGACCTATAATTTAATCAAGACAGCTGCCGCAGGAAGTTTTGTAGCCAATGAAGAAGCAGAAGTAGCTCCGTTGGTGAAAGTGAAGCATACCGGAGGGCACTGGCACCACATTTTGGAAGCTAAACCAATTCTGTTTACAGTACTGGCGCTGGTTGCAATTTTGATTGGAGGTATTATTGAGATGGTTCCTACTTTTTTGGTTAAATCCAATGTGCCTACCATTGCTGCCGTTAAGCCTTATACTCCGCTTGAGTTACACGGTCGGGATATTTATATACGCGAGGGTTGCGTTAACTGCCACTCTCAGATGATTCGACCGTTCCGCTCGGAAGTACAACGGTATGATCCTAAAGGTGGCGAGTATTCAAAAGCGGGTGAATATGTGTATGACCATCCCTTTCTGTGGGGGTCAAAGCGAACCGGGCCAGACTTACAGCGTACAGGAGGTAAGTATGCCGATAGCTGGCACTTCCGTCACATGCTTACTCCGGCCGAGGTAAGTACAGGCTCAATTATGCCGGCTTATCCATGGTTATACGAACAACAGATTGATAAGGATTTAACAGCAGGAAAAATTTCCGCACTTCGAACCTTAGGCGTTCCATATCCTGATGGATATGAAGATGTGGCAAACAATGAACTGGATGCACAAGCCAAACGAATGGCCGAAAACCTTAGTCTGGAAGGATTGGAAACAACACCCGATGCTGAGATTATCGCACTGATTGCCTACTTGCAGCGATTGGGAACAGATATTAAGTTAAGCGAGACCACTCAAAATAACTAGCCATGTATAAGCACGTTCTTCAAAGCATCGATAATGTGGCCATCTGGCCTGTTATCTCATTCATCATCTTCTTTACGTTTTTCGTGGTGCTGTTGTGGCGGGTGTTTACAGCCGATAAAACGTTTATCCGCAAAATGAGTGAAAAACCTCTGGATGATGGACCTGAATCAAATGTTAATGCCGAATCTCTAACCTGACTACCCATGAAAAAGTTGATTTCATTATTCACCTTGTTGTTTAGTTCCGTTGCCACCTTTGCGCAAACAGAACCATCATCAGCTTCTATTCTGGATAGCCCCATGTTAATGTTTTACATTGTGGTTGGATTTGTATTTGTAGTGGTAGTGCTGGTAATACTGGTTGCCCTGTACATGTTGCAGGTACTTAATTTTATGGTGAAGCAAGCCACACGCGAAAGGGCCGAGCGGTTAGGCATCCCGTATAAAGAACAACCCTCTTTCTGGGCTAAGTTGTGGAAAGAGTCCAACGACTTTTCGCCAATCGAAAATGAGGCAGATATTACAATGAAACACACCTATGATGGTATACGTGAGTTGGATAACCACTTACCACCCTGGTGGAAATGGTTGTTCTATGGGAGTATAGTTTTTTCGGGTGTTTACTTTGTGGTCTATCACATGTCCGATACGTTGCCTCTGCCATTGAAAGAGTATGAAAATGAATTAGCACTGGCCGATGAACAAGCCCGCAAATTAAAAGCATCCAGCCCCACTGCGGTTATAGACGAAAACACAGTACAGCTGGTAACCGATGCGAATGCCCTAGCTGATGGCAAGACTACATTTCTCAACAACTGCGCATCCTGCCATCGCAAAGATGGTGGTGGCGATATAGGCCCTAATCTTACGGATGAGTATTGGAAGCATGGTGGCTCTATTCAAGATATCTTTAAAGTAGTAAGGCACGGTGTGCAGGCTACCAATATGATTGCCTGGGAAGGATTCATTAGCCCCGAAAAAATGCAAAACGTATCAAGCTATATACTCACTTTGCAAGGTTCTAGCCCCGAAAACGCCAAAAAGCCTGAAGGGGAGTTATACAAACCAGATGCAACACAACCATCATCAGATTCTGTTAAGGTACAGGCAAGCCTGTAATCTTAAATAAAATATGAGATATTTGAGTCAGGTATGAAGGAGCAGGAACATAATTTTTATCAATACGAAGAGGAGTTTCGCGATACGCTGGCTACAGTTGATGAAAAGGGAAAACGGGTTTGGGTGTACCCCAAAAAACCAACAGGCTATTATCATACCCTGCGCATTTGGGTAACGGTATTCTTGCTCACTTTGTTTTTTGTAGGTCCATTTCTGCAATGGCAGGGCAGGCCTTTTTTACTCTTTAATATTTTCGAGCGAAAGTTTATTCTGTTTGGCCAGGTGTTTTGGCCGCAGGATTTTTTTCTGCTTGCACTTACCCTTATTACTTTTTTTGTTTTTGTTATTCTGTTTACGGTAGTGTTTGGGCGCTTGTGGTGCGGATGGGCTTGCCCGCAAACACTTTTCATGGAAATGGTTTTTCGAAAAATCGAGTATTGGATTGAAGGAGATGCCAATGCACAACGCAGGTTGAACAACAGTAAGTGGACCCGCGAGAAGCTCCTGAAAAAAACTTCCAAGCAAATTATTTTTATCCTTATATCGCTTATTATTTCACATGCCACTATGGCCTATCTGATCGGGTTAGATCAGGTAAAGGAAATTGTAAGCAAACCCCCTACAGAGCACCTCGCTGGTTTTATTGGATTAATTGTTTTTACAGCACTTTTTTATGGAGTGTTTGCCTGGTTTAGAGAACAGGCTTGTATTGCCGTTTGCCCATATGGAAGATTGCAAGGCGTACTGTTGGTAAAAGACTCTATTGTTGTTGCGTATGATTGGCTGCGGGGCGAGCCCAAGGGTAAACTTAAGAAAAACCAATTGGCCATAACCGAAAAACAAGGCGATTGTATTGATTGCAAACTTTGCGTACACGTATGCCCAACCGGCATAGACATTCGTAACGGTACCCAACTGGAGTGTGTAAACTGTACTGCGTGTATGGATGCCTGCGATGATGTGATGACCAAGATCAGCAAGCCAAAAGGATTAATCCGGTATTCATCGCACAATGCAATAAGCCAGGGTAAACAAAAATTATTTACTGCCCGGGTGGGGGGATATGTACTTGTACTTACGGCATTAATAAGCCTGCTTAGCTATTTCGTATTTACACGCGCTGATATTGAGACAACCATCCTTAAAGTACCCGGTACACTTTATACTAAAACAGACGATGGTCAGATAACCAACCTGTATAGTATCGAGTTTGTGAATAAAACCTTTAATGATATTGACCTTACTGTAAAAATTGAATCTCCAGCCCGCGCTACGTACATGAAGATTGGTGATCCGGAGATTGTAGTTCCCAAAGAAGGCATTCTGAAAGGAATGATTATGGTGAAACTGCCTGAAGACGCAATAAGCACTGCTAAAACAGTAATAAAATTAGGAATATATCAGGGCGATGAGAAACTGGAAACTGCCACAGCACGTTTTATAGGTCCGATTAAGATAAAGCCAAAAAGCACAGAATAAAGTTTAGTATTATGAAATGGATTGTGGGCGCATTTATTTTTTTCGCTTTGTTTATAGGGACTTTGGTTTTTGTTTCAATGAAGCAAGAGATAAGCCTTGTATCCAATACGTATTACGAAGATGAGCTGAAGCATAGCGAAAAGATGCAACGTGTAAGTAATGCGAATGCATTAAACAGCAAACCCGCATTATCGTTTGAAGGCAACCAGGTGAAAGTATCGTTTGATCAATTCAACCAGATTGAAAACGGCAAACTAACTGTACAACGACCTTCTAAAGCTGGCCTTGATTACCAGTTTAATGTACCAGCCGGATCGGAACCCATTCAGGTTTTTGAACTTAAGAAATGGGAACAAGGTCTATATCGTGTTGGGTTCTCCTGGTCTTTAAATGGTCAGAATTATTATGTAGAAAAACTATTAGTACTGTAGTGCTATGTGGACAGCCATTGTACTGGGGTTAGCCGGAAGTTTACACTGCGCAGGTATGTGCAGCCCGCTGGCTATGGCTGTTACCGCAAAGAAACCATTTGTAATTAATAAAGTGGTTTACAATAGTGGTCGTATTTTAATCTACGGATTGCTGGGAGCATTGGCAGCAGCCTTCGGTAGTTTGTTTAGCCTTACTGCCTACCAAAGTGTATTATCTTTTTTGATGGGGGTAATCTTTTTGCTGATGGGGGTTGGCGCAATAACAGGGGTACAGATTCCCTATTTATCGAATCTTTTAAATAAGCTAACCTCAGCGCTTAAGCGTTTGTTTGGATTCTGGTTACAGAAAAAACAAAACGGGGCCATTTTTGTTATGGGAATGCTAAATGGGCTGTTGCCGTGCGGCCTTACCTATCTGGCTCTTACCTACTGTTTTATTTTGCCTTCTGCTGCAGAAGGCTTTGCATTTATGCTCTTGTTTGGATTTGGCACCTGGCCTGTAATGATTGGTTTGAGCTGGTTAATGAGCCTTGGTTTTGCCCGGCTAACCCAAAATTACAAACGTATGGCCATGTTTGCTTTTAGCGTAATTGGTATCTGGCTGATGGTTAGAGTGTTTGTGCAGCATCCAATGGCACATGAAACGCAGAACAAAGTGCTTACAGAAGAAGTGATCTGTCCGTGAATTAGCGTTTTGAAATTGCCCTTAATTGAGTACTTTTAGTTCAGTTAAAACAATCATAAATCTCAATTGCGATGAAAAAAATACTGGTACCAACCGATTTCTCTAAAACCTCAATTAATGCATTAGAGGTAGCTGTTGAAATCGCAAAAAAATCAAATGCTGACATTACATTGCTTCACGTAGTAGAAGAAGCTGGTTCTTCATCGTTTTCGGTTATGGGCGAGTGGCATAAACAAGACTGGACAGATAAACTGTTTACCTTCAGAATGCTGGAAAAAGCAAAAGCGCAACTGGAAAAACTTGTACTCGATCCGCAATACGCAAGTGTTACCATAAATGGTGAATTGCGGTTGGGAAATGCTTTCCATGGAATGCGTACTATTATTACCGAACAAAAGGTAGACCTGGTGGTAATGGGAACGCAGGGGCGTTCAGGGGCATCAGAAGTAATAATTGGTACTAATACCGAACGTGTTGTACGTCATGCCAAATGCCCTGTATTAAGCATTAACAAAAAGCCGGGTAAAATAAATTTCAAAAACATTGTATATGCTACTGCCATGCATAAGGATGAAGAAATTTTTTCGCGCATGGTAAAGAAAACTCAGCAGTTATATAATTCAACTGTGCATTTGGTGCGGATTAATACACCTGGCGATTTTCAGCGCGATTATGTGGTGAAAGATTACATGGAAAAATTTGCAAAAAAACTAGGACTAAAAAACTATACCATTAACGTGTTTAATGATATTACCGAGGAGGATGGTATTATCTACTTTGCGGAAACAATTGATGCCGACTTGATTGCTATGGCCACACACGGCCGTACAGGATTTGCACATGTACTGGCGGGCAGCATTGCAGAAGATGTGGTAAGTCATGCCAAACGCCCGGTATTAACGTTTGTAGTAAAGCGATAATTCTTCGGGTTTCAGAATGAGTAAGCCTTCCGGATTTCGGGAGGCTTATTTTTTTACCTTTATATTATGTAACGCGTAGCTTCTGAAAAATTACTATTTCATATTAGGGTTAAATATAAATGCCGGCCAGGCTGAAATTAAACAAGCCTACCGTAAGCTTGCCCTGCAATTTCATCCCGATAAAAATACGTCTAAAGAAGCATCGGCAATTTTTATAGAGGTAAATGAGGCGTATGAAATATTAGGCGATGTAGATCGAAAGCGGGAATACGATAAACTTCTGTTAGGCATACCCTCAGAGCCTGTTAGGGTGCATCGCGATCCGCAATATCGGCCAAAGCCACCCGGTTATGGATCTGTATCCAAACGAAAACAAGCGCTGGAAGCCATGCGCGAGTACCTCAAGTATGCGATTATGTTCTCGCGACTTGCGCTACTGTTTTCAGCTATACTGGTGACAGATTATACACTGCCTCCCAAAAAAACAAAAGAAGAAGTTCTGAGTATTAAACCGAATGAAGCACGGGGTTATCGGTCATCAGCTTTGGCGTTGCAAGACGGAGAAGTGATCAACATGAAACAAGAAACGGCTTTACAATTTCAAAGCGGTACCGTAATTGCGTTGTATAGCTCAAGCTGGTTTTCGGTGCCTCTCATTTTAGAGAATGAACGAACGCAATTTAAAACCAGAATACTCGGATCCATTTATGGAAATTTTATTTTTTTGCCTATTGTTATGCTGCTAACCTCGCTGGTCGGTACGTTTTGGTGGAAAGGAATAGAGTTTAGGTTTAACCTGGGTGTAGTAAACGGAGTATTAATACTTCTGAATTTAATTTTTTTACAAATCCATAGCTTTTAAAAATATGAGTAAAAAGAACGATTGGAAAAACAGGGAGGGAGTAATTTACTCCACCAACTCCGACTTTACCTATGCGTATACCCACAACGAAGAGGCCGAAACATTACCTCCGGCAAAACAAAACCTTCGTATTAAAATGGATAATGCAGGCCGGGCAGGAAAGCAGGTAACGTTGGTTACCGGATTTATTGGTGCCACAGCCGATCTGGAATCACTTACTAAACTATTGAAAACCAAATGTGGAGTAGGAGGATCAGCCAAAGATGGCGAGATTCTGATTCAGGGCGATGTGCGTGATAAAGTGCTGGCTGTATTAACCAAAGAAGGCTACAAAGCCCGTAAAATCTGATAATTAATCTGTCATTCATAAACTTTTGGTCTCAAAACCGGGTTGTATTGTATATTTGTTATTCAACTAAAATAAATTCTTATGGCATTTACACTTCCTGCGCTGCCTTATGCCTTTAATGCATTAGAGCCGCATATCGATGCACGAACCATGGAAATTCATCATGGAAAACATCACAACGCATACGTTACCAATTTGAATAATGCTGTGGCCGGCAAGCCCGAAGAAAACCTAAGCATTGAAGAAATCTGCAAAAGTATTTCAAAATATCCGGCCGCTGTGCGCAATAATGGCGGTGGACATTATAACCACTCATTATTTTGGACAATTATGGGCCCGAATGCGGGGGGTGCACCAACGGGTGCATTGGCCGATGCCATCAATACTGCTTTTGGAAATTTTGATGAGTTTAAGACTAAGTTCAACGCAGCTGCAGCCGGCCGTTTTGGCTCAGGCTGGGCATGGTTAATAAAAGATGCATCCGGTAAACTGGCAATCACTTCAACACCCAATCAGGATAATCCGTTGATGGATGTAGCGGAGGTTAAAGGTACACCCGTTTTAGGATTAGATGTTTGGGAACATGCCTATTACTTAAACTATCAGAATCGCAGACCTGATTATTGTGCTGCCTTCTGGAACGTAGTAAACTGGGCTGAAGTAGCAAAGCGCTTCGGTAAATAATACCTAATAAGCGATTTGTAAAATTAAAACCATCCTGCTTAGGGGTGGTTTTTTCATGAGGAATATCTTTTAATTGCTGTCAGGTCTTCCGACCTGACAGTTTAACTAAAAATCGGTCAGGTTGAAAAACCTGACGGCAACAGCAACAACAGCGAGAGTATTTGCTGATGGTGTTCCACAAATTATGTGTTTAGCGGTGTCACCCTTATCCTTTTGTACAGTTTATAAAATTCAAACCAAAGTACAGAAGCGCCTGCAACCAGTATAGTTATTCCCACTTCCTGCAGACTCAAACCGGTTACCTTAAAAAAACCGGCAAAAGCATCAATATACAGAATGGCAAAAAGCAAGGCCAGCGTTAAGCCAATAACGATGGGAAAGAGTCTGTTTCTGTTTTTTATACTGCTAACCATACTATAAAAGAAAGATCGGTTTACCAGGCAAAGGAATACATTGGCAAAAATCAACGTGGTAAAAACCATTGCCCTTGTTTTTTCTTCGCTGCTTCCGTTTTGTACCGACCATTGGTAGATAAATAATACAGCTGCAGTAATAACTAACCCTTGTATAATGCTGATAGTTAATTCTCGCAGATTTAAGAATGTATCGGTCATCGTTCGGGGTGGTTGTTGCATGGTGTTTTTTTCCATGGGTTCGTTTTCATACACAATTGAGCAGGTTGGGCCCATCACCAATTCCAGAAAGATAACATGCACAGGCAGGAATATCTGCGGAAAAACCCACCCCAGAAAAAGGGGAAGAGATACGGTAAGAATGATAGGTATGTGAATGGAAATGATGTACTGAATTGCCTTTTTGATGTTAGCATATATCCGTCTTCCGGCAGCAATACCAATCACTAATTTTTTAAGATCATCGTTAGTAATAACCAACGAGGCGGCTGCTTTTGCAATTTCCGTTCCTTTATTTCCCATGGCCACTCCAATATGAGCAGCTTTAAGGGCAGGGCCATCGTTTACACCATCGCCCAGCATCGCTACTACTTCTCCATTTTTTTTCAATGCATTTACAATTCTGAGCTTTGCTTCCGGAAACATGCGTGTAAATAAAACAGTTTGTTCTGCTACGGGTATTAATTCTTCTTCTTTGTATTCGGCCACATCGTTTCCGGTTACAATAGCAGTGTTATTAATTATACCCGCTTTGGCGGCAATGCTGCTTGTGGTATCGGCATTATCACCAGTAATCACTTTCACCTTTATACCGGCTTCATAAATTTGACGGAAGACTTCTTTTATCCCTTCTTTTGGCGGATCGTTGAATACTAATAAGCCAAGAAATTCAAAGTTAAAATCCTGTTGTCTTTTAGGGAAATCAACCCCATCAAATTGGGTTTTCGCTACTCCCAATACACGATATCCCTGCTGTCCGTATTTTTTTACAAGATTTTTAATTTTATTCTTTTCACTATCCGAAAGCCGGACAACAGCAAGAATAGCTTCCGGAGCTCCTTTGGCAGCAATGATCCTTTCTTTTTTCGCATTTTCGAAAAAATGAGTCATCATGGGTGGTTTTCCTTCTAATGGATATTCGTGAAATAGGTTGTATTCTTTTCGGATATCTGCTTTTTGTGTTTGTTCATATAGCTTGTGGATTGTTTTTTCCATCGGATCAAACGGCACAGGCTCGCTGCTCCACATGGCATGTTCTATTAAAGAAGCCAGCTGGTAACGGTGAAATTCATTTTCCAAAAATGTTGTGTCGCTTTGGTAGTCATATAACTCGGTAAGCTGCATCGCATTTTGTGTAATGGTTCCTGTTTTATCGGTACAGATTACGGTGGTGCTGCCTAACGTTTCAACTACATTGCTTCTTTTAATAATCACTCCCTCGCGCATTAATTTCCAGGCACCCAATGCCATAAAGGTTGTAAACGCTACAGGAATTTCTTCCGGAAGCACCGACATGGCCAGTGTTAGGCCATTCAACAGGCTGTTTACAATATTTCCGGATTGTATATAACTAACGATGCAAACCAAAAGGAAGACCACAATGCCTGCAACAGCCATCCATTTTACAAATTTTTCTATCTGGATTTGCAGCGGTGAACTTTCTTCTTTTATAGTTAGTATTGATTCACCTATTTTCCCGATTTTAGTTTGATTTCCAATTTGTTCAACTTTAAATACAGCCAACCCGGACACTGCTATTGTGCCGCTATAAATTTTATTGTTACCGGGTTCGTTATTTTTGAAAATGGAATAACTCTCACCTGTTAACGATGATTCATTTACCGAAAAATCGTTACTGTACACAACTTGCCCGTCAGCATTAATAATCCGGCCCTCTTCAATTATGCACAAGTCGCCCACTACAATGTCGTGCGTTGCAATTTTAAGTACTTGCGATGACCTGATTACTGTACTGAGTGGTTCATTTAGTTTTTCCAATTCTTCCAAAGCTTTTTTACTGCGATTGTCCTGGTAAAAAGAAATGGCCGATACAGCAATAATGGCCACGAACATAAAGAGGGCTTCATTGTAATTGCCCAAAATCACATAAATAATGGAGATAGCAAAGAGCAGAATAAGCATAGGCTCTTTTAATATGTTCAACAGCATTTCGAGTATAGAATTTTTACTTGTTGCTGCCATACTGTTGTAACCATAATGCTCCCTCGAAGTTTTTACTTCGCTTTCTGTAAGGCCTTTAAGGTGATTGGGTATATTGTATGATGTCATCAATGGTAAAATTTTACTCTATTCTGCTGAGTGTGGCCCTATACAAATATGAGCGATATTGAGTACAGGATAATATTTTGGTTCAAATAAATCTAGGTGCAAAAACATAATTTTGTCTAATTATAAACAAGCAGAGAGTAAAGCTCTCTGCCATTACCGTTGCGAAAAAAAAGTGTGTGAAATAGTTCAATTATCTTTAGCTGATTAAATTAGATGTATGAGAAAAATTCCGGAACGCAAAACCCTGCCAGATGGCCTGGTCCTTAAAACCCCCTTTGTAATTCGTGGACTTAATCTGC